>Ga0256830_1000933_pt1 | contig 21655 bp, 23 predicted proteins | sample 128326metaG_FD_190537 | JGI IMG/M metagenome (GOLD analysis project Ga0256830, IMG submission 190537) | Hydrothermal vent microbial communities from Lau Basin, Pacific Ocean - 128-326 | ecosystem: Environmental > Aquatic > Marine > Hydrothermal vents | place: Pacific Ocean: Lau Basin | collected... | reverse complement strand
CCGCTGAAGGTGAACACAGCGACCTTAATGTGCATGGTGTCTGGATTTGTTTTGATCTCACGGCAAACCTCGAGGCCGTCGAGGTCTGGCATCATAATATCGAGGAGAACAAGATCTGGTTTATCCCTCAAAGCCTTCTCGAGGCCTTCTCTGCCGTTGTTGACGGTTATGACCTCGTATCCAGCCCAGCGCAGCTTCTCACTTACCACTCGGAGAATGTCCTCATCGTCATCCACAACCATTATCCTGCGCATAATCCACTCCCCCATCAGAGCAGATCTTCGGGACGGCCATGATGCTGAATGGCAACACAATATCTTTCCCTGTAATAGGACTTATAATTTATGCCCACCTTGAAGCTGCCCCTGGAAAAGGGGGAAAGAAATTAGTACGCTAGAGCTAAACAGAGGGGCATGGGAGAAGGCCGTTGGCATAAAAAGGTGCGGGATAAAATCAGCAGAAACTTAGACTCTAAAAACATCGAGTACAGACATTCCCACGGCGCAAACAAGGTTCCCCTTTTCCTTGACAAAAAGGTTTTGACGAGAAGCACTCAGCTCTCAGATGCTGATTTTGTTGTCCTAAAAGAAGACGCCGTCAGATACATCATTGAAATAGAGACCGGTGCCCCCACCCCTAAAAAGATAATCGGAATCATTTGCGCAACAGACCTGTCTGAAGTATGCAGTAAGGGTGATACACCTATCAGAATTGAGAAGGCAAAATTGTTCATTATCACACAAAAAAGGGAGACAAATAAGCCTGGAAGCAGGAAATCAAAGCAATACGAGAATATTCAAAGTTATCTTAAGGTTGGAAGGGCTCTCAGGGAATTTCAGATAATCACGGAAAACGAGATACCGGACTTAATCAGAGAAATTGAAATAGGGATAAACAAATAGCCGGCACTGTCCACTTCAAAGCATAGCTGAACTATCCCACATAATGTCATATCCTGAAACTGTGAAAAGTCATCCAGGTGTTCTTGAGCCTGAGGTTTTTAATTATGCCCTCAAGCTCTTTGTCTTCCCTCCCCACTTCCTTTATTGTGTCGTTGTGGATCTTAATGGCAATTTTTTCCATGCCTTTCAGCAAACGCATGTACTCTTTATCCAATTTATGGTAGCCCCCATTGAGGCTTTTGAACTCTTGCAGTAGTCCTCTTAACTCGGCAACTAATTTTCTCTGATCTTCTTCCATTCACTGAGTAATTTCTATGTTTTCTGACTTAAAGAAACCTCTTTGAGAAATAGCCGTACGAGCATTACCTATCGACTTTTTTAGGTGATTCGGATTCAAAGAAAATATGTGAAAAAATCAAAGAAGCAAAGAAGCCACCTGGGGAATTACATCTAATAGAGGGACATAGGTGTAGGGTTTTATTCAAAGGGAGACTGGGACATGGAGGAACTCAGGAGGTCTACTTCGCCAGGCCCTTCAATGTTGCATTTTGTCTTGAGTTGACAGGCCTCGGTGCTCTGGTGTCTCTGCTCCATCCGCACCCCGTATTATAAACCTTTTACCCTTTGCTTCCCCCGCCGCTCTAAGTACGACCACCTAAGCCTTACTAGGCTATTATAGTGGCATCCTCTTCTTATTGAACCTTAAAATAAAGGAGGCGGCTTATACGGGAATTTCTGAGATTTATAATGTTTGGTTCGGAATCCAGGGATTTCTTTCTGTTGAAGGGTGGTGATGAGTGCAGTGACTGGGGGATACAACGATAGGTTTAATGGGATTGATGTTAGCACTGTGGATAAGCTCAAAGCTCAGACTTGGGATAAGGCGAAGCGTCAGGCGTATAGAAGAGGTACCTATACTGATTCTCAGACCCGTAGATGGCTGGCAAAGATCGGCTATTCCAAGCGTAGATACCGTGAACGGATAAGGACTCTCAGCCGTCAGGCTTAAGCATCATTTTTTCCTATAGGGATCAACCCAAACTTCCTGCTCCACCCAATGCCCTGAATCCCTTTCCACGCCCAAAGAGGCACGGTGTGTGTTATTGAATGAACGACGCGTTCAATACAGATTTGTATAGACGTTTTCAATAGCAGGGGTCTGGATTAAATGCTTAGCAGTTGGGCGTCTCTGCTCCGGGAAGCTGAGGCCCCTATTCTCAGAGGCGCCGTAGATCAATCCCCTGCATAACGGATATATGTGGAGTTGAATTTTTTCCTCTTTTCATATTTTCATAGAATCCCTGAGATCTTTTTTCCTATCCTTATTAATCTTTGGGCATCAGATTCCCTAAGCTCATCGGCGCTTGCAAAACCTATTAGTCCATGAACCGATTCCCCCTGGGTTATGATGGGTACGATTATAACATATCTCAAAGTATCGAGTCTTTTAAGCGCCCTATCCAGCCTTCCAAGCTTCTTATCGCTTAGGGATCTGGATAACAGTTTGGAAATGTTCTTCGAGAACAGTACTCGGCCTTTCTTTATCACCTTCTCAATTGGGCTGCCGGCCGGGACAGCCACCTCCTTCTCGCATAACTGCTTGATAAAGTTCCCTGATAGAACCTTGATCCTCCTATTCACTGATAAGACGACTGGGAGAAGCTTCTCTCCGCCTGCTTTAACCACAGCAATTCCAGCGATATCATAGCCGAACTCCCTCACCAAACTCTCCGTTACCTCCCTTAGCACTTTCTTCTTTTCAACCTTAGAGTCCAGCAGGTCGTCTATGTGTGATAAAAGAATCTCCTCCTTCTCCCTCAGTATCTTTTCGGTGATGTCTTTTATCACTTCCAGCACGTATTCAACATCCCCATTGTTCTTTATGGGGTAGGAGTTGATTTCTACGAAGGTTTTGCGGCCTCCTCTGTGCTTCAGTTGCTCACAGGCTCCGCCATAAACATTAATCTTCCTCTCAAATACCGTGAGAACCGGGCAATCCTCGATATCGCACTTGATAAGGTCAAGGCATTCCTTCCCAAGAAGCTCCTCCCTAGGCGCGCCGAATAATGTCTCCATTTGTTTATTCGCTTCGATGATCTTCCTGCTTTTGTCATAAACCACGAGCCCGTCCTGCATGTTATCAAGGATGGCTTGAAGAAAATCCCTTCTCAGGGAAACATCGCGTTCCAGCATGGATTTTTTATCCCAGAAATACCCGAGGATCATGAATATAGGTATAGTTCCGAGTGCCATCAAGTGGAGATGCAGGTCCTCATAGAAGTGCTCAACCAAGGAATGTCCCAATGAGCTATGGTACCTATACATCGAGACCCAATACGGAATATTCAAGAGCCATCCAATGCTCGCGATTATTATCCCTTCGGCGTGTCTTGAAAGACCCTCCCAATAGTTCATCAGTATTCTCCTTACCGGGATAAAAGAAATATGTAGCGGCAGAAGACTGTTTATGCGGGAATATTAATTAAACAGTTTTGAATCATGTAGATTCAATATCCTCAGTGGCATTCGATTTTTCAAGTCTTCTCGGAGTATCCTCGGAATCTCTAAAATGAAGAATTTATATTCTCTGCGATCCCCGATTTCTTTCATGCATCGCGCCACTCTATAGGTATTTTGGCCTGCCATTAGGCCCGGGCCTTGTCTGTTTAAATTTATAATTCCCTAATGTAGGCTTAATTAATCCTCTGTAAGCTTTACTTGGAGTTGAATGGGTTTTGTTAGGCAGTAAACTGCGGGGCAACGCTCCATAGCCAGTCTTTTAATCTCCTCCACATCTGCGCTGTTTTTTGTTTCGCATTGCACCTTGAAGACCACCTGATCTACCACAGGGTTGTCTGTTAGTCCCATGCTCCTGGAGAGGTCTACATAGGACTCTGCTGTAACCTTTAGTTTTTTCAATTCTGTGCCTTTCTCAGCGGCAATAGATGCGAATGTTGCTGCGAAGCAGGAAGTCACTCCATATAGACAATAAATCATGGGGCCAGGTGCCGTCCCTTTTCCACCGAGGAATCTTGGCTGATCTGCCTCAAGTCTGTAATCCCCCTTTTCTGTCTTTATTACGGCTCTGAACTGTGGACCTTCCTCCTCTAGGAGCCATTCACCCTCGATCCTGTTGACTTTTTTCAAAACACCGGGATTTTTTTTCGCCTTTTCTATGGTCGCCTCTAAATTATCCATATTCACTCTATTCAAAATCATTTTTCTATCACACCTTAAGATCAATATATATAGCTTAATTTCTTATATACTCTTACCACGCACGCTATACCTCTTTAGTCATAGGAAAGTATAGCGCATTCGGGGAAATTTTTCCGCAATTTGCTAATAGCCTACTTAATAATATCCTGCTTGTTCTGTTTGTCGCCAGCGTGGATTTTGTAACGACAACACATTTGCTCCAACTAGTAGTGCGGCTCTATTTGAAAATTTAAGACATTTACATGTTTATCTAGTTGTCCGCCGTATTCTCTTCTTATAGGTTTTAAGGCATAAGGGGCAGCAGAAATAGTGCTCTACATTATGTACTTTGAATTTATAAGGGATGCCCGCTATACCTTTGCCACAATATTCGCATTCAAGGCTGACGCCGATCTCGGGGCCAACCCTTTTTTCATGTTCCTCCTTTATTGTTTTTAAGACAACTGAGGCGTAGAAATCTTTCACATCCAGTGTATTTACTCTCTCTATTAGGCGGCGTAGCTCCTCCATACTCTGGACTATTGCCTTGCATGCTATGTTGCGTTCCCCCATTACTTCGTATATCTCGAGGATTTCTTCTATGCCCTTCAATTCATTAAACACACCTTCGAGATTTTCAGCCTTCATCTGAAGTAAAACTATTATATTTTGCACTATTGCGTCCCTATCAATAATTACAGTGAACTTTTTTATGATCCCCTGGCTCTGTAATTTCTTTATCCTAGCCTTGGCGGTGGGCCTGCTTATATTCGCTTTTGCAGCTATCTCAGAGTAGGGCTTTCTAGAATCCTCCTGAAGTATCCTCAATATTTCAAGGTCGACAGCATCAAGCTTCATATTTTATCTTTTTTATAAACTCGGCAATTTAAAACTTTTCATTTCGTATATGATTGTGTTTAGGTATTATGGTTCAAATAACGCACCATAAAAATCCTATTTTCATAATTCCTTATAGTATAGATAGTAAAACCACAAGGGAATTATCTTATTTTAAAAAATTATCGGGATGAACTTAGCATAACCTGAAAAAATCTGGTAAAAAATATTCTAATTGAAAGAAAAAGCTATTTATAACCCGCGGAGGGGCCTTATTAACTAGCCATGAAACTAAGGTTAAAACTTTATGATCTTGTAGATCTTTTGATCAACCAGAACTATAAGGAGTTCAGGACAAAATATTCTTTGACACGGAAAAACCTGAATTCCATTAATCAGGCCTTGAGATCAGGTAAGTGGCGAATAGCTGAGAGGTGCAAAAAATGAAAGAGAAGAAAGTAGATTTGCCTGTCGAGGGCATGACATGCGCCAGCTGTGTTGCCACAGTTGAGAAGGGGCTGAAAAAAATAGATGGGGTAAAGAAGGTTAATGTAAACCTTGCAACTGAGAAAGCCACGCTTATTTATGATCCATCAAAGTCAACATTAGAGGACTTTATCAAAGAGACAAAAAAGTTGGGCTATGATGTTGTGGTGGAAAAAGCCACGATTCCTATTCAAGGCATGACTTGCGCCAGCTGCGTCGCAGCTGTTGAAAAAGCTATTAAGAAGCTTGAAGGGGTGCTAGAGGCGAATGTAAACCTTGCAACTGAGAAAGCCACGGTTGAATTCGTACCAACAATTACCTCTTTGGGAGAGATTAAGAAAGCTATCAGAGATGCGGGGTACAAACCAGTTGAAATAAAGGAAGATGTTGTGGACCGAGAAAAAGAGGCACGGGTTCGAGAGATAGACGAGCTTAGGAAAAGATTGATAGTTGGCATTGTCTTGAGTTTGCCAATTTTTATGGGCAGTTTTCCTGAGTGGTTCCCGTGGATACCAGAGTTCTTATCAAACTTCTATGTCCTCCTGGCTCTAGCGATTCCTGTGCAGTTCTGGGTTGGTGCACGATTCTACAGGGGTTTCATAGCCGCTCTGCGTCACCGTAGCGCAGACATGAACACCCTGATTGCCGTGGGCACTAGCGCAGCATTCTTCTACAGCCTTGCGGTAACCTTCTTCCCGGATTTTTTCCTCTCGAAGGGAATACCTTTAGAGGTTTACTACGACACAGCGGCCGTTATTATAACATTGATTATCCTTGGGCGGTATCTCGAGGCTAAGGCCAAAGGTGAGACATCCGAGGCTATTAAGAAACTAATGGGTCTTCAGGCAAAGACGGCCCGTGTTATCAGGGACGGTAAGGAGATGGATATCCCCGTGGACGAGGTTCGGATCGGCGATATCGTGGTGGTTAGGCCGGGGGAGAAAATCCCTGTGGATGGCGTGATTATAGAGGGACGCTCCGCTGTCGACGAGTCCATGATAACGGGTGAGAGCATTCCCGTCGAGAAGCAGGTTGGGGACAGTGTCATTGGTGCAACTATTAATAAAACAGGATCATTCAAGTTCAAAGCCGCTAAGGTAGGTAAAGATACTGTCTTGGCTCAGATAATCAAATTGGTGGAGGAGGCTCAGGGTAGTAAGGCCCCTATCCAGAGGCTAGCCGATAAGATCGCTGGCATTTTTGTACCTATAGTTATTGCAATCGCTGTATTGTCGGCTATTTTCTGGTACTTTGGAGGAACCGCCATTCTCACTGGTGAGCCCCTCGACAAATATCTGCAGATGACGCCTTTTGTGTTCGCTTTAACGGTTTTTATTGCGGTCCTCATAATTGCATGTCCTTGCGCTTTAGGGCTGGCCACGCCTACCGCCATAATGGTCGGCACCGGGAAAGGGGCCGAAAGTGGAATTTTAATTAAGGGCGGTGAAAGCCTCGAAACAGCTCATAAGATCGACACTATCATCCTTGATAAAACTGGGACTCTTACCAAAGGTAAGCCGTCCCTAACAGATGTTATCGCTGTTAAGGGATGGGAGGAGAAGGACGTTCTTCGTATGGCTGCAAGCTCCGAGAAAGGTTCTGAGCATCCTCTTGGAGAGGCAATTGTTAAAGGCTCTGAGGACTGGGGCATTAATCTGGTTAAAGCAGAGTTCTTTGAAGCTATTCCAGGACATGGAATAAAAGCTCGGATAGAGGGCAAGGTCGTTTTCCTGGGCACGAGAAAGTTGATGACGGACGAAGGAGTAGATATCAGGGCATTGGAGAGCCGGATGAAGGAGCTTGAAAGACAGGGTAAGACAGCCATGCTCGTTGCTGTGGACGGTAAAGCGGTTGGCATCATTGCTGTCGCTGATACTTTGAAAGAGAATTCTAAAGAGGCTGTTGAAGCGCTGCATAGGCTAGGCCTCGAGGTTGTCATGATTACGGGGGACAATAAACGCACAGCCAAAGCCATCGCTAGAGAGGTCGGCATCGACCGTGTTTTAGCGGAGGTTTTACCTGAGGACAAGGCTAATGAAGTCAAGAAACTCCAAGAGGAGGGCAGAGTTGTTGCCATGGTCGGTGACGGGATAAACGACGCCCCCGCCCTAGCTCAGGCAGATGTTGGCATAGCTATAGGCACCGGAACAGACATCGCCATGGAGGCAGGTGACATAACCTTGATGAGCGGCGACCTCATGGGCGTTGTCATGGCCATAGAATTAAGCAAGCGTACGATGCGAACCATTAAGCAAAACCTTTTTTGGGCGTTCTTCTACAATGTATCTTTGATACCCGTAGCCGCTGGGATCTTATTCCCGTTTAAAGGACTTTTATTGAACCCTATGCTAGCTGCCGCTGCTATGGCTTTTAGCTCTGTGTCAGTGGTCACCAATTCCCTTAGACTTAAGAGATTTTCACCTCGTTCGTTAGTGTATGGTAAACCTAAACCTAAGCTGGTTGAGAAATCTACCCCTACAAAAGCGGTTAACGGAGGTGATGCGGTTGAGGATTAAGAAGCTCGTGAAGAGATCTAGATATGCCGCGTGTAAGTGCCATAAAAGCTGTATGTAAGGAGGAGATAGTTTGGCTATAGACCCGATATGTAAAATGACCGTGGATGAGAAAACCGCAAAGTGGAGGTCCGACTACAAAGGAAAGATTTATTACTTCTGCGCTCCAGGATGTAAGGCAGAATTCGAGAGTAATCCTGAGAAATACGTGAAGTGAAAGGGGACCTCCCGTCTCCTTTTTTTATTTAACTCTTTGAGGACTGGATATGGGAATAGGAGATTTCATAAAAACATACTTTGTTGATCCCATCACATACGGGACTGGATACAATATATATAACACCGTAGTGTATGGTGTTCTTCTTATCCTTGGTGGCTACGGCGTTGTTAAGCTTTTGAAAAGGCTTGGCGTGAGGATGGATAAGAAACTTTTCAACGCCGTTTTGCCTTTCGTTGTTTTTGGAGGATTTCTGAGAGGGTTAGAGGAATTTGCAAGGCTTACTGGGGAGGGAGTGTTACCGCATAGCCCTTTTTTTCTAACCCCGGGAATATACCTTATCATTGCTGTTGTGTCCATCGCCGCTCTTTTGATTGGAGTTTACCTTAAAAAAGAAGAGTATCCCCGTGTGATGCTGCCCATTGGCTGGGCTTTGGTGGGTGTAGGAGTATTATTGGCACTAAGTGACATGGCTCTAGTGGCCTCTGGCGGAGTCTTGGATATGTCTTTACGTCCAACACTCTTCCTCTGGATAATACTGCTTGGAGCTGGACTAACCTTCCTGGGTCGGCTAGTATTGAATAAGTTAAACATATTGAGTAGGGAGAATACTCTAGTGTTAAGTGGATTCGCCTTCGAGGCTGCGGCTGTTGCAACTGCTGTTTACTCTCTTTCTTACAAGGCAGAGCAACCCCTTACACAAGCTTTGCTGTCGGTCTCGCCCCATATTTATCCTATACTTAAACTAGGATTGGTTATTGGTATCATTCATTTCATCGAAGGCGTCCCAAAGGATGAGGAAGCTCATTGGCTCAGTAAGCTTATTCTTCTAGTTTTAGGCGTGCCCATGGGTGTTCACAATACTCTACAGATTTTACTGGGACTTTAAGAATGCCTTTAATATAATCTTAAGAAGGAAGAATTTTCGTTTATTTACTAATAGCTATAGCTATTCTTACATTTTTTAAATAATGTGGATTTTTTTTTCTTTTTTTGCAGGAAAAAGGTATTAATATCGTCTACGTTTGGACATTGTTATGGAGCAACGGAAAGCCATAACAATTATTTTCCTGTCTATCATGTTGCTCTTTGTATACTATGCGATAAACGCTGCGCCCTTGCTCACTGACGAGGAATACACATACCTTGGGGACTTGAAGTGGTATAAAACCTATGAACAGGGAAAAACTGTGGCAGAGGAAACAGGAAAACCTATGTTTCTCTACTTCTGGACCATTTGGTGTCCATATTGTGAGAAAATGCAGACAGAAGTTTTTCCTCAGCCAGAGATAAATCGCCTGCTTAGAGAAAACTTCGTTTTAATTGCCATAGACATGGATGTCAACAAAGAGGATGCTAAGCGCTTTGGTGTTCAATATCCTCCCCATGAACTCTTTCTCACCCCTGAAGGCGAGATAATTACCAGGATCCCTGGCTATGTCCCGGCTGACAGTCTGCTTTCGGTGTTGCGGCAAGTACTGGAAGGAGGTTCCGGATGAATCCAGGGAACATCCTGCTTTACCTCGCCTTTTTTACTGGGCTTTCTAGCGTTGTTTTACTCCTCTATGAACAGATTAGGAAAAAAACAGTTGCACAGTTGAAGTGGCTTATCAGGGGATTTACGGCTTTACTTTTTGTTGATTTTTCTCTTTTGCTTTATTACTTCTTTGTCAGTGATGTGACCATCGAGTATGTATGGTCATTCACTAGCAAATATTACCCAATTTACTACAAAATCCTCGGGGCACTGGCGGGACAGGAGGGAACCTTGCTCTTTTGGGCGCTTCTTATATCGATAGGGGCTCTGTGGCTCAACGAGGGCAAAGACAGCGTCAGTGATTTCGTTAGGAAGGCCCAGATACTAGTTATGGGGTTAGGGACATATTTCGTGGCTATGACCTTGCTGGACTCACCTTTTAAGACTATCTATGAGGTTTATCCAACTATTCAGAGAGATTTCGTGCCTCTGGACGGCGCAGGACTTAATCCCCTGCTTCTCGACCCTTGGATGGCTACTCATCCATTAACTATGTTTATCGGGTACGCTGGTGTTACGGTACCCTTCGCGGGGGCAATGGTTTACCTGCTGAAATCATTGAGAGGCGATTCCAAGGATCTGCACATGCTTTGGGTGAGCAAGGCTTCTCAATGGTGTCGTGTGGCATGGCTTTTCCTTACCATTGCTATAGCGTTTGGCGGTATATGGAGTTATAAAGTCCTGGGGTGGGGGGGTTTCTGGGCTTGGGATCCGATAGAAACCGCTTCGCTTATTCCATGGCTCATGCTAACCGGGGCAATGCATGCCTTGGCAGAGCATAGAAGAGACATGCGTAATTACGGTATCCTTGCCCCTGTGCTAGTTTCTCTTTCCTTCGCCTTAGTTGTCTACGCAACATTGGTCACGAGGAGTGGTGTGTTCGAGTCGGTACATGCGTTCGTTGCTGGCGGAGCTGGACCATACCTCGTTGTTCTCGCCTTTTTAGCTTTGGCAGCACCTCTCTCACTAGGGCTTATAAAGTATCTGAGAAATGAGGGAGAACAAACGCGTAAATCTAAGTATTTGTTAAACAAAACAAACATCTTTTACTTAGCAGTTCTGTCTTTTATCGCTCTCACATTCATCTCTTTTTTCGGAGTTACATATCCCGCCATGATAAAAATGCTCACTGGAAACAAATATGGGGTGGGGAGCTCTTTCTTCAACATATGGAGCTATCCATTCTTTATTTTCATCATGCTTCTAGCAGGTCTTGGATTAACGTTCAAGACATCAAGGAGAGACGAAGCAGTTAGAGAGTTCATGGTTTTCACAGGTCTTACCATCGTGGCCGCATTCATCAGACCCGCCGACGGATGGAATATAGTTGATTATTCGGCGATTATAAGCCCTCAAAAACCTTTATTATATACTTTGATTGGATCTATTTCTGCTTTGAGCTTTCTGCCTCCTTCTATCTACATAGTTTACGCAGTTCTCAAGAAGAGCGGTGAGACATGGAAAATTAAGGAGAAAAAATATTCTATAGGGGTGCTTGGAATTCACCTGGGAATTGTCTTCATTATCCTTGGAGCGGTCTCTAGCTCTCTCTTTACCTCTGAGCTCTCAGGAGTCCTTGACTTAGAGGACAGCGCCACCATAGTTCCTGCCACTCCAGCGAAGCTTCATCAGATGGCGGGAGCTTGGGGTGTGCATGTGGGAGAAGGAATGTCGTCTTTTGGTGTTCGGTTAGTGGACTATAGAGAGATACCAGATATCAAAGAGGATCAGCTCCTTGGGATGGGGGTTAGTGAGGTTATTCAAAATTTGGACTCTACAAAAGAAGCGAGACAAGTGATGGTTTACGGCGTGGTTGGGGACGTGAAGACTTTTCAAAACGTTACCGTCTTTTCTCTTACCGATGGTGATAAAACTCTTCCTGTCCTCTCATCTTTTCCCGTGGATTCCGGAGACTTATTAGTTGTTTCAGGCTATCCTCATTCTTTTAATGGTGATATGCAAAATAGGTTTATCCTTGCCGAGACTGTTGTGGATGCTAGTGATGCTTTAATTAAGCTCACCAAATCGGCTTTTATCGAGGTCTATAGAGGTAATAATTTGATTGGGCGGGGGGTCACGAAACTGGAAGAGTACAAAGACTCAGACGTGAGGAGGGTTATGATTGACCGGGGCGTGTTTAGGGATGTATACGTGATTTTCTCTGGAATTGAAGGTGACAGGCTTTCACTTACTATTAAGCTTGTGCCTTTGATGAATATTCTATGGTTTGGAGTGATTTTATTCGTCGGAGGGATTGTTATGATAATTGTGTCTCGTAGAAATGTTAGGGGGTATAGAGCTTGAGGCTTTTATTGCTGGTGTTTTTGATTCCTTTTTTCAACGCCTGTCTTCAGCAGGGGGGCGAAAGCAGCGCCCTAACCACTTCACTCCTCGCTCAAGAAACCTCTGATGAGGCCGGATATGCTGAGATAATTTGGACATGGAATGATCTGCCTTCTGGACTGAAAAAAGCTCGTGAAGAGGATAAACTTGTGCTAATAGATTTCTGGGCTGGTTGGTGTTATTGGTGCATTAAAATGGATACGGAGGTTATGAATAATACGCGGGTTGTTACTACAGTGATGAAAGACTTCGTGCCTGTTAAGATAGACACGGATTTGCCGGAGAATTCTGGGTTGATGAAGACGTACAAAATTATCGGCACACCCGCCTTTGTGATCTTAGATGGTAATGGGCGCATAATCGCCCGGAGCCTTGGATTTATGACTGAGGATGAATTCCTAATTTTCCTGCAGATGAGCTTGGAGAAGACAAAGTAAAATTACCATTGTTGCTCTCGGACTTTAAAATTTAGAATCTCTTTATAGTCTACTCCGAGAAACTTGAGGGAGATCAGGCCAGAGATCACCACTGACACGTATTGGATAACATGGGCGATAAGTGCCACAGCGGCTGCCTCAGTTTCTCCGGCTCCGTAAGACAGGAGGGCAAGAACAACGAAAGCCTCATATGTGCCTATGTAGCCGGGGGTGGCTGGGAGTAGTAGGCCGATATTCAGAATCAGGAGAACGATAATGGCCGCTGGGAAGTTAACCTCTATACCGACTCTCCATATAATTAGGTAGAAAAAGGCTGCCTCTATTAGCCATGCCAGGATGGAAGTGGATAGTATTATGATATTGGAGGGGTATGTTAGAATGGCTTGCCCACTTAGGCGCAGATCCCTCATGACACATGTAAACCTCCCCTTAAAGCTGGATGGAACTGATTTTATTGGCTGCCTGATTTTCACGAGACGTTTCGTGGGTATCAGGATAAAGGCGAGGATTAAAGCAAGTAGCACGCCTATCACCTCCAGAATTTCATGAATGTGCGGAAGTTTCGAATCCGATAAAGGCTCCGCCACCAGTAATAGAGCTATCATCACTATGCCATCGAGTAGCCTATCCATCAAAATAGTTGTAAGGGCTGCTGTAAGCCCTATCTGTGCCTTTTTCCCCAGCAGATATGCTCTTATCAACTCCCCTAGGCGTGCAGGTGTAAGGAAGTTAATGGAATAAGACACTAGAAGGATCTTTAAAGAATCTCCTGGGGTTATATTAGCCATAGGGGCCGTTATCGCCCGCCACCTAAGGGCTCTGAAATAGAAGGTTGTCAGATATATGATGCTGAACAGGATGAAATATATTGCTCCGAAGTCGGTTAGGATGTCTTTGAGGTTTTCAATGTTTATTGTGCTCAGAATGATGTATAGAAGGATGGCGCTGATTATTAATCCGATAAGCTGTTTTGCGGGCACGAAATAGTTTAGCCTGGTACGTTAATAAAAGTTTGTTCAATCCGCATAGTTTTTGGTGGTTATGTATCAAAACTTTGGTAAAAGCTTGTAAAGCAGATTGTCACTTCGACCAATTCAATGCTGTCGCCTTTATCATTTACACGATTTGATTAGTAAAAAATATGCTTTTTGCAGCAAAAAACTATATTATTCCAAATGAGATAACGACAGAGGTGGTGAAACAATGAAGATCCGGAAATTGAATAAAGGAAAGACGTACTCTGCATGTAAGTGCCATAAAAGCTGCATGTAGGCGGTGGTTTATAGCTATGTTGTTGAGGCTGAAACTCTATCTTTTAGTGGCATTGATGTTTGCCATTATATATTCGGTATTAGTTATAGCGGCGAGCGCAATGGGAATCGGCGGCTTTGCCTTTTATGCCGTCATCGCCTCGGTGCTCCTGCTTGTGCAGTACATAATCGGCCCAAAAATCGTTGAGAAGAGTATGGGGGTTCGATACGTAAATAGAGATGAATACCCTGAACTTCATAGCATGGTAGAAGACTTATCCAAAAAGGCCGGGATCCCAAAGCCGAAAATAGGGGTCTCTAAACTTCAGATACCTAATGCCTTTGCCTTTGGCAGGTGGCGGAGTGACGGCCGGGTATGTGTTACAGAGGGAATTATGCGGGTCCTGAGCAGAGAGGAGTTGAGGGCTGTTCTCGGGCATGAAATCTCTCATCTTAAGCATCGTGACGTAACAGTGATAACAATGCTCTCAGTGGTACCTATGATCCTCTGGTACATGGCTTGGAGCTTTATGTGGGGTGGGGGTTTTGGCAGGGGAAGGGGCAATGCCGCTATGCTCGGTCTTGTGGCCTTTCTCCTCTACTTTATAACCAACCTCCTAGTTCTCTATGGCTCCCGGATTAGAGAGTACTATGCGGACATGGGGAGCGTTAAACTCGGAAACCCTCCTCATGCCTTGGCGAGTGCTCTTTATAAGCTGGTTTATGGTAGCGCCAGAGTGGACAGAGAATCATTGAAGCAGATGGAGGGATATAAGGCCTTCTTCGTTAACGATCCTTCAAGGGCGTTACATGAGATCAGTGAGCTTAAGCAGGTTGATACAGACCTCAGCGGAACAATTGACAGGGATGAGCTTCTTGCCCTCAAAGGTAAAAAAGTGAGGCTGGCTACCAGTGATAGGCTTATGGAGATGATGAGCACCCACCCAAACATGGTTAAGAGAATAAAATACCTTTCTGAGCTTGCCTAGCGAGAGTTACGATTTGTTACATGTTTATCTACTGGATTTTACATTCCTAAATCCACTGGTTACAGTATTAATCAATACTGGAACAAAATAGCAAGATACGGTTTTTTCCGTAAGAAAAAGAACTAAATACGCGTTTTTATTATTAATTAACATGGAGGGGAAAATAAACGTAAGGGCTGCAGGCCTAGCGCTTGGGATACTTTTCGGCGTTACCTATGTTCTCTGTGTTCTGTGGGACATGGTCATGCCTCAGTATGCTATGCATCAAGTATGGGCTCCTCTTCTTCCAGGTTTTGTCTGGTTTAGCGTAGGTAGTTTTTTCCTCGGGCTTGTGGAAAGCTTTGTCTATGGGGTCTATGGAGGCGTGTTTTTTGCGTACCTATATAATTACCTGACCACTAGATAGGGGGTTTCATCGTATTTGTCGGGCTGGATTGATAAGAGTAAGTATGATGCCATTGTAGCTGGTGGAAGCTTTGCTGGCCTTGCCGTTGCTTCCAGGATTGAGGAACGCGCACTGCTGATAGATAGGGATGAGGTTGGGAGCGGTCAAACCTCTGCCTGTGGGACGTTTCTCAGCACTGCGCGGGAGTTTGGCTGTGAGAACTCCGTGTTACAGACTTTTAGACGGGTCGTGTTCCACATTCCTGAGGAATATGAAGTCCGTTTGATTGAGCCCCTATGCACTTTTGATTATAAGCGTTTTTGTGACTCTTTAATGGATAATGTGGGTGCCGATATCTTGAAAGCTAAAATCCTTGGCATGAGAGAGGGAGCGGTAGTTACTGATGCTGGCAAATTCCGGGCGAGATGCACGGTGGATTGTACTGGTTGGCGTGCCTTGTTAGCAGGGAGCTTGAAGAGGAACTTTGTACGAAAGGATAGGTTAGGCTTTTGGTTAGAAACCGATGCGAAATATGAGGATGATATGCTTCACATATATGCTATTCCACATATCATCCCAGACGGTTTGGCGTGGATTTTTCCCATCGGCGAGTTTTCTAGGATAGGGGTTGGAAGCTATTGCGGAAACAGGAACCTACTTAAGGCACTTAAACTATTTTTTGATGACCTTGGGTTGGTGTTCTCAGGTAAATGTCATGGAAACGCTATACCGTATGGGCTGAGGGAGCCCACAGTCGATGACCTATTTATTGTGGGGGACGCGGGGGGACAGGCTTTGCCTTTGACTGCTGAAGGCATACGAAAGAGCCTGCGGTATGGTAGTGAATGCGGCAGGATCATTAACGCAGTGATCGGTGAAGAAATATCCTTGGTTCAAGGGTTGGAAGAGTATCGTGGCATGGTAGTAAAAAGCATGAGGGGCTACGAAGCATTGTTAGCCGTGCAACGGATATTTGTGGAAACAGGGGTTCCGGATATTCTGATGAGGGCGTTTATGGATAGAAAAGTTTCAGAGAAATTGCAAAAGGCTTACCTCAGCATCTAAGCGGGCTAATCTTTGTGGATTTAAAAGGAATAAAAAATCTTTCACCGATGCCTTACAATTGGGTAAAGAGATGAGTATGATTTGTCATAATCTGAAAGAAAAAAGGTTGATTTAAACTGTTTTCGTAATAAAAAAGTATTTGACATGTTTTTTAAAGATTAGCTATGTGTGTGGGGAATGATTGCGAAGAAGATAAGCCGTAGGAATGTTGTGAAATATGCAGCGTTGGGGGCTGTTGGGGTAACTATTTTCAATTCGGCGCCGATTGCCTTAGAGTTTATAACCCCCAATCCTGAATGGCCTTTACCTCCTGGCCAGGTTAGGCCCGGGGCTACACGGATAGTTAGCCTCAGTGAACTATTCCCCGGCGCATTCATCACCTATAAGTTTAATTTCGGTAGGGCCACGTTAATAGGGGGTCTCTGGTTTTTCGATGAGAAGGTGAGCCATCAGAGGAGAGATGTAGTTCAGGGGGTTGGTAGGGATATCAGTGGTGGCCATAATGAGAATATTGACGTGCCTGAAGGTCTTGTATCTTACTGTTTACTCTGCACGCATTTAGGGTGTATTCCTAAAAAATGGAACCCTCAAACAGGAATATTGACATGTCCATGCCATAATGGTTTGTACGATATTGTTAATGGCGCTGCGGTAGTGGGTGGACCGCCGCCGGCGCCTATCCCTGAAATTAAGCTCGAAGGGCGTGGCGGCGATGTCTGGGCCGTGGGATGGAAGGACATTAACTATGTTAAGTCTCTTGATGTTTACCGGAATAAAGGGGTGGTATAGGTAATGGATGTAAAGGAAAAGAAACTTGTTGCTAAAGCAAAAGCATTGTTGGGCCACAATTGTTGCGGTGATCCATGCGACATTATTGGCGGGATTAAGACATCGTTAAAAAAAGAAGCTCTTGGCAAGTTGGTCTACAGGGGAGGCTCTGGCGCAAAAGGCGAGCTTTTTTACGTGTCTAATTCAAAGGCTGCTGCAAAAATAGGTGACTTGGAGCTTCGTGAGGAGCAGCTTCAAATGCTCATTGAGCCCGGAGTTTTCGAGGTCGTTGAGAATAAGAAGCCTTAAATTCTAATAAAGTCAGTTATTATATTAGGAGGGAATTGTGAGAATGGAAAAAATTTTAGTGGCTGTAGATGGGAGTGAGGATTCAAAGAAGGCCCTAGCTCGATGCTCGGAAATAGCTAAATGTATGGACTGTGAGGTTATCCTCCTGTGGGTCCAGAGAAGTTTGCTTGAGCTGGAGAGATCCGATCCTCAGGTTGAGGCATTAATGAGGGTGATGGAGGAACAGGACGTAAAGAAAGAGTTAGAGGCGCCCGCAATGAGATTTTTAGAGTCCTCTAGGAAGTATCTCCTTGATCACTCGGTTAAAAAAGTTAAGACCTTGTTGCGGTGGGGGCATCCTGTGGAGGAAATCCTTAGGGCCGCAGATGAGGAGAATGTGGACTTAATCGTTTTGGGTTCTAGAGGGCGGAGAATTGGAAAGGCTTTCCTAGGAAGCGTCAGCAGGGAGGTTTCGGAAAGAGCCAAGGTTTCTGTTATGATTGGTAGATAGCAATTTCATTTCGAAAGAAAAACCTCTACATATCTGACGTTTTGAAGGGAAAATCTTTTTATCTTCAGATTAGCAACGCCCTTTAAAAAATGAATAAGAAACTGAGAGTCGTGGCAGGGGGGTTTGTGATTCTCCTCGGAGTGTGGATGAGTGCCAGTTCAATCGAGGATTTTCTGGATCCAATTAAATTTGTTAGCGAGGTTGTTGCCCAGCCAGAGGAGTATATGAACAGAAACGTTCAAGTTGCTGGGTTAATTGTTAAGGAAACGGTGGAGAAGGAGGAGGAGGAGCCCAACTCTTATCTCTTTGATCTTACCGATGGTAAATCGACCATCAAGGTAAGATATCAAGGTTCTGATCCTATTCAAAATGTGAAGCCCGGTGTAGGGGTTACCGTTATTGGCACTCTATCCCCCGATGGTACCCTGATATCGAATAAAGTTCTGTTTAAGTGTCCTTCTAAATATCAGCAAAAGCTTGACGAGGTGTATTGGGAGGAGAACTCTCAGGCATATGATGGTGGTGCTTATCTGGGCACGTGATGGGGGTGCTTTTTCCTGTGGTTATCTGTTGGGCTAGGTTAAAAGAGACTAAGATTCTCTTTTTTGCTAAAATCACCTATAAGACATGTTAGCAGCATGCTAATAAAAAGAAAGAATTCTGGATATTTTGGAGGAAAAAAGTATATATTGGCCATCTAATGGATTTTTACGTAGCCAACGGCGGGATTCTCAATGGGATTTCCATTCGTATTTAGTGGACTTGGGTCGAAATGGAAGAATAGATAATGGGGAGCCAAACTTATACTGTTAAAAATATAAATCGTCTAGAAAGAAACCGTGTGATTTCTAATTATCGTCATTTGTTAAAATATGAGCGCAAGGCAAGCATTCATGGAGCTTGTATAAAACTTTACACAGATAACCGCGAGTTTAAGGATATGTGGGAGGACAACTTCAGGTTCATGAGTGACTACGTCAGGCCTCATGGGAGGGTTTTTGCGTTACGCGCTGATGGAGACCTCCGGGTTCTTTTTGAGCCTTCGTCTAGTACCGCGATAGTTTTGAATTGTGACTACTATGGTTGGATTAAGAGTATAGCTCTCGCCGTGGCAGGGGACCTCTTTGAGAGCTATTATCCCTCCTATCGGCGCTTCTCTGTGCATGGATCAGTAGTGGATTTTGGTGGATCAGGGTTAACTATAATTGGTCCTCCTGGAACTGGGAAAACCACCCATTCATATGGGCTAATGCTTGAGGGACCAGGGTTTCTGGGCCTTTATAAAAAGCCAAATCTGGTTGCGGATGATTGGTACTTCGTAAGGATCTTGGGGGATGACGTCGTGGCTTTTTCCTCTGAGAAAAATTGCTATATAAGGGGCGATATAGGTGGGATATGGAGAGAGTTTAGGCCTCTTTTAGAAGATATTGATCTTGACGAGGCTGGAAGGGCTGTTGCCGATATAAAACGTGTTGTCGGCGATAGGACACGGGAGCAAACTGTTCTGAAGACCGCAATACTCCTTAGGAGAGAGGAAAGAGATATGGAGAAGGTGAGGAGGCTCAGCGCCAAAGAGGCGGCAGAATATTTGGCTGTTAACGATTTCTGCAATCCTCATCAGCTTCTGAGGACGCATCAAAAAAAGAAATTGCGAAGGGGTTTCTTTGAGAAGTTTTTCAAAAGGCTTGACGTATATCTGGTTAATACAGTGCTTGAACCATTGAGGATTCAGAATGAGATAAGGAGCCTCATTACTGAATCTTAGCCCGGTGTTTTTGTTGGTTGGAGGAGCTGAAAATGAAATTTCGGTTGAAGAAGGTAGAAATTGACTCATACAAGGAAAGCGTAGCCTTCGTGAGGCGCGGTCATGTAATATGCCCTTGTCTGGGCCTTCATCCGATGGATAGGGTGGTGATTAGTTGGGGAGAGAAGCGTAATCTGGCGGTGCTTCAGGCGGTGGAGGAGGACTTTCTGGACCACAAAGAGATAGGCTTGAGCGAGTACGCCTTTGAGAAGTTCGATGTGGAGGAAGGAGAGGAGGTGGATGTGAAGCCGGCTCCTCCTCCATCCTCTCTTGACCTTATCAGGAAAAAAATAGGTGGTGGGGAACTTTCAAAGGATGCTTTTAGGACGATTGTGAGGGACATAGTGGAGGGCAGGTACTCGAAAATTGAACTCACCGCTTTTGTGGTGTCATGCACTATTAATAGGCTGAGCGATGAGGAGGTCGCTTATCTTGCTGAGGCTATTGTTGAGGCTGGGAGTAGATTGAATTTTAATGGAACTGTGGTCGATAAGCACTGCATCGGTGGTATTCCGGGAAATAGAACAACAATGATTGTTGTGCCAATCGTTGCTGCGGCAGGGCTTACCATACCAAAAACTTCCTCTAGGGCCATAACCTCCCCAGCCGGAACGGCTGATACTATGGAGGCCCTGGCCGATGTGGAGATACCCCTAGAGAACATATATAACATCGTGAAAAAAGAGGGGGGATGCATAGTCTGGGGAGGAGCCCTGGATCTTGCTCCGGCGGATGACATAATTATCACAGTTGAGAAGCCATTAAATATCGATTCTGAGGGGCAAATGATAGCCTCCATTCTCTCTAAAAAAGTAGCTGCTGGCTCCACCCATGTCGTTATTGACATCCCTGTGGGCAGAACCGCTAAAGTGGCTAATCCAAATGATGGTTTGCAGCTGAAGGCTAGATTTGAGAAGATTGCTGAGCAACTCGGGATAACGGCTAAAGTGTTGCTCACAGATGGTTCTCAGCCAATTGGACGGGGGATTGGACCTGTTCTTGAGGCTCTGGATGTATTGAGGGTTTTGCAAAACAAGGAAGATGCTCCCCATTACCTAAAGGAGAAGAGTATCTTTTTGGCCGGTGAGCTCATTGAGCTTTCTGGCAAAGTAAGTGTTGGCGAGGGCACGAGCATCGCTAGAGAGATGCTTGAGTCTGGAAAGGCGTTTAAAAAATTTGAGGCTATCAGGGATCTACAGGGTAGGAGAGATTCTTTGAGTCTTGCCCCTAATCACTTTGATGTGTGCAGTAAGAATTCGGGTATGGTCAGTGGCATAGATAATCGCGTTATTGCAAAGATAGCTAAGCTTGCAGGGGCGCCAAAGGATAAATCAGCGGGTGTGTACCTTTACAAGAAAATCGGTGATCACGTTAAAAGGGGAGAACCTATTTTCAGAATATACGCAGACAACGATACTACCTTGGGTTTTGCTATGGATTTCGCTGAAAAGCAAGGCTCGTTTCTCATTAAGTGAATTAATTTTTACATTTGCGGCTAGGCTCCATGGTGCGTAGCTCAGTGGAAAACCAACGTATCGGAATATGTGGTTAGTGCTAAGATCACTAATCCTAGGGCTATCATTATCGATCCAGCGACCAGCTTCATCTTGCCCCAGCTCATCTCCCTCCACATCTCTATTCTCTCGACTGCGTGAGCATTATGGAACAATACAAGGATGAAAATAAGAGGCATCACGAACATTATGTTGTACACAATCAGATAAAGTAATCCTAGGAAATATGTGGTTTTGAGGGTTAGAAGCCCCCAGGATAGCTATATAGATCCCGCCTGTGCAGGGGAAAGTGCAAAGCCCCACGAGGATTCCCGCTACGAAAGAGGACGGAAGAGTGGCCTTGGTAAGCAGGTAGCGCATCCTGTGTCTTTGGCTCCCGGGTATGCAAAATGCTTTTTTCGGGATATAAATACTCACGCAGGGTAATGAATCCCAAAAATAGGACCATTATCCCTGCTACTTTCGCTATCAGATGCGGCTCTCCTAAGAGATGAATCGCCTTCAGCAGGCCCAGACCTATACCTAGATAAACAAGAAAAATGCCTGTAATATACACAGCACCAACCAGTAGTACCCTTTTTCTAAGCATTTGGATGCTGTACAGGAATGCC
>Ga0256830_1000932_pt1 | contig 21660 bp, 21 predicted proteins | sample 128326metaG_FD_190537 | JGI IMG/M metagenome (GOLD analysis project Ga0256830, IMG submission 190537) | Hydrothermal vent microbial communities from Lau Basin, Pacific Ocean - 128-326 | ecosystem: Environmental > Aquatic > Marine > Hydrothermal vents | place: Pacific Ocean: Lau Basin | collected... | reverse complement strand
CCCAGATCCTGCGCGATGAACTGGCCAATGCCAAGAGCACCATCAAGGGCCTGAAAAAGAAACTGGAGGGCAAGGGCGATGCGGGCGCCGATGCCGCCGCGCTGGAGGTGGCGCGCGCGGAGATCGTCACGCTCACCAACCGTGTCAGCGAACTGGAGGCGCAGCTGGCGGAGGTCCCGCCAGTGGCCCAGGACGCCAGCGCCGAAGACCTGCAGGCGCTCATGAAGCAGAACCAGGAACTGGCGGCGCGCATCGAAATGGCCGTGGCCAACCTTCAGGGCGAGCGCGTGCCCACGGCCGAGGAACTGGCCGCCATCCATCCACGCTTCCCCGTGTGGTACTGGCTGCTGGTGCTGTTCGCCATGGTGGTGGGCGTCATCGGTGGCCTGTTCTGGTTCGACTACCTGCACCGCAAGCGCCACGGCGGGTTCCGCTTGTAGCAGCTCCCCGGCGAAATCCCTGTCATGCTGAAAATCGCCACCTGGAACGTCAATTCCATCAAGGTGCGCCTGCCCCAGGTCCTCGACTGGGTGGCGACGGCGCGCCCCGGCCTGCTGTGCCTGCAGGAGATCAAGACCGTCAACGACAACTTCCCCGTGCAGGAACTGGAAGACGCCGGTTACCAGTGCCAGGTCAACGGCCAGAAGACCTACAACGGTGTCGCCATCCTCAATCGCACGCCGCATGATCCCGTCGATATCGTTGACGCCATCCCCGGCCTGGACGATCCCCAGCGCCGCGTACTGGCGGCCACCTACGGCGACGTGCGCCTGGTCAATCTCTATGTCCCCAACGGCTCGGAGGTGGGCTCGGACAAGTATGCCTACAAGCTCGACTGGCTGGCGCGCCTGCGTGACTGGCTGGCCGAGGAACTGGCGCGCTACCCGCAACTGGTGGTGGTGGGCGACTTCAACATCGCCCCCGAGGATCGCGATGTCTACGACCCGGAAGGCTGGCAGGGCTCGGTGCTGGTCAGCGAGCCGGAACGCGCTGCCCTGCGGGCGCTCCTCGCTCTCGGCCTGCGTGACAGCTTTCGCCTGTTCGACGAGGAAGGCGGCAAGTACTCCTGGTGGGACTACCGCGCCGCCGCCTTTCCCCGTGACCGCGGCCTGCGTATCGACCATATCCTGATCAGCGAAGCGTTGACCGGCGCGTGCAAGTCCTGTGTGATCGACAAGGTACCGCGTGGCTGGGACCGACCCTCGGATCACGCGCCGGTGATCGCCGAGTTCGATCTCTGAGCGATCCGTGAAACTTGCCCTGTACCAGATCGACGCATTCAGTGATCGGGTGTTTGGCGGCAATCCCGCCGCCATCGTGCCCCTTGCGCACTGGCTCGATGAGGCCGTCATGCAGGCCATTGCTGCGGAGAACAATCTGGCGGAAACCGCGTTCTACGTTCCCGAGGGCGATGGTTTCGCGTTGCGTTGGTTCACGCCCACCTGCGAGGTGGATCTGTGCGGTCACGCCACCCTCGCGGCGGCCTGGCTGTTGTTCTTCGAACGCGGTTATCAGGGCGAGGTGGTGAATTTCACCACGCGCAGCGGCGTGCTTGCCGTCTCGCGGCATGCGGACGGTTTGCAAATGGATTTCCCCGTGCTGAGCACGGAACCGTGCGATCCCCCAGACCTCCTCGCCAGGGGTCTCGGCATCCCGGTCGAGGAATGCTACCGGGGCATGGACTACATGGTGGTGGTGGCCGATGCCGCCGTGGTGGCCGGGCTGGCGCCCGACTTCCCGGTTCTCGCAAAACTCGATCGCCGCGGCGTGGTGGTCACCGCGCCCGGCGAGGACGGCGTGGACTTCGTCAGTCGCTTCTTCGCCCCCGGCGCCGGGATCGACGAGGATCCGGTCACCGGCTCGGCGCACTGCATGCTGACACCGTACTGGGCGAAACATCTTGGCCGCACGCGCTTGTCTGCGCGCCAGCTCTCGCCGCGCGGCGGCGAGATCGGCTGTGAACTGCGCGGTGAACGCGTCGTGCTGGCGGGCCGGGCCGCCCTCTATCTGCGCGGTGAGATCCTCATCGATGACTGATCGCGCGGCTGTCACCCCGTCGCTTCCGGGCGCCAAACAGGCTAAGCTTGGCGGCAGTGATTTTCCCGGTGAACCCATGGCCAGCGCATGAAATACAAAGACCTGCGTGACTTCATCGCCCGGCTCGAAGCGCGGGGCGAACTCAAGCGCATCACCACCGAGGTCGATCCGAACCTCGAGATGACCGAGATCTGTGACCGGACCTTGAAGCGCGGCGGTCCGGCGCTGCTGTTCGAAAACCCCAAAGGCTTCGATACCCCGGTGCTCGGCAACCTGTTCGGCACGCCCGAGCGCGTCGCCCTGGGCATGGGTGAGGAGTCGGTGGATGCCCTGCGCGAGGTGGGCAGCTTGCTCGCCATGCTCAAGGAGCCCGAGCCGCCAAAGGGCATGAAGGACGCATGGCAGAAACTGCCCATCTTCAAACAGGTGCTCAACATGTCGCCCTCGGTGGTGAAGAAGGCGCCCTGCCAGGCCCATGTGATCGAGGGTGACGCGGTGGATCTGGGCAAGTTGCCCATCCAGACCTGCTGGCCAGGCGACGCCGGGCCGCTCATCACCTGGTCGCTGGTGGTGACCAAAGGGCCCAACAAGGCGCGCCACAACCTCGGCATCTATCGCCAGCAGGTCATCGCGAAGAACAAGGTCATCATGCGCTGGCTGGCCCATCGCGGCGGCGCGCTGGACTACCGCGACTGGTGCGAGAAACACCCCGGCGAACCCTTCCCGGTGGCGGTGGCGCTGGGCGCCGATCCGGCCACCATCCTCGGTGCCGTGACGCCGGTGCCCGACAGCCTCTCCGAGTACGCCTTCGCCGGCCTGCTGCGCGGCGGCAAGACCGAAGTGACCAAATGCATCGGCAACGATCTGCTGGTGCCGGCCAGTGCCGAGTTCGTCCTGGAAGGTGTCATCCATCCGGGCGAGGAGGCGGACGAGGGGCCGTTTGGTGATCACACCGGCTATTACAACGAGGTGGAGCGTTTCCCGGTATTCACCATCGAGCGCATTACCCACCGCGCCGATCCCATCTACCACTCCACCTACACCGGCCGCCCGCCCGACGAACCGGCGGTGCTGGGCGTGGCGCTCAACGAGGTCTTCGTGCCCATCCTGCAAAAGCAGTTCCCGGAGATCACCGACTTCTACCTGCCGCCGGAAGGCTGTTCCTATCGCGTCGCGGTGGTGAGCATGAAGAAACAGTATCCCGGTCATGCCAGGCGCGTCATGCTCGGCGTGTGGTCCTTCCTGCGCCAGTTCATGTACACCAAGTTCGTCATCGTCACCGACGATGATGTCAACGTGCGCGACTGGAAGGACGTCATCTGGGCCATGACCACGCGCATGGACCCGGCGCGTGACACGACGATTATCGAGAACACGCCCATCGACTATCTCGACTTCGCCTCACCGGTGTCGGGGCTGGGCTCCAAGATCGGCTTCGACGCCACCAACAAGTGGCAGGGCGAGACCACGCGCGAGTGGGGGCGGCCCATAACCATGGACGCAGATGTGAAAGCCCGCATCGACGCCCTGTGGGACGAGCTGGGGATCTTTTCCTGACAGGACGCCCTGTCTCCCGGCCACGTCGGCTCGGCATGGCCGGGAGGGTTTTCATCAGGGTCCGCTGAATGCGCTACTGCCGTAGTCCTGTACCGCGCCGTTGGCATCCGAGGACATTACCGTCACCACATGGTTGGCGCCCTGTAGTGGCTGGGCCGCGGAACCACCCATGCCATAGGTGACCGTCGTGGGGCCGCCGCTGGTCGTCTGACGCAGGTACCACATGAGGCAGGTGCTGACCCCGCCCCCCGCGGCCAGGCAATCGGCATCGAAGACATTCAGGTTGTACCATGTCGCCAGGTTGCTCAGGTCGAATGTGAAGACCGGCATGGCGGGATCGGTTAGATCGACGTCGATGGGCAGGGTACCGCTATCCACGGGGTAGAGCGTAAAGTTACCCCTGCCGGCAAAGGTATAGTGGCACACGAACGGAACCTTGCCGAAACGGAACTGCTGTGACCCGCCATTGCGCGTCCAGATGCCGGTGAAGATGCCATCGGCCAGGGCGTTGCCGCTAAAGGCCCCCGAGTGGATGTTGCCGTCCACGTCACCGCTCCAGGTCCCGGAGATGGAATCCCCGCTCCCTCCGTTCATGCGCAGGCCATCGAGGAGGCCGGTATCCGTCGAACCCACGCAGCCCGCATAGGAAAAGAAGAACTCACCGCTGAAAGGCGTGCTGTCATCGGGCAGGAAGGCGTAGAGGATCCCGGGCGTGGGGTCCTCCTTGTCCGCGTCCGGGCTTTCGGTGTAGTAGCCGATATAGAGCGAGGACGTCCCCGGCGTCGGTGTCATGGGCGGTCCCGGCAGGGCGGCCGGTGGCGAGTCGCCACCTCCACAGCCGGTGAGCAACAGGGCGTTGACGAAAGGGAGCAATACGATAAACATTTTTTTCATTGCCTGTCTCCATACAGTTTCTACGTGCGCGTCGGCTGCGCACTCTGTACGGATAACGCGCCAGCAGCGAAAAGGTTACACCTCAGAAGGGACGATTTCCGCGTCGGTGGAGAGTGGTCTTGTCTTTACTGGAATGCAGAATGCTCCACGTGCGGTGGCATGGCAGGTATTTTGCGTCGCCAGTCCCGGCAGGCTCAAAGCCGGCAGGCGTGCCGCCAAAACATGGCAATGAGAAAGCTCGGCCGAGCTCGATACAAATCGGCGTCGGTGCCAGGAACGGCGGCCGCAGGGTGGCGAGCAGAGGACTGAGCGCGGGCCCGGGCCGGGTCTACTGGATCTTTAGCGTCGGTGATTTCGGAACCAGCGGTTTTGGCACCAGCGTATTGGTACACACGATACGGAAACGCGCTTGTCGAGACTGCTGTTCCTTCGGATCATAGATCTGGATGGCCTGCCAGCCCTTGTAGGATTTGCCCAGTCGCCAGCTGGTACTCACTTTCTTCGACCCCGGCGCGGCGAACCTGAGTGTCTGGACCGGTGCGGATGCCCCATCGCTGCGCAGGAATTTGTAGGATACCGTGCCTCCACCCCCGGCCACCGAGATGCGCCCGGTGAACCGAATGGTCACCGGGCAACGCCCCTTGTAGTTGAAGGGATCGGCGCGCAGTGTCAGCTCCACCACGCGGAAGGTGTTGTTCGCGGGTGCGGGCTCGGGAGGCGGGGGGGTGGCCGTAGCAGGCTTACCGCCGTCGGCAACAGGCGCCGAGCCATCCCCGCTGCCACGCTCGCCATGGCCGCCGATGACGCCCATCTGGTTGAGGGTCACCAGCAGGGTTGCGATGGCGCCGATGAGGGCCGCGAGTCCGGTGAAGATCCCCGGCAGCGTGGTCCAGAACGACTGTTTATCTCCTCCTTGCTGGTCCGGCATGTCGGCGCCTCCCTGTGATCTGCCCTCATCCGGCCGGCTTGAAAAACCGTCGCAGGGCATTGCCTGGTGTCCACATCCTCGGCTCTGTCGAGAGCCCCGATGCGCGCCCGGCGGCGATGAGGTGTCGCTATGCACTCTTTGGCCGCGGGCGCAGTACCGATTAAAACAAGGCAGGCGGTTGGAGGCAAGGCCAAGGCGGGCGTGGGGAGTTTCGCGAGATCAGTACCGGCTGTCGTGATGGGGGCGCGCAGGTTTCTCGCCGGCGCGCAGCGAGGTGCTTTCGGTACCGGCAGTGGCCACCGCCAGCCATGCCACGGCCGCGCCAAGGAGTGCCGTCAGCGCCAGCCACAGCGGCCCCCACACCGCCATCACCACCGTGAGGAGGAGCAGGCCGATACCAAAGGCATGAAAAATGCCGTGGCTGGGCAGGGGGGCGTCCGGGCGCTGGTGTCGATGTTCCCACATACGCCGAGCATAGCCGGGGCATGGCCTTTCCACTATCGCCCGGAAGCATGGGGGACTAGCCGTCCTGGGCCAGTGTCTACACCGATGGTGCCGTTAGCGGCGATATTTTCCTACACTGAGGGACATGGAACGCCTGTTGGCCGATCTGATCCTGTTGCTGCACTTCGCCTTCATCCTTTTCGTGGTGGTCGGCCAGTTGCTCATCTCCATTGGCCTGTGGCGCCACTGGCAGTGGGTACGCAATTTCACTTTCCGCATCCTGCACCTCCTTGCCATCGGCTACGTCGTCGCCGAGGCCTGGCTGGGTATGTCCTGTCCCCTCACCGTATGGGAGAACCAGTTGCGGCGCGCCGCCGGCGAGCAGGGCTACGACGACGGTTTCATCGCCTACTGGCTGCATGCCCTCATCTTCTACGAGGCGCCCCCGTGGGTGTTTACCCTGATCTATACCCTGTTTTTCCTCCTCGTGGTGGCGAGCTGGATCCGGGGCCGACCTCGCCGCCGAAGGTGATGGCGGTCACGAACCTGCCGGGGACCGGGATGCCGGACTGGCCTATAATGGATGGTATCCGCCCAGCCTCCATGGACCATGCCCCGTGACCATCATCTCCGATCCCGACCTGCTCAATGCCAACCCCTTCGTCGAGGGCACGCAACTGGTCGTCTATGACATCGTCGTCGGCTGTGACGAAGTCGGCGTGCAGGTCTTCCTGCAGGACTGCCCGGATCTCGATCTGGAGACCGTGCGTGAGGTGCTGGACTATTGCCAGTCTCGCCGTTGCGACGCGCAGGGCGCGTGGTGCACGGGTTGCAGTCGTCGCATGGAAAAGGATGGCGTGACTTCGGCGGCAGCCTTCATTCGCCAGTACGAGGCGGTGCAGTTCATGGACAGCGACGACGTCATCCGTGGCGGCACCGAGGGCGGGGGTGTCATCATGTTGCCGGGTACGCCGGAGCAGATGGATCTCTACTGGCGGGGTGAAAACGGCTGGCAGGTGGCCCTGCGCGTGGCGCAACAGGCCTGCCTGAAATAGACCAGCAGGCCGCGAAGGACGATCCCCTCCGGCTTCCTTAAGAGATCCTTAAGCCACACCGCAAGCCAGGCGCCATGCGCGGCGGCAGGCTTGCGCCCCATTCTGAAATACGTCTTACTACTCCGCTTCGCTGCGCACGCAGGGAGTTTTATAACAATTCCAGAAAGGGAGATAACAATGAAAAAGTTCTACCAGTCCGTAATGCTGTCCGCCGCGCTCACCTTCGGCGCGGGTACCGCCCTTGCCGCCGCATCCGGCGCCCACTGGGGTTACGAAGGCCACATGGGTCCCATGCACTGGGGTGACATGAGCCCCGACTACCACATGTGCAAGGAGGGCAGGCAGCAATCCCCCATCGACATTCGGGGCGCCACGCCAAGGAACCTCGGTGACATCGCCTTCAGCTACGGGGCCAGCCCAAAGAACATTGTCAACAACGGCCACACCATCCAGGTGAACATGAATCCGGGCAGCACCATCGCCATGGGCGGCAAGACCTACAGGCTGCTGCAGTTCCATTTCCATTCGCCGTCCGAACACAGGATCGACGGCAAGCCCGCCGACATGGTGGCCCACTTCGTCCACCAGGCCGACGACGGCCAACTCGGCGTCGTCGCGGTGCTGTTCAAAAAGGGCAAGGCCAATCCCGTCATCGGCAAGCTGTGGCAGAAGATGCCGAAGCAGCACGGTGGCAAGGCCGATCTCGCCGGCCTCGATGTCAGGGTCGCCGATCTGCTGCCGCAGGAGCGCAGCTATTACAACTACGCCGGCTCCCTGACCACGCCGCCCTGCTCCGAGGGCGTCAACTGGATGGTGCTCAGGACCCCGGTCAACGTCTCTGCCGTCCAGGTGAAGGCCTTTACCGACATCTTCCCCAGGAGCGTACGGCCCACCCAGCCGTTGCACGGGCGCACCATCCACCACAACTGAGTCAGAATGGCACGCCCGCCCGGCGGGAGTGCAAGGGGAAAACCGTCGCCTCGCGGCGGTTTTTCCGTTTGCAGGCCCGGAAAACGCGGATTCCGGCGCAAAAACCCGTCGCCTCACTTAACAAGCGCCCCTGCCTTGCGCTACGGTAAGGGGTCCGCGGTCAAGGGATAACAGCAATCACAACCGGGTAAACCACCGCGGCAAGCAAAGGGGGGAGACACCATGCGCAGCATCATGGTCCTGAATGCCAAGGGTGGGTGCGGCAAGAGCACCCTTGCCACCAACCTCGCCAGCTACTACGCCTGGGAAGAAGAAAAGGCCGTCGCGCTGATGGACTTCGATCCGCAGGCCTCCAGCCTCGAATGGCTCGCCGCGCGCGGCGAGGAATGGCCGGAGATCACCGGCCTCGCGGCCTTTGAGGGCGAGACGCGCGTACCGCGCAATACCGATGTGGTCATCATCGACGCACCGGCACGCGTGGCCGGCAGCGAACTCAGCGCCCTGGTGCGCCGTGCCGAGACCATCATCGTGCCGGTGCTGCCCTCGCCCATGGACATGCGCGCGGCGCAGCATTTCATGAAGGAGCTGTTCGTGGTGGGCAAGGTCTCGCGCAAGCAGACGAAGGTTGGCGTGGTGGCCAACCGCGTGCGCGAGAACACGCGTATCTACCACGAACTGGAGGACTACCTCGGCAAGCTGAAGATCCCCTTCCTGACCCACCTGCGCGATACCCAGAACTATATCCGCGCCGCGCAGCGCGGCCTCGGCATCTTCGAGCTGGCCCCCTCCATGGTCTGGCAGGATCTCGAACAGTGGGAACCCTTGACGAAGTGGCTGCGTTCGAAGCGCTCTCGTGCCATGTAGACTGGATCGAGGCTCAAACCACGGGGGCACGGGGAAATATGTTTCTTAGCTGTCTATTTGGCCGGTCCCCCGCCTGCCGGTCGGGGAACGGGGATAAGTACTGGCGCGCGTTTGCGCACAACAACGCTTTGTTTGTTAAGCTTGAGATGTGCACAGTGCGGGCGCTGTACCGGCCTGTGGCAGGAGGCGACTACCATGGAAAGACATCCAGCAAATCAGGTCACGATCCCGCTGTTGGCGGCAGCGGTGCTGCTTCTCGCCGGCTGCGCCGCCCCACCACCGGGACCATCGAAGTACGCCCCCAATGCCGGTGAACCCGGCTACTATGCCCCGGCCTACCCGTACTACTATTATCACCATTCGAATCCGGCGCCGGTCATCGACAGCGTGACCATCAACCCGGCCATCGTGAAATGAAACATGCTCTCCTGATTGTCCTGCTGACGTGCCTTGCCGCACTCGCCGGCTGCGCCACCGGTCCCTACTATGGGCTGTCGCAGGAGGAATGGCAGGCGCTCTCTCCCGAGGAACAGGCGCAGTACGAGGCCGACTACCTCGAGCTGCAACGCCTGCGCGCAGAGCGCGCGGCGGGAGAGGACGTGGATGGCATGCTCAACCGCTCGCTGCGCAAGGGCACCGGTGTCGCGCCCTGGGATCGGGATCGCTACAGCTACTGACATGGAACGAGCGGCCAGCAGGGAACACCCTTACACCGGCGGTTGCCTGTGCGGGGCGGTGCGCTTCGAGATCCGCGGGCCCATCAGCGATATCGTCATGTGCCACTGTTCACAGTGCCGCAAGGTGCAGGGCTCGGCCTTCGCCACCAATGGCAAGGTCGCCGCCGATGATTTCGTCCTGCTGCGTGGCGAAGACAATCTCAGCGCCTATGCCCCATCCGAGGATCAGCAGAAATATTTCTGCCGCACCTGCGGCTCGCCCATTCTGAGCCGCCGCAAGAGTCGTCCTGCTGAGGTGCGCGTGCGCCTCGGCACCATCGACAGCGACATCGCCGAGCGCCCCGAGGCGCATATCTTCGTGGGCTCGAAGGCGAACTGGGATCGTATTTCCGACGACCTCCCCTGCCGTGACGAGCGCTGATGCCAGAGGACTGCCGAGGCCACACCATGTGGAGAATGATGACAAACTGTCATTGCCGGGTGGCTGAAAGAGGTAGATCACATTATATCCACCGTTCCCCGGGTCCTGTAGGCAAGGCAGGATACTTTAATCAAGCCAGAATCTTTGGCTCAGATTCGTTGTTTATGACCGGCAAAGGAAATCAGCATGCCAAGCTACAAATACGCCGTCTACCCCTCCGCGAAAATCGTTGATAGCAAGGGCAAGGAGATCAATCACCTCCTGTGGGGCGACTGGGTGGAGATGCGCAGCGACGAGCAGCCGCGGGGAAAGATGCTGCCGGTATTTGCGCGGGGTACCTCGGGCTGGATGCACGAGGACGACCTGCAGGACGAGCAGATCCTGGAAGTAGTATTCGTCGATGTGGGCCAGGGCGATGGCTGCCTGGTGGTGACACCCGACAACCGCCACCTGATCGTCGACGCGGGGATCTCGGACAACATGTATCGTCACCTCAAGTGGCGCTACAACGGCTTTCGCACGCGCTGGAAGTTCGATGCAGCCATCATCACCCATCCCGACAAGGACCACTACTACGGCTTTAGAAAGCTGTTTGAGGAGCCAAACGTCACTTTCGGTACGCTCTATCACAACGGTATCATCGAGACCCGGGTGAGGAAGGAGCCCCTGGGCCGTATGCGGCGCGTGGACGGGGTGAGGTATGTCGCCGAACTCATGGAGGATCGCGACACCCTGGCGCATTTTCTCAACAGCCGGCGTTGGCGTCACCCCACCAGGAAGCAGTTTGACAAGCAATATCCTGCCCTGCTCAAGTCAGCGCTGGACAGTGGCCGTGTGGATGACATCCGGATGCTCTCCACGCACCACAGTGACGAGGGATTCGTGCCCGGTTTCGGCAAGCGCCGCACGCTGCGCCTGCGGGTACTGGGGCCGGTGGCGGATGTCGATGCCAGTGGCCGTGCACGCCTGCGGGTTTTTGGCGACAAGCCTGGTAGCCGCGCCTTCAACATCAGCAAGACAAAGAATGGACACTCCGTGATCCTGCAACTGGAGTACCGAAACCTGCGCCTTCTGTTCGGCGGTGATCTCAACAGCCCCGCCGAGGTTCACCTGTTACAGCATTACTCCGGCGTGGACGATCCCTGGCCGTGGCAGCCGGAGGTGGAGCAGGCGGTCATCGAGGGTGCCGCTCCGGTACTCGGCGCCGACATCACCAAGCTGTGTCACCATGGCTCGTCGGACTTCACCGATACTTTCATGAAGGCCGTAGCCGCCACCGCCACGGTGATCTCCAGTGGCGATAACGAGCCCTACGCCCATCCACGTTCGGACACGCTTGGGGCCATCGGCTTGCATGGCCATGGCTGGCGCCCGCTGATCTTCTCCACCGAGCTGGCGCGTTCCAGCCGCGAGGAGGAAGGCATCACGCGAGAGGAAATCGGGCGCATGCACGAACGGATCCACGCCGAGACCGATCCCGGCCGGCGCGCCGATCTCGAGGTGCGACAGGCCGCCCTGTTCGATCGCCTGCTGGAGCGCAACGTGGTGGTCTACGGCTCCATCTACCTGCGCAGCGACGGGAACCGCGTGGTAATGGGCTACAAGCTGGAAAGGGAACGCCGCAGTGGCGGGCGCCTGACGCGTTGGGATATCTACACCCTGACGCGCAGGGGCAATGCCCCGCTGGCCTTCGAGGGTGGCGCTTAGGCACGTGGTTCATTTCCCGCGGCCGCGCCGGCTGCCGGGGCCTTCCTTCCTGCCGTGGCGCCGTGACATTGCGGTGGTTGCCATGTCGTGGCAATCTCGATCCTGTCCATGCCTTAACCCATGATTACCGGGGCTCTCGCCACATGCCGCGCTACCGCTACCAGGTCTATCCCGATACCGATGCCCTCGCCGAGGCCGCGGCGCGGGACTTTGTTGCGGCTGCGGGGGCGGCCATCCGCGAGCACGGCGTTTTCTTCGTTGCGCTGGCGGGAGGGTCCACGCCCCGTGCGCTCTATGCATTGCTCGCCGCGCCGCCGTATCGCGAGCAGGTGGACTGGGCGCGTGTGCAGGTCTTCTTCGGCGATGAGCGCTGCGTGGGGCCGGAGGATGCGCAGAGCAATTTCCGTATGGCGCGGGAGACCCTGCTTGCACACGTGCCCGTGCCCGCGGAGCAGATCCATCGCATGCAGGGGGAAGCCGCCGATGTCCGCGAGGCGGCGCGACGCTATGCCGCCGAGCTGGCCATCCTGCCGGCTACGGCGGCGGGCTGGCCGCGTTTCGACCTCGTCCTGCTCGGTATGGGCGAGGACGGTCATACCGCTTCGCTGTTTCCCGGCACGGCGATCCTCGAAGAACGATCGGTCCCCGTTGCGGCGGTCTACGTGGACAAGCTCGCCGCCTGGCGCATCAGCCTGACCCTGCCGGTGCTCGATGCCGCCGCGCGGGTGAGGGTGCTGGTCTCCGGCGCGGGCAAGCGCGGGGTGGTGGGCGAGATCATGGGTGCGGACGGGCCGCTGGAGAAGTACCCGGTATCATGGCTTACGCCGCGCGCCGGGGTGATCTGGCATCTCGACGCTGCGGCGGCGGCTGCCCTGGCGCACGACGGGCAACACTGAGGTAAGGACCGCATGAGTGAAGCGCTGTATTTTCTTGCCGGCGACATCGGCGGCACCCATACCCGCCTGTTGCTGGCGCGCGTGGAAGGGCGGGCCGCGCCGCAAACGGTTCACCGCGCCATCTATCCCAGCAGCGAGTACGATGCCCTCGATCCCATCCTCATGGAGTTTCTCCTCGATGCACCGGATCTCGATGGCGCCTGCCTCGCCGTGGCGGGTCCGGTGATCACCGAGGAAGAGGGACGCCAGCATGTGCGGCTCACCAACCTCGACTGGCACCTCGACAGCCGCCTCCTCGCGGAGCGCTTCGAACTCGATACGCTGCGCCTCATCAATGACGTGGAGGCCATCGGTCACGGCCTGGCGGCGCTCGGCAAGGGGGACGTGGAAACCCTGCAGGCAGGTCGGCCCCGTGGCGAGGGCGTGCGCGCGGTGCTGGCCGTCGGCACCGGGCTGGGACAGGCCATCGTCGTGACGCGCGCGGCGCACCGCCGCCGGCGCGTGCAGGTGATCCCCGGCGAGGCGGGCCACCGCGATTTCGCCCCGGCGAACCTCCACGAGGTGCAGTTGTGGGAATGGCTGCATGGCCATTACGGTCGCGCCACCTGGGAGCACTGCCTGTCCGGTCCGGGCCTGCTGGATCTCTATCGCTTCTGTGCCAATGAACAGTGCATGCAGGCGCCACCCCGCCACGAACCCGCGGCCATCACCGCCGCGGCCATGAACGACAGTGATCCCGTGGCGGTGGCGGCGCTGGACCTGTTCGTCGGCCTGTATGCCTCGGCGGCCGCCAATCTGGCGCTCGCCTGCCTGCCGCGCGGCGGTCTCTATCTTGGCGGCGGCATCGCGCCGCAGATCCTGGCGCGCCTGCGCCAGCCGGATTTCCTCGCCCACTTCCTGCACAAGGCGCCCATGGAACACCTGCTGCGCGAGATCCCCCTGCACGTCATCACCCACGACAGCCCCGGCCTGCTGGGCGCCCTGCAGGTGGCGCAGGAGGAGTGACAAGGACCGCGCAACGAGGATCGCGTGCTGAAACGCCGGGGCACGGTCAAGGATCCACTCGCAATACCCGGACCTTTCCGTTCCTTTCAGGAGTTTGGACGAGGTTTCGTTGCCCGAATGAAGCGCAACGTGATCCCGTAGCGTATGGAAATATACCGGACAGGCGCGATGTGCTTTCCGGTATGATGGTGTCACCGACAATGTTGGCAACACAAGCCGCGGGAACCAGGGCGTCTTCCCCCATGCTCCCCGTTTTGAAAAGGGGTTCTCTGTGCCCTCCGTGGTGAAAAGAACAGTCTTCAGATTTCGTCGTCGTGCAGCGCGTTACGCCATATCTGGTCGTCGCGGTCGAACAGGCGGTTGTCCTCCGCCGGACCCCAGCTTCCCGAGGGGTAGGTGTGGATGAAGTCGCGTTCCGTGGCCCACAGCTTGAGCACCGGATCCACCACTTCCCAGGCCCAGCGGATCTCGTCGTAGCGCAGGAACAGGGAGCAGTCGTTCTCGATGACGTCCAGCAGCAGATCCTCGTAGGCCTCGAGCTGGTTGGTGGTGGTGCCGCAGTAGGCGGCATCGAGCTGCGTGGTGTGGGCGCGCAGTTCCAGCCCCGGCTCCTTGGCCTGGATCTCCACGCGCATGCACTCCTGCGGCTGGATGCCGAGCAGTACCCAGTTGGGCTTGAGCTGTTCGAGCTGGGTCTTGCGGAACAACTGTTGCGGCGGGTGTTTGAAGCGAATGGCGATCATGGAACTGTTGCGCGCCATGCGCTTGCCGGTGCGCAGGTAGAAGGGCACGTTGCGCCAGCGCCAGTTGTCGATGTAGAGCTTGAGCGAGGCATAGGTCTCGGTGGTGCTGTGGGGATCGACGCCATCTTCCTCCACGTAGGCGCGCACGTTGCTGCCATCCACGCGACCGCCGGCGTACTGGGCGCGAAAGGCGTGGGCGTGCACCGCGGTGCGTGCGATGGGACGAATGGACTTGAGCACCTTGACCTTCTCGTCGCGCAGGGAGTCGGCATCCAGCGAGGGCGGCGGTTCCATGGCCACCAGGGTGAGCATCTGCAACAGGTGGCTCTGGATCATGTCGCGCATGGCGCCGACACCGTCGTAGTATTCGGCGCGTCCGGCGATGCCCTGCGACTCGGAATGGGTGATCTGCACATGGTCGATGAAGTTGCGGTTCCACAGCGGCTCCATGATCAGGTTGGCGAAACGGAAGACCAGCACGTTCTGCACCATGCCCTTGCCGAGGTAGTGATCGATGCGAAAGATCTGCTGTTCACGGAAGTGGCGGTGCAACTGGCCCTCGAGGATCTCGGCGCTCTCCAGGTCGAAACCGAAGGGTTTCTCGATCACCAGCCGGCGCCAGCCGTGTTCCTCGTTGCTCAGACCCGCCTCGCCGAGTGCATTGGCGATACGCGCGTAGATAGACGGTTGCACGGCGAGGTAGAAGACGATGTTGTTGGGGCAGGCCTTGTCATCGAGGATGGCGTCATGCAGCTGCGTGAAGGTGGCATTGTCCTGGATGTCGCCCCGGAAGAAACGCAGCCGCCCACGGAAGCCTTGCAGGACCTCGCTGTCCACGCCACCGCGCACGCGCTCCTCGAGGACTTCGCTGACGTAGTCCTGCCACTCGGCATCGCGCCATTCGCGCCGCCCGGTGCCGACGATGCACATGCCCTCGGGCAGGCGGCCCGCCTTGTCGAGGTGATACAGTGCCGGCAGGAGCTTGAGCCGCGCCAGGTTGCCGGTGGCGCCGAAGATCACGAAGGTGCAGGGCTCGATCATCCCGGATGTCTCTCCTTCAGTCCTTTTTCGTCACGGCGTGGCCGCCGAAGGCGTTCCGCATCATGGCCAGCAGGCGGTTGCCATAGCCCGCCTGGTCCTGGCTGGCGAAACGCATGTGCAGGGCCAGCGCCAGTACCGGCGCCGGGGTGCCCTGGGCGGTGGCCTCGTCCACGGTCCAGCGTCCCTCGCCGGAGTCCGCCACCACCGGCGCCACCTCCTCCAGTTGCTGGTCGTGCCTGAGGAAGTCGGCGGTGAGGTCCAGCAGCCAGCTGCGCACCACCGAGGAATGCCGCCACAGCTCGGTGATCTGGGCAAGATCCAGCTGGAATTCCCGCTTGTTCTTCAGCAGGTGCAGGCCCTCGGCCATGGCCTGCATCATGCCGTACTCGATGCCGTTGTGGATCATCTTGGTGAAATGGCCCGCGCCCACCGGTCCCACGTGGGCCCAGCCTCGGTCCGGGGCCGGGGCGAGGCTCCTGAGGATGGGCGTGATGGTGGCCACCGCCGCGTCCTCGCCCCCCACCATCATGCAGTAGCCGTTGTCGAGGCCCCACACGCCACCGGAGGTCCCCGCGTCGATGAAGTGGATGCCGCGCTCGGCCATGTCCGCGGCGCGGCGCTGGCTGTCGTGATAGTTGGCGTTGCCGCCATCGACGACGATGTCGCCGGCCTCCAGCAGGTCGTGGAGGCGCAGGAGGGTATCCTCGGTGGGCGTGCCGCAGGGCAGCATGAGCCACAGCACCCGCGGGGGACTGAGTTTCGCCACCGCATCCTCCACGCTGGTGGCGGGCAGCAGGCCCTCCTGCTGGGTCAGTTCACCGGTGATGGTGGGGGAGCGGTTATAGCCCACCACTTCGTGGCCGGCGCGCAACAGGCGCCGCGCCATGTTGGCACCCATCTTGCCGAGGCCGATCATTGCCAGTTTCATGTTCGTGCATGCCCCCCGTGTGCAGGCTGGAGTGAGTCCGGATCGATCCTCTCATAATAGACCCCTGGATGGACTTCGGGGTGCCGACGGCGACGGATTTCGCCCGGCGTTGGACAAAATGGCGCTCCCGGCGAGGCGCATCCGGCCGCAGGTTGATCGGTGCACCCAGTAGGCTATAACAACAGGGTGCAAGCATGAAATGGCCTCCGCGCACAGGGAGCGACGCGGAAAGAGGTGGCCGCGTCTACCGATGTTCCACCCTCCGGTTACAGGGAAATCATGATGCAAGTCGAGAAAATCCGTGCCATCGCCCGCGAGCGTGGGCTCAAGCCCGGCAAGATGAAGAAGCTCGAGCTGATCCGCTATCTGCAGAAGGAAGAAGGCAATCCCCAGTGCTTCGCCACCGCCGTCGATGGCGTGTGCGACCAGCTAGCCTGTCTCTGGCGCGAGGACTGTTTTGCCGCCGCCCGCAGGCTCCATAGCTGAGCGATCCGCCCGGCGATCCGCCAGCGCGCGGGCGTAGAGGGCTTCGTACGCCATTGCGCTGTGCCGCCAGGAATGGTCGGCACGCATGGCATTGCGTTGCCGCCGGCGCCAGGCCGCGGGCCTGGCCCACAGGGCCAGGGCGCGATCCAGCGCCGCCAGCATGTCCGCCGCCAGGGGGCGTGGGAAGACGAAGCCGTTGTCGTCCTCCTCGCCCCGCTCGAAGACGGTGTCGGCCAGCCCGCCGACACGGTGCACCAGTGGCAGGGCGCCGTAGCGCAGGCTGTACATCTGGTTGAGGCCGCAGGGCTCGAAGCGTGACGGCATGAGGAACAGGTCGCAAGCGGCCTCGATGCGGTGGGCCATGGCCTCGCTGTAGCCGATGCGCACCGCCACGCGGCCGGGATAGCGGCGTGCCAGTTGCTGCAGGCGCGCCTCGAAGTGGGCCTCGCCGCTGCCCAGCACCACCAGTTGCATGCCACGCTCCATCATCGCCGGCAGGACTTCGCACAGCAGGTCGATGCCCTTCTGCGCCACCATGCGCCCCACGTTGCCCGCCAGCAGAACCCGCTCGTCCACCTTCAGGCCGAGGGCCTTTTGCAGCGCGGCCTTGTTGGCGCTTCGCGCGGCAAGGCGGCGGGCGCTGAAGGGCACGGCGATGTGGGGATCGTGGGCCGGATCCCACACGCGGGTGTCGATGCCGTTGAGGATCCCGCTGAGGCGCGCCTTGCGGTGGCGCAGCAGGCCGTCGAGACCGCAGCCGAAATCCGGCGTCAGGATCTCGCGGGCGTAGCCGGGGCTGACGGTATTGATGCGATCAGCGAAGGCCAGCCCGCCCTTGATGAAGGCCATGTCGCCGTGGAACTCCAGCGCCTCGTGGGACCAGAGTGCCTCCGGCAGTCCCAGCGCGGCGAAGGTGGCGTAGGAGAAACGCCCCTGGTAGGCGAGGTTGTGGATGGTGAACACGCTCGCCGGGCGTTCCGCGTCGTCCGCCAGCAGGGCCGGGGCGAGCCCCGCCTGCCAGTCGTGACAGTGGAGGATCTCCGGCCGCCAGCGCCACGGGGAGGCGGCGCCGGCGAGGTGGGCCGCCACGCGCGAGAAGAGCGCGAAGCGCTGGGCGTTGTCGGGCCAGGGCCGCCCGTCCGGGCCGAGGTAGGGGTTGCCCGGGCGCGCGAACAGGGCCGGGCAGTCCACCAGCCACACCGGCACGCGGGTGCCCGGCAGCTTGCCGCGCAGCAGTTCCACGGCATAGCCGCCGAGCTGGAAACGCCCCCCCGCGCGGGGCTGGGCGAGTCCTTCCCTGGCCTCCGGGTAGGCGGGCAGCAACAGGCGGATGTCGTGGCGGCGGGCCTTGAGGGCCGCCGGCAGGGCGCCGGCGACGTCGGCGAGGCCGCCGGTCTTGATCAGCGGCCAGGCCTCGCTGGCGGCAAACAGGATGCGATAGCGGGGCGTCGCCTCGCTCATGATCGCTCCAGTCGCAGGATGAGGCCGCCCAGCGGCGGCAGGCTCAGCTCCAGCGAACAGGGCCGGTTCATCCACGGCAGGTCCTCGCTGTGCAGCGCGCCGTAGTTGCCGCAGTTGCTGCCACCGTAGTAGCTGGAATCGGAATTGAGCACTTCGCGCCAGGTGCCGGCGGCGGGCAGGCCGATGCGGTAGTGATGGCGCGGAATGGGGGTGAAGTTGAGGATCACCACCACCAGGTCCTCGTGGCTGCGGCGCAGGTAACTGAGCACCGACTGCGAGGCGTCGTGACAGTCGATCCACTCGAAGCCCTGTGCCTCGAAGGAAAAGGCGTGCAGGGCCGGCAGCTCGCGGTAGCGGCGATTGAGGTCCGCCAGCAGATCCATGACGCCGCGGTGCAGGGGAAACTCCAGCAGATACCAGTCCAGTTCGCGCTCGTGGTTCCACTCATCGCCCTGCGCCAGCTCGTTGCCCATGAACAGCAGCTTGGCGCCGGGATAGGTGTACATATAGGTGTAGAGCAGGCGCAGGTTGGCGAAGCGTTGCCATTCGTCGCCGGGCATGCGGTAGAGCAAGGAGCGCTTGCCGTGCACCACCTCGTCGTGGGAGAAGGGCAGCACGAAGTTCTCGGTGAAGGCATACAGCAGGCCGAAGGTGAGCTGGTCGTGGTGGAAGTGGCGGTGGATGGGATCCTTCCGCATGTAGTCGAGGGTGTCGTGCATCCAGCCCATGTTCCACTTGAGCGTGAAGCCCAGCCCGCCGAGCCAGGTGGGGCGGCTGACCTGGGGCCAGGCGGTGGATTCCTCGGCGATCATCAGCGTGCCCGGGTGGTTGCCGTGGGCGACGTCATTGAGCTGGCGCAGAAAGTCGATGGCCTCGAGGTTCTCGTTGCCGCCGTAGATGTTGGGTGTCCAGTCATCCGGCTCGCGCGAGTAGTCGAGATAGAGCATGGAGGCCACGGCGTCCACGCGCAGGCCGTCGAGGTGGTATTCCTCCAGCCAGAAGTTGGCGCTGGCGATGAGGAAGTTGCGTACCTCGGGGCGGCCGTAGTTGTAGATCAGGGTGCCCCAGTCGCGGTGTTCGCCCCGGCGCGGGTCCTCGTGCTCGTAGAGGGCGGTGCCATCGAAGCGCGCGAGGCCGAAGTCGTCGCGGGGAAAGTGGGCCGGCACCCAGTCGAGCAACACGCCGATGTCGTGCTGGTGGCAGTAATCGACGAAGTAGCGGAAATCGTCCGGCGTGCCGAAGCGGCGCGTGGGAGCGAAGTAGCCGGTGGTCTGGTAGCCCCAGGAGGCGTCCAGGGGGTGCTCGGTGATGGGCAGCAGCTCGATATGGGTAAAGCCCAGCTCGCTGACGTGTTCCACCAGGCGGTGGGCCAGCTCGCGGTAGCCGAGGAAGCCGCCGTCGGGGCCGCGCCGCCAGGAACCCAGGTGGACCTCGTAGATGGCGACGGGCTGGTGCAGCCAGTCGGTGGCGGCGCGTTTCTCCAGCCAGGCCTCGTCACCCCAGGCGTAGCGGCTGTGGTCGTGGATCACGGCGGCGGTCTGCGGGCGCAGCTCGAAGGCCTGCCCGTAGGGATCGGTCTTGAGCAGGATCTGGCCGGTGTCGCGGTTGCGGATCTCGAACTTGTAGAGGCTGCCGTCTGGCAGACCGGGGATGAACAGCTCCCACAGGCCGCTGGCGCCGCGCACGCGCATGGGGTGGCAGCGGCCATCCCAGCGGTTGAAGTCGCCCACCACGCTGACACGCTCGGCGTTGGGGGCCCAGGTGGCGAAGCGCACGCCGGCGATGCCGTCCACTTCGCAGGGATGCGCCCCCAGCAGGCGGTAGATGTGCCAGTGGCGGCCCTCGGCGAAGAGGTGCATGTCGAAGTCGGGCAGCAGGGGCGGGAAGCTGTAGGGGTCGATGTCGCTGTGCCAGTGACCGTCCTTGCCGCGCCAGCGCAGGTGGTAGTGGGCCGGCAGCACGCCCGCGCTGCCCTGCCAGACGAACAGATCGGTGCCGTCGATGCGCCGCAGGGGTTCGCCGAGTTCCTCGATTTCCACCTCTTCGGCCCACGGCAGGTGGGCGCACAGCTGCGTGCGACGTCCCTGTTCGTGCGGGCCCAGCACCTCGAAGGGATCGTGGTGGCGGGCCTCGATGACGCGGCGCAGGGCTTCGCCAGGGCGCGGGGCAGTGAGCTTGGTCGGCGTCATGATCTCGGTAGTTTTCCTTGTATCCCATGGGGAAGACCCCCATGTTCAGGAAGGCGGGGACATTGTAGGGTGTCCCGCAAGGCTCGTTTGTTGTCGTATATCAATACTGTCATCCCGTGGCACGATCAACAATGCTATAACTAACAGGCGGTTCACCTGCGACGGCAGGCACGACCCCTGGCCGACATCCAAGGAGCGCCTCTCATGAGACATCCCCGCTCGCCCCGCTTCGTCAGCCGTCTCACGCGCGATACGCTGGCGCTCATCCTGGCGGGCGGTCGCGGCTCCCGTCTCAAGCACCTTACCATGTGGCGCGCCAAGCCGGCGGTCCCGTTTGGCGGCAAGTTCCGCATCATCGATTTTCCCCTCTCCAACTGCATCAATTCCGGCATCCGCCGCGTGGGCGTGCTGACCCAGTACAAGGCCCATTCGCTCATCCGCCATATCCAGATGGGCTGGGGTCACCTGCGCGGTGAGTTTGGCGAGTTCGTCGAACTGCTGCCGGCGCAGCAGCGCATCGAGGCCTCGTGGTACGCCGGCACCGCCGATGCCCTCTACCAGAACATCGACATCATCCGCAGCCATGATCCGGACTTCGTGCTGATCCTCGCCGGGGACCACATCTACAAGATGGACTACGGCGCCATGCTGGCCGCCCACGTGGAACGCGGTGCCGACGCCACGGTGGGCTGCATCGAGGTGTCGCTGGAGCGTGCGCGGGACTTCGGCGTCATGAGCGTGGATCGCAACCACCGCATCGTCGAGTTCGAGGAAAAACCCGCCAATCCCCACCCCATCCCGGGGCGTAGCGACGTGGCGCTGGCCTCCATGGGGATCTATATCTTCAATACCGACTTCCTCATCGAACAGCTCATCCACGACGCCGACAGGCCGGGGTCCAGCCGTGACTTCGGCAAGGACGTCATCCCCGGCGCCATCGAGCGCCACCATATCAGCGCCTATCCCTTCAACGATCCCGTCACCGGGCGACAGGCCTACTGGCGAGACGTGGGCACGGTGGATGCCTTCTGGGAGGCCAACATGGAACTGGTGGGGATCACCCCGGAGCTGAACCTCTACGACGAGGAATGGCCCATCTGGACCTACCAGGAACAGCTGCCACCGGCCAAGTTCGTCTTCGACGACGAGGATCGCCGCGGCATGGCGGTGGACTCCATGGTCTCCGGCGGCTGCATCGTCTCCGGCGCCTCGGTGCGCCGCTCCCTGTTGTTCTCCAACGTCTGCGTGGAGTCCTTCGCCAGGATCGAGGATGCGGTGATCCTGCCCGACGTGGTGGTGGCCGAGGGGGCGCGCATCCGTCGCGCCGTGATCGACAAGGGCTGCGACATCCCCGCGGGCATGGTCATCGGGGAAGACCCCGCGGACGATGCCGAGCA
>Ga0256830_1000931_pt1 | contig 21720 bp, 23 predicted proteins | sample 128326metaG_FD_190537 | JGI IMG/M metagenome (GOLD analysis project Ga0256830, IMG submission 190537) | Hydrothermal vent microbial communities from Lau Basin, Pacific Ocean - 128-326 | ecosystem: Environmental > Aquatic > Marine > Hydrothermal vents | place: Pacific Ocean: Lau Basin | collected... | reverse complement strand
AACGATTCCACCGGTTGTGTTTTATAAATGTCGAAAATAATCATGTCTCCTTCAATCACATTGTAACCGATAAGCGTTTCAAAAGGAACCGTTTGTCCGGTTATCAGGATCGTGGTTGAGTCGGGGAAGGAGGTATTTAACTGTATGGGGTAGTCGCCATGTTTTTTCAAAGCTCTTCTGCCAACATAATCGTTGGTATCCACCGGGAATATTTTTATTTGGAATTTTCCGTTATCCGGGATGGTGGAAATTTCGGGATAAATGTTCTTCTCATATGGCACCGTTAAAATAATACGTCGAAATTGATCGAACTCTTCGGTCTTCATAATAATTCGCTTTGAATGATCATCACATAATCCCACCGACGCAAACAGGGTGACCAGGGAGTATATCATGATCGGAAATAACTTTCGACCATACCCTTTTCGGGGATTGACCTTCTTCTCCCGTAATAATCGGGAATGAACACGATCAATGCCCCCCTTTTTCATTATATGCGTTGAAGATTTCATCGGGTAATCATTCTTCCCTATTGGATAATAATATCCAGTTTTTGACCCACATTGTTCATTAATGGATCGGGCGACGGTTTCCGTACTTCAATTTTCCCTGCTGCGTTTTTTTCATCGTCTTTATGGTGTACCGATATTTCAACCGTATCCCTTTCTCTTTCGTGTGTTTGCCGTTCTTCCTTTTGTTTGCGCTTTTTTGGATCCCTGGAAATGCTTTTTATCTCCTGGATGGTTTCCGTTGTGTCCACCTGAATGCCCGCGATATTTTCGTCAAACACCATTTTTCATCTAATAGTTAAGTTTTCCCCGTATTTCCTTTAATGTACTGTTCAGGATCTGGGAAACCCTGGATTCCGATATGCTCAATACCTGACCAATGTCATAGAGTGTTAATTCTTCGTAAAAGTAGAGCGCCAGAATCAAACGCTGGCGTTCGGGTAAATTCTGTACAATGGATTTTAATTCCTCTTTTATTCCCGCCAGATCCAGGGCCACATCAGGCGGTATTTGATCTTCATCAACAATGGTGTCCTTGCGTAATATGGATTCGTTTTCGTCCATGGATACACCATCATCCAGGGACAAGGTGTAACTCGCCTCCAGGAGTTCCCGGATTTGATCATACCGTTCTTCCGATACTCCTGCCTGTTCATAAATTTCCTTGGCCGAAGGTTCCCGACCGAATTCGGATCGTAATTTTTCACTGGTCAAAGCAAGTAATTTTTGTGTTCGGATTTGTTCTTTATTTAACAATCCCTCGCGCCGCATGGCATCCACTATTTCTCCATAGATCCTTTTATAAGCAAAGGTTTTAAAGATTACGCCATATTCAGGCTGAAAACGTTCCAGCGCCGTTAACAGACCAACCACCCCGAACTGATAGATATCTTCTCTTTTCAGGGACCCGTTTTCATATATCCGTAACCGCCCCACGATGTGTTTGACCAGGGGAAGAAACGCCCTAATCGCACGTTCTTTCGCCTGTGGGCTTCGGGTAACCAAATATTCCCGAACCAACTCCTCACCCTCCTGTACGTTCATCTGCACACGAGTGGTCATTTATTCTTTTTAACCTCCGGTTTTACTGTAGTGATATAAATGCCTAACCTTAACAAAATCCCCGATAAATAAAAGGTGAACAGAATACCCACAAAGACGATAGCCATCCGGATTAAACTGGTGAAGATCGATATGCCGCTGGCAATACACATTATAAAGGTTATAATCGCCACAATCAGTGCAAAACGATTCATGAACTGTTTCATGAGGCACCTCCAACAATAATATTGCGATTATTCATGACCCGATTGAAAAAAGGCGTACGTTTGCCGGCATCGATAGAAGGCAAGCGAAGTAATCGATGGGTAATTACTTTAAAAGTATGAGTAGGCGTGGAACTGGGATGTTCGAGGACCAGGGGTCGTTGTCTTCGAATGGAATCCACAACCTGATTATCTCTCAATAACGCTCCGCCAAAGGTGATTTCACTTTCGAGGAAACGTTGCACCATCAGGCTCATTTTTTTATACAGCGATTCGCCCTCTTCCTCACTCGAAACCATGTTGGCGATCATAATGATCGGTGTTTCCATGTGTGAGCGTTTGAGAACTTTAACGACACCATAGGCATCGGCTATCGCAGCCGGATCGGGGGTCACCACCAGCACCACCTTATCAGCCCCCAGAACGAACGACAGGACATTCCTGGAAATTCCGGCACCGGTATCCACAACAACCGTGTCGTACTCGTGCTCAAATTTCGCGAAGGCGTCATTCAGTTTGCGCAGATTATCATCATCACTCTGCGACACATCCAACACCGCCGAAGAGGCCGGCAGGATATCAATATTACCGGGGCCCTGAATAATTACTTTTTGCAAATCCACGGTACCCGTAAGTACGTCGGCAATTGTGTGAACGGGCCGTATACCAAGAAACAGATCCACATTGCCAAGGTGGATGTCGGCGTCAATTAACAATACTTTCTTCTTTAATTTCTTAAACAGGATTGCAATATTCACACTGATGTTTGTTTTACCAACACCACCTTTTCCGCTGGTCACAGCCAGAATTTCCGGGAGATTGTTACTCACGCGTAAATTCGATAAGGCAAATAGATTCCGTGCCGTTGATTCCATATTCTTTCCTACCAAATTTCCTGAAATTTTTCCCAGATAAATTCACCCTTGCCTTCTCTCAGATTATTGGGGACCATCTGGCCATCGCTAAAGAAAACCACAGGGAGTCCAACTTCCACCATCATGGATATGATTTTTCCCGGCCGGCTGGTTTCGTCTACTTTGGTAAAAATAATTCCGGTCGGATTTAATGTAAGGTACATACCGGTAGTTAAAAACAAGTCTTCCATATCAGCCGTGGTACTTAATACCAACAGGACTTCCGGTGAATCAATGATGGAGAAATAACTTTTCAGTTCCTGAATATAATTGGGGAAATAAGGACTGCGACCCGGCGTGTCGATTAAAATAATTTCATAATTTGCCAATCGCTCGATTTGTTGTACGAAATCATTGGTCGAACTGATACTAATTACCGGAACTGAAGCAATTTTGGAAAATGTTTTCAGTGGTTCGGCGGAAGCAACGCGATAACTATCCGTGGAAATAATGGCTGTCTTCTTCTTTCCATAAAACTCGGGATGAACCGCGAGCTTCATAATGGCTGTTGTTTTCCCTACACCTGTCGGTCCCACCACGGCAATAACGCGTGGTTTCCCCTTGCCTGTCTTTTCGGAAAGCGCTTCTTTGTTAAACAAAGCACATATTTCATATTTAATGGTATTAAATATCTTGTCTTTTGCGATATCATTTTTCCCATCCATTAATAAAAACGCCCGCCTGACGAATCTGGCCGCCAGGTCTTCGGAAATCCCCGTGCGCAACAACTGTTCAAAAACTTTGGAATACGGTTCCGGAAATTCCGGAGTAGTCAGCTTACGAAGTTGATGATTCAAGCGGTTTAATTCATGCCGAAGGAAAGTCAGTTCCTCGGCTATCGCCGGATTGGATTCGGACACTTGATCCGCATCCCGGGTAATAGTTGAATAGTATTCGCCAAACGATTTTTGCTGCAAGGAGTTGTTCCGCGCGGGCTTAATTTTTTGAATGCCGGGGCGATACCCATTCAATTCCTTGTCAACGGCCACCGTTATTTGCACAAAATTTTGTTTCCCACCGAAGGATTTATCCTTTCCGATTTCGCGTGTCTCCAGCATGATCACATCCTGTCCCAGTTCCTCTTTTGCCAGATTCATTGCTTCCTGTTGGGTCTTACCGTAATATGTTTTAAGCTTCATATGGGTACCTCACCGCTCCTATTGATTGAAGATTTGTGTCGGGCGTCAATTCCGAATACGAAACGACCGCGACATTGGGTAATACAGGTTCGATGAAATTTCTCACCTGGCGCCTTATTTGGGGTGAGACCAGTAATGCCGGTCGTGAACCGGCTTTTACCATTTCCTCGACCTTTTCACCGATCGAAACAAATAGATCGTTGACTTGTTTTGGGGTAAATCCCAGATTATTTGAATGCCCGTTTCCATTCTTTACCACCTCTATAATTCTATCTTCCAATCGCGGCTCAAGCGTGGTAACAAGGATTTCATTCTGATCCTGTTTAAAATAATCCGTAATCGTTTCCGATAAAGTTTTCCTGACGTATTCGGTCAGTACCTCAGGTTCTTTTGAAAAAGGTGCGTAATCAGCAATTGTTTCCATAATCAAGACCAGGTTTCGCACGGGAACACGCTCTTTCAACAAATTTTTCAGGACTTGCGTAACGGTTCCCAGAGAAACCATCTCCGGCACGACCCCTTCGACTACGGCCGGATGAGTTTCCTTCAGATGGTCCAACATCCGTTGTGTTTCCTGTCGATCCAAAAGCTTGTACGCGCAACTTTTCAGGACCTCCATCAGATGGGTGGCAATCACGGCGGGCGGTTCCACGACCGTGTATCCGGCTATCTCCGCTTTCTCCTTATCTTTGTCGGGGATCCAGAGCGCCGGTAATTGAAAGGTCGGTTCGGTGGTTTTGACCCCTTCCAACTGAATTCTATCATCGGGATTGAGGACCAGAAAATGATCCATCATTACTTCCCCCTCCGCCTTTTGTATGCCATGGATTTTAAAGACATACTTATTCGATCCTAACTGGATATTATCACGAATTCGGATCGGAGGAACGATGACACCCAATTCGATAGCCAGGCTTTTCCGGATCGTTGTAATCCGGCCGAGTAGATTTCCGCCTTGATTGGCATCCACGAGCGGGATCAAACCGTAACCGATTTCAATTTCAAACGGATCCGGATGAAGGTACTCTTCGATCTTATCCTCCACATCAGCAACCTGTGTTTTTGTTTCCTCTTCCTCCAATTCTTTTTCTAATTCTGATTTTTGTCTTTTTTGGACCAAATAACCTCCGCTGGCCATGGCAATGGCAACCACCATGAAAGGTATAAACGGCATCCCGGGGACAAAACCCAACATTGCCAATACAGCGGCGGTTACCAGAACGGCCCGGGGTTGGTCGGTTACCTGCTTAGTAATATCCGAACCAAGGTTGGATTCCGAGGTCGCCCTGGTAATGATAATACCAGCCGCCGTGGAAATGATTAAAGCCGGTATCTGAGCCACCAAACCATCACCGATTGTCAGCAATGTGTAGACCGAAGCCGCTTCGCCGACCGAAAGCCCCCGTTGCAGGACGCCAATGGTCAGACCTCCCACAATATTCACCGAGGTAATGATCAATCCCGCGACAGCATCACCACGGACAAATTTGGCGGCACCATCCATGGCGCCGTAAAAATCGGCTTCCTGGGATATGATTTCCCGTCGGCGGCGCGCTTCCTGATCATCAATCAATCCGGCGTTTAAATCGGCATCGATGGCCATTTGTTTACCCGGCATCGCATCCAAAGTAAACCGCGCCGAAACTTCGGCGATTCGTGTCGCGCCCTTGGTAATCACTACAAAGTTGATGATCACCAGGATGAGGAAAATTACCGTACCGACCACATAATTTCCCTGGACAACGAAATTGCCAAAAGATTCAATGATTTCGCCGGCATAGGCCTGACCCAAAATCAACCGTGTGGTCGCCACATTCAATGACAAACGAAAGAGGGTTACAATTAACAGCAGGCCCGGAAACACCGAAAATTCAAGCGGGCGCAAAACATATAACGCCACAAACAAAATGACCAGGGCGCCGGTAATGTTCATTACCAGGAACACATCCATTAAAAAGGTCGGTAACGGAAGAATCATCACTCCCAGGATCAACACGATGGTGCCGGCCAATACAATATTGCTACTGGAAGAAATGTTTTTCAAAGGAACTTTGGGTTGAATATCAGGCATACGAATATCCGTCGCTTACAGGTTTCGAATTCTGATTCATTTGGTATACTTGAGCCAGGATCTCCGCAACCGCTTGATACAGGGCGACAGGAATCTCCATTCCAACTTCCGTAACGTCAAAAAGCGTTCTGGCCAACATTTTATTTTCAATTACCGGAACCTGGTTTTCCCTGGCGATGGCTTTTATTTTTTCAGCGATTTTTCGTTTCCCTTTTGCCACCACAATGGGCGCGTCGGTGTTATTTAACGGTTTGTATTTTAACGCCACGGCAATATGGGTCGGGTTTGTAACCACCACTGTGGCATCCGGGACCGCAGCCAGCATCCGTTTCCGCGCTGTCTGACGCTGTATTGACCGAATACGTGCTTTGATTTCCTGGTTCCCTTCATATTGTTTTTGTTCGTCTTTCACCTCCTGTTTCGTCATCTTAAGTTTCTTTTCGTACTCGTACTTCTGGTAAGCGTAATCAGCAAGAGCCAGAATTAACAGCGCGAAACCGATTTTCATCGCCAGTTCCAATAAGGTTTCACCAATAAAAACCAGGGCCTGTAATACGGTGACGTTGGTCAAAATCCAATAACTGTCCACCTTTTCCACTATGACCAGATAACATATATAGCCAACAATGAACAGTTTAAATAATCCCTTTATCAAGCCGATGACCGAACGCAATGAAAAAATGCGTTTAAATCCGCTCAACGGGTTTAGTTTATTGAACTTAAGTTTTAATGCTTTTTTGGAAAAAAGTATTCCGACCTGGGAAACATTTATTGCTATTCCCGCAAATATAACCATGAACACAATCGGCGCCATCGTGGAGGCAATATATTTGAATGTAAACATAAATTGACCAGGCAGGGTTGCAGGCGTAATGGATATGGAAGCGATATCAATATAAGTCGCAGTCATAAAGCCGGCGAGACTATCGAGAAGTTTCCCGGCGGAAAAATACAATGTCATAATACCGGCAAATAGAACCGCCACTGAAGTTAAATCCATACTCCGGGCCACATTCCCTTCATCACGGGCTTCACTTCTCCGTCGCGGCGTTGCCGATTCTGTTTTTTCGCCCGCAGGTTTTTCCGCCATTGATCAAGCTCCCTTTAATTCGGACATAATTGCTTGTATGTAGGTTGCTATATCGCCATACACAACATCGAACAACAACTGGAAAATGTCCACCGAGATAATCAGCACTATAATTCCGGTGCCGATCTTAAGCGGCAATGACACCCAGAAAATGTTCATTTGCGGCATCACGCGCGCGATAAAAGCAATTGCCGTATCAACGAGTAGTAAAAAAGCCATGGCCGGTAATGCCAGCTTTAAGGCAAGCATGAAGGCCCGTGAACCACTTACAATAATTCTCTCTCCCAATGCGGGAGTGAACACGCCTCCGGCCAGCGGAATTATTGTAAAGTTTTTAAATAAGGTACTGATTAAAAGATAGTGCCCGTCGGCTACCAAAAAATATGTAACCATTAACAATGCCCAGAACTGGCTGATCACCGGAATTTGCTGGCGACTTGTTGGGTCCATGACGTTTGCTATTCCAATCCCAATCTGCCGGCCAACGAAACTTCCGGCCATCGTGAAAGATTCAAAAATTATCCTGGCTCCAAACCCGATGAATAAACCGATCATTATTTCTCTACCAAGAGCCAGGCCCAGACCGGAAAGCGTATCCAGTTCCAGAGTTGAAAAGTCCACCATCGGAAATAGAATCATTGTTAAAACAAACGCCAGCAGGGTCCGAATTTTTTGAGATATAATCGGGTAACTGATAATCGGCAAGGAAATGACTATGGCGGATAACCGGCTGAATATCAACATAAACCCCGGGATTATTTTGGTCCATTGATCGATTATTTCAAACATTGTCACTGAACCATTAGCGGTATCTGAGCATATAGATTTCGGGTGTAAGTTAGGAGAACGTCCAAAAACCAGGGGCTAAGCATTAAAATTACAAATCCCACTATCGCAATCTTCGGAATGAACGACAGCGTCATTTCCTGAATGGAAGTCACGGTCTGGAAAACCCCTATCGCCAAGCCGACTGCCAATCCGCTTCCCAGTATCGGCGCCAATATATAAATCACCGTTACCAGTGACTCTTTGCTTAAATACAGCACATAATCCACAGTCATGTTACACAAACCCTTTCACTAAAGATTCAACTGTCAAATACCACCCGTCGACAAGCACAAAAAGTAAAATTTTAAAGGGCATGGAAATCATGATCGGGGGAAGCATCATCATGCCCATTGACAAAAGAACGCTGGCAATAATCATATCGATCACCAACATTGGCAGATAGAGTAAAAAGCCTATTTGGAAAGCGGTTTTAAGCTCACTGATAATGAAAGCCGGAATGATGGTGGACAAGGGAATCATCGAAGCCGAACCGGGCGCTTCCGCACCGCGCAAATGGACGAAAAGCTGAATATCCTTTTCCCGGGTCTGTTTCACCATAAACGCTTTGAGCGGTTCACCGGCTCTTTTTAACGCTTCGGTTTGGGTTATCTCTTCCTGCAAATAGGGCTGTAAGGCCGTTTTATTGATTTCGTTTATGACCGGTTTCATGATGAAAAAAGTTATGAAAAGGGCTAACCCAATCAATATCTGATTTGAAGGAACGGTTTGCGTTGCCAGGGCCGACCGGAGAAAATGAAAGACTATAACCAAACGCGTAAAGGAAGTCATCATGATTAATATCGAAGGCGCTAAAGACAATATTGTTAAAAGAAAAACAATCTGTATTGTAAGTACAAAATCTGAGGGGTTTGTGGATTCTTCGATCCCAACCGATAATTTCGGGAATGCGGTTTGCGCGGAAATCAGGGAGGGAATCAATATTAAGAGAAGACTCAGGAACCACACCGATTTGAATACTTTTTGCATACCGTATGTCTTTCTTCAGCTCTTTGTGAAACGCTTAAATAATTTTGCGAACGGCTCCGCATTTTCATTTCCGCTGCCGGAAACCACATTTTCATCCTCTTCCGGTTCATAACTTGCTATCAGGTTAATGGAATTATCCGTTACCCCCAGCAGGAGGTTGCGTCTTTCAACGTTTACCATTAATAGAAATTGTTTCGGACCAATGTATTTCCTGCCCAGGACATGCATTTCAATCCTGTTGTTAACTTCCTGATGCACACGGTTGCGGTATATTTTCGCGATGGCAATTATTAATATAATAATGAACAGCGTAACCAATACCGTACGTAAGACATAACCGGAATAGTTTGAATCGAACGTTTCATCCTGCGTGGTAACTTTCTCCGCCGTCTGAACGGAATTCGTCTCCTTTTGCCTGTCCGCAACACCGGGAGGAGAAGAATACATGAGAATCGCACCGATTATGGTCACAACAGCAAAAACCAGGGCCAAACCGTAAGAGCCCTTTTTCGATATCGATTGTGGATTGGGATTCTTAATCATTCCAAACTTTTAATTCGCTCCACTGGTCCGGCTAATTGTGTTATACGGATACCGAAATGATCATCCACGACCACAACTTCTCCTTCCGCCAATTTGCGTCCGTTCACAAAAATCTCCAACGGTTCGCCGGCTGCTTTATCCAGTTCGACAACGGAACCCTTTCCCAATTTGAGGATATCCCGGATTACCATGGTTTTCCTGCCCAACTCAACCAATACTTTTAATCCCACATCCATTAACATATCCATATTCCGGGGCTGTCCGTTTCCATTTCCGTTCGTGGTAAAGGCATCAAAATCGGCGGGATGGACACCGACCAGGTCATCCGTTGCAACATCGTCGGTGGGAATATCAACCAGGGATAAATCGTCTGTCGATACATTCTCACTTTCCATACCCTCTCCGGAGACAGATTGGTTTTCGGCCGCTTGTTTGGTTTCTTCCGCTTCTTCGGCTGCGACTGTTCCCCAAATATAGTGAAACACGGAAAATGATTCTTCACTCACCGTAATGTTGTAAACGGCCCTTAAACCTTTTTCAGCGGGAATTTCCGCGTCAGCTTTTTCAGCGGTTTCCACGATTTCCAATTTTAGGTCCTCTACGGTAAAGGATGTATCTTCCCCTTCCGTAGCAGCCTGTAATTGACCAAATATCTGATTGGCACCCTCCGATAAACCCTCCAGGTGCTCATCGGTAAGAGATTCCTCTTCATCTTCCTGAATCATCCACGCAAACAGTTTAACACCCAGTGCAGTAGGCAGCACAAGCCAATGTTGGTATTGATTCACCCCTTTGGTTGAAAATCGGATATGGACAAATGGGAAATCCGTCGCGGAGAAAAGTTTCTTTAAATCGGGCTCCTCATCTACTGCTACCTCAAACGAAATCTCCTTATTAAATAATTGTTTAAATGATTCGGTAACGGTGGCAATTAACCCGTTATATCCTTCTTCAAACTTTGATTTTAATTGTTCAAACTCCATCTAATCCCTCTCCTTTTATTATTGAATGGATCCGGAAGGCATAGTTGTTCGATTTTTTCCCGACCACTGCATTATACAGGTGACGATTATGTGAATAGATTGGTATTTTACTGCCGATCCTGGAATCCAACCGGATAACATCACCGATTTTCAGATTAATAAATTCACCGATTGTAATGGTTCTATGTCCCAGGATTGCCCGAAGGTGAACCTTGGTTGATTCCAAGCTTTTCTTTATCAACTGTTGTTCTTCGGCGGTTGCCTCGTGAGACCCGAATAATATTTTCTCCTGAATCTCAGGACTCGACATAATACCGGATATCCACATATAAGGATAGCATATGTTCATCATTGATGTATTACCGTGGATTTTTATCTCCATTGAGACAACTACCACCGGTTCGGAAGCCGGAACAATCTGAACAAATTCGGGATTGCTTTCGAAACGTGAAAAGCTACATTTAAACTTTTTTACCGGTTTCCAATTTTTAGATATCTCCGACGCAATACGGTCGACAACACGTTTAAGAATTCGTTGCTCAATGACCGAAATCGGCCTGACCGTGGATGTAAATTCACCCGCTCCTCCGAAAAGACGTTCCACAATAAATATCCCAAATTGGGGACTGACCTCCAGAATAAACTGGGAGCTTGGGTTATCAAAACTTCCCAGGTAAATAGCCCCGGGAGTGGCGATAGACATCATAAATTCCGAATACATGATCTGATCAACCGCCAGCAAATTGATATCCACAATCATTCTTAACTGAGCGGAAAGAAAAACTCCGAAATTCCGCGCCAGACCCTCATGAATATTTTCCAACAAGCGCATTTGCTCTTTGGAAATAAGATTCGGTCGTTTGAAATCATAGACCGAAATTTTCTTCTTTTTGGTGGCAATATCGGTTGCTGTTTCTTCGCCGGTGGAAACACTGGCTAATAAAGCGTCAATTTCATCCTGTGATAATATCTTTGCCATTTGCTATTATTTACTGACGGGTTTATTGGACGATCAGCTTGATATAATACAAACTGTCAATCTTCCCATTTCTTAACTTGGAATTCACTATATCCATTAATTCGATTTTCGAGTCCTCTTGAAAAGAGCGACTTAAAATCTGATCGGCGGTGTAGTTTCGAAGATACTTAATAATTTCATCCCTCAACTGCGGCTCTCTGGTTTTAACCTCTTTCATGATCTTTTTATTTTTCGATTCGATAGCATATTCAGCGACGACAAAACGACGCCCGTTGGACCGGAGTGTATTAACAGTCAAATCGCCAATCACATGCACATATCCCATAGTTTTGTTATCGCCTGCTCCCGCAATGTGTTTCGTTATCCGATAGGCTCGGTACTTTGGCAACAGAATGAACTTGGTCAGGGAAAAAGCGCCTGCCAATGAAATAATAACCACCAATACCACCAGTGTCCAGGTCAGCCAGACAGGCAACTTTTTGGAAGTTTCTTCGTTTTCGTTTTCCTGATTTTCTTTTTTCTCCGTATCTCGATTTTCGTTTGGCATCCGTCCTCTTCTATCTTGATTTTAGTAAATCCTCAACACCCATCCTGGGACTCAAATATGGGTGTGTCTTTAACATGTTTACCTGAATTGGTTCAAATTCCGTGCCATAATTATTCCTGTATTTTAACGAGTGAGAATAACGGATGTAAAATTCCTGTCCGATCCTGCATAACAAAACGGGAACTTGAAATGTTCACCTGATTCCACCCGGAACCAGCCGATCCATCCCGGATTATCCTGGTAATAGATATCATTTTATTCCATTGTTATTACAGTTACTTATATTGCACACTCATTCAACATGCGGGATTCAACATAATTTATTTTATTCCAACATTATTGTATGAAAGATTCCCGCGAAGAAATAAAAACGATGAGGGGTGCCCACCAATTAATTTTGAGAAGTAAAAGAAAACAGGAAAATATTTCCATACGGTTTGCTCTTTTTCCGATTCAGCGGAACAAAATAGTTCGGATTAAAATTCAGTCCCTGGACCAGAGCTGGAAATAATTTCATCTCATTTAAATGGACAACTGATTATGTTAATGTTCAGCGCAAGGAAACCGGATTAAGATCCTGCGGGTAGAATGAAATATTGCATCGGTTGGAAAAACAATACCGGATAATTCATGGAAATCATCCGATCCTGCGCATTGACAGAACCGGGTTTTTATTTCCAGGTAACCAGAAATTCCACCCGGCGATTTTTCCGGCGATTTTCAGGCGAATCATTCGGAACCAACGGTTTGAACTCCGAATAACCGGTGGCCCCCAGGATTTCCGGCGGCACCCCGGCTTTATCAATCAAATATTTCACGACATTCACCGCCCTGGCGGTGGAGAGTTCCCAATTCGACGGAAAATCAGGACTGTTAATCGGAATATTATCGGTGTGTCCGCCGACCAGCACCTCTCCTGCCTGATCCCTGATTGTTTTCCCGACTATATCCAGGATCGGAAGCGCTTCCGGTCTTAATACCGCCTTCCCCAGGTCAAACAAAATTTTATCACCCAATTGAATGAGCATTCCGCTTTCCGTCACTTTAATTGAGACAGCTTCTTTATACCCCATTTCTTCCGTAACTTTCTTTAGTTCATTCACACTTTCATATATGTCAAGTCTCCTTAGTAAATCTTCCTCCGTAACACTAATGGACTTATTTTTCAGAATTGATTGATATCTTTCCAATATTCCCAGGGCTCCTTTAAGAGAACTGGCAGCTTCCTCAAATTTTACTTCATCCAGACTGGCAAAAGAGAGTAAAAGGACAAAAAAGGTCAAAAGCAAGGTGACTATATCTCCATAAGTCACCATCCAGAGAGGCGCTGAAGGACGTTGATTATCGGAATTCCTTCTTCTTTTCATTCGTATTCTATCTTACCCCACTGCCTTGTTCATATTGCGGTGATTACTTCTTTTTTCAGGCGGGATGAAGTTTAACAATTTCCGGCTCAGGTTACGGGGGTGCTCACCGTATTGAATTGCCAATACCCCCTCAATAATCATCTCCTTAACAATAACCTCCTCATCGGAACGATTCTTTAATTTACCGGCTATTGGCAGGAAAACGAGATTGGACAGGAAAGCGCCATAAAATGTGGTTATCAGGGCTACCGCCATACCCATTCCGATAGAAGATGGGTCATCCAATGTCTTAAGCATGGAAATCAATCCGATTAATGTTCCGATCATTCCGAAAGCGGGAGCGTATGTTCCCAATGAAGTGAAAATTTGCTGGCCCTTTTTATGACGCTCTATCAGATAGGTCAATTCCGTTTCCATCACATTACGTATCGTTTCCGGTTCCGTGCCGTCAACGGCCATTTCAAGACCGGACCGCATGAAATCATCTTTTATTTCCGATAATTGACTGTCAATAGCTAAGATACCTTCCGTACGGGACCTTTTCGATAAATCGACATAAAGGTCAATAACTTCCAACTCCCTGGAATCGCCTCCCATGAAGGCCTTTTTGACAACTCTCATAACTCCGATAACTTCATTCAAAGAGAAATTCACCAATGTTGCCGCCATCGCACCGCCAAATACAATCATCATGGAAGGAACGTGAATAAAAATATCCATATTACCACCGCTAAAGATGGTATAACCTATCAATGTCAATCCTGACAATATTCCAAGGATCGTCGCAAGATCCATTTACGTTCTTTTTCTTTCTATATTTACGTTGGGTGGACCGTTATACAACGGCCCACCCAACGTATGATTGTTTAAACCAGACTTGTGCTTTGTCTTGTGCTTTTATCCTAGTCTAACCGTTTCCTCAAGGAAATCGGTATACGTCGATAGCACCCTGGCCGCAGCCTGGAAAGACCTTTGGGCCTCGATCATCTGGGTCAGTTCTTCGGTTAAGTCCACGGTGGAAGATTCCAGCGAACTGGCTTCAATATTCGAACTGATACTGTCGGCTGTTCCGATCTGGGCAATACCACTATCGATAGTATCCACAAAGTTGCTTCCGGATACTTTCTGTAATCCGCTCGGATTATTGAACTTGGCCAGGGCGATTTGCCCCAGTTTTTGTTTTTCGCCGTTGGTGAAAGAACCATAAATCGAACCGTCGGTATCGATCTGGAATCCGTTAAGCGAGCCCGTTTTTCTTCCATCCTGTTCACGGGCAATCACCGAAGAAACGAAATCGAATTGTGAAAGTCCGGAAAAACCTTCCGACCCATGCCCGTGAATTTGAATCGTTTGTGTCGCTGCACCGTCACCGGGCGCAAAGGTAAGTCCGTCAACACCGCCATCGTATTGAAAGGAAATGAAATTTCCATTGGAATCGAATAACACTCTACCCGTTCCTCCACTCACGATCTTTTCCTCATCCGAACCGGTAATTTGCCATGTCCATTCTCCGTCATTGGCAGTTTTCGTAAACTCCAGGATCAGGTTGTGGCTGGCGCCCAGGCTGTCATAGACAACCATGGAAGTCGTCTCCCTGCCGGTGAATCCGGGAACCGAATTGGAAAACGTCGGTATGGTTATTTTATTGCTCACGCTGGGGCTCCCCACCGCCAGGCTGATTTGGGATTCACTTTCACCCGGGATATCGTCGGTCATAATAATCTCTCCGTTTTCCAGAGTAACGGTGGATGAGCCTGAAAAAGTGGCGTTCATCACAAGCACCAAGTCTCCCAGAGTAGTTCCGTCGTAACCGCTACCGCTATCACCATAGGTATAGGTTCTGGCAACCGACGTGCCATCGCTGGAGCTGCCCGATATATTCAGGGTATCACCGGTAACAAAATCCTGATTAATCTGGAGTAAATCATTGATTTCCGTATCTTCGGTTGCCACATCACCGGAAGTAGCCACCGATCCGTCTACAAAACCAAGATATGCCAATAAATCATTGGTCCCGGAACGCAGCGTTAAATTCGTACCGCTTTCACCGTCTATCGCCCGGAATTTCAGTACGCCGTCGGAATTGTATGCTTCCACTTTGTCAACCAGGTTAACATGATTGGATATCTGGGCATTTATTTCCGTCACCAGGCTGTCGACATCATTGTAAACACCGGCTGACAAGGTAATTGTCTCCGGAGTTCCATCGCCGGTAGGCGGATCGTGTTGTATTTTGAACTGATCATTCGAGCCGCTCGTAACCGTTAACGGATAGGTAATCCCGGAACTGGTTAATATGGCTTTGGTCGTGAAGGTACCGGTTGTTTTCCATACTTCCGCCACCGGAGTCAAACCGGCGTCCAGGTTTCCTGACAGGTAAACATTCTGGGTTGTCTTCGCGGGCATGATCATATTCGGATCGATGATCACATTACTCAGTTGCGTAGAGCTTTTGGTTGATCCGGTACTACCATCGATATTATTCATCCAGCCCTGAACCACGTATCCATCGGCATTACCCAATTTGCCATCGGAATCGATGAAGAATGCTCCCGACCTGGTGAACACACGCTGGTCACCCTTTTGTATTATGAAGAACCCGCTTCCATTGATTGCCAGATCGGTAGGATTACCTGTGAATTCCAGGGAACCCTGTTGAAACGGAGAACGGGTGACATTTACAATGGCACCCAATGTTTCAACGAACGTCATTCTGCTGGTCTTGTAACCAGGGGTATTAATATTCGCGATATTCGTGCCCAATAGTTCCAACCTCTCACGTTGGTTACTCAGAGCGGATACCGCAACATCAAATGAACTCATATTTCCCTCCTTTTATTTCATTAATATCCGCCTCTGTCGTTCAGCGGATGGAGGGCCTCCCTTTCGGGACCGGCCCGTTTTACTATACGATTGCCACACTGTCAATATTGGTAAACACATTATTCGTCATCGCGTCAGTCTTTAACAATGTCACAACCGTTTTATTATTAACACTCACTATGTATGCCATATCATCCATCAGGATCAGGGAGCTGCGTCCTCCTTTTTCCTCAATCCGATTTAAACCGTTCTCAAGCCGGTTCAGATTATTGGATGACAGATTAATTTGTCGTTCATCCAGTCGGCGGACCGCATGCGCCGAGAAACGCAGCCGCGTAGTCTCTTTTACCCGATCGGCAAGAATATCCCGAAAGGATTTTTCCCCGGTTGCAGCCTTATCAATCGACTTGGTGGCCGGGTTTAAATCCGGGCTTTTAACCTGCCGCGGCCTGACCGAACGAACGTTGTTTAGTAATTGAAGCTCACCTGCTTTCATGATTGGACCTATTCTTTGTCCGGGTTCGATGATCCGATTTCCAGGACCGAAGCGAAATTCACCGACTGATTGTTAAGCAGCAGTACGGCGTTTCCGTTCTCATATCGCACACCCGTAACAATGCCGAACATTATTGGTGTCACCGGTATTTCCTCCCCTTCCGTATTGGTCGCTTTGACTTCAAAACGATAAGTCCCTTCCGGAAGGGTGTTACCATTGGTGTTTTTCCCATCCCAGGTTAAGGAATGGTCACCTTCACCCAATGGCCCGACATTAAGCACCCGTACGATCGTACCGGAGCTGTCGGTAATTGTTACTTCCACATTTTTGGCTGCGGCCTCCAACTGGAAGGAGTAATTTCCTGTGCCCGTGGAATCAAAAACGACCGTATCGCCCATCGCTTTGGCCTCTTTGCCGATGATCGTTGAAGCCAAAGTATTGTTGATCGTTTGGGTCAGGACCAAATCCATATTGGTACCGTAACGAATATTCTCATCAATACTCTGCAATTGCTCCAAAGAACTGAACTGCGCCAATTGGGACGCAAATTCCTGGTTATCCACGGGAGCAAGGGGGTCCTGGTTGCTCATTTGAGCAATCAGGAGCTTCAGGAAATCGTCCCGGGCCACTTTGGGAGGTCCTTCCATTGTTCCAATCAAAGATTGATCGGGAGCCGTGTTGCTAATGTTTGTTGTTTCAACCATAGCTCATTTTCCTTTATTCTTAAGCCAATACCTCAATAGTATTGTATCCAAAATCCCGAACCGTATCCAGGACGGGATCTATTGCCTCATTCACTCCCCTCTGTTGCGGAAGTGTTGAAGTTTTGATTGAAGGTTTGACCTGTTTACGATTCCCGGATTCCCGAGGCTGATTATTATTCACCTGGACATCCACGGTAGACAGATCGATCCCTTTCTGAGATAATTTTTCCGTGACAATGGGCACAAATTTTTGAATGACATCACGTACTCTTTCGGAATTCACAAGAATCGTGACTCGGTTACCCTCATTTTCCCGGACAAACCGAACATCAAGCGCCCCCAATCGGCCACCGTCAATTACCACACTGGTCTGTATTCTGGATGAAAACGCCGATCGATAAATAATTTGACTTATCTTCTGAATCATCGCGAGCATTGACGGTTTCATCCCCTTGACCAACGGCATGGTCTGCCTTAATGGTTCCGGACGAAGCGATGCTATTTTCGCAAATGCCGGCGCTTCCTGTTTCCTTGGCACGATCATTTCATCCTGGTTCGGTTTCAACACCGTTTTTTCGCCATCGCCGCCGGTTTTGAGATTCTGATTTGAATCCTTCATCGCCGGCGAATCCTGATATTTGGCCGGTTGTTCGCTCTTCATCCGAATTGTTTCGGGCGTCGATTCCATTACCGATCCGGATATTATCTTTTTCGGATAAATACCCCTGTTAACCTGTGCCTGTTGCGTGGGGACAGCCTTGCCTTGCCGCATATCGGGAGTATTGTTCCGATTCCCCTTTTTCGCATCGTCGGTTTTCGCTTGTGCCGGAATCGTTTCCGGGCTTTGGTAATTCCTGCCGACACTTTCTTTGATTTCAGGGCCCCGCTCACTCACAAGCTGTAAATCGGTATTCCGCAAAGACAGAATGTTTTGGTTATTGCTAATATTCTTTAAAACCGTTTCCACGCTTCCTTGGTTTTCCACGACCGGTTTTCCAACCTGTCTCCGGACCACCGGCATAACCAAATCATTGGTTTTTAAAGCGATGTCAAACAAATTATTCAGGTCTGCCACGGCCTTACCCGGAACCGGTGGTTTTATCGATGTTCCCGGTCCGCTCTTAATAAGATCAGAATCCAACCGGGGAATAGATTTTTGTTTGCCATCACCGGTGGCAACGGGCCCGCCCGGATTGCCGGCTTTTATTTTTCCATCGGCAATATCAGTAGAGTTGTTCACCGTAACTTTGGAGGGGGATGTATTAGCCGTATCCTGTGGAGGAGCCGCAATGACTGCGGAAGGTTTGTTTTGTTCCGTAATCTGCCGTTGTAGCGCCTGCTCGGGTTCTTTTCCAACAGGCTTTTCCGTCACCGCCACATTTACAGGGGGTAGGATTATATTTCCAAAAACGATATCGGACTCCGGCGCCGGCTTCTTTAGCGGGTCAGGCACAGCCGTGGCGGTAATCGAGGATTCAATATCCATTATTTTGGAATTTCCAATCATCCCGTTTGAACCCCGGCCAATCGTTTCGTGATAATTGCCGCCCTATCGCCCGGCAAAGCCTGGAAAATAGATTTCCTGCTCCGGCTACTCATATTTTTATAAATCGCTATCACCGTTTCATCATCGACCTTTTCGAGAATTGGACGCATTTCACCCGGTTTCATGGTTTCATAGGTTTTCGCCAGTTCTTTAATTGAAACGGATCTTTTATTTGCTCCCAAGAGATCTTTATTCAGATTGTCGATTGTCTTTTTGTATCCTTCGATCAACCCGTCTCTGAATTCAATCTGTTCTATCAGACTGTCTTTTTCCAGATTCGCAAAAAACAACATACTCTTTAAATCCTTAATTTGCGTTTTCAAACTATCCAACTCAGACTCTTCGACGGGTGGAAGTGTGGCCTGGGTTGAGGCATTCTGGTCAGGCGGTTCGGCGGCCACAGGATTTTCATCAACGGGTTCCAGAAAAGACAGGGCCAGGAAAATGATGACTATTAACACTATGAAACCCCCAACTCCTATCCCCGTCCATAAAAGAATTTTCTTCATTATTTATTTCCCGCCCAATCATTTCTTGCCATTATTCGAATAGCAATTTCATTTTCCTTGCTGGTCTCTTTCCTGCGGCAATCTTTATTATAATCTTCGAGTCTCCGTTCCCGCAGTTTTTCGACGATCTTTTTATTTTTTGAAGCTTCTATGAGAACACTCCTATCCTTGGCAACAATTTCATCGGTTTGTCGTACTCTGCGCATCTGGTGGGCTATTGTATCGTTCAATTGGGATATATAATCCATTGATATTTTAATATTTCTAAGAGAAAAGGAGCCGTTTGTCGAACCGTTGTTTTGTTCCTGATTTAACATTGTGTTTTTCTTTTCCTTGAGACTCTCCAATTCTTCCTTTTCCTGTAACAACTTTGCCTGGGACCTTTTTAATACTATCGCTCGCGAATCTTCGATAATCTCTCTCAGGTTCAACACTTTTTGTAAGGGAAATTGAAAAGACTTAGCCATTGTTTACTCCAGATTACTCATAATCGAATGCAAGGTCTCGATTGTTTCGCTCAGACTCGATGAGTCTTTCATATCCTGCCGTAAGAACCGATTCATGACATCCATATTTTTTATTGCCAAATCGACTTTCGGATTACTGCCGGCGACGTAAGCGCCGATATTGATCAAATCTTCCGATTCACGATAGTTTGCCAGGAGTTCCAGAAACTTTTGCGCATCTTCCTTTTGGTCATCTTTTGTAATCTCGTTTTTCAAACGACTGATACTTCTTAATACATCCACGGCCGGATAATGGCCCTTTGTGGCCAATTTTCGTGACAACACGATGTGACCATCGAGGATGGCCCGTGCGGCATCGCTGATCGGTTCATCCAGATCATCCCCTTCAACCAACACGGTAAACAGACCGGAGATACTACCCCTCGCACCGCACCCCGCGCGTTCAAGCAATTTGGGCAACAGGGCAAAAACCGACGGTGTGTATCCTTTTGTTGTGGGGGGTTCCCCGACGGCCAACCCGATTTCACGTTGCGCCATTGCCACCCTGGTCAGGGAATCCATCAACAACATGACATCCATCCCCTCGTCGCGAAAATACTCGGCAATCGATAGCGCGATGAGGGCCCCTTTTATCCTCACCATTGCCGCCTGGTCAGATGTTGCCACAATTACAACCGAACGTTTTAATCCCTCTTTCCCCAAATCCCGTTCGATGAATTCACGTACCTCACGCCCCCGTTCACCGATCAGGGCAATAACATTCACCTCCGCGTCCGTGTAACGAGCCATCATTCCCAGCAACACACTTTTACCGACACCGCTCCCGGAAAAGATACCCACTCTCTGCCCTTTGCCAACGGTAACCAATCCATCAATAGCCCGAACTCCGGTGGTGAGGATGGTATCGATTTTTTGACGCAGCAGGGGATTCGGCGGTGTATTATAGACCGGGCGACGTTGTTCGGCACGAATGGGACCTTTGCCATCAATCGGATTCCCCAAACCATCAATTATTCTCCCCTTCAATTCCGGACCGACCAAAACCGATAGGGGCCGGGGACTTAAACGAACCCGACTACTGGGAGAAATCCCAACCGTTTCATCCAACGGCATTAACAATACCTTATCTCCCCGGAAGCCCACGATCTCCGCCCGAATTACATTACCCGTCTGGGTATGTATCTCGCATAATTCCCCAAGCGTTCCGTTGTGAAGCGTCGCCTCGATTACCAAACCTATCACCTGGGAAACCTTGCCGTCCGGTTGAATCGAATCCAGTAAATCGATTTGGTCGACGTAACTCTCGAATCTCTCCGTCAGATCTTTGCTTAATTCTTCCATAATTCTTCCTGCAGCAAAACTTGTTTCTCCAGGTTTTCCAACTGTCGTGATAAGGAGCCTTCCAGGATATATTCCTCACTTTCCAACAAACACTCCCCGGCTTTTATTTCGTTGTCTTTTATAAAATTGATTTCGGCATTGGAAGGCATCTGAAAGCTATCAAGTATTTTAGTCCCCGTTACCCAATCGAGCTGGTTCGGGTTAATATGAATTGTAATTTTACTTTGGTCGGCCGCTTCGATTAACAACTGTTTAATACGACGACGCAAAATTTCATAGTAATCATCCTCCGTCTTGATTTCCCTTCCGATTATATTTTCGGCAACTTTTATCGCCATTTTGACCAACGGTTTGTTCATTTTACCCAACACCTGAGAAAACTGTGCCTTTAACGAACGGATCATTGCCATAAATTCCTCGGAAAGGTCCTCAATCTGACGCTTGGTTTCGGCAAGTGTGGTTTCTTTCCCTTCCTCGTATCCGGCTTGAAATGCCTCCTCCTTTGCTTCCTGCAAGGCTGATTCCAGAACCCGGATGCGTTCTTTCAGCATTTCAATATTCTTCCCGTCCATATCCGTTGTAATTACAGGATCCGTGGCACCGTTCATAATC
>Ga0256830_1000930_pt1 | contig 21770 bp, 19 predicted proteins | sample 128326metaG_FD_190537 | JGI IMG/M metagenome (GOLD analysis project Ga0256830, IMG submission 190537) | Hydrothermal vent microbial communities from Lau Basin, Pacific Ocean - 128-326 | ecosystem: Environmental > Aquatic > Marine > Hydrothermal vents | place: Pacific Ocean: Lau Basin | collected... | reverse complement strand
TTACGCATTCGGAGAGTCCGTAGCCCTGGTAGAGCGGTATGCCGAGAAAGTAAGCCCTTTCGATGAGGGTGCTTCCAAGCGGTGCCCCTCCGCAGGCAACGAAGCGCAGGGTCTCAGGGAGCCCGCTGTTTTTTTCCGCGGCCCCGACAATGCCTTCGAGCAGAGCAGGGACCAGGTTGAGGGTCGTCGGCCTGACCTTGAAGAGTGTTTTAACGGATTGGGCTGTGTCAGAGGCCGGCGAACGGGTATCACCAGCCTCGGGGTATACGACCGTCGCCCCGGCGGCAAGCGGGACATAGAGCCCGCCGATGGCCTCAACGAGGGTGCTCAGGGGAAGGAGAGAGAGGTGCACATCGTCCGAAGCGGCCCTGGTGCGCTCCCTGAGGCTCTCTGTTACGGTCTCAATCGCCCGGAGTGTGACCATCACACCCTTGGGGTTGCCGGTGGTGCCGGAGGTGTAGATGATCTTTGCGATACCCGAAGGCGTGGTCTGCGGACCTATGTCCCGCTCTCGTTCGGTTGCTTCGACAGGTCGCTCGAAGGCCGGATCGGCCTCTATGATTCTAACGCGGTGCAGCCCCGGAAAGTTGATGCCTGGTTCAACCACGACGCAATCGAGGTTCGCATCCCGTACTATGTGTCCGGCCTGCTCCTCCGAAAAAAAGAGCGGAATGGGCACGACCGTAGCCCCCTTGAGCGTGAGCGCCATATCGTAGACCGCCCAGAGCGGCCTGTTGGATATGAGAATACCGACCCTTTTGTCACGCAGTGCCGGGAGCCTCCTGGCGCAACTCGCGACCGAGCCCCTCAGTTCGCTGTAGGTGAGCGCTCCGGCCCCGTCGACCGACAGGGCCGTTTTTCGGGGGGATCTTTCAGCCCATCGGACTATCTTTTTCCACAACTCCATGGTTAAAAGCCTGCGGCGGCCCTGCAGGTTTCTTCGAGGAGAAGCCCCCTGAGCAGCATCCGGCACATAAGGTCGGCCATCTCACCGGGCAGGCCGCAGCCCGTATTCTGAAGGACCTTCTCCACCTGCCACATGCACTCCTCCACGTCCACGAATATGACCTCGGGCGAGGCGTCGTAGTAGCTGCCCCACTCGGCGCTGTTAGCCACCCTGCCGGGATCGGCTTCAGCAATCCTTGTAAAGGGCACCTCGAGGCGTTCCAGGGTGTTCCTCAGCGTCCTTACTGCGGTAAAGGCGAAGAACCTCTTTTTTCTGCCGAGGAGGAGCCCTGTGAGCGCCGACATCGCCAGCCTGCAGAGCCCCCTTGAACGGACCGCGAGCGTGCCTATCTCGACCACATCCTTCCTGTCCACCGGCATGCCGGTCATGCGGGAGATCTCCTCTTCGGCGGGCGAGTCGAGGTACTGCTCGAGGAAGAGCTCCCCGGACTCCGGGGTGTTTATTCCCACGCAGCTTATGATACCCTTTGTACCGGACACTATGGTAAGGAGCTCGTTTGAGAAGGTCTTGAGGTCTGCGCCGTAAGCCCTTCTGTAGACCCTGCAAGCGAACTCTTCCACGTCCCTTCTCAATCCATGGGCCTTGTCCACCAGCACCAGATCAAGGTCCCCTGGTGGGCCGAAACGCCCCCTTTTGTTGTCATGGTTCATGCGATGGTCCTCCTCGGCATTAAAGGCATGGTTGCCTGATAAACTGTAACTAATGCAAATGCAAGGATTGTGCCATACTGTGCATATAACTTGGCGGATGGTATGAATCCTAAGGATAACAAGAGGTTAGCACACCGACGGGCGTGGTTGTCTCGGGTGTCGGGCCGGATCTTGCCGGCGGGGGATACAGAAATCTGAATGTTCGTAAAAATTTTTGTATGGATGGTACGTCGGGATGGTCGAAGAGGCCGGCCTCCTACTGCAGGCCGTACTTGCCGAGCTTGTACTGTAGGCTTGCCGGGCTTATGCCGAGGATCCTGGCGGCCCTTGCCTGCACCCCGCCGGCCCTTTTCAGTGCTTCGCGGATGAGCTCCCTTTCGTAGTCCTCGACGATCTGCGGAAGGGGCTTTGAAAAGTCCACGGGCACCTCTGCTGCGGCTGAAGGCCCCTTTGCCCTGAGCTCGGCCGGCAGGTCGTCGATAGAGATCTCACCTGTGTTGCAGACAACCACCGCCCTCTCTATAACGTTCTTCAGTTCGCGCACATTGCCAGGCCAGCGGTACCTCTTCAGGCACTCCTTGACCTCAGGGGAGAAGGCCCTTATCTGCTTGCCGATCTCGGCCGTAAAGACATGGAGGAAGTGTTCGGCAAGCGGCAGTATGTCGTCTTCCCTCTCCCTCAGCGGCGGGATGTCTATTACGAAGACGTTCAACCTGTAGAAGAGATCCTCCCTGAAGGCCCCGGTCTCGACCAGCCTCCTGAGGTTCTGGTTGCTCGCCGCGATTATCCTCACGTCCACCTTTATAGGTGTGGTGCCCCCCAGCCTCTCGAAGGTCTGTTCCTGAAGGACCCTGAGCAGCCTTACCTGGAGCGCCTCGGATGTGTTTGATATTTCGTCTAGAAAGAGCGTTCCCTTGTCGGCCAGCTCGAAGCGTCCCTTTTTCCTCGAGACCGCCCCGGTGAAGGCCCCCTTTTCGTGGCCGAAGAGCTCGCTTTCGAGGAGTGTCTCTGTAAGCGCGCCGCAGTTTACAGCAACAAAGGACCTTTTGCTGCGCGGGCTCTTGCGGTGGATGAACCTGGCTACAAGCTCCTTGCCGGTGCCGCTTTCACCCTGGACGAGGACCGTGGTCCTCGTGGGTGCGACCTGCTCGGCGAGGGAGGCGACCTTTTTCATAGGTCCGCTTGCGCATACGAACTCCTCGAAGCCGAGGCGGTGGGAGAGCTCCTGGGAAAGAAGGCTCTTTTCCGTAACGAGCTCGCTCATCTCCAGCGCCCTCTTCACAACGAGCTTCAGCTCCTCGTTGTGGAAGGGCTTGAGTATGTAGTGGTAGGCCCCTTCCCTCATCGCCTCCACCGCGGTCTCGATGGTGCCGAAGGCGGTCATGATTATGACCTGCAGGTCCGGTCTTCTCTGTTTTACGAGCTTGAGAAGCTCTATGCCGGAAAGCCCGGGCATCTTGAGGTCGGTTATCACGAGCTGGGGCTGCTCCTCCTCGACGATCTTCACGGCCTGGCGGGGGTCCTGGCAGGTGATGACGTTGTAGCCCTCGTCCGAAAGAAGTGTGTCCAGGACCAGGAGGTAGTTCTTCTCGTCGTCCACTATGAGTATGGTCTTCATGCCTTTACCTTTCCTTCGGAACCGCCCGTCCCTTCAGCATCTACGGCCTGGTCCGCGTGTCTGCCGGAACGCAGGTCGTTCATGGGCAGGTATATCCTGAAGACCGTGCCGCTGGGACGGGCCTCCTCGATCTTCACCCAGCCGCCCAGCGCCTCGACTATGCGGTGGGCTATGGTAAGGCCCAGTCCGGTGCCCTTCTCCTTTGTGGTGAAGAAGGGGTTGAATATCCTGTCCCTCAGCTCCGGAGATATTCCCACACCGGTATCAGATACCGCAACGACCACGACATCGTTTCTTTTCGAAGGCTCCATGGGAGAGTACTCCACCGCCTTACCCGTGGTTATGGCGAGCCTTCCTCCCCCTGGCATGGCCTGTGCGGCGTTTATGATGATATTTACAAGCACCTGCTGGAACTGGTTCCCGTCAGTATATATCGAGGGCAGCGCCGGGTCGAGCCTTTTTTCGACGGTTATGCCTTCCTTTGTTATTTGAGGTTCGAGCAGGGTGAGCACTTTGTCGACGGCGTCGTTGAGGTTGCACGGCTCCATCTGGGGCGGACCGGGTCTTGCGAACTTGAGGAAGGCCTCGAGCAGTTTTTCGAGCCTGCCCGCCTCTTCTGATATGGCGGAGGCGAGCCTTCCGGCGGCTTCGTTTGCGTCGAGCTTTTTCGTGAGTATCTCGGCCGAGCTCTTTATCACCCCGAGCGGGTTTTTCAGCTCGTGGGCCATGCCGGCCGAGAGCTCACCTAGCGCCGAGAGCCTGTCGGCCCTCCTCATGTCCTCCTCCATCTCGCGTATGCGCTGGATGTACCTCTTGACCTCCACGACCATGCGGTTGAAGGCCTCCGCGAGCCTGCCGACCTCGTCCGTGGTCGTGGCCTTGACGCTGAACGAGAAGTCCTTGGTGTTGGCGATGTGTATGGCGGTCTCGGAGAGCTCCCTCAGGGGCCGGGCCGTTCTTCGAGCGAATGCCGTCACAAGCCCGAGTATGAAGATCACCCCGACCACTCCCGCCGCGATGCTGGCGCGTTCTATCTTCTTTATCGGGTAGAGGGCCTTCTCCTCTTCGACGGCTACGACCACGCTCCAGTCAAACCCCCTGAAGTCGTAGTAACCCCTTGTGCGGGCGATGGCCGCTATGTGGCCCGCCACCTTGAGGCTCCCTTCCTCCTGCCCGCCCGCTGCGTCGAGCTTCATCTGCTCGAAGGGGCTTTTGTTGGGTGTGGCGGATATGATGTTGCCGTGCCTGTCAAAGATCGCAACAAGGGTGGCATCCCTGCCGAGTGCTATCTTCTTGAGCCCCTCGACCTTGTAGTCGAGGAGCAGTGCGCCGATTATCTTCATTCCCAGGAATGGAGACCTCACCGGGACGGCGAAGGATATGACGGTGGAGCCGTCTATCTCGGACGTATGCGTATCGAGCTCCACTATCTCGCCTGAAAGTACCCTTCCGAGCCATTTGAGGCGGGGCGTCTTTCCCGTGGCAGCGGGGTCGTTGGAGGCAACGATCCGGCCATCGAGGTTCAGGGCGTATATGTCGCCCTCTAGGGAGTAGTCCTTTACGAGGGACTCGAAGACATCGCTTATCCTCTTGTCGACGTCATCGGTCAGTATGTCCTTCATGACCTCGAGATCAGCCCATGCGAGGGCATTCGACCTCAGGAGCGAGGTCCTGGCGTCTATGGCGTCCCTCACCAGACCGGTCTCGGTCCGGAGTCCCTTTACTATTTCGTTGTACAGGGCCTTTCTGGAGCTCTGGTAGAAGAAGATGCTCGCAAGTATGTACGGGACCATCGCCGCCGCCAGAAAGACCACGGTGGTCTTGAGTACCAGGTTCTCTTTTATCTTCTCAATTATCACTCATCCATCACTCTCTGGGTATGGTGAATATCACTTCTATGCCGGGCTCGAGGCTGGACCTGCTTATATACCCCACGGCCCCGTCCACCTCCCTCACAAACCTTTTTACGGCCTCTTCGGACTCAACCACCACGGGCGGGTGCACGCCGTTGAAGTGGCGTTCGTTCCAGTATTCAACGAGGGCGCCATGGCTCCTTTTCAGTATCCTTTTCGTGAACGCCGCCCTCAGCGGATGGTTCGCGGGCAGGTTCACCGGGACGATCCTCTGCCCGTCGCTCCACAGTATCTTTCTCTTGAGGTATATCCTTTCGAGCGTCTTGGCGGTCACCCGGTCCGCCGGAGGACGGGCCGTAATCACCACTATCTCGTCTTCTGCCCCTGCAATGGAGGGGACCGCGGCGAGGAATGCAAGTATTATGACGAGCAGCGCCTTTTTCATGATCTACAACAGGACGGAGAACGAGGCGAGAAAGCGGTCCGAGTCGTTGACGCCCTCTTCATCTTTCAACGTGAGGCTTCCGTTTCTGAACTGGTATTCGATCTTGAAGACCACCTGTGGCAGGGGCTTGTAGACGCCGGCAAGGCTCAACGCCTTGTGGTCTCCTCTCCTCTTCCTCGACCTGAAGTACTCATGTCTCAGAACGAGGTGAAGGGAGTTGCTTTGGTGGTAGACCGCCTGCAGGTAATATCCGTACTCCTTCGTCCAGCCGCCGTTGCCTATGTCCACGCGGCTGAAGGTGGCCTCTCCCCTTAGCTCGACAGGCGATGTCTTGTAGGTAAGCTCCGCCCCGGTGAGGTACACCTTGTCGTTCACCTCGCGTTCCGTGTAATAGGCAAAGGGAATGCCCACTTCTAACCCTGGCGAGGCGAACCACTTTATCCGTGCGGCGTACATAAGATGTGTCTTGCGGAAGCCGGTCCTTTCGTTGATGCTTTCGTTGTTCTGGACAACGAACGAGTAGGCGAACTCCTCGTCCCCGGCTGTCACGTCGCCGAAGAGTTGTACGCCTGTTGTGAACTCTGGAAAGGCCGCATATGTTACAACCGGCCTTGATGCGGTCCAGGTGAGAGGATCGGCGTGTATTTCGTTCCATGTGCCGATCGGTGTGAGGAACTTTCCTATCCTTATGTTGAGTTTTTCCCTGTACAGGTGGTCAACATACAGCCGTTCTATCTGCCAGTTCTCCTGTGTCGACGGTTCGCCTTTTGTGGGCACCATGAAGAATCGGGCGTCTTCGAACTCGGAAAACAGGCTCCACCTCTCCGAGAGGTCCCCGAATATGAAGATGCTCAGGTCGTCGAACCTGAAGACACCGTCCCTGTCCGTGCGGTCCTCAAAGCTCGAACTCAAATAGCCGCCGAGACGGAAGTCCGTTCTGGCTATCCTCATCCCTTCGCCGAGCCTGTACTCCCAAGGCGTGGATGATATATCGCCTTCTTCTGCATGTACAGGCTGTGCCAAGGCGGTGAGCACGAATAATGCCGATAGTAACAGGGCGGTCCTGAAGGTGGGCATGGCTCCCTCTCGCAAGAAATATTGTTTGTTAAATCAAATATTTAGTATAGCCGAGCGTATCGATGCGTGTCAACTCAAGTTTTCGGGTGCCCATGGGGTGATGCACGGTGCTGTTAAAAAAGTGGGGTGCGAAGCCCGTGGTATTTGTGGTAGAGTAATGCAAAAAACGGCGGGGGAGCGCACAGTGCCGGAGGTCGAGGGCGGTCATAAGGAGGGTAAGGGATAGGCTCGTGGGCAGGACCATCATGGGTGTGGCCATCCCGGACAGTACGCTTACGACACTTTCCAGGCTCAGCCCGGCGGTTGGCAAGAGCATAAAGGCGGTACCACGCAGGGGCAAATACATACTGCTTGAGCTGAGCGGGGGGATCATCCTGGTGATTCACCTGAGGATGACCGGGGATCTTCTCGTCGCCAGTGGCGTTGATGAGCCGTCTCCTCATACAAGGCTGACCTTCCGCCTGGGAAGGGGAGGCGTGTTGTTGTTCACGGACCCGCGGCGGCTCGGTACGGTGTATCTTTCGAGAAACGCACGATTCCGCGGCATACCCGCGCTTAGACGCATGGGGCCGGAGCCCCTTTCGGATGAGTTTACGTATGAAGCGTTCACCGGAAGGCTTGCCCCGCATCGGCCGTCCGGGGGGCACCAGGTAGGGTACTGCCCTGTGTGCGGCTGTGGACTCGACATGGTGAGGATACAATGGAGGTACTCTTACTTCTGCCCCAGGCGCCAGAGGTGATTCTGTTCGTAGATCATCTGTAGAAGCTTCTGAAACCTCTACCGCCAAAGGGGCCTTCCCGGTTTGACAACCCCTATGCGATGCTGTATATAAAAGGGGTCGCAGATGCACGGCGCGCTGTCCGCCGCCCGGGCTCGGGCAGGGGATACCGGGGCTCCCGGTGTCTTGAAGCTCCCTCGAACGGGTTCGGGGAATCTTCTCATGTTAAGGAATTATCTGGCTGAATTTCGCTCGCCAACCCCGAAGCGGGCTTAGGGGAATGTGCTTGCGATGCATGTTCAACCGGTTCGTTTTCACCTTCACGCTACCTAATTAAATGGCAGAAAAGGACTTCCGAGTAACAAAGTTCTTCAAGGGCGAGGTCATCTTCAGGGAAGGCACACCCGGCAACACCGCCTACATACTGAGGGACGGACGGGTCGAGATATCGATTCAGAGCCGCGGTGAAAAGACCGTTCTGGCGCTGATCGAACCCGTCAGTGTCTTCGGAGAGATGGCCATACTCCTTGAGGGCCACAGGAGGACCGCTACAGCAACGGCCGTGGAGTACGCAGAGGTCGTTGCGGTGGAGAGGGACGCCTTCCTGGACGCCCTGGACAGATCCCCCTCCATCATATCGAGTGTAATGTATGCCCTTGCCGAGAGGCTTCGCTCGACCACGGCCATGGTGGTCAGGGTTCCCGATCTCGTTACAGGGATATGCGAGATACTGCACCTCGTCTCATGCCACACCGGTGAGATAAGGTACGGGATCACGGTAAACACCATAGCAAAGTTTTTCCACGTGGGCGAGGAGCGGGTTGAGGAGGAGCTCAGGCTTCTTGAGGATATGAGGGTCCTCGAGCTGAAGATAAACCGGGACGGCGACAAGGTCATCGAGCTTTTGCCCAAGGAGTTTTCCTTGCGCAGGATAGTGGAACTGTACCAGGCCGCCGGACGGAAGGCACCTAAAAAGCACTCTCAGCGGACGGACGATGGAACAGCGTGAACAGTGGGGCTCGAGGATAGGGCTCATACTGGCCATGGCCGGCAATGCCATAGGGCTGGGTAACTTTCTGCGTTTTCCCGTGCAGGCAGCACAGAACGGCGGCGGTGCGTTCATGATACCGTACTTCGTGTCGTTCATAGTGCTCGGCATACCGCTAATGTGGGTCGAGTGGGGTATCGGGCGTTACGGCGGCGTCAGGGGCCACGGCACCGCCCCCGGCATCTTCGACGCGCTGTGGAAGAACAGGCTTGCAAAGTACGTAGGTATACTCGGCATATTCCTGCCGCTCGTAGTCCTCATATACTACACCTACATCTGCTCATGGACGCTGGCCTTCAGCCTCTCGTCGCTCCTTGACCTCTACCCCTCTCCCGAGACGGCCCTTGCGTCGGCCTCGCCCAAGGAATACCTCCTGCCTTACCAGAGCTATCTGACGGCCTACATAGGGGCCGACAGCGAGGGCATCTTCCTTACCCCGCACCCCATGGCCTATGTCTTCTTTGCGATAACCCTCGGCATAGGGCTCACCGTGCTGGCAAAGGGTATAAGCGGCGGCATAGAGAAGCTCAGCAAGTTCGCCATCCCGGCGCTGTTCATCATGGCCTTTATCCTCTTTTTCAGGGTCATAACATTGACCTCACCCACGGATCCGTCGTTTACCGTGTCGAGGGGGTTTTCGTTTTTGTGGGAGCCGGACCTGAGCGGGCTCCTTGACGGAAAGGTCTGGCTAGCGGCCGCGGGGCAGATATTCTTCACCCTCTCGCTCGGCATGGGCGCCATACTTACGTACGCAAGCTACGTAAAGAAAGACGAGGACATAGCGCTCGACGGGCTTTCGACGGCGAGCCTGAACGAGTTCGCCGAGGTCGTCTTCGGTTCGACCATAGCCATAGTATCGGCCGTCATATTCTTCGGCCCCGGCGGTGCCAGGGAGGTGGCCGAGGCGGGTGCCTTTGACCTCGGCTTCATCAGCATGCCTGCGGTCTTCGGACACATGCCCTTCGGCAGGTTCTTCGGGTTCCTGTGGTTCCTGCTCCTTTTCTTCGCCGGGCTTACCTCGATAGTGGCGCTTTCACAGCCTGTAATAGCGTTCTTCGAGGACGAGTTCGGCTGGACGAGGAAGAGGTCGGTCTCCTGGCTGGGCATATTCTTCGTGGCATCGGTGACAATTCCCATGTTCCTCAAGGGGAGCCTCGGGGAGATGGACTTCTGGGTGGCCACCTTTGCCCTCGTGATACTGGCCCTATTCGAGATGATAATATTCCTCTGGATATTCGGCGGCGAGAGGGCGTGGGAGGAGATAACACGCGGGGCGCATATAAAGGTCCCGAGGGTCTTTTTCTACATCATGAAGTACGTCACGCCGCTCTTCCTCATAGTGATCCTGTGCGCCTGGGGATACCAGGAGCTTCCCAAGGTCATCGGTAAAAAGGGCGTCGGGGTATGGGCGGCGCGCCTTTTCCTGGCGGGGCTGCTCTTCGCCCACGTGGCGGCTGTGAGGGCGGCATGGAAGAGGAGGAAGAGCGCATGATCTTGTCGGATTCAGCCGAAGGGATATTTTTTCATCCGTCCGGCGCAGTGCATGCAGGAGGGATGCCATGAGTGCGAAGGGATGGCTTTTTATGGCCTTCTCCTGGGGGGTCGTCTCCTGCCTGGTGATCTTCTGTTTCTACAGCATCTTCATGAAGAAACGCTGAGCCTGCCCCGCTCGGAGCGGTTGACAGCCCTTTTTTCTGCTAAGTTTCCATTAAGGTATTGTACCGATAACCGAAAACTCCAGGGATGGCGATGATGGCTGCGGCTACAAAGAAGAAGAGTACCGCGAAAAAGAACGGTACCAGGAAGACCGCTGCCAAGAGGTCTACAGCCAAGAAGTCACGCTGCAGCTCCTGAGATGTTCTTTGAGAAAAGGCTGAAAAAGAGGCCAAAGACGGCCTCTTTTTCGTTTTTCCGAATAAAGCATCATAAGGGTGTAAACGGCCTTCGGCCCTTTTTCTTTACATCTTCCCTTCTAACGGATATACTTCTTCCACAAAATTACTTTTCAGCACATCCCTGTCATGAAGGTAGGATTCATACAGACATCCCCTGTCTTCGGAAGGGTTGAAGAGAATGTGGAGGATGTGGTAAGGAGGCTCGCCTCGCCCCGCATGAGAGGCGTTGAGCTCCTCGTCCTGCCTGAGCTCTTTTCCACCGGTTATCAGTTCCGTTCCAGGAAGGAGCTTTCTGGGTTCGCCGAAGAGGTCCCAGGCGGCTATACGGTGGGAAGGCTTGCCGAGATAGCCGGAGCGATGCGCCTACACATCGTCGCAGGCATCGCCGAGAGGTCTTCCGGAAGGGTATACAACTCCGCGGTCCTGGTCGGGCCCGGGGGGCTTTTGGGCCTTTACAGGAAGGCCCATCTCTTCTGGGACGAGAAGCGGCTGTTCAGCCCGGGCGATACGCCGTTCAGGGTCTATGACATAGGCAGGGCGCGGATTGGGATGATGATATGCTTTGACTGGCTCTTTCCAGAGGCCGCAAGGAGGCTCGCGCTGGACGGCGCCGATATAATATGTCACCCATCCAACCTCGTCCTCCCGTACTGCCCAGAGGCCATGATCACCAGGACCCTCGAAAACCGTGTCTTTGCCGTGACAGCCAACAGGGTCGGCTCGGAAGAGAGGGTCAAGGACAAGCCTCTCCGGTTTATAGGCCTGAGCCAGATCGTCTCTCCCCGCGGTGAGATACTGTGCCGTGCGTCGAGAAGAAGGGCCGAGGCAAGGGTCGTGGATATAGACCCCGAGGAGGCGCGCAACAAGAGGATCACCCCGAAAAACCACATCTTCCGGGACAGGAGGGAGGATCTGTATTGATGGCAGAAGTCCCTCCTGTCCGCTTTTCCTTCACTGCAACTCCAGGATATTGCGGTGCGTGCATACCCTGAAAAAAGCCTGCTGGATGTCCATGTCCATCTCGCCCCGTTCCCCGATCGTATCGGGGGTGATCTCTTCAACATGCCTCCTTTAAAGGGGCTCTTTATGAACTACCTTCGCAGGAGGCTCGGCATAGACAAGGACGATCCGGATCCGAGGGGGACGTATACAAGAAAGCTTGCCGCCGAGATAAGGAACTCCAGGTATGTCTCGAAGGGGGTGGTGCTGGCCCTTGACGGCGTGTACACGGCGCAGGGCAAGCTCGACCCGGAAAGGACCTGTTTCATGGTCTCGAACGACTCGGTCTTCTCAGCGGCGGCGCAGTATGACGAGCTTTTGCCGGGCTGCTCCATAAACCCGCAGAGAAGGGATGCGCTCGATGAGCTCTCGAGGTGCAGGGAGAGGGGTGCGGTCCTGGTCAAGGTGATCCCCAACACCCAGGGCTTCGATCCGTCCGAGAGGCGCTACGTACCGTTTTTCCGCAAGATGGCCGAACTCGGAATACCGCTTCTCACCCATCCCGGCTATGAGTTCGCCCTGTCGGCGCGAAACCAGGCCTTCGGCGACCCTGCCCTCTTGAGACCGGTGCTCGACGAGGGGGTGGATGTTATCGTTGCACACGGCGCGAGCACAGGGCTGGTGGTGTACGAGAGGTACTTCGCTACGGTAATGGAGTTTGTACGAAGCTATCCTAACATACGCCTGGACCTTTCTGCGACGACCGTTCCCACCAGGGCCGGCATACTCTTCAAGATACGCAACGCGCCCGAACTCAGGGGGCGCCTGCTCTTCGGCTCGGACTATCCCTTACCCTCGTTTTGCCTTCCATTTGTCTTCTCGATAAGGCGCAGGGAATATGCGAGGATAAAGGGCGAGCGCAATTACTTCGACAGGCTCGCGTTGACCTTCAATGCACTTGGGGTTGATTTTGACGTGCACTTTCAATCAAGAATCCTGGGGGGCGCAGGCATATGATCGTATACTGTATACATTTTTATCCTTGACAATCCTACCCTTATTGTTTTAGTATCGCTCCTACATATATGCTGCCCGATGTGTACATACGGTACTGAAGATGCATCGCGGGCGAAATGTGATCGGATAATTCCTTGCATGAGAAGGTCCCCCGAGCCTACAGCGGGGAGCTTCAAAGTATCCAAGGGGGTCCTTTAAGGATCTCCCACAGCGGATCCGGCTCCGAGCGGCTCATGCACATACGCAGCCTGCGCGGGAGCTTGATTCAGCTTTAGGAAAGAGCCTATGCTTCTCTCTTATCTGCCCGTACTGATGATGATAGGGTTCGTCACCTTTCTGGGTGTTGCGGTCCTGTTTGTAAGTTCCCTCCTGCGGCCGCAGAACCCTTACGGCAGCAAGCTTTCTCCGTGGGAGTGCGGCATGGAGCCCGTCGGGGATGCTGACATCGGGCACTTCAGGGTACACTTCTTCATAATCGCAATCCTCTTTATAATCTTTGATGTGGAGACCCTTTTCCTCTTTCCGTGGGCCGTGATACTTGCGGACAAAAGCATATCCACGCTGGCCTTCATCGAGATGTTTATATTTATCGGAATCCTTGCGGTCGGGCTTATCTATGCCTGGGGCAAAGGTGCGCTCGATTGGCTTTAGACCGGGAACCGGAAAGGGTGAGTATCTATGCTCCTTAAAAAAGAGAATCCATACGAGGGCATTGCCCAGTTCACCACGGTCGAGTGTATAACCCACTTTCTCAGGGAGAACCCCGTCACCGAGGCCGTGGTCAAGTGGGGGCGTCTCTCTTCGCTGTGGCCCATGACCTTCGGGCTCGCCTGCTGCGCCATCGAGATGATGAGTACCGCGTGTTCACGTTACGACCTCGACAGGATGGGCATAATCTTCAGGCCGTCGCCCAGGCAGTCCGACGTCATGATAGTCGCCGGTACCATGACCAAGAAGATGGCCCCTGCGGTAAAGAGGCTATACGACCAGATGGCCGAGCCCCGCTGGGTGATAGCCCAGGGAGGATGCGCCTCGGCCGGCGGCCCGTACAACACCTATTCGGTGGTGCAGGGCAGCGAGCTGGTCGTGCCGGTGGACGTGTTTGTGCCGGGGTGTCCTCCGAGGCCCGAGGCCCTCATGTTCGGGTTCCTGCAGCTCCAGGAAAAGATAAGAAGGGAGAAGCCGCAACTCCTTTCCGAAAGGAGGCTTGAGCCCGGGAGATGAAGATAGACAGGGAGGCGTTGCTCATAAAGGGCATAAAGCAGAGGTTCGGGCCGGCCATACTCGAGACGACGGTAGAGAGGGGCGAGATAACACACGTCGTGGACAAGGATTCCATATTCGGCGTGTGCAGCTACCTCAAGAACGAGCCCGACCTGAGGATGGACTTTCTGGTGGACGTTCTCGGCGTGGACCACTACCCCGAAAGGCCGAGGTTCGAGGTCGTCTACCACATACGTTCGTTGAAGAACAACCTCATGCTCAGGCTGAAGACGAGGCTTGACGAGACGGAGACGATCCGGTCCGTTACACCCATCTGGAGGGCCGCGAACTGGGCCGAGAGAGAGGCCTACGACATGTTCGGGATAGTGTTCGACGGGCACCCGGACCTGAGGCGCATATACATGCCCGAGGACTGGGACGGATTTCCTTTGAGAAAGGACTACCCCCTCAGGGGATACAAGGATCAGTACAACCCCTTCGGGGAGGACAAGAAGTAGGGCTTGTGTAGCGTATATTTCGGCATGGTGGATAAAAGGGATATTAACGGCGACGAAGAGGCCGTAACAACGAAGGAGATAACCCTCAGCTTCGGGCCGCAGCACCCCGCCTCTCACGGCGTGTTGCACCTCGTGCTGGACCTGCAGGGAGAAAAGGTCCTCAGGGCGGATCCGGATATCGGCTATCTGCACAGAGGCACCGAGAAGCTTGCAGAAAACCTCCTTTACCCGCAGTTCGTCCCATATACGGACCGGTTGGACTACATGTGCGCCATGAGCAACAACCTCGGCTACGTGCTGGCCGTAGAAAAGCTCCTCGGCATAGAGGTCCCGGAGAGGGCGAAGTACCTGAGGGTAATAGCCGCCGAGCTGTCGAGGCTTGCGGGACACCTCGTATGTATCGGTGCGTGGGGCGTCGACCTGGGGGCCATGACCGTTCTGCTCTACGCCTTCCGTGAGAGGGAGATGATACTCGATCTCTTCGAGATGCTCTGCGGCGGAAGGATGACCCTCACCTACATGAGGATAGGCGGGGTCAGGTGGGACGCCACGGATCTCTTCAAGGAGAAGTGCGCGGAGCTGTGTCGCGTCATGCCCGGGAGGATAGATGAATACGAGAGGCTCCTTACAGGAAACAGGATTTGGATCAAGAGGAACAAGAACGTGGGTGTCATAAGCGCTGAGGATGCGATAGACCTCGGGCTTTCCGGCCCGAACCTCAGGGGGAGCGGCGTGAGCTGGGATCTTAGAAGGGACGAGCCATATCTCGTCTACGACAGGCTCGACTTCGAGATCCCCGTGGGGCAGGTGGGCGACTGCTTCGACCGTTATCTTGTAAGAATAGAGGAGATGAGGCAGTCGGTCCGCATCATCGAACAGTGTCTGCGCGACATGCCGGACGGTCCGTTCGTGGTTGATATGCCGGAGATAGTGCCGCCACCGAAGCAGGATGTATACAAGAACATGGAGGCGCTGATTCACCACTTCAAGTACGTCTCCCACAGCTTCAAGGTGCCCAAGGGTGAGGTCTACCATGCGATAGAGGCCCCCAAGGGTGAACTCGGCTACTACATAGTAAGCGACGGCTCGGAGAGGCCTTTCAGGCTCAAGATAAGGGTGCCGTCGTTTGTTAACCTGCAGTCGACCGACCATATGTCAAGGGGTGAGTACCTTGCCGATGTGGTCGCCGTTATATCGAGCCTTGACCCGGTGTTCGGAGAGTGCGATAAATAGGGCCGCCCGCCCGCGGCCTTTGGGTGAAGCGGATCCTTTACGGAATATCTTGCGATGCTTTCAGAGAAGGTAAAAGAAGAGATAAGGGGGCTGTTCAAGAAGTACCGCACGAAGCGCTCGGCCTGCATGGCCGCAATGCAGGCGGTCCAGCGAGAGGTGGGTCATCTTACCGAGGAGGACATGCGCGAGGTGGCGGAGATGCTCGGTATAAACCCGGTACGTGTCCATGAGGTGGGTGCGTTCTATACCATGTACAACGTGCAGAGGCCCGTGGGCAGGTATCACATACAGGTCTGCACGAACCTGTCGTGCTCGCTCCTCGGTGCGGAGCATATCGTCAATGTCATAGAGAGAAGGTTAGGCATCAAGGTCGGCCAGACCACCCCGGACAACAAGTTCACCCTCTCGACGGTACAGTGCCTCGGAAGCTGCGGTACGGCGCCCATGATGCAGATAAACGACGACTACCACGAGGACCTGACAGAGGAGAGGGTGGTGGAGATCCTTGACGGCCTGAAGTAGCCGGGCCGTGACTTGAACGCTATGGAGAAGGTGCTTTTAAAGAACGTAGGTAAGCCTGACTCGCACAGGATAGATACCTACCTTGCAGGCGGTGGATACGAGGCGCTCAAGAAGGCCCTCCGGATGGACACCGAGGACATCATCCAGATGGTCAAGGACTCGGGGCTCAGGGGGCGAGGCGGTGCGGGATTCCCGACGGGTCTCAAGTGGAGCTTCATACCCAAGGACCCCACCCTGCAGAAGTACCTCTGCTGCAACGCGGACGAGGGAGAGCCGGGCACCTTCAAGGACAGGAGCATCATCGAGCACGACCCGCACCTTCTGCTCGAGGGCATGGCCATCTCCTGCTATGCCATAGGGGCCGATACGGCCTACATCTACATCAGGGGCGAGTTCGCATTCGGTGCGCGAAGGCTCGAAGAGGCGATAGCAGAGGCTTATCAGAAGGGATACCTCGGTAAAGACATACTGGGCAGCGGATTTTCACTGGACATCCACGTGCATCGCGGCTTCGGTGCATACATATGCGGCGAGGAGACGGCGCTCCTTGAGTCCATCGAGGGCTGCAGGGGCCAGCCCAGAAAGAAGCCGCCGTTCCCCGCGCTGTCCGGACTTTACGGCAAGCCCACTGTCATAAACAATGTCGAAACGCTTGCCTGCGTGCCCACGATAATCTCAAGGGGGGCTGAGTGGTTTGCATCCATCGGGCCTGAGAAGAGCCCGGGTCCGAAGATATTCGGGGTGAGCGGCCACGTGAACAGGCCCGGGCTCTACGAGCTTCCCATGGGCACACCCCTGAGGGAGATAGTCTACGAGCACGCAGGCGGCATAAGAAACGGCAGGAGGCTCAAGGCCGTCATACCCGGAGGCGTGAGCGCCCCCTTGCTTACCGAGGAGCAGATAGACATATCCATGGACTTCGACACACTCGCGCACGAGGGCTCGATGCTGGGTTCGGGGGGTGTCATAGTTATGGATGATACGACCTGCATGGTAAAGGCCGCATACATAATAAACAGGTTCTTCAGCCACGAATCATGCGGCAAGTGCACGCCGTGCAGGGAAGGGACGACCTGGATGACCAGTATTCTCAAACGACTGGAGTACGGCGAAGGCAGGCCCGGCGACGTGGAGCTCCTGGAGGGGCTCTGCGGGAACATCTTCGGCAGGACCTTCTGTCCCCTCGGTGACGGGGCGGTCATGGCATTGAGGGGGGCGTTGCGCAACTTCAGGCAGGAGTTCGTCTACCATGCCGAGAACGGACGGTGCATGGTGTAGGAGGACCTTGGTCCCTTGGTTTTACGAACATCCGGTTAACACCACATATTCAAAACGGTTGAGTCGATATGGGCGATATAGAGACAGGCGTGGTCACCCTTAAGGTAAACGGCAAGGAGATTACCGTAAGGGATGGGACCCTCATCCTGGATGCCGCGAGGGAGGCCGGCTATCACATCCCGACGTTCTGTTACCAGGCGACCCTGTCGGGCGTGGGCTCGTGCAGGATGTGCCTGGTGGAGATCGAGGGGCAGCGAAAGCTCCAGCCCTCGTGCGTCACTCCCGTAATGTCGGGTATGGAGGTGAAGACCGAGAGCGAGAGCGTCATTTCGGCACGGCAGGCGATGCTGGAGTTCCTCCTGAGCAACCACGCGCTCGACTGTCCGGTCTGCGACAAGGGCGGCGAATGCGAGCTCCAGAACATGGTCTATACCTACGGCCCCAGAAAGGGCAGGTACGCCGAGGTCAAGATAAGGCACCACGAGAAGGACTATGTCCTGAGCCCGGTCATAGTAAAGAACTCCAACAGGTGCGTACAATGCATGAGGTGCGTGAGGGTCTGCGGGGAGGTCGTTGGCCGCGGCGTGCTCGGGGCCATAGGGAGGGGCGCGCACCAGGAGGAGACGAGCTTTCTGAGGTCCTACCTCGACTGCGACCACGACGGCATGTGCATAGAGGTCTGTCCGGTCGGGTGCTTCATGAGACGCCCCTACCGTTACAGGGCAAGGCCCTGGGACCTGAGGGGCTCGAGGACCGTATGCCCGTACTGCGCCACAGGCTGCAGGATGACCATCGAGGAGAGGGACGGAGAGGTGGTAAGATCCATCGCCCGAGAGGGCGAAGGGTTCAACGACAAGATGCTCTGCGCAAGGGGCAGGTTCGGCTACGATATCCTCAACAGCGGCGGCGAGGAGAGGCTCACCACGCCGCTGATCAAGAAGAACGGTATGTTCGAGCCCGTATCGTGGGAAAAGGCCTTGAGCATTATAAGAGAGCAGTTCACAAAGGCCGACCCGCGAAGGCTCGGAGGGATAGCCTCGGCGGCGCTTACGAACGAGGAGCTCTACCTCTTTCAGAGGCTTGTGCGCGAGGTGCTCGGCAGCGGCAATATCGACTCCACATCAAGGTGGGAGGCCGCAACAACAGGGGCCTTTATCTTCGCAACGGGCATAACCGGAGGCGGGGTCTCCATATACGACTGCATGGAGGCCGACACGGTCTTTGTCGTGGGCGGGCAGGTATCCGAGGAGAATCCCGTCACCGACTATATCATAAGGTATGTGTCGGGGAGCTCGAGAAAGAGCGTGCTTGTGGCCTCTACAAGGGCCATGAAGCTCGACACGAGCGCCGAGCTGAGCCTCAGGCACCTGCCCGGAAGGCTCGGGGCCCTCTTCAACGGACTGGTGCTCACACTGTACGAGGACAACCGGGAGAGGCTCGAGGGCATAAAGGAGATAGGCGTGCTCAAGGGCAGGACCGTTACGGATCTGGCCGCGGAGTGCGGTGTGAGCGAGGCGGACCTGCGCGCGCTCTGTGCAAGGCTCGAGAGCTCGGGTTCCATAAGCATGGTGGTCGGCACGGACCTCTTGAGGTTCAGGGAGGGCATCTCCGGGCTGCGGCTCCTTGGCGATGCGTTGAGGGCGCTGGGCAAGGTGCTCAAGATACTGCCTGTGCTTGACAGGTGCAATCAGAGAGGTGCCTGGGATATGGGGGTGCATCCGCTCTTCGGCCCGGACTACCGCAAGGTGGAGCGCGCAGGGCTCGGATGCGACGGAATGCTCGATCAGGCGATGGACGGCGCCATGGATGCGCTGTACGTTGTAGGCGAGGATGTGGTGAATATGTATCCGGACAGGACCTTCGCAGAGGAGGCCCTGTCCAGGGTCGGGTTCCTCGTGGTCCAGGACGTCTCCCTAACCGATACGGCCAGGATGGCCCACCTCGTGCTTCCCGGTGCATACCCGGGTGAGAAGGAAGGGACCTTCACTAACCAGGAGGGCAGGGTCCAGCACATATCCCGGCTTCTGGAGCCGCCGGGCCAGGCACGTGTGGATCTGGAGATCATAGAGGCCGTGGGCTCATCGATCGTTCACGGTTTTTCGGACGGCACGCCGCAGACCGTATTCGATGAGATAAGGAGAGGGGTGAGCATGTACCGGGATGCTGCGTTCAGCGGCGGTTCTCCGGACGGCTGGCTCGTCAAAAAGTCCGCAAGGCGCCTCGAGGGCTTCGAGCTGATCGAAGAGAAAAAGGTCTCTCTCGATGCGGACCCTGAGCATCCGTACTTTCTCGTGACAGGAAACCACATCTTTCTTTCCGGAAGCCTCTCTCGGAGATCAGGGATACTCAATGAGCTTGTAAGGGAGGCTGTGGTCGAGATAAGCGAAGAGGCCGCCGGGGAGTTAGGGGTCATCGACGGCCAGACCGTAAGTGTTTCGGGCCGCGGGTTCGATGCCACTTATTCCGTGAGGATACGCAAGGGAACACCCAGGGAAGTAGTCTTCATAGCCGAGAACTTCGAGGACAAGGCGGCGAACAGGTTCTATAAAAGGGGCGATGTCGTTCCGAGGGTGAAGATCACCGCATGAAGCGGCAAGTAAATATTGTGTCGGCCTGCTTACGGGAGAGGAGGTCTCAATATGGTTGATCCAAGGTTGCTCAGGAACATGCACTTCTTCGCAGACCTCAATGACGAGGAGCTCGAAGTGGTTGCGAAGATAATGCACAAAGAGGAGTTCAAGCGCGGACAGACGATCTTCACGGAAACGGAAGACGGTGAGTCGCTCTACCTCATCCGCAAGGGCGAGGTGAAGGCCTGCAAGATCGCCCCTGACGGAGAGCTCTTCACGCTCATGGTCATGAAGGACGGCGACATCTTCGGTGAGATGAGCTTTCTGGACGGCAGGCCCCGTTCAGCCACCGTGGTGGCTCTATCCGACCTTGAAGTGTTCATGATGGAGCGGAAGGACTTCGAGAAGATCGTGGATACGCACCCCTGGATCGTCTACAAGCTTCTGAAGAACATCGTGTATACCATACACGCCATAGTCCGGGGCATGAACACGAGGTACATGGACATGCTCAACTACATGTGGGGAAGAAAGAGGGGGTATTGAGAGGCCGCTTAAAAAGTGTTCCCGATGTCATTGCGAGCGCGGCGAAGTAATCTTTGTTTTGTGAGTATCGGGCTGCAGGGGTTGCTTCATCGGCTTCGTTCGGGGCAGGGTGCGCCTGTACAAGTTCCGCGACGGCATCAAAAAAAGCGATTTTGTAGGGATTCCTTGAGGTCATGGTAGATACTGCTTTTATAGTCGAAGTGATAATAATATGGATCAAGGTGGTCGTGGTGGCACTCGTGCTTTTCAGCATGCCGCTGGCGCTCACCTGGATCGAGCGTAAGGTCGCGGGCCACATCCAGGTGAGGCTTGGTCCTTTCCGTGTCGGCCCTCACGGCATACTCCAGGCCTTCGCCGACATGGTGAAGATGCTCTTCAAGGAGGATGTGATCCCTGACAGGGCCGACAGGTTGCTGTTCAAGATAGCCCCGCTGCTGATGATGGTCCCTGTCTTTGCCATCTTCGTGGCGATACCCTTCGGCGACAAGGTGGCGTTGCCCTTCACTGACAGGGAACTGACGCTTTACATCTCCGATATGAACGTGGGGATCATCTATGTGCTGGCCGTATCGGGGCTTGCTGTCTACGGGGTGATATTCGGCGGATGGGCATCGAACAGCAAGTACGCGCTCCTCGGCGGGCTCCGCTCGAGCGCGCAGATGATAAGCTACGAGGTGGTCATGACATTCGCCGCGGTCGGTGTCGTGATGCTTGCAAACTCCCTGAGCCTCGTTGATATCGTACGCAGCCAGTCCGGCGGGTTCTGGCACTGGAACATACTCTATCTCCCGGTTGGTCCTGTCTGGTTCTTCATCTTCTTCATTGCGGGACTCGCGGAGCTCAACCGCATCCCGTTCGACCTGCCGGAGGATGAGGGCACACTTGCCGCCGGCTACCACGTCGAGTACAGCGGAATGAGGTTCGCATTCTTCATGCTCGGCGAGTACGTGGCCATGGTGTCGATCTCCGCGCTCGCGGTGGTGCTTTTCTTCGGCGGGTGGGACGACCCCTTAGGGCCCTTTGCCTTCGGCATACCGCCGATACTCTGGTTTGTGGCCAAGGTTATGGTGTTCATATACATCTTCATGTGGATCAGGTTCACGCTGCCCAGGTACCGTTATGACCAGCTCATGACAATAGGGTGGAAGGTGCTGATACCGATCTCCATGGTGAATGTGCTGGTTACGGGCTTCATGAGGATATGAACGAAAAGAAGGTAAAGATAGTCAAGAGGGATACCCCTGGTGCGCTTGATCTGGCCAAGAAGACCGTTTTTTTGGACTTCATAAAGGGGCTCTCTATCACCCTGCGCTACAACCTCTCGAGGAGCATCACCATCAGATACCCTGATGAGGAGAAGTGGATCCCTTATCCAAGGTTCAGGGGCGTCCACACGCTCAACAGGGATGAAGAGGGCAGGGAGCTGTGCGTGGCCTGCGAGCTTTGCGTGAAGGCATGCCCCACAAACTGCATAACGGTTGTTCCCGTGGAGGATGATACGGGCAAGGGTATAGCGGACAGGGTCGCAAAGGTATGGGAGGTCGACCTTGCGAGGTGTTTCTTCTGCGGTTACTGCGAGGATGCCTGCCCTACCACTGCGGTAAGGCTCGGCCGGGACTATGAACTTGCCTGTTTTGAGCTGGACAAGGCCAGGAAGACCAAGGAGGAACTG
>Ga0256830_1000929_pt1 | contig 21773 bp, 16 predicted proteins | sample 128326metaG_FD_190537 | JGI IMG/M metagenome (GOLD analysis project Ga0256830, IMG submission 190537) | Hydrothermal vent microbial communities from Lau Basin, Pacific Ocean - 128-326 | ecosystem: Environmental > Aquatic > Marine > Hydrothermal vents | place: Pacific Ocean: Lau Basin | collected... | reverse complement strand
AAAGTCATTGATCTTGAGCACCTTAGCCGCTCTCGCGACGGCTTAACTGATTAATTTAGGATAATATAAGCTCACAATGTGCTGGAGCGATTATCCGAGGATTTAAACCCCTGAATTCCGGTTAATAACATGCCGAATGACGGTATTCCCAGTAAAAAAGCGCTTATAGAGTGACTCAGCCCTTATAAACCCATTCCTTCATCAATGTTTTGATTTGTGTCTGGTATTTCAGGTTTTCCAACTCACATTTGCTGCGAAAGGCTTTTAACAAGGATTCCGGGATTTTCAGGCTGATGAGTTTGCTTTTGTCTGCGGGTTGCTGCATCAACCGGAAGGCTTCAAGAAATTCCACGATGTGCTCGGCTGACATGGTTTTGCATTGTTCCAGGTACTGATCTGAAAAATATTGCACCGGCCTCATTCCACTTCCTCTGAGAGTATTTTCTGCAAGGCTTTTACGTCCTCGATGTCTTGTGGGCGGCCGCTACGTGTTTTCATGGCAATCAGGCTAGCAATGTCGGCAACCCTGATATTTTTACCCATGACATTTTTTATCACTGGTTCCATGTCATTGAGGTCTTCTGTGATAATGATGTCCAGAATTTCAGTCGGGTTATCAGGGTTGCTGAAAGACCAGGCAATGAGGTTTTTGTTTTTGATGTATTCCTCACGGAAAAGAAACACATCATCTGCGGAGACAGGGAGGCGAGGTTGTAACCCAAGTTCCATGAGTGCCTGTTCAGCCTTGTTAAAGGCGCTTTGCTTGAGCTGGATAACAATATCGACATCCACTGTGCCCCGCACTGCGCCATGTAGGGCAACAGCATAGCCTCCGACCAGCGCATATTTGACTCTGTGTTTATCGAGGGCGTTGGTGAGTGCTAAAAGAAACATACTGAAAGTATATTCCGGTATATACCGGAGAGCAAGGCGATAGAATATACGTTAGTGCTGGGTTATTTGTGTAACTGATCCGCCGCATCCACGGTGTTTTGCAACAGGGTCGCCACAGTCATTGGCCCTACGCCACCGGGCACAGGGGTAATCCAGCCGGCATTTTTGCTTGCCGACACAAAATCCACATCACCCACCAGTTTGCCGTTTTCTTTACGATTGATGCCAACATCAATGACGATGGCACCGGGTTTGATCCATTCTCCTTTCACAATGCCGGGTTTGCCCACGGCTACCACCACGAGATCGGCGCGGCGTACATGGGCTTCTATATCTTTGGTAAAACGATGACAGGTGGTGACGGTGCAACCGGCCAGTAGCAGTTCGAGGCTGGTGGGGCGGCCAACGATATTTGAAGCACCCACCACCACTGCATCCATGCCGCGAATATCTTGTCCGGTTTTTTCCAACAGGGTGACGATGCCGCGTGGCGTACAGGGGCGCAGTATTGGCTGGCGCAGAGCCAGACGGCCGACGTTGTAGGGATGAAAGCCATCCACATCCTTGTCAGGGTGAATGCGTTCGATGACATTTTCGGTGCCTATGTGTTCTGGCAAAGGAAGCTGCACCAGAATGCCGTCGATGTCTGGGGCATTATTGAGTTCATCAATGAGTGCCAGCAGAGTTGCTTCGCTGGTGCCTGTGGGCAGGTCGTGGGCGACGGAGACAAAGCCCACTTCTTCACAAGCCCGGCGTTTACTGCCGACGTAGACTTGCGAAGCGGGGTCGGCACCCACCAGTACCACTGCCAGTCCTGGCGCACGGTTGCCTTCGGCCAGCCGTTGTTTAACACGCGCCTTGATATCCAGGCGAAGTTCAGCGGCGATGGCCTTGCCGTCGATAATCTGTGCGCTCATGTATTACTTTGCTCCCACTTTGTCAACGTCAGGTAAAACACTGTTCTTTCAGGGGGCGCTATGATCGCACGGCGTCTTTACCTTCGACAACGGGTTTTTTGCAACAGGTTTTCGTCAGAATTATACGTCTGTTTTCCAGCACAAACTGCTTCGGTTATCACTCAAATGCACTTTTCCTGCAAAAGCCAATAGCATCTGGCGGATTCTGCCGCTATAATGCGCCGCCTTAGTTCGGGGTATAGCGCAGTCTGGTAGCGCGCCTGCTTTGGGAGCAGGATGTCGGGAGTTCGAATCTCTCTACCCCGACCAATTTTTAGTGTCTGGTTTCCAAGGGCTGGTTTCCCGGTACTGGTCTTAAGATGCGCCCGTAGCTCATTTGGATAGAGCATCGGCCTTCTAAGCCGAGGGTAGCAGGTTCGAACCCTGCCGGGCGCGCCATTTTTTCTGCTTTGGCAAAGCGAGGTAGTATTCAATTATCTGCCGCGTCATGTATAATCGCGGCCCGGTTTGTTGACCGATGGTGGGCGTAGCTCAGTTGGTAGAGCCCTGGATTGTGATTCCAGTCGTCGTGGGTTCGAGTCCCATCGTCCACCCCATATTTTAGTAATGCGCGCGTGGCACACATCGGGTGACTTCATCCTGATGATAGTGGTTTGGGGCCATTAGCTCAATTGGTAGAGCAGTTGACTCTTAATCAATTGGTTGTAGGTTCAAGTCCTACATGGCCCACCAATAAAAAAGCCCGGCCTTGGTTATGTGCAAGGTCGGGCTTTTTTATTGGTGGGCTGGATGCAGTGGCAATTGAGTAGATGCGCCGGCATGATTTTTTATGAAGCCGTCCTGGTGAAATTGGTATACACGCCAGATTTAGGTTCTGGTGGGGCAACCCGTCCCGGTTCGAGTCCGGGGGACGGCACCATTATTTTTTGTTTTTAAAATATGTATATTTTTATGTACACAGTTGAGTGGGGAAAACGCAATGCAAGTCTCTGTTGAAACGACCAACGGTTTGGAACGTCGCATGACGGTAGTAGTGCCGAAAGAGAATATCGATGGCGAGGTGCAAAAACGTCTGAAAGATCTGGCTGGGCGCGTGAAAATTGATGGTTTTCGTCCGGGCAAAGTGCCATTCAGCGTGGTGCGACAGAAATTTTCAGGTCAAGTCAGTCAGGAAGTGATGGGCGAAGTGATGCAGAACAGCTTTTATGAAGCCGTTCTTCAGGAAAAACTGCGCCCCGCAGGTATGCCGCTGATCGAACCGGGTGATGCGAAAGAAGAATTTGAGTTTACGGCGACGTTCGAGGTTTATCCGGAGTTTGAAGTGACAGGGCTGGATAAAATCAAGATCGAACGCCCGGTCGTTGACATCGGTGATGCGGACATCGCCCAAATGTTGGAGACCATTCGTAAGCAGCGTAAAACCTGGGGTGAAGTGGATCGTGCCGGGCAGGAAGGTGATCAGTTGACCATCGATTTTGTGGGTACGCTCGACGGTGAAGAATTTCAGGGTGGTACGGCCAAGCAAGTGCCACTGGAACTGGGCAGTAAGCGTATGATTCCTGGTTTTGAAGAGCAGCTAATGGGAACCAAAGCAGGCCAGGAACTGACGCTGGATGTGACCTTCCCTGAAGATTATCAGGCCAAGGATCTTGCTGGTAAAGCCGTAAAGTTTGCCACCACCGTGCTCAAGGTGGAAGAGCCGGTACTGCCAGAATTGACCGATGAATTTGCAGTGGAGTTTGGGGTCAAAGAAGGTGGACTGGATGCACTGAAACAGCAGGTGCGCGAAAATATGCAGCGTGAGTCTGAACAGACCATTGCCGTGCGCGTTAAAGAACAGGTGTTTGATGGCTTGATGGGATTGGAATTGCTGGATATCCCCAAGGCGCTGGTGGACAGTGAAATCGAAGTGCTGGTGAAGCAGCGTCAGCAGGATATGCAGCAGTATGGCGCACCGGCACAGGATATTGATCCCGCACAATTTGAGACACAGGCGCAGCGTCGAGTGTCACTGGGTTTAATTCTTGCCGAAGTCATCAAGGAAAATGATATTACAGTGCCCCCCACGCGCTTGCGCGAGGCCGTAGAAAAAATGGCGGCCAGTTATGAACGCCCGGAAGAGGTGGTGAAGTATTATTACGGTGACAAAGATCGCCTCAAGGAAGTGGAGAATGTGACGCTGGAAGAAATGGCTGTGGAACACATTATTTCACAGGCCGATGTGAATGATAAAAATACATCATTTGACGCTTTGATGAATCCGGGGCAGACTGCCAGCTGACTCTGATTTCTGCATTAGTCAGCTTGAAAAGTGCCGGTTGCACACCAAATTGCACCCTAACGAGAGAATGCATAAACTCATGAAAAACTCGCCTTTTTCCAATATAAGTTCTGTTACAAACTCTGTTGCAAATAATGAAATCAGTAATCTGAATCTGATTCCTATCGTGGTCGAGCAGTCGGCCCGTGGCGAGCGTTCTTACGACATTTATTCGCGTTTGCTCAAAGAGCGGGTGATCTTTCTGGTGGGCCCGGTGGACGACCATGTGGCCAATGTGATTGTGGCACAGTTGTTGTTTTTGGAATCGGAAAACCCGGACAAGGACATCAGTTTTTACATCAATTCACCCGGTGGCTCGGTGACAGCCGGTTTGGCCGTTTACGACACCATGCAGTTCATCAGTTGTGACGTGAGCACTATGTGCATCGGTCAGGCCGCCAGCATGGGTGCCCTGTTAATGACGGGAGGGGCCAAAAACAAGCGTTTTTGCCTGCCACATTCCCGGATGATGATCCATCAGCCGCTGGGTGGTGTGCAGGGACAGGCAGCCGATATCGAGATTCATGCCAAAGAAATTTTGCTGATACGTGACCGGTTAAACAAAATTATGGCCACGCATACGGGGCAGAGTCTGGACACCATCGCCAAGGACACTGATCGTGATAATTTTATGAGTGGTGAAGAATCAGTGGCTTACGGGCTGATTGATGAGGTTTTGAACAGCCGCGCCATCCCGGAAAACACCGATATTTAGTGCGGTTGCAGCGCTCGCCCGGTGACGCTAAAGTAAAGCCCAATTCAAGACGATATTTAGCCCAAGGGGGAAGGCCATTTTTGATGGGTTTTCCGGGTAATCTCCGAGGTAATCATGAGTGACGACAAGCAAAGCAAGGGTGATGACAGCGGTAAGCTGTTGTACTGCTCTTTTTGCGGAAAAAGCCAACACGAAGTACGGAAGCTGATTGCTGGCCCCTCTGTTTTTGTGTGTGATGAGTGTGTAGAGCTTTGCAACGATATTATTCGCGAAGAAGTCGATGAAAAGGCTTCCAGTTCTGGCGAGAGTAAATTACCCACACCGCGTGAAATCAACCAAAGTTTGGACGAATATGTTATCGGCCAGCCGAATGCAAAAAAGATTCTTGCTGTTGCCGTTTACAACCACTACAAACGGCTTGAAGCGGGTATCAAAAAAGACGATGTCGAGCTTTCCAAAAGTAACATTCTACTGATTGGTCCTACAGGCAGTGGCAAAACTCTGTTGGCTGAAACGTTGGCCCGCTTGTTGAATGTACCGTTCACCATTGCTGATGCCACCACCCTGACCGAGGCCGGTTATGTGGGTGAAGATGTGGAAAACATCATCCAGAAGCTGCTACAAAAATGTGATTACGATGTGGAAAAGGCACAAACCGGCATCGTGTATATCGATGAAATCGACAAGATTTCCCGCAAATCGGACAATCCGTCCATTACCCGTGATGTGTCGGGTGAGGGTGTGCAACAGGCTTTATTGAAACTTATCGAAGGCACCATTGCCTCGGTGCCACCGCAGGGTGGACGCAAGCACCCGCAGCAGGAGTTTTTGCAGGTGAATACCGCCAATATCCTGTTTATTTGTGGTGGCGCGTTTGACGGTCTGGACCGGGTCATTCGGGATCGCTCTGAAAAAAGTGGTATTGGGTTTTCCGCCACAGTGCAGAGCAAAGCTGATCAAAAGAGTATTGGCGAAATTCTGGAAGGCGTGGCACCTGAGGATCTCACTAAATACGGCTTGATTCCGGAATTTGTGGGCCGCTTACCGGTGATTGCCACGCTGAAAGAGCTGGATGAAGAGGCCTTGGTACAAATTCTTACCGAACCGAAAAATGCCATTACCAAGCAATATGGAAAATTATTCGAGATGGAAGATTGCGAATTGGAGTTTCGTGATGAAGCCTTGCACGCTGTTGCGAAGAAGGGCATGGAACGTAAAACCGGTGCGCGTGGTTTGCGCTCTATTTTGGAAAAAGTGTTGCTCGACACCATGTACGACCTGCCAACGCTAGAAGGTTTGAGCAAGGTCATTGTGGATGCCGATGTGATCAACAATAAATCCAAACCGTTGCTGATTTACGAAGGCGGCGAACAGCACAGAGCAGCATCTGATTGAGAAAGTGCTTGATACCTAAATCCTGCAAGTGATCGTACTTGCAAGATTTAGGTAATAAAACACACATTTTCCCTTCAAAAATCAATGTAATACGACAAAATACCGGGTTATCCCGGTATTTTTTTGCCTGAAATCCATAAAATCCACCTAACAAGCACTCTTTTTGCTGAGAAACCCGGTAAATATCGTTTTAAGCCTTGAATTTTGGGTGCAGAAGCCGCAGATTGTTACCGAGAGTGCTAAAGGCTGATGTGCCGGGTGCCGATTATGCAGTTAAGGTACCACGTTGTTTTTGCAAACTGTTTTCGCAATGCGATTTTTTTTGTTCACTTTTTGTTTTCACAGCGGCCGATTTACGAATTTTCTGAGGGAAGCCCCAAATGTCCGACAAAGACAAATCATCTGATGTCATCAATGATCAACCGCAGCTCATGCCGGTACTACCGTTGCGTGATGTGGTGGTATATCCCTACATGGTTATTCCTTTATTTGTGGGGCGTGACAAGTCCATTAGCGCGCTGGAAGCCGCGATGGATGATGACAAGCAGATTCTGCTCGCAGCACAAAAAAATGCCTCACAGGATGAGCCTGAGCCGGAGGACTTGTATCGCACGGGTACGGTGGCCAATATTTTGCAGTTGCTGAAGCTGCCGGACGGCACCATAAAGGTGTTGGTGGAGGGCAGTGAGCGCGCCAGAGTGCTGAATTATCTGAGTACCGATGATTATTTTCAGGCACAGGTCAGTCTTGGTGACGTTGAGACTGTGCCACAGGATGATCGCGAAAGTGAAGTGTTGATGCGTTCTGTGCTTGCGCAGTTTGACCAGTATGTGAAACTCAGTAAAAAGGTGCCGCCGGAAATTCTTTCATCGTTAGTGGGCATCGAAGAGCCGGGGCGTCTTGCTGATACCATCGCGGCACACATGTCTCTGAAAATCGACGAAAAGCAGCATATTCTGGAAATTGGTGATGCGCGCAAGCGCCTTGAGCACCTGATCGGATTAATGGAGGCGGAAATCGATCTGCTACAGGTTGAAAAACGTATCCGTGGACGTGTTAAACGGCAGATGGAAAAGAGTCAGCGCGAGTATTACCTCAACGAGCAAATGAAAGCCATCCAGAAAGAGCTGGGTGATATGGATGAAAGTCACAATGAGCTGGATGATCTGGCCGCCAAAATCGAAAAAGCGGGCATGTCCAAAGAGGCGCGTGAAAAGGCGGATACTGAATTAGGTAAACTGAAAATGATGTCGCCTATGTCTGCCGAGGCGACGGTGGTACGAAATTATATTGATTGGCTGGTTAACGTGCCGTGGAAAAAACGCACCAAGGTGCGTCATGATCTGGCCAAGGCTATGGAGGTGCTGGAGGCTGACCATTACGGTCTGGACAAAGTCAAGGAACGTATTCTTGAATACCTTGCGGTACAGCAGCGGGCCAAGAAGGTGAAGGGGCCGATCTTGTGTCTGGTGGGGCCGCCGGGAGTGGGTAAAACCTCATTGGGCAAATCTATTGCACGCGCCACCAATCGTAAATTTATTCGTATGTCGCTGGGTGGAGTGCGTGACGAAGCTGAAATCCGCGGGCATCGTCGGACTTACATTGGTGCCATGCCGGGCAAGATTATTCAGAATCTGTCCAAGGTGGAGACTCGTAATCCGCTGTATCTGTTGGATGAGCTGGACAAAATGTCCATGGATTTCCGGGGCGATCCGGCGTCTGCGTTATTGGAAGTGCTTGATCCCGAGCAAAATAACAGCTTCAACGACCACTATCTGGAGGTGGATTACGATTTGTCCGACGTGATGTTTGTGGCCACGGCCAATTCTTTGAATATTCCTGGGCCGTTATTGGATCGCATGGAGGTTATTCGTCTGGCCGGTTATACGGAAGATGAAAAGGTGAATATTGCCGAACGCTATTTACTGCAGAAGCAAATTGACTCTGCGGGCCTGAAAAAAGATGAAATTCGTGTCAGCGAATCCGCTATTCGGGATATTATTCGCTATTACACCCGCGAGGCCGGTGTGCGCAATCTGGAGCGTGAAATTTCGAAAATCTGCCGTAAGGTGGTCAAACAGATTTTGCTGGAGTCTGACACTAAAAAAGTCAGTATTACCTCACGCAACCTGGAAAAGATTTTAGGTGTGAGGCGGTTTCGTTTTGGCTCCGCCGAAGAGACGGATCAGATTGGACAGGTTACCGGTTTGGCCTGGACCGAAGTGGGTGGCGAGCTGCTCACTATAGAAGCTGTAAAGATGCCCGGTAAGGGCAAACACAGTGTCACCGGGCAGTTGGGTGATGTGATGAAAGAGTCTGTGCAGGCTGCCATGAGCGTGGTGCGTAGTCGAGTGAAGACGCTGGGGCTCGACCCTGAATTTTACAGTGACAGCGACATTCACATTCATGTGCCGGAAGGTGCGGTGCCCAAAGACGGACCCAGTGCCGGTGTTGGCATGTGTACAGCGCTGGTGTCAGTGTTGACCAATATTCCGGTGCGAGCCGATGTCGCTATGACAGGTGAAATCACGCTACGCGGCGAAGTATTGCCCATTGGTGGCCTGAAAGAAAAATTGTTGGCGGCACATCGTGGCGGTATTAAAACCGTGTTGATTCCGCATGAAAACACCCGGGATCTGACGGATATTCCCAAGAATATCAAACAGAATCTGGATATTCGGCCAGTGCGTTGGATTGACGAAGTCTTACAGGTGGCATTGCAACATATGCCCGAGCCGCTGCCGGAAAACAAGGCAAGTGGCAAGGTAGGTGCGGGTCGAAAAGAATCAAAGCGTAAATCCATTCGTACACATTGATTGTGTTTTGCTTTTTGCATAAAGGGCCGCCCCGGTTTGTTCCTGTGGCGGTCGCTTTATGTTAAACGTGAAAAAAACAGGGTGTTATTTTGGAAGTGGGACTATGCTAAATAATACCTAATTGGCCTCAAATGCCCATGAATCCTTGACATGGGGGAATTGCCATTGGTATAAACCCATGCGAAAACATATCGGCCGCTGATACATGATGGTTACACTGAAAAAGCAGCAGAAATAATAATCGGACTGGCGGCGTTTTTGCGGGACTGTTCGAGAATGACAATAAATTATTGAAAATCACACAAATAACCACACAGAGAGAGGTATTCTAAGTGAATAAAGCAGAATTAATCGATGCAGTTGCAGAAAGTGCTGATATTTCCAAGGCCTCAGCAGCTCGCGCTATTGATGGTATGGTTGCTGCAATTACCGGAGCCCTGCAAAAAGGAGATCAAGTTGCTATGGTTGGGTTTGGCACGTTCAGTGTGAAAGCCCGCGCAGCCCGTACCGGCCGTAATCCCCGCACAGGTGAAGCCATTGAAATCAAAGCTTCCAATAATCCTACATTCAAGGCTGGCAAAGCATTGAAAGATGCCGTAAACTAGTCGGCTTTCCTGGGGTGCTTAGCTCAGTTGGGAGAGCGTCGCCTTTACACGGCGAATGTCGGGGGTTCAAGTCCCTCAGCACCCACCATTAGCTCATATTGAAGTGATTGAACGTGATCGTGTTTGAGCTGAATGATTGGGTTAAAGCCAGGTTTTTGTTGGGGAGTGGTAGTTCAGTTGGTTAGAATACCGGCCTGTCACGCCGGGGGTCGCGGGTTCGAGTCCCGTCCACTCCGCCACTATTAGTATTTAAGGCGTTCCTATCTGATGTGGGAGCGCCTTTTTACTTTCTGCTGTTGAGTTCTTGAAACGATTGATAAAACAACCATATCGGAATATACCGGAACCTTAAGTTGAAATATTCAGTCGAAACAACAGCCAGATAAAATATATTTTCAAACTAATACATATTCAGAATTAACCACGAAGAAAAAATATGCTGAGTTTTATTCGAGATCGTGCCCAGGGTTGGATCGCCTGGGTAATAGTAGGCTTACTGATAATCCCGTTTGCACTTTGGGGTGTTAACGAATACGTTGGCAATAGTGACAAACTAGTGGCAGCCACCGTTAATGGCACTGACATTGGGCAACGTGAATTTCAACAGGCTTTTTATGATCAACGAGGCCGTATGCAGCAAATGCTGGGTGGCCAGTATGACGCACAGCTTTTTGACCCACAGATAAAACAGCGGGTCATTAATGAGCTGGTTGATCGTGAGTTGTTATTGCAAAATGCGGATGACATGGGTTTCCGGGTCAGCGATCAAACAGTGGTAGCAGCGATTCAAAGCATTGATGCCTTTCGTGAAGGTGGTGCCTTTTCTGTCAGCCTGTATCAGCAACAGTTACAAACTCAAGGGCAGTCACCTACTGCATTTGAACGGTATGTAAAACGCATTATGACAGCCGGACAATTGCCTGACGGTTTGGCAAGCTCTGCATTTGTGACGGATGCGGAACTGGACGCAGTGATCAGGTTGGAGCAACAACAACGTGATTTGCAGTATTTTGTTTTGAATACGTCGCAGTTTCAGGATGAGTCGCTGGCCGACGATGCGGCAATCAACAGTTATTATGAACAACATACAGACCGGTTTTTGACGGCTGAAAAAGTGCGTGTTGAATATGTGGAGTTATCGGTTGCTGCATTAAAAAGTGACGAAGAACCCAGCGAAGAAGAGCTGCATGAGTTTTATGACACGAATCAGAGTCAGTTCAGTGTGGAGGCAGAACGTCAAGCCAGCCATATCCTGATTCAGCTGGAAGAGGGTGCAGATGAGACGGCTATCACAGAGGCGCGCGAAAAGGCCGAAGGTTTGGTGGCAAGACTTAATGCCGGTGAGTCTTTTGAAAAACTGGCTAAAGAAAATTCGGATGATCCTGGTTCTGCTGAAATAGGCGGAGATCTGGGTTATTTTGGACGTGGCCTCATGGAACCTGATTTTGAGGAGGTTGCCTTTTCCCTTAAGCTGGATGAAGTTAGTGAGCCGGTATTAACCTCGTTTGGTTATCACATTATCAAGGTGACCGGGATTCGTGAAAAAGAGGTGAAACCCTTTGCTGATGTACGCGATGAAATTCTTGCGCAATTTCAAAATGATGCCGCAGAGCGCCAATACTTTGAATTGGCTGAGCAGCTAACGAATCAGGCTTATGAGGTACCGGACTCTCTCAGTGAGACAGCAGATGAATTAGGGCTTGAGCTTAAGCAGAGTCCATTTTTTGAACGGCGTGGTGGCACAGATGTATTTGCCAACCCTCGTGTTGTGGCCGCAGCTTACAGTGATGACGTATTGAGTCAGGGCTTTAACAGTGAGCCTATCGAAGTTGGCGAAAATCATGTGTTGGTATTGCGTTTGCTGGAGCATCAGAAAGCGGATCGACGTCCACTAAGTGAAGTAAAATCACAGGTTAGGCAATCGTTGATTCAAGAAAAGGCGCGTGAAGCAGCGAAGGCTGCTGGAGAGAAAGCCTTGCAACAACTGGAAGCGGGCGAGTCTGCCGAAACTGTTAGCAAGGCATTGTCAGTAGACTGGAAGGGTGCAGGTGCGGTTACGCGTGAGACAAAAGACCATGATGCTCAAATTATCAAACAGGCTTTTCGTTTAACGCGGCCATCGTCACCTGATAGTCCACGTTATAGCGGTGTAGTATTGAACTCAGGCGATTATGCTGTGATTCGTTTGAATAAAGTGGTTGATGGCGATCCGGCTGCAATGGATGTTGCTGAACGCGAAACATTAAAACGTCGTTTGGCGGGCGAGCAGGGAGCCAATGCGCAATTGCATCTTATCTCGCGACTTAAAGCCGATGCTAAAGTGATTGTACAGAACGATGACTTGTAGTTATTACAAGTAGTGACTGTCAGTATCTGCCGTCAAGTTTTTCGTTTTCGGCATACCCAAAGAGCGATCAGGTTTTGGGTGTGCCGTTTCAATGTGAATTAAGGGTTGAACCTAACACATCAGTTGAACCTACTGCGAACGTCTAATGCACTCAATCTCAAGGACTTTTTCGAACATTTTGAACTCACCGTATGGGTGATACGCTTTCATTCAAAATAACCGAAAAAGTCATTGATCTTGAGCACCTTAGCCGCTCTCGCAACGGCTCAACTGATGTGTTAGGTTGAATCGTTCTGTAGGCACTATTAGTTAGTGACTGAAATATTGTCGTCCCGCCGTTTTTAGCTGAAACCCAGAAGCTTAAGTTCTCGGACACTCGTTCCAGTATATTGGGAGGTTATGTTGTCGTGATACTGGCAAGTGGCGAGTTATAAACGCAGAGGTCGCAGAGACGCAAAGGACGCAGAGAAAAACATTAAAAACTTTGCGCCCTTTGAGTTAAATGCTCGGTGATTTTAGTACTTAATTCAGATTCAGCTTGATTGCGCCATGCCGGTGATGTTGTAACCCCCATCCACATAAGTAATCTCGCCAGTAATGCCGGAAGCCAGATCGGAACAGAGGAAGGCTGCTGCATTGCCTACTTCTTCGATGCTGACATTACGTCGTAGCGGTGTATTTTGCGCACTGTAGTTCAGCATGGATTTGAAGTTTTTGATACCGGCGGCTGCGAGTGTACGAATTGGCCCGGCGGAGATGGCGTTGACTCGAATATTTTCCGGCCCCAGATTGGCGGCCATGTAACGTACATTGGCTTCCAGGCTGGCCTTGGCTAATCCCATCACGTTGTAATTAGGTAATACCCGTTCGGCACCCAGATAACTCAGTGTCAACAGAGCGGCATTACGTCCCTGCATCATGTTGCGTGCGCCTTTGGCCAGCGCGGCAAAACTGTAGGAGCTAATTTCGTGCGCGGTGTTGAAGCCTTCGCGGGTCACGCTGTCAAGATATTCGCCTTCCAGCTCTTCACGCGGAGCGTAGGCTACCGAGTGAATCAGAATATCCAGGTGATCCCAGAAGTCATCCAGTTTTTCAAAGACGGTGGTGATATTTTCATCGCTGGCGACATCGCAGGGCAGCACAATATCTGAGCCGCATTCGGCAGCGAGTTTTTCCACCCGGCCTTGCAGTTTTTCATTTTGGTAAGTGAAGGCCAGTTCAGCGCCCTCGCGGTGCATGGCTTGGGCAATACCCCAGGCGATAGAACGATTACTGGCGCAGCCGACGATCAGCGCGCGTTTGCCATTTAAGAATCCCATGGTGGATATCCTTTTTTGATTGCTGTCTGTTATGTGGGGCAGGAGCGCAACAGGTTTGCGTGAATACCCTGCCTTAAGTTGTCGTATTATACGCAATGGTGCCCCAAAAGTGGTACGTTTTGTCCGTCTATGAATGATTGGGTCTGTGGTCAGGTGATGGATGTTTATGCTGTGTGTTTTCAATCGATGAGGAAAAGGGTTTGATATCCAGGTTGCGAAGAGTCGGATGGTTTATTGAGACCACAGCAAAATGACGAATTCCTTGCTGCAAATAAAGTCTCTGCAAACCAGCTTTGCCACTGTTGATGGCATGGTGCATGCGGTGGATGGCATCAGCCTGGAAATACGACGGGGGCAAACGTTTGCGTTGCTGGGCGAGTCTGGTTGTGGAAAGTCCATGACAGCATTGTCTACCATGCGCCTGTTACCCGAGCCTGCTGGCCGCGTTACTCAGGGCAGTATTTATCTCAATGGGGATGATTTGTTGCAATTGTCTGAAACGGCCATGCGTAATGTGCGCGGCAAACGCATTGCGATGATATTTCAGGAGCCCATGAGCAGCCTGAATCCAGTGCTGGCCGTTGGCTTGCAAATTGCTGAAAGTATACGCGGGCAAAATAATGCACAGGCGGTGCGTGCGCGAGTATTGGAATTGCTGGAAGCTGTGGGTATTCCTGACCCCGTGCAACGTTATCATGAGTATCCGCACCAACTGTCGGGTGGCATGAAGCAGCGGGTGATGATTGCTATCGCGCTTGCCGGTGAACCGGATTTATTGATCGCTGATGAGCCTACTACGGCGCTGGATGTGACCATTCAAGCACAAGTGCTGAATCTTATGCGCCAATTACAAAAAGACACGGGGATGGCCATCCTGTTGATTACTCATGATCTGGGTGTCGTGTCAGAAATGGCGGACCGTGTGGCAGTGATGTATGCCGGACAAATTGTAGAAGAGGCGGATCGTGCTGCATTTTTTGCCAACCCTCAACACCCTTATTCAAAAAAACTGTTTGCCTCCCTGCCAGACATAAAAAAACGCGGACAACGTTTGGAGATAATACCGGGGAGTGTGCCCTCGTTGGCTACCGGGTTTAGCGGGTGTCGTTTTGTAGATCGTTGTGATGATGCGATTGATGTCTGTCATGTCCAGCCACCTGCATGGATTACAACGGCATCACCGGAGGGTGTGCGTTGTTTTAAATTTGATGCGACTTATCAGCAGGAATTTTCAATAGCGGATAAAAAAGAAACTGTGCCGGACCGTGGTGCTGAACAATCAGCGAAAAGTAATAAGGCATTATTGACCGTCCATGGACTCAAGGTATATTTTCCCATTCGCAAAGGTGTGTTACAGCGAGTGGTGAATCATGTCAAAGCGGTAGATGATATTTCCTTATCGATTCCTGAAGGCCATACACTGGCATTGGTGGGCGAGTCGGGCTGCGGTAAAACCACAGCAGGAAAAAGTATTTTACAATTAGTAAAACCAACTGCGGGCAAAGTACAATTTGCAAATGCGGAGCTTACCGCTTTGTCATCGGCGCAATTACGCCAGCACCGCAGTGATATCCAGATTATTTTTCAAGACCCTTTTTCCTCCATGAATCCGCGCATGAAGGTGATGGATATCATTGAAGAAGGGATGATCACTCAGGGCATCGGTGGTGACGCACAGGCGCGTGCCGCGCGTGTTGATCAACTACTGGAACAAGTGGGTTTGTCAGCCGATAGTAAATACCGTTATCCACATGAATTTTCCGGTGGCCAGCGTCAACGTATCTGCATCGCTCGTGCTTTGGCGGTGGATCCCAAACTGATTATCTGTGACGAACCTACTAGCGCGCTGGATGTTTCTGTGCAGGCACAAATTCTCAATCTGTTGAAAGACCTGCAAGATGAACTGGGTCTGGCTTATTTGTTTATTACGCACGATTTATCGGTTGTGGAATATTTGGCGCACGAAGTAGCTGTTATGTACCTGGGGCGTATTGTAGAGCAGGGTGATGTGCAGGACGTCATGGAAAACCCATTGCACCCCTATACCAAAGCATTGTTGGCTGCTGTGCCAGTCATTGAAAAATCAGTGGAAAGTGTTGAACGAAGTATTGTGAGTGTGCAGGGTGAAATGCCATCACCCATCAATCCACCATCAGGTTGCCACTTTCATCCGCGCTGTACTCAGTCCATGCCTGAATGCAAACAAGATTATCCAGGCCCACGGTTTTTAAGTGAAGGACATATGGCGCGTTGTTTTCTTTATGAATAGCTGATGTTCCGCAGGCCACAAATGTGACTTAAGCGCTAAAAACATCTGTTTTAAGAATCACCGAGTATTTAACGCAGAGGTCGCAGAGGCGCAAAGGACGCAGAGAAAAACACGAAAAACGTTGCGTCCTCTGCGTCTTTGCGATCTTTGCGTTTATAACACACCATTTGCTTAGTACCGCGACAACATAATCCTCCTAATAGACTGGAGCGATTGTCTGGGCGCTTCTGATATTCAGTTAATTACAGCGGTAAAGTTTAAGATTGCTGTGTTACATCCACATACAGTGTCAACCGTTGCCCGGGTTGCAGGTATTTGCCTTTTTTCAACGAATTCCACTGCCTAAGTTTGGCGATGGTAACGCTGAATTTCTGCGCGATGCGTGCCAGTGAATCACCTTTGCGTACACGGTAATGCACCTGTTGGTGGGTGACACTACGTGGCAGGGACACAAACTGTCGGTCTGCACGATTGGGTTTTTTTGTCCAGACCACCAGTTGTTGACCCAGCTTGAGTGTGTCTTTGGGTGACATACCGTTCCACGTGGCCAGTTGGCTGACTTTGACGTTGTATTTACGTGAAATATCCCAGAAGGTGTCGCCGCGTTTGACGGTGTGATGCCGTTTGTGGCCTTTCCGTTTGGTGCTTTGTAGGGCAACGCGGCGGCGGTCTTCGCTCAGGTAGTGTTGAAGGTTTTTAGTGGCCACGGGAATGATGATGCTTTGCCCTGCACGTATCCATTTGTCGCGGATGTTGTTGACTTCTTGTAGCAGCGCTACGGAGGTTTGAAATTTACGTGCGATGTGGCCAAGGGTTTCGCCTTCACGAATGCGGTGTCGTTCCCAGCGTACTCGGTTCTTTTTATCGACTTTGGCCAGGGCTATACGAAATGTTTCTGCTTTATGGATAGGCAGTAACAGGGTATGTGGTCCCTTGGGGTCGGTGGCCCAGCGATTGTAGGCGGGGTTGAGTTGATACATGGTTTCAATGGGCAGTTCGGCCAGTTCGGCGGCCAGGGCCAGATCAATCTGCGAGCCGACATCAACATGCTCGAGGTAGGGTTCGTCAGGAATGGAGGTGAGTGTTACACTGTGGGTTTTATAGTGTTGGACGATGGCGCTGATGGCGAGTAGTTTGGGTACATAGCCTTGGGTTTCCTTCGGCAGATCCAGCGACCAGAAATCGGTGGGACGACCTTTCTTTTTGTTTTTTTTCACGGCGCGTGCTACGCGGCCTTCACCGGAGTTATAGGAGGCCAGTGCCAGCAGCCAGTCGCCGTCGAAGCGTTTGTGCAGGCGTTCAAGGTAATCCAGTGCAGCTGTGGTGGCTTTGGGTATGTCGCGTCGGCCGTCGTACCACCAGTTTTGCTTCAGGCCATAGTGTTTGCCAGTGGAGGGGATGAATTGCCAGATGCCGGCGGCCCGGCCGGAAGAGTAGGCGAAAGGCTGGAAGGCGCTTTCCACCACGGGCAGCAGTGCAATTTCCATGGGCATGCCACGGGCTTCGACCTCCTGAACGATGTCATAAAGGAAAGGGCGGGCACGTTCTGCCACGCGGTCGAGATAAGGCTGGTGTTTGGCGTACCACTTGATATAGGGGCGAACGAGTGGGTGCTCCTGAGTACCTAACTGGAAGCCGCTGCGCAGGCGGTGCCATAGATCTTTATTTTCTTGCGGGCTTTCGGGCTGAGCGAGTGGTGTGATTGTATCGTCGTGACCGGTATCGCGACGTGCTTCTTCGATTGTCCACGGTTCATCAGTGCTGTTGTCGGATTCCTGATTCGCCACCAGTGCCCACCAGGGGGTGGCGGTGTCGGGCGTGTAAGGCAGGTGTTGGGAGCGGTGTTTGGTGGTTGATGTGTCAGCAGTATTTGTACTGCTTGTTGGTTGCGCTGTCGTAACGAGGGGAGTATCGGCGTTTGTGTTGACGGTTGTGTCAGTGTTTTCCGCATCGTCAGACTCCCATGTTTTGGTTAAACCGGCCAAGCCTGCACACCCGGCCAGTGACGGTATGAGCAGTGAAGTGACAAGGCGTAAAAATGAAAGTGACATATTTGAGTTTTCTTGGGTGAGTGTTTAAGGAAACTTGAGAGGCAAGACAACAAGAAGTTAGACGATTATGACAATAAATGTGTTCCACGTCATGTTGTCGGCAGGGGATGCTTGTTTCTTAATCCAGGGTATCTTTCCAGTGACGTACTGCGGCAAAGACCTCAGCGCTCGTGTGTAATTTGCGGCCGGAAAAGCCCTCGGCAGCACGGATGATGTCGGCTTGCTCACAGCGCAAAAAGGGGTTGGTGGCCTTTTCTTCCCCCAGCAATGAGGGCACGGTGGCTTGGTCCTGTTCGCGCTGCTGTTGCACGGTTTGCTGTCGTGCCTGGAGTGCGGGGTTATCAGGTTCCGCAATGCGGGCGAAGGTCAGATTGTCTGCGGTATATTCGTGGGCACAGTAGACCCGGGTGTCGTCGGGCAGGGCGGCGATCTGGCTCAGTGAGTCGTGCATTTGCGCTGGTGTGCCTTCAAACAGACGGCCACAGCCACCGGCAAACAGGGTGTCACCGACGAAAATCATGCCATGTTCGTCAACATCGCTGGCCGGGTGATAATAGGCGACGTGTCCGGCAGTGTGGCCGGGTACGTGTAAAACCTGGAAATCTGCGGCTAGTGCCTCGATGTGAACATGATCACCTTCGGTCAGCGGCTGGCTAATGTGGGGGATGGTTTCACGGGCAGGGCCGTAAACCGGCATAGGCCAGCGGGCCAGTAAATCCTCGATACCACCGACGTGATCCCAGTGGTGGTGGGTAATCAAAATGGCCACTGGTTTCAGTGATTGTGCGGTGATGGCGGCGATGACCGGGGTGGCATCGCCGGGATCGACAATGACCACGTGCGGTTGGTTCGGGTGCCGGATCAGCCAGATGTAATTATCTTCAAAGGCAGTGATAGTTTGGACAGTGAGCATGTGCTGGTCTCTGTGACGTGTGCCGGGAATAGGTGAGTTTACGTGAAGTGCTGCGTGTCTGCATTGCCGGGCGGTGATTCGACTGGTGATGAGATGGCAGAGCAGGTATCGTTACGCAGTGCGCGTGCCATGAACGTTGTTGTGAATGGCTGCTCCCTAATCACCCCAAGTCACTTTTTGATTAATTATCGTGTTATCAGGCCTTAAAAAACGTATTACCCGCTGGACAAAATGTGAGCCTTCGCAGGTGACGCGACAGCGCCTGCGGGCCTGGTTTACTCATTTGCCCGGGCGCTGGTTGCAGGCGGAGGAGCGTGCGCAGTTGCGGGCAATTTTGCCGACGTTGTTTGGTTATCACTTGTTGCAACTGGGCGATGTGTATTCCAAAGACTGTCTGACCAGTACACGTATTCCGCATTGCATGGTGCTGGATGAGTGGTTGCAGGACACGCCGCCTGCTGGCGAGTGTGCGCGTAACGAGATTCGTGGTTCTCTGGAATGGTTACCGGTTGCCACGGACTCTCTGGATACTGTGGTTATGCCGCATACGCTGGAATTCACCAATGATCCACATCAGGTTTTACGGGAGGTGGATCGTGTTCTGATTCCTGAAGGCCATGTGGTGATTCTTGCGTTTAATCCCTGGAGTTTGTGGATGATTTGGCGCGTGGTCTTGTGTTGGCGTGGCAAGCCGCCTTGGTGTGGTCGTTTTATCAGTCAGTCACGTTTGAAAGACTGGTTGCAATTGCTGGGTTTCGATATTGTTGAAGCACGACGGTATTTTTTCCGGCCGCCGTTGAGTCATAAAGGTGTGATGCGACGCTTGCGATTCCTGGATCGTATTGGTCGCCGCTGGGTGCCATTTTTTGGTGCTGGCTATGTGGTGGTGGCACGTAAACGGGTGGCGACACTGACGCCCATCAAATCACGCTGGCGGCCTGCGCGCCGACACATTGCTCCGGCAGGGCTGGCGGGCAATTCACGTACACTGGGTAAGTTGAGAGAGAAACGATAAACCATGAGTGAGCAAATGGTAGAAATTTTTAGTGATGGAGCCTGCCGGGGGAATCCCGGTCCGGGTGGCTGGGGAGTGCTGCTGCGTTTTAACGACAGTGAAAAGGAACTGTACGGTGGTGAAGCAGAAACCACCAATAATCGCATGGAGTTGATGGCTGCCATTTGTGGTCTGGAAAGTCTGAAAAAGCCCTGCAAGGTGACACTGACGACAGATTCACAATATGTGATGAAGGGCGCGACAGAGTGGATGGCGGGCTGGAAACGTAAAGGCTGGATGACAGCGGCTAAAAAGCCGGTAAAAAATGTGGATTTGTGGCAGCGCCTGGAAAGTGCGCTGAAACCGCATGACGTGAAGTGGTGTTGGGTGCGTGGTCATACCGGGCACCCTGAAAATGAACGTGCCGATGCGCTGGCGAATCGGGGTGTGGATGAGTTGTAGATTACTGTTCAGTTTTTTACTGAGGACGTTGTCGTGGCATTAACAAGTGGCGTGTTAAATACTCAGCTTTTTCTTAAAAGCAGCGTGTTTTAGCGCTTAATTTACGTTTTAGTCAAAAATAAAGAGCCATAAAAAACCATGCGTCAAATTGTTCTGGATACAGAAACCACCGGCCTGGAGCCTGCGCAAGGCCACCGTATTATTGAAATCGGTTGTGTGGAAATCATTGATCGTCGTTTGACCGGCAGTCACTATCATCAGTATTTGCAACCGGATCGTGAAATCGATGAAGGTGCCATCGAGGTGCATGGCATCAGTAATGAGTTTTTGCAGGACAAACCCCGTTTCGCTGATGTGGTGAGCGATTTTATGGATTTTGTGCGTGGTGCAGAATTGGTGATCCATAACGCGCCTTTTGATGTGGGTTTTTTAAATAATGAATTGAAGTTACTGGATTGGCCCGATGGAAAAATAGAAACAAACTGCACAGTACTGGATACTCTGGCGCTGGCGCGCAAGATGCATCCAGGGCAAAAAAACAATCTGGATGCTTTGTGTAAACGTTATGAAGTAAAAAATGCGCACCGTGAATTACATGGCGCGTTGCTGGATGCGGAGATCCTTGCTGACGTTTATTTATTAATGACGGGTGGGCAGACTGATTTGTTGCTGGCGGGGCAGAACAATGAGTCGCAATCCGCCGCAGGTGAAATACGTCGATTATCGAGTGAACGACCGCGTTTGCGTGTAGTGCAGGCCAGTGAGACAGAAGCGGCAGCGCATGAGGCACGTTTGCAAGGCATCAGTCAATCAAATGGTGGTGTATGCCTGTGGCAACAAGAAAAAAAGTCATCCGAGTAGTTACAAAAGAATTAGACAGGTTTTCTTAACCCACAGCTTTAATGTGGCTCAGCCCCCAACTGGATTTATATACCCATGTTTTAAAATCTGCCGCCGGGCATGGTCGGCACATGTGATATCCCTGTCCCAGGTTGCAGCCCAGTTCGGCAAGTTTGTCCCAGGCATCCTGACTTTCAATACCTTCGGCGACGACCTTCATTCCCATGTTATGAGCAAGGTCGATGGTGGAGCGAACGATCACGGCATCGGATGCATCCGTCAGCATATCGATGACAAAAGATTTGTCGATTTTAATTTCATCGACTGGAAAACGTTTCAGATAGGCTAACGAAGAATAGCCGGTGCCAAAATCATCAACAGATAAGCGTACCCCCATGGTATTAAGCTGGGAAAGCGTGTTCAATGCGCGATTGGCATCAGACATGATAGCGGTTTCGGTTAGTTCCAGGGTTAACCACTGCGGCTCTATTTCTGCTTCAGCAAGGGCATGATGCACAGTATCGATCAAATCGATATCGTTCAGACTGTATGCAGAGAGATTGACTGAAACACCAATATTGATATTGTCTGCATGCCATGCGGCACATTGTGTCAGAGCTTGTTCCAATATCCATTCGGTTAAGGTTTGTATCAAACCGGTTTGTTCGGCGAGGGGGATGAATTTCTCAGGCGAGATGAACCCGTATTTATCATGTGCCCAACGGATCAGTGCTTCCGCACCGGTAATATGGCCGTGCTGGAGATCGATTTTGGGCTGGTAATACAATTCAAAATTTCTATTTTCAACGGCTTGCCGTAATTCGGATTCCATAGTGAGTTCAAACAGGTTCTCACTGCTCATGCTTTTGTCGTAAAATACATAACCTAGGCCTTTACGTTTTGCGTGATACATTGC
>Ga0256830_1000928_pt1 | contig 21781 bp, 19 predicted proteins | sample 128326metaG_FD_190537 | JGI IMG/M metagenome (GOLD analysis project Ga0256830, IMG submission 190537) | Hydrothermal vent microbial communities from Lau Basin, Pacific Ocean - 128-326 | ecosystem: Environmental > Aquatic > Marine > Hydrothermal vents | place: Pacific Ocean: Lau Basin | collected... | reverse complement strand
ATCGTAACCCATATGACAGAGCTGTTGAAGAGGCATGGATGGGAGGTACTTACGAGACTGGAGGTGCAGAACATACTTGATAATGTGTCAAGGACCTATCCGAAGATCGTTGAGGAGCTGGTTCCTGCCGTGCTGCCTCTCGGAACAGTACAGAGGGTGCTCCAGAATCTGCTGAAAGAGGGTGTGCCCATCAAGGATATCGTTACCATCCTTGAGACCCTCCTTGACTACGGGACGAACATAAAGGACCCCGATTTGCTCACCGAATATGTAAGACAATCACTGGCAAGGATCATCACAAAGCAGTACACACTGCCTGATGGGACAGTGCCCGTCTATACGCTTGACCCAAGGCTTGAAAGGGAACTGCTTCAGAATGTTGAGGAGGGTACAAGCATCTCTCCGCAGCTTATACAGAGGTTGATGAAGGGCCTTGAGAAGACCCTCAATGATGAACGTATCAGGTCAATGCAACCGGTTATAGTCTGTTCACCCCAGGTGCGCAGACACCTGAGGAAGATAATTGAGAGGATCATGCCATCAGTGGTTGTGATCTCAAGCAATGAACTTTCCACTGATGCGAAACTATTTTCACTCGGGACGGTGAGCTATGAAGATTAAGAGATTCAGGGCATCGGGTTTTTCAGAGGCATTGAAGGAGATCAAGAAGACCTTTGGTGAGGATGCTGTCATACTCTCCTCTGAACAGATCTCCCCATCCCTTGTTGAGGTTGTGGCAGCAGTGGATTATGAGAAAAAGTCCATGGCTGCTGAAGGGCAGGACAGTGCAGGAGCTGAAAGTGAACTCCTCACACTCCGCAGGGAGATAGCAGAACTGAGGGATGTCCTTATTCTCATGAAGAAGAGTGGCTACCAGATGAGGATGCCTGAGAGGAAATACAGGCTCCTGAAGATGCTTACAGGGATATCAATAAGAGAGGAGTTCGCCCTCAGGCTGTGCGAGAAGGCAGAGGATATGGATTCCCTGATAGAGATACTCTCAAAGGAGATAAGGACAGTTGATCCTGGAGGATCATCAAAGATGGTTATGCTCTTTGGTCCGACAGGCTCTGGCAAGACATCAACGATCATCAAGCTTGCATCCCAGGCGATCAAGAGGGGTGAGAGGATAGCCATAATAAGCCTTGACAGCTATAAGATGGGCGGAGCCGAACAGGTGAGGGCATACACCAGGATTCTTAACATCCCCTTTGCCAGGGTCTTTGATGCTGACGAGACAAAAAGGGTCCTGAGCAGATTCAATAACATTGACAGGGTCTTTATTGATACCGCAGGAAGGCATCCCTCTGACAGGAGATACCTTGACCAGCTCAAAAGGCTCTGCAGGTCTGACCTGCCTATGGAGACTCATCTAATAATGAGTGCATCAAGTGATAACGATTTCCTGATAGAATCATACAGGTACTACAAGGAGATGGATATTGACTGTCTTGGATTCACCAAGTTAGACGAATCTGTTAACAGGGGCTGCATATACAACCTCTCCCTGATCTACAGCAGACCCATTGCATACCTGACAACAGGACAGAGGATACCAAATGACATACTCTTTCCCGACAGCAGGACAGTGGCAAGGCTTATCCTGGAGAACAATGACAACAAGATCAGACCAAATAAAGGAGTGAGTCAATGAAGAGCGATAACCACAACAGGGAACATCTCAGGACCATCACCATTACAAGCGGCAAAGGCGGTGTGGGCAAGACGAATATTGTTGCAAATGTTGCCATCTCTTTGCAGAGGCGGGGCAGGAGGGTAATGATCTTTGATGCAGACCTCGGCCTCTGTAATGTGGATGTCTTACTCGGTCTGAGCCCGAGATACAACATACAGCATGTCATCAATGGAGAGAAAAGGCTTGAGGATATCATCGTAAAGGGCCCCGAGGGTATCCTTATTGTGCCGGCAAGCTCTGGTATAGAGGAACTCACCCATCTTAACGAGGTTCAGAAGCTGAGGCTCCTTGAGGAGTTTGAGGGGCTTCATAAGAGGGTTGATTACATCCTGATTGATACAGGTGCGGGGATATCAACAAATGTCACCTTTTTCTGTCTTGGTGCGCAGGATATCGTGGTTGTTGTAACACCGGAGCCCACATCCCTTACCGACTCCTATGCACTCATCAAGGTTCTGCATACAAAATACCAGGAGAAGTATTTCAACATACTGGTCAATTACGTATCTGGTGAGGCAGAGGCAAGGGAGGTCTTCAGAAGGCTCCAGCTCGTTACCGAGAGGTTTCTCAACCTCTCCATCAATTATCTTGGCTTCATACCCTATGATCCAATGGTACCAAGGTGTGTAAAGATGCAGAACCCTGTTATTGTGAGGTATCCCAACAGCCCCTCTTCAAGGGCCTTTAGTGATCTATCCAGGAGGATTGAGGATACCCATAGCAGGGGTATGCTTAAAGGAGGGATCCAGTTCTTCTTTGGAAATATTCTCGGGGTAGGTGAAAATGTTGGGATATAAACAGGCCATAACAGCAGAGGACAAAGAACAGATCATAAAGGATATGCTTCCATACATAAAGTATACCGCCTACAGGCTTGCCTGGAGGTTACCACCACAGCTCACGATTGATGATCTTATAAGTGTGGGGATAATGGGGCTGCTTGATGCCCTTGACAGATTTGACCCCTCCCGGAATGCTGCACTGAAGACCTTTGCAGAGTACAGGATCAAAGGGGCGATGCTTGATGAACTGAGGTCAGCTGAATGGGCCCCAAAACACCTCCAGAAGAAGATAAACGAGCTGAAAAACGCCTTTTCACAGCTGGAAAAAGACCTTGGCAGACCACCATCCGAGGAGGAGGTAGCTGAGTATCTTGGCATAGACCTTGATGAGCTCTTCAGGCTGATGAGTGATGCAAGCGGGGCTGTCACGCTCAGCCTTGATGAGATTGAGTCCAGGGTGGACAATGGCAACGGGGATTACAATATCCATGAACATATAATGGATGACTCCGTGGATACCCCCCTTGAGAGTGCAGAAAAGGCTGACATGAAAAGGATACTGGCCGATGCCATAAGTGACCTGCCCGAAAGGGAGCGGATGATCCTTTCACTCTACTACTGGGATGAACTCACCTTCAAGGAGATCGGCAGGGTACTGCACCTTTCAGAGTCAAGGGTTTCCCAGTTACATGCAAAGGCATTGCTGAGTATAAAGTCCATTCTTAAGAAGGGTAACAAGTATTAAAGACAAGTATTAAAGATTATAAAAAAATATCCGATAAGATTATTAAAATCATGAAGTCTGAGTACATAAATAAGCTTGTCAAGGAGCTACAATCCCCTGATCCGGAAAGACGGAGACAGGCTGCTGAGGAGCTCCAGTATGCGGATGAGAGGGCCATCTACCCATTGATCAGGGCACTGGAGGACGAAAACCCGGGTGTCTCGGATGCTGCCATGAGGTCGCTGATCAGCATAGGTGGCGAGGTAACAGCCTATATGATGCTTCCACTGCTGCGCGAGCACGCACTGCTGAGGAATACCGCCCTTCTGGTGATGAAGGAGATAGGTAACATAAGGATCATAAGAAAGCTATTGATAGACAAGGATGATGATGTAAGGAAGTTCGGGGTTGATCTTATTGCTGAACTGAAAGACAGGGAAAGCTGTCCCTACCTGAGAGAACTTATGAAAGATCCCAACCCGAATGTGAGGGCAGCAACAGCCTCGGCCATCGGAAAGATCGGCTGTCATGACCTGAAGGATGAGCTTATTGAGGCACTTGATGACGACGAGTGGGTCTGTTTCAGCGCACTGGACTCCATGGGAAGATTAAAGGATGTTGAGTTCATTGAGCCCCTGAGCCGTCTGCTTGATTCAGGGTCGGATGCCATAAGGTATGCTGCAATTGAGGCCCTGTCAGCAATACCTCATCCCGAGGCAGCAGGGATCCTGAAGGGCTATCTAAAGAAGGCGGCTGATTCGGAGAAAAAACTCATACTTAAGGCGCTTGTCAACTCTGGGCTCACACCAGAGGACGGCAATCTGAAGGAGACCTTCCTTGAGATGCTACGAAGTGATGACAGGGATGAGATGATACATGCACTAAAGGGACTGGTGCTTATCAAGGCCAGTGATGCGGTAAGGGAGATCCTTGAACGGGGTGGTGAGATGGACCCTCTCAACCCCCTCGAGCAGGATCTGATCAGCATTATCAGGGAATCAATTGTGGATATAGGATCCTGTGATGTCCTGATTGAACTGCTCCGGTCAGGAGAACTCAAGTACAGGGCAAAGGTGATTGCCATTGAGTCTATTGGTGAGCTTGGCTGTAAGGATGCGGTGGGAACCCTTGTTGAACTCCTCAGGTCCGACATCAGGGACATACGAAGGGCCGGCATGAAGGCGATCGGAAAAATGAGGTGTGAGGAGGCCTATGAGGAGGTCATAACAGCCATTGAAGACCCTGATGGACATGTAAGGAGGGCTGCCATAAAGGCCCTTGGTGATATAGGTGACAAGAGGGCCTTTGAGCCCCTATCAGAACATCTAAAGGCTGAACCCTACAAGGATGTAAGGGAGGAGACGGTTATAACACTCCTGAGGCTGGATGAAGAGAGGTTTCTTGATGGTCTGGATGAATATGATCTCTATACAAAAAAGCTGGTGGCAAGGTTTACGAACAACGCGGATGTACTGATAAGGCTTTCAGAGGCTGAGGAGATGGAGGTCAGGATTGAGGCGATAAGAAGGCTCGGTGAGTTTGCCTTTGAGGAAAAGTGTCTTGACAGATTGAAGGAGCTTGTCAAGGACAGGGATGCCGAGATAAGAAGGGCTGCGGTGATTAGTCTTATTGATAGCGGTTATGGTGAGGATATGTTCCTGAACCTTCTTGATGATACAGACATGTGGGTCAGGTATTATGCGGTCAAGGGAATCGGGGCCACTGCCCCGGAGAGGCATATCTCAAGGTTGAAGGAGATGTTAAAGGACAGGAACATTCCCGTAGTGATAGAAACAATCAGGATACTCAAGAAATACAGCGAAAGGGAGGACATAAGGAAGAACCTTAAAAGCCTTGTCAACCATCCTGAGGCTGAAATCCGTGAAACAGCTCTGGAGGCCTTAAGCTGTGACTAAGGAAGAGAGGCTTGATGAAAGTGTTTTCAGGAAGCTCAGAGATTTCATCTATGAGAGGACAGGTATATACATCAGTGACTCAAAAAAGTATCTGCTGGAGAACAGACTCCAGCGCAGGATACATGAGAAGGGATTCAAGGGGTATGAGGATTACTTCTATTTTCTCAGGTACAATGCAGATGGTGACGAGATCAAATCCCTCTTTGATGCCGTTACAACGAATGAGACATATTTCTTCAGGGAACCGCAGCACTTTGATATCCTCTTTGACCACATCTTTCCTGAACTCAGCAGCAATGGCAGGTACAGGTTCAGGGTATGGTCAGCAGGCTGTTCTACAGGCGAGGAACCCTATACCATATCAATGCTTTTCAGGGAGAGATACAAGGTGGGTGGCGTGACAATGGAGATAATAGGTACAGACCTGAGCGAAACAGTACTTGAGGCTGCAAAACGTGGCGTATACAGCTCCTATTCGGTCAGGAACGTACCGGAGAGTTTCATGAAAAAGTACTTCAGGCAATCGGGACATTCCTTTATCTTAGATGATTCAATAAAGAGGTCTGTCAGATTCCAGAGGGTCAACCTTGTTGACGAGTTTGCCATGAAGAGGTTCAGAAACTATGATGTTATTTTCTGCCGGAACGTGCTGATCTACTTTGATGACAAGGCAAAGAAGAAGGTGGTATCCCATCTCTTTGATGCCCTTAAACCGGGTGGATACCTCTTTATAGGGGCCTCAGAGAGCCTGCACAATATTACAAGGGCCTTCAAGCCCCTTGTAATAAATAGAACCGTTGTTTACAAAAGGGGTTGAACATGAGGATACTCGTGGTAGATGATGACAGTGTTACAAGGAAACTCCTTGGTATGTACCTGAAATCAAAGGGATATGAGGTGACCTATGCAGAGAACGGGCTTGATGCACTGGAAAAGCTTGGACAGACGGATGTCAACATCGTGCTTACCGACCTGAATATGCCCTATATGGACGGGATAGAGTTTACAAGAAGCATGAAAAAGGAACCCCTTTACAGTCATATCCCTGTGCTTATGGTCACGACAGAGGCGGACAAGGACGAGAAGGAGCGGGCAATGCAGGCCGGGGCTGATGCGTATCTTGTCAAGCCTGTCACAGCAGACCAGATAAACGAGACTGTAAGGATGCTCCTTAAGAAGATATTCCAAAGAGGAGGTGATCTCAATGTTTAATCCGGATATGCGCATACTCGTGGTGGATGACTTCTCAACGATGCGTAAGATTGTAAAAAATGTGCTCAAGCAGCTTGGATACAGCAACATTGAGGAGGCCGAGAACGGAGCCGAGGCATTGAAGAAACTGCGGGCAAAGAAGTTTGACTTTGTTGTATCTGACTGGAACATGCCCAACATGGACGGGCTTGAGATGCTGAAGACCATCAGATCTGATAGCGAGCTGAAGGACCTGCCCGTACTGATGGTGACTGCAGAGGCTGAGAAAGACAAGGTGATCGCTGCAATCAAGGCAGGGGTCAACAACTATATTGTTAAGCCCTTTACTGCAGAGACCCTGAAACAGAAGATGGAGCAGATATACCAGAAGCTATACAAAAACTGATTGATCTTCAAAGGTACATCCGGAGGAGCTTATGTCAGACGAGATGAGAGAGATAATTGAGGACTTTATTATTGAGACCCAGGAGATAATTGATGGTCTTGACGAGAAGTTCGTGGAACTTGAAAAGGACAGATCAAACCAGGCGCTTCTTAACGAGATATTCAGGAGTGTACACACCATCAAGGGCGCTGCTGGTTTCCTGGGATTTGACCAGATTGTTGAACTGACCCACGCAACAGAGAATGTGCTGAAAAAACTCAGAGACGGAATAATGGAGGCAACCCCTGAGATCATGGATGTGATCCTTCAGGCGGTTGATATCCTGAAGAAACTGCTTGAGCATGTAAAAAACCAGGACAATCAAAGGGAAGACCTTTCAGATATCATAGCCAGACTTACCGCAATTGAATCAGGAGGTCTGGCAGAGAAGAAGAGCGAGGAAGAAACCGCCGGGGCCTCCATGTCCGAAGAGACGGTGCCCTCCGATGAGACACCGCAGACGCCATCGGATGAGGCTCCACATAGGGTGGAGACACCCCAGGGTCCTCTGGCAGCCGAACCAGCAACACAGGACAGGAACAGAGAGCCACAGCCACAAAAGGAGTCAATACATGTTGAGCAGACAATAAGGGTTGATGTGGAAAGGCTTGACACCGTCCTGAACCTTGTGGGAGAGCTTGTGCTCGGAAGAAACAGGCTCATGAAGATCACCTCCAACCTGGAATCACGGTATGCAGATGATTCAGAGGTATTATCCCTTTCAGAGACAATGGCCTTTCTGAACCTCATCACCTCTGACCTTCAGATGGCGGTGATGCGTACAAGGATGCAGCCCGTAAAGAAGGTGTTCAATAAATTCCCCAGGATGGTCAGGGACCTTGCAAGGTCACGAAACAAGGAGGTGGAACTCCTTATTACAGGTGAGGATACAGAGGTTGACAAGTCAGTGATAGAAAACATTGCAGACCCCCTTGTACATCTCATCAGAAACGCCATAGACCATGGGATAGAAGCAAAGGATGAACGTATTAAGAAGGGTAAACCTCCAAAGGGGACCTTGAGACTCTCTGCATCCCAGGAGGGTAATAATATCGTCATTGAGGTGGAGGATGACGGCAGGGGCATTGATGTTGAGGCTGTAAAAAGAAAGGCCCTTGAAAAGGGGCTTGTGACAGAGGATCAGATCAACTCCGTATCGGACAAGGAGGCGCTGGAGTACATATTCCTGCCAGGCTTTTCAACAGCGCAGCAGGTCAGTGATATATCAGGTCGGGGTGTGGGGATGGATGTTGTGAAGACAAACCTTGCAAATCTCAATGGTGTGATAGATGTCATTACTGAACAGGACAGGGGTACCAGGTTCGTAATCAAACTGCCCCTGACACTTGCCATCATACAGACACTCATGGTTGAGGTACAGGGTGAGACCTATGCAATCCCCCTTGCAACAGTGATTGAGACGGTCAAGATCGGAAAGGACGAGATAAAGACTATTGACACACAGGAGGTAATACAGTTAAGGGGTGAGATAGTCCCCATTCTCCGTCTGGCGAGGCTTTTCAGCATCTCTGATGATGGCAATAAGGAGAGATGCTACATTGTTGTCGTAAATGCAGAAGACAAGAAATTCGGGATCGTTGTAGACAGACTCAAGGGACAGGAAGAGGTGGTGATCAAGGCTGTGGAGGGTGAGATCATTAACTTCAAAGACTCCAGTGTAATCGCTGGCGCTACCATTACAGGTGACGGCAAGGTTGTACTCATCATTGATGTTGCCATGATGTTACAGTTTGTTACAGCTTCTGAGGTGGCCTATGTATAATCACGACAAGAAGATACGCGTCCTTGTTGTGGATGACTCTGCATTCATGAGGAATGCAATTACAAAGATGATCACCTCTGATCCTGACTTTGTTGTGGTGGGTACGGCAAGGGATGGTGTTGAGGCGATAGACAAGGTCATATCACTGAGGCCTGATATAGTAACCCTTGATATAGAGATGCCAAGGATGAACGGCCTTGAGGCACTGAAGGTGATCATGGATAAATCCCCTGTACCTGTGGTTATGCTCAGCTCCCTTACCACAGAGGGTGCCAGAGAGACCATTGAGGCACTTGAGCTTGGTGCGCTGGACTTTATCCCCAAGAACCTCTCTGACCTTTCAATAAACATTGTCAAGATCAAGGACCATCTCCTCAGGAAACTGAAAGAGATAGGCAGGAAGAGATTTGTCCCTCCAAAGAGGAAGGCGAGGGAGAAAGTCACGGTAATAAGAAAGAGCTTTGAGGGTCAGAGAAAGGTGGGGCTTGTGGCAATAGGCTGTTCCACAGGTGGACCAAGGGCACTCCAGGAGATTATACCAAGACTGCCAGCAGACTTTCCCGTGGCTGTACTTGTATCCCAGCATATGCCAAAGAGCTTCACAGGCCCCTTTGCGGAGAGGCTCAACCAGCTCAGCAGCATCAATGTGAAGGAGGCTGAAAGTGGAGAGCCCATAAAAAGCGGTACCGTATATATAGCCCCTGGTGGTGGACATATGGGGCTGTTGAGGAGAAAGGCCATTGACGTAAGGATCAGGCTCCTCTCAGACAATGGTGAAAGCATATATAAACCCTCTGTTGATGTAATGATGCTTTCAGCCGCAGAGGTCTTCCCGGGGAGGGTGCTGGGTGTCATTCTTACAGGGATGGGCAATGACGGCCTCAAGGGCATAAGGAAGATCAAGCAGGACGGTGGCAGAACAATCGCACAGGATGAGGCCACCTCAGTGGTCTACGGTATGCCAAAGGCGATAGTGGATGCAGGCCTTGCTGACAAGGTGCTGCCCATTAATGAGATAGCAGGCGAGATCGTGAATTCCGTCTGACCTCCCCACATCTCCTCTAACCCCCTCCTTTTGGCTGGCTCGCAGGAGCCAGCCTTCTTTTTTTGTGTTACAGCCTTTCAAGGAGTTCCACAATAATGGCATTGGAGACGAGCATCCCCTTTGGAGTAAGGATGATACGCTCCGGATTTTTGTGTATCAAACCATCCCTCTCAAGGGCCCCCAGGACAGGCTCGTCAGAGGCGAACCTTGTCCTGTCAACACCCCGGGATGTCCTGAGCCCCAGCATTAACTCCTCCTCTATGCGATCTCTTTCAGTGAGAAGGATGGTCTTCTCAACAGCAGAGCCTGTCCTTTCCACACGGTCAATATATTCCTTAATATCTGCAATGTTACTGTATCTGCGGTCTCCTATCAGGGAGTGTGCAGAGGGGCCGAACCCTATGTAATCCCCCCTGAGCCAGTAGTTGAGGTTATGGCGGCAATGAAAACCCTCCAGTGAGAAGTTTGATATCTCATAGTGAACATAGTTCCTCTCGGAAAGAACATCGCAGAGATGAATGTATAGCCCTGATACATCAGGGTCACCAGGAGGTGTGATCCTGCCCTGGATCAAATCTTTATGGAGCAGGGTGTTCTCGTGATATTCAAGTTCATAGGCTGAGATATGGGGTGGTGAAAAGGTGAGTATGCCTCTCAGGGTGTGGTCAAGCCCACTTTTATCCTGGCAGGGTATCCCGTAGATAATGTCAAGGGAATAGTTATCAAAGACCTCTGAGACCATGTTAATGGCATCTATCGCATCCTCCGCAGTGTGTATCCTTCCAAGGAGCCTGAGTTCACTGTCCTTGAGTGACTGTATCCCCAGGCTGAGCCTGTTGATTCCCTGGCTCCTGAAGGCCCTCAGTTTGACCCTGTCAAAGGTCGCAGGGTTTGCCTCAATGGTTATCTCGGCATCATCCTTGATTTTAAAGGCATGGGCAAGGGCATCCAGAATAACCTCAATATCCCCGGGTGAAAGCAGCGATGGTGTGCCTCCACCAAGGTATATGGAGTCAATGGGTTCTTCGTAGCCTGTGGATTGTATCTCTTTCAGTAGTGCCCTCAGGAAGGCATCTCTTGTTTCGTCATCAGATAGGGTGGAGTAGAAGTCGCAATAACTGCATCTGCTGATGCAGAAAGGCACATGCACATATATACCGGCCATACTGGTATTATAATACAGCGCGGTTTCCTAAGGCACTGCTATCCTTCAGGGGATGTTTTCAGAAGCCGAACTCCTTCAGCAGGGAATCAACATCCTCCTGGCTATCAAGGGTATCCATATCCACGGTCTCTTCAGTCTCTGTCTGTTGATGCTCAGGCCCTTCAACCTTTACACCAAAGACCTTTATGAGATTCACCAGCTGCAGCTCAAGCTCGGTGACAAGGGATATGACCTTCTTTATGATCTGGCCTGTGAGGTCCTGGTACTCCTGTGCAAGGAGCACCTCCATGAAATCCAGGTTCATCTCCTCAAGGGAGTTCCTGAGGAATGCCATTGCATCCCTGTGTTCATCATTTGCGTCAGAGGAGTTCTTTATCAGCTCATCAAGGAGATCAAGGCGTTTTATGATATCACTCTGCAGGGAAAGGTTCTTCTCCATTATGCCGATTGTCTTGTTGGCAGATTCCTCGGTCTTATTAATTACCCATTTGAGCTTGTCAGCAGCCTCGGGCATGTCCTCAAGGGTCATGTTTTTCAGGCGTGGATCAATGAGGCTCTTGAATTCTGAGAGGGAGTTGTGGAGATTTCTCGTGATCTTGCCAACCTCGGAGAAGAGTTCCTTATCACCAAGCCTTGACAGTTCAAGGAGGGATGCCTCTGCGGCCTTGAGGTCACCCTCTGAAAGGGCATTGAGAAAGTTCTGGATCTCCTTCATTATGGTCTCAATGTTTTCCGGTCTGTGTCCCTTTGACTGGACCTGTTCAAGGATCTTATCTTTAACCTCCTGTACGATGTACTCCCCACCTATGCTGGAGACCTTCTTTGTGACCACCACCTTGCCATCCTCTGTGAACTCCTCTGAGAGGATGTTGTCTTCAAGGAGTTGCATGTCATCTACGGAGAGTATCTTCTTGAAATTCAACAACTGGACAAGACGGTTCTCTGAGAGCATGGCTATCCCGTCAATATAATCCACCATGCCAGAGGAGATGGAGCTGATATCCTTCTTGATATCCTCTTCAGTGAACTCTATAACCCCTGTTATGGCATCCACTATGCCTCCAACAGTGAGTGTACCGGTATTCACCACGATAACCCTCTGGTCCTTTTCAGAAGAGCCGTTGTCTGGTATGGACATCCTTGTCTTGAGGTCAATTACAGGGATCACCTTTCCCCTGAGATTGATGATACCCGTAATATACTCGGGGCTCTCGGGCATCCTTGTTACAGGTACGGGCTTGATGATCTCCTGGATCTGAAGTATTGGAATGGAGAACTCCTCTCTGCCAAGTTCAAAGGCGATATGCTGAAGGGATTGCATGGTAATACCTCCTCTGTTTTTTGTTTAATTCTTTTATCGTCCAGTAACGGAAAATCTTTAATAATTTTCATAATAATAGCCACAATACTGCCCGATAAACCCGACAGCCCTTATGTATCAGCATCTTTTAAGGGATACTACTCAGGGTGTCTAAAACAATCCGGGGTGTTCTGGTAAGAACAGGCAGAGGTCCCTGTTACTCTCCAGCCGGTCTTCTTGGGGGAAGAAAATAGGGTCTCTTCAGGTCCTTCTCAGCCCTGTATGTTTTCCCTTCAGAAGGCCCTTTGGTGGTCTGATCCATCTCTTCCGTTGGTGGAAGATCAGCCGGTAGCAGAGGCGGCATCCCTTCAGGTACCCTTCTGAATCCATGCCCTCTCTGGGGTGGTGCCTTTTTGGGAGATTCTCTTGCCTGTACCTTCAGGAACTTGATCTTCCTGATCTGCCCCTCTGCATCGTAGTAGATGATGTAGTTCCTGCTCTCCATGTTCTGCAGTAATCTTGCTATCACCTGCTCAAGGGGTTGTCTCCTGATCCTGGTAGTTACTCTCTGTTGAAGAAGCCTTCCGCCGAAGTCAATCTCAAAGGAATAACGTCTTGAAAGTTCCACAAGTATGGCTGATAGGGGTTCATCCTCAGCCTCAAGGATCAAAAGGCTGCCCTCCTCCCTCAGGACAACCCCTGATGCAGTGGTAGCCGCAAGGAGCATTATCAGGAGGACCGACAGGGTCTTCTTCATTTAGCCCTTCTCAGCCTCTTTCTCGGCCTTTCTTTCTTCAATGATCTTCTGGGCAAGGTGTGCCGGGACCTCCTCGTAATGGGAGAATTCCATTGAATAGAGCCCCCTGCCTGATGTGAGGCTGTGAAGCTGGTTTGCGTATGTGAGCATCTCTGCCATTGGTACCAGGGCGATAATCTTCTGATTGCCGCCAGCCTGTGGCTCAACACCCTGGACCTTACCGCGCTTTGCGTTCAGGTCGCCAATCACTGTACCCAGGGCATCATCAGGGGTTATAACCTCAACCTTCATCACCGGTTCAAGGAGCACCGGCTTTGCCTCCATGGCGGCCTTCTTTATTGCCAGGGAGCCTGCGATCTTGAAGGCCATCTCAGAGGAGTCCACTGAATGGTAGGAGCCATCATAGAGTGTAACCCTTACATCAACCATTGGATAGCCGGCAAGGATACCCTCTTTCATCGTCTCCACTATCCCCTTCTCCACGGCAGGGATATACTGTTTCGGTATTACACCACCAACTATCTTATCAACAAATTCAAACCCTGATCCCCTGGGAAGGGGTTCTATCTCTATCCAGCAGTCACCATACTGCCCCCTGCCGCCGGATTGCTTCTTGTATTTGCCCTGTGCCTTTGCCCTTGTCCTGATGGTCTCACGATAGGGTATCTTTGGTGTCTTCATGTCAACCTCAACACCAAACTTCCTCTTCAGCTTCTGTAGTGCAATCTCTATGTGAACCTGGCCCATTCCCGAGATGATCATCTCCTTTGTCTCCTCATCCCTGTGGTACCTCAGGGTGGGGTCTTCCTCCAGGATCTTCTGTATCCCCGCACTGACCTTCTCTTCATCACCCTTGCTCCTTGGTGCAATGGCATAGGAGAGTATGGGTTCTGCAAACTGGACCCTCTCAAAGACAATGGGGCTGGAATCATCGCAGAGGGTATCGCCTGTGTTTGTGTTCTTCAGCTTGGCCACCACGCCTATCTCACCGGGCAGAAGCGTCTGGGCTGATTCCTGCTTTTTGCCAAGGAGGTAGGATACCTGTCCGATCCTTTCCTTTGTTTCCGTAACAGGATTGTAGACCGTTGAGTCTGCCTTCAGGGTACCGGAGTACACCCTCATTACCGTCAGTTTCCCCGCAAAGGGGTCTGCAATGGTCTTGAAGACATAGGCAGAGAATGGCTCTGATGGGTCAGGATTCCTGAGGATATCAGAGCCGTCTCTGGGATTCCTTCCCCTTATGGGTGATATACGTGCAAACTCCTCAGGCGAGGGAAGGCAGAGGGGGATATAATCAAGGAGTGCATCAATACCCACATTTGGGGTTGCTGCCCCGCATACAACTGGCAGGAACCTCCGTGTCAGGGAACCCTCCCTGATCCCCTTGATCAGTTCCTCGGAGGTGAGGTCACCACCCTCAAGATACCGCTCCAGGAGGTCATCATCAGCCTCGGCAATCTTCTCAACCAGCTTCTTCCGGAACTGCTCAACCTCTGTGGACTGGGGTATATCAATCTCTTCTTTTTTACCGCCTTCGTATTTATAGGCCTTCATGTTTACGAGATCAACAATTGAGTTGAATGTGCTGCCTTCATTTAGGGGTATATTCAGCGGTATCGCCTCTGTCTCAAAGGACTTCTCAATCTCGTCTATTGCCCTGAGGAAGTTGGAGTTCTCTTTGTCAAGCTTGTTTATGAAGATCATCCTTGGGAGTTCATACTGGCAGGCATACTTCCATATCTTCTCTGTCTCTGCCTTCACCCCTGAAATGGCACTCACTATGATCAGAGCACCGTCAGATACCCTCAGACAGCCCCTTGTGTCCTCAATAAAGTTGATAAAGCCAGGAGTATCTATAATATTCAGTCTGTGTCCGGACCAGTCACAGTATGCAAGGGCGGAGGTGATGGAGATACCCCTCTCAATCTCCTCAGGCTCGTAATCGGTCACGGTGTTGCCGGACTCTATACTGCCCATCCTGTCAATCTTGCCGGCATTGTAAAGGATTGCCTCTACAAGAGAGGTCTTACCGGCACCCTGGTGAGCAACCACTGAAAATGTCCTGATCCTTGAAACATCAATCTTACCCATATTACCCCCTTTTGGATTTAATGGTATTGTAAAAATTTGAGCACATGGTTGTTTTTTCCTTCAATAGTATATCAAATTAGATGTTACTATTTCTTGATCAGTAATAACCTGTATTTCAGCTCTTCACGGCAGGATTTGCAGAATCCAGGCCCCTTTCTGTCGGTATCCATCAGGGTGTTGGAAAAATACATAACACATTCGGGGTTGCTGCAATGGCCAAGACCATAGGTATGTCCGAGCTCGTGAACCGCCTCGGTCAATGCCCTTCTGTAGAAAATCTCTTTATTGCATGGAAGACCATAAAACTCCTGTCTCAACCGGCTCAGTGATATTATTGCGGCACGGGTGCCTGCCTCACCAAAGACAAAGTTCAGCTCCGGTACATACAGGTCATGATCAACAATCCCGAGAATCCTTTCATACCCTCTGTATTCCTTCTGCATTGAAATAACCTTCAGTATGGCCGTGGAGTGATACTGCTTTCTCTTTCTGTTATAGGCATATTCAGGTTCAGGCACTGGTTTGCCTATCAGGATATCCTTTGCAAAGGTCCTGCCCAGGGCATCCCTGAGATACTCAAGGATTTCAGTCTCAATCCTGCCTATGGGAACCAGAAGAATTGCCATCTCTGAGATCCACAGCCATGAACCTCCTGGACACTATTTGCGCTCCTTTCCCGCAAGTTTCCTGAGGAGCCTCTCTGTCTCCTTCAGGTACCTACCAAAGCCGGGCCAGTCCTCCTTCTTCAGTGCCTCTTTTGCCTTCATGAAGCTCTCAAGGGCCCTGCGTCCAAGGGCTGTCTCTTCTATGGCTGCTGGAGGAGCGGCTGCTGGCATACTTTCAAGGCTCATCCCCTCTGTCCTGGCCCTGAAGAGTGCATACAGGGCTGACTGGAGGTTTTTCTTCATAACCACCTCATTCTCGTAGGCCACGATGACCCTTCTCAGCTCAGGCAGTCCCACCCTGTCAGTGGCAACAAGATAGAGGGGCTGAACATATATGAGCGAGGTCTCAATGGGTATTATCAGGAGGCTTCCCCTTATAACATCCGAGCCACGCTGGCCCCAGAGGGTGAGTTGCTGGGAGATGTAGGCATTCTGGTCAATCCTTGCATCAATCTGGCGGGGACCAAAGACAAGCCTGTCCCTGGGGAATGTATAGACTATGATGTCCCCGTAGTTTTCACCATCACACCTGGCAGCCATCCAGGCTGCAAGATTGTCCCTCTTGGCAGGTGTAAAGGGTACAAGGAGCACGAACTCCTCTTTCCCTTTGGCCCCCTTTTTCAATCTATCCTTCGGGAGTGTGAGTATAAGATAGTAGGGCTCCATGGATTTCCCCTTGTATACCGGTATCTCCCAGAGGTCTTCCTTGTTGTAGAAGACCCTTGGATCTGTCATGTGGAAGGTGGCAAACATCCTTGATTGTACCTTCATAAGTGTTCTTGGATACCTGATATGTCTCTTTATATCATCTGGCATCTTGCTGTAGGGCTTGAAGAGACGGGGGAATATCTTCCTGTAGGTTTTTATGAGAATATCCCTGTCATCCACGATGTAGAAGGAGAGGGTACCGTCATAGGCGTCAACCACCACCTTCACAGGGTTTCTTATATAATTGACTCCCCGGCTTATAGGCTCGGAGTAGGGCAGCCTGTTTGTATAGGTGTATGCATCTATGATCCAGTAGAGCTTCCCGTCATCAGAGATCATCATGTATGGATCCTGGTCGTAGAGCATGAAGGGGGCAATCTTGCTGACCCGTTCAATGATGTTTCTGTAGTATATGATCCTGCTTTTCCCTGTTATGTCTGTGGAGAGTATGAGCTTGAAATCCCCGAAGTGCAGTGCGTAGAGGGTTCGCTTGAGTATATTTGACAGCCTTACTCCACCGTTACCCTCGTAGTGCGTATAGACATTCCCGCTCTTCGTGGGATAACCAAACTCCCTTACCTTTGTATTGACCACAACATACTCATTTGTGCTCTCACCATAGTATATCTCGGGTCTTGTAATCTTTATATCCTTTATATCACCCACGGTTACAGGAGGTATATCCTTGAGGATGAACTGGGGTAGCCCCTCCTCGGTAATCCCGCTCACCGTACCCATGGTGAGACCTATGCCATGTGTATAGACGAGCCTTTCATTGATCCATGTCTTGCCCGGCAGGTCCTCATAGGAGAGTTCCCTTGGCGAGAGCATGACCTGCATGTACTTGCCATTGATTCTGTACCGGTCCGTATCCACATCATTGAATTTATAGTAGGTCCTTATCTGCTGGAGCTGGCTGTAAGTCTTCAGAAGGGGTTCCTCGTCCCAGAGCCGGATGTTCCTGATGGTGGAGATATTCTTTTCTATGTCACCGGCTGTAAGGCCCTTCCCGGGATTGAAGGGCTGGATCCTTATCTTGTTAAGATCATACCCTATCCGTGTGAATGCTATATGACGTTCAATGTAGGGTTTTTCAAGAACAATCTCATTGGGTGTGACCTTGAAGCTCTGAAGCAGCGAGGGATAGATCCCCACACCAACCACATAAACAATAAGGAGTGCTGCTGGAGGTGCCAGCAGGGCAAGCTTGTGCCGCCTGTAGATACCGTAGAAGATGCTCACAGAGGTGAGCAGGCAAAGCACCACCACGGCATTGTAGGCAAGGAGCCTTGCCTTCACATCTGTGTAGGATGCACCATAGAGGATCTCATGTCTGCTGAAGAGCAGATCAAACCGGTCCAGATAGAACCTGAAGGCGATATTGAGGATCAGCAGGGAGATGAGCAGGGTGGTATGGAGCCTGACACGTCTGTCTATACTGAAAAGCCCCTCTATGTAGGTGATCCCTCCCCTCAGTGCGTAGTTTGCCACAGTGGTAATGATGAGGATGAAGATAAAGAGGGAGCCCACCCTGTTCAGGCTGTTGAGCAAGGGGTACCTGAATATATAAAAGGATATGTCCCTGCCAAAGACAGGATCGTTTATCCCTGCCTTGATGCTGTTTGTGAAGAGGAGGATCTCATTCCAGTACCTGCTACCGTTCAGACCAAAAAATATGCTGATGAAGATACCCACAAGGAGGGAGGCCTTCTTCACTATATCATTCAGGTCGTATTTCCTGAGCACATAGAGGTTCTTCTCAAGCTGGTAGAGCCTGCCCTGGGGGAAATCCCTTGAATTGCATATAAGGATATTGACTGTATATATGATGAGGACCACAACAAAGAAAACACCACCTGAGACTACCTGTGTAAGGAATGTCTTCTGGAAAACCGAGACAAGCCCCACCTCTTTGAAGAAGAGGTAGTCCACATAAAAACCCACGGATGTTAGGAGACTTGCAAGGATGAGGAGAACTACCGTGATGCCCAGGATGAAGAATATGTTTCTTTTCATGATAGATAGACCCGTCTGCCCGCGTTACCAAAGGTGGTCAGTATCTCGTAGGATATGGTGCCAGCCCAGCCGGCTATATCCTGTGCACGTATCTCTGCTTCATCCTGCCTGCCCATCAGTACCACCTCATCACCGATCCCCACATCCTCCATGCCTGTGAGGTCAACCATGGTCAGGTCCATACAGACCCTGCCAATGATCTGGGCCTTCCTGCCTTTGACGAGTACATATCCATGGTTTGAGATGGCACGTATAATACCGTCAGCATAACCACAGGGTATAAGACCCACAAGGCTTGACCGCTGGGTTATGAAGGTCCTTCCATAGCTCACAGGGGTGCCCTTCCTGAGCCTTCTTATCTCTATAATCCTTGTTTTGGCGGTCATCACAGGGTTTTCATACCCGCAGCTGCAGGGGTTCACTCCATAAAGCAGTATCCCCGGCCTGACAGCATCAAGATAGGTCTCCGGCAGGTTTATTACAGCAGCACTGTTGGCCATGTGGGACAGCAACTTGAGCCCCTTCTCCCTCAGAACCGAGAGGGCTACCTTGAACCTCTCAAGCTGTACAGTAGCTACGGATCGGTCTGACAGGTCAGCATCCGAGAAGTGGCTCATAATGCCCGTAACCCTTATGCCGGGTAGTGCAAGGATTCTTTCCATCTCTTTCTGGAAGACCTCATGTCTGATTCCCATCCTTCCCATGCCAGTGTCAATGTTGATATGTACAGGAATGGTTCTCTTTGTTTTTCTGGAGAGCCGAGAGAGTTCCCTGGCGGTACGTGGGCTGTTTATGACAGGGGTGAGGGAGTATTTTACGATATCGCTATCAATATCTGTATCAAAGAATACGATGATAGGGGAGGTTATCCCCGATTCTCTTAATTCAATCGCCTCTGAGGTGTATGCAACCCCGAAAAGTCTGACACCCTCTTCTTCAAAGAGCCTTGCCACCTCAGCTGCACCGTGTCCATAGGCATCTGCCTTTACAACTGCAATCAGTTTCCTCTGGCCTGTTCTGTTTTTGATGTAGTCAAGATTGGCCCTCAGTCTGTTGAGATCAATCTCTAAGGTGATGCCCCTGTCCACTTATGCCTTTTCTTGGCCCTCTGAAGAGCTGTTTGTATCCTTCTCAACCGGTTTTTTTGGCGTAACATCTATCTCGTCAGGCTCGTTTGTTGCCTTCTTGAAGTTCTTGATAGCCTGACCAATGCCTTTGCCCAGTTCAGGTAGCCTTGAAGCGCCAAATAGTACGACGACAATTATAAGGATTATAATCAGCTCCGGCATGCCTAATCCAAACATATCCTTCCTCCTATGTGTTTTTTAAACTCTTCCGGTGTATTTATATTAATAAAACCCCTTCCTTCGGGGTCAATATGGACCAGTTCCTCTTCGGTAAGGATTCTTGTCTTAACATCCTCCAGGAAGTCTATAATCCTTGTCCTCCCTGTTATTATAGCATTTTCCATATTTTCAAGTATCTCCTTTGTGTATATCCCTATCAGGGGATGGATTATCCCCCTGTGTCTGCAGACAACAATGGGCTCCCCTTCATGAACCCTCATCATATACTCAATAAGCTCCCGTCCAATGAATGGGGTATCACAGGGGGTTACAAAGATACCATCATGTGACGCGTTCATCAACGAGGAATAGATACCCACGATGGGGCCAAGGGAGGGATAGATATCACCTATCAGCCTGACGTCATACTGGACGTAAAGTTCCGGCGTGTTTGTGCTTATGATTACCTCATCAAAGAGTGATTTGTGGATCTCAAGGAGCCTTTCTATCAGCCGCTGTTCACCTATCCTTACAAGCCCCTTTGGTACAGGAAACCGCCTGTTAGACCCACCTGCAAGTATTACCCCCGTAAGCTTCATGAATTAATAATAATCAAATGGGTTTGTTGTTTTCAAATATCCCGGGCTGTTGTGTATTGAAATCATTCTGTCATTTCAACTATTATTTACAGAACATGAAAATAGCACTGCAATCATTTATAATCATCCTCTGCATAATCGGACTGGCACCACCCACCGGGGCATTCTCCCTTGACGGGCCTCTGCAGGTCAGGAATCTCTTCCCCCTGACCCTTCATGCAGGCCAGCCCGCCCCCGAGAGGGCAGCACTTGAGGATTCCCTCACAGCAGCAATCTCCCATTCAAGCACCTACCTTGTCGGGGGATCATCTTCCTGGAGTATTAAACTTGATATGGAGGTAACAGAGATCAGTCTCCGGTACAGAAGGGTTGTGGCAGATTCACTTGAATTAGGTATCAGCCTCCCTGTGCTCATCTTAAGCAACGGGTTCATGGACGGGTTTCTTGATGCCTATCACAGCAGCTTTGGTTTTCCTGACTATGGCAGGAGCAAAAGACCCCTTAACAGCTTCCTCTACAAGGTGCGAAGAGGTGGGGATCTTATAGTGAAGGGCAGGAACGGGATCGGCCCTGGTGATATAGGGCTTTCTCTGAAAAGATCAATGATAGACTCTGACAGGGTCAACCTCAGCGTAAAGGCCCATATTGAACTTCCCACAGGTGATGCAAAGGGTGGGTATGGTAATGGCAGTGTGGATGCAGGCCTGTCAGTCCTTGCAGACATACCTATCAGGGAGGATATACTCACTATCTGGAACATAGGGGTTGTATTCCCTGGCAGATTAAAGGGATATGAGTCTGTGGACCTGAAGGATTTTCTCTATGGCACCGTGGCCGTGGAGGCACTTCTCGGTAAAAGGCTTGGTCTTGTCCTTCAACTACAGGGCCACTCCAGGATATTGCCCGAGGCAGGGATCTCCTCTGTTGATGGTAACGCCCTGCTCGTCTCTCTTGGTGGGAGGTATTACGGAGAGAAGGGAAGCCTTGAATTGTCCCTTACCGAGGACCTGAACACAACAGCTGCACCGGATTTTATCCTGAACATAGGTTACAAAATAAAGCTCCCTTAAATATAAGGTTCCATCTTAAGGACAGTAGTATCCAAAACAATTTCACTTTTATAAAACAAGGCAGGGTGCCGAAGAAAAATAAGCACCACACCTTATTCACAGTGAGCAGTTGATGGGTGGATGGGTAGATGAGTAAATGGGTTGATGGGTATGAGTAAGCAGTGAACAGTGAGCAGCCCCTTGTTATAAGGAATCCTGTAATTGTCATGCTGAACTTGTTTCAGCATCTGTTTCGGCGTCGTCTCAGGAGATTCTGACCTGCGTCAGAATGACACAACAAAGAGCAATGAGCGGTGAGCAGTAATAAAGGCCCTCCGAAAAATCGCAGATTTTTCGGAGTAGAGAGGTGGTTCATCATGGCATTGATGCACCCCCACCTTCATCCTCCCCCTTCAAGGGGGAGGTATGGAGGGGGGGTAATGTCAACCTTTTTGTGTAAATTCTTTTAAGGGTTTCATTCCCCATTGTTTGTTAAGATGACTCAATACAGCATATACAATTCTCTCAATGCTCTGGTCATGATTAAAACAACTCATAGGTTT
>Ga0256830_1000927_pt1 | contig 21786 bp, 20 predicted proteins | sample 128326metaG_FD_190537 | JGI IMG/M metagenome (GOLD analysis project Ga0256830, IMG submission 190537) | Hydrothermal vent microbial communities from Lau Basin, Pacific Ocean - 128-326 | ecosystem: Environmental > Aquatic > Marine > Hydrothermal vents | place: Pacific Ocean: Lau Basin | collected... | reverse complement strand
ATCTTTTATGGAGAATCCGGTCAGTGACGATATCTTTGATCCACCCTCTTTCCGATCCCCGGCGTCCGGTAAAATTTACTTGAATCCTACCGAAATTGGCAGCATATTGAACCTGAATTTTCCAACAGAAAAATTTGCTCTCCCCGTATCGTACGGGATGTTCCGCAGGCCGATTAATTAGCTGACAAATTAAAGTAAAATACGGACGATGAAGAACATGTATTATGGAAAAAGAGGATCTTGCCTTGTCTGTCGGGGCTGAATGTTCCCGGAATGAAGAAACGTATACAAAAGTTCTTTAAATTAATTGTTTTGTTGTCACCTTTATGGGGGGGCGATAATTCGATTTACATCCTCCATTCCAATAATACCAACGGGGCCCTGGAGAATTGTTATTGTCCCGACCACCCCCTCGGTTCAGTGGAAAAGCGTGCGGTTTACGTGCCGGAATTTATCAAGGAACATCCCAACACAATTGTAGTTGATGCCGGTGATTTTTTTTCGGTAACCGAAAGGCATCCCTTAAAAGACAGTTTGATCGCTGTCGCCTATGGCCTGATTCCCTATGACGCGGTTCTGCCGGGAGATCAGGAAGTGACCCGTAACCCGGCGTTTATAAATCGCGTTTTACCACTTGTCGGGGCTCAATTTGTCATTACAAATCTGCGGTCCCCGCGATTGCCGAACCAGGTTCCGTACAAGATCGTCAAGCGGGGCGATATTCGAATTGGAATACTGGGGATTTTAGGGCCGACCGCGTTTAAGTATTACCCCGAAAAGGTACGGACAAAAATAAGTCTGAAGCCCCCCCTGGAGGCGATCAATGAAACTCTCCCGGAAATTGTTGAAAAAACGGATTTGATCATTGTCTTGACGCACCAGGGATATGATCGGGATGTCCGATTGGCGCAACAACTTAAAAATGTTGCCGTTATTGTGGGTTCTCATAGTCAATCGGTAATAAAGAAACCGGAGCAGGAAAACGGTATATTAATAACCCAGGCCGGGAAAGAAGGCTATTACGTCGGTGTAATCAAGATTGAATTAAACGACCAGGGTTGGATAAAATCAAAATCAGGTAACCTTGTCCCCATGACGCTGGAAATGCCGGACCATCCGCGCGTGATGGAGTTGGTTGAGGAGTACGAAAAGCGATCGGGTCTGGTAAACCGCAATAAATTAAAAATGAAATCAAAAATGAATAAGGGAGAATAATGGAGCAATTCATCGAAACCTTAACTGCTAATCCCGTTTACCTGATTGTCGCCGTGGTACTGGCGATTGTCATCCTGTTCGGAGCAGTGAAGAAATTATTTAAATTGGTATTGCTCGTTCTTGCCGTATTTATCCTTTATATCGCTTATATGGTCTGGACAGGGAAAGAAGTAAATATGAAATCCATCACCAGGGAAATTCAGACTGCCGGTGAAAAAATGCAGGATGTGAAAAAGAAAGTCATTGATGAGGCGATAGATAAAATAACGGAATAGTGATTGTTATTCTTACGGGTTAGGCGATTTCCTGTTAAAATGAAATAATAGAGAAACCGGTTTGTCACTTAATGGCGTTTCGCAGACGGTTGGTCAGTAATTTTACAATTCCATGCATGATTTCCATGTTGCTGCTCATTAATTCGTAAAAACCTTCCTGGGTAATTTTCAGCAAGGTAACATCTTCCTCGACGGTGGCGTCGGCTGAACGGGGTTCCTGATCCAGTAATGCCATTTCACCCAGACAATCGCCTTTCCTTAAAAGGGCAATATTTCTTTCACCACGGTGAATACGGACGGTTCCGTCGAGAATAATAAACATGGAATCGCCGTGATCCCCTTCTCTGAAAATCGGTGTCCCCGCGGTTAAATGCACCTCTTCGGCAATTTGCGCCACGCGCGATAAGTCCTCACCGGGGATGGAGTGGAACAACTGGACGGATTTCAATAGAATGGTTTTTTCTAATGTGGAATACATGGGTAATTCCTCAACCCCTAATTTAAAGTCATCGGGGTTTAATTGGGGGATGAACAATGTGCCGTCCCTGATGGTAAATTGCACCAGTTCCCGGTTCAGATCAGAGGTGAGCGCCAAATCCCAATTAACACGTGAGAGTACCGGTTCCCGGCGCGTTCGCAGGGCAAAATCCAGGGCAACGGTGGACAGCCAGGTGTCATTGGAATGGATAGAGGTCAGGAGAACCCGGTTCAAGTCGGCGGGTAATCCCGGGAACAGTTGCCGACCGATACGGCAGCGCTCCGTCAACGTTAGCATGTCGACCAGGGGAGTAACGATTTCCCGTTCTTCCTTGGAGTAAATGTTTTCCAACAATTCCAGGACAAAAGGCAGATGGCTCACGTCTTTTTTGCGCACGTAATGAATGTACGTTTCGATGGGCGTGTCGGGAACATCCAGGATTCCGAGTTTGAGTAAAATCGGCAGCGCGGTTTGAATTTCATGGTGAAAATAGTCTTTCATCAGGACCGTGTCCCTGTCCGGGTAGGGGGAGAGTAAATTGATAACCTGGTAATCGGAATAAATTTTCTCCGCCAGCCGGCGCGTTTCGGTTTCGAGCCGGTGTAAAACATCCTTTGACAAAGGCGCCCGGCGGGCAATGAACAATAGACTGTCGACACATTCCCGGTAGAGGGTGATGTCGTCCGGTGGAAGCAGCCCGACTATTAAATCGACTGACTTCAGTCGGGGATATGTTTTTAGGGTACGAACGATGCCGCGAATGAGTTTCAGCGGTTGGTCGGTATCACGACAGATCTGCTCAAAAGTGTTCAGGACCAATTCATCGGGAAAATGTTTCAAAACCTTACGGGCCGTGACCGCTGTTTGAGGAAACTCCAGATTGGCGGTCACGACGCGGACTAATTCGGGATGGGGACGTCGTTGTACCACCCGCAGGGCGGTTTTGCGAAGGGTGGGAGAACCGTTTTTCAGGAACGTTTCCAGTTCCGGAATGGTAAGCAATTCCGGGTGATGAACCAGTTGGTTCAAGGCAATTCCCCGGAGTTTTTCATTCTTATCGGTTAACAACGATTGCAAATATGCTTTGGCTTCGGAAACGGGGCCGTCCCCGATGGATAAAATCGCCTCGGCAGCGACGGAACTTTGCAAGGGAATATTTTTTCTTAATTGTTCGGACAGGAAGGGTATGATGGCTTTCAGTTTTCGTTTCCCGGCTACATGGATCGCCTGTAAGGAAAGATCGGACCCGGACCGGCTCGCGGCGATTATTTCATCGTCGGAAATGATTTCCGGGGCGTTCATTGCCATGGACAAAATCGTTTTCCGGACGGTTGGTGTACCGGTTTGGAACAAATGGTTCAGGGTATCTTTCCAGGGGGTCAGGGGCATGTCCTTTATCAGTTCCAGGGCGAATACCTGCTGGACCTCTTCCGGGCTGCGCAAAGTCCGTTCGATTGTATTCACCATGGCGCTGTCGGTTATGTCCAGTTCCAATTCCTCAAAATTGAGTTGTCGTTTCTCGATCGCCGCATTCAAAGCGGCAAGGTATCCGGAACGCAAACGGATCGTGGAAAAAATCCAGATTATCAGGGCCGCGGCAGCGAAAAGGCTCAGGTATTGAATGGCAATATATTTAACGGCAAAGAAGGTAAACAAACCGGCCAGGCCTTCCGCGGCGGTTTTTATGGTACCGTCGATTATCGGTTTCACCCGACGTTTTTTATCGGGAGCCACCGGCAACCATAACAATTGGGTGGCCGTGTTGTTTATTGTGAATTTGAAGGTCTGGTCGGAAAATTTGCTGATGAAAGCATTGATCAGCAGGGGGCTGATGAAGAAAGCCGAGAACCCGAATAATAATGTGCAGGGAAGGACGAGCAACCCAACCAGGATACCATACCGGGACAAAAGTCGTGCCGTGATGAAAAGCTGGATGATCAGCGAGGCGGCCCCGGCAACAGCGTAATACGTTCCGAAGAAACCGGCCAGGTGGTTCGCATCGGGGAACGCCCAACTGGCTGTCATTTTAAATTGATAATCGGCAAGGGTGCTGGTAACGGCGGAGAGTCCGATGACGATAGCAAGGGTTCTTAAATAAGGATCGAAAGTTTTCCGGCGTGTTGGTCCGGTGGTTTTGGGTGTGTCTTTTTTAATAGCGCTGCGGTTGAAAAAAGGACGGGCAAGATGTGCCATTACGATGGTCAGAAGAATAAACCCCACGGTGACGATTAACAGGTAATTTGATCCGAATTTGTGGACAAAGGGTTTGATTCCGAAACCGATCGCCACGGCGCCCATAGATCCACCGGCTCCCAATAAACCAAACACCCGTTTCGCCTGACGGGGATTAAATATTTCGCCGGCGATGGTCCAGATCTGGAAAATGATGATGGTGACGATCACATCCATCCAGACATACAATATGGGAATAACCCAACCTTGAATGCGAAATTGAAGAATGGCCAGGGAAACAGCGAAAATAGTTCCGGTGACAGTAACGGTGGATACGATGGAACGATTTTTGGTGATGCGGGTGTAGATGAAAACCGCCAGGGCCACGATGATCGCCACCGCCACAAACATCAGGGGGAGATAGGTCTTGTCGTATTGACTAAGGAAATAGGTGTCGCGGGCGGTTTTGCCGGTGATGTTGATGGTAACGAAGGAGAAAAAATAAATGAAAAGCAACAGGACCGGCCACCCCTCTCCGGGCTGGAGTTTGAAGATTTTACGGAGCAGGTTCACTTCGTAAAATACTCAAAAAGTCGGATTACGGAAAATCAGTTGCCGGATAATTCTCAAATGATGAGTTCGGACGCCGCTGCGCCTAAAAGAAGCGTGATAAGCACAACACCGATGATCATGAGTAGGGCAAGCAGGTACACAAATCCGGTCAGGAAAATATATGTACGTAACAGGTCCAGGGCGGCTAAAAAACTTTGGGAATCTTTGAAGTGGACTCCATAGCGTAAATGAGCGGCGGAGGAAGTAAGGCGCGTGCCGAGATAGATTAGAAATCCGCCAATACCTAAGGTCGGTAAGATTAACAGGAATTGATCATAATAAATAAAAATGGCCAGGCTTTGAAATATCCCGGCGATGATGTTTACTACGCCAACAAAATTGCTCCAACGGGCCAGTTTTGCGAGGATTTCCAGGCCCCGTGAATCCAGCGGAAATTGCAGATAGTTTTCGTCTTGTGGTTGTGTATTGGGTTCTGTCATTTCGATTCCATATTCCGGTTTAATAAAGTTACTGCCCCGCCGCCTGACGACGGAAGCAAACGGTTTCCTCCAATCCGGTTACAGGTAGAATGCATGATCCCGGTTAGAGCAAATCGCTGGCCAATTCCGCCAGGGGTGATCGTTCTCCTTTTTCAAGGGTTATATGAGCGTAGACCGATTGTCCCACCATGCGGTTAATCAGATAACTAAGGCCGTTGGAGAGGGTGTCCAGATAGGGTTGGTCGATTTGGTGGATGTCACCGGTAAAGACGAATTTGGTTCCTTCACCGGCCCGGGTAATGATGGTTTTAATTTCATGCGGCGTAAGGTTCTGCGCCTCGTCGACGATAAAAAAGACCTGTTGGAAACTACGCCCGCGAATGTAAGCCAGGGGCGTTATCAATAACTTTTCGGAATCCAGCATCTCCTGGATTTTCTGGTACCGTTCATCCGCGGAATGGAACTGGTGCCGAATGACGGCCAGGTTATCAAACAGCGGCTGCATGTAAGGATCGATTTTGGATTTCACATCGCCGGGGAGGTAGCCGATATCCCGATTGCTGAGGGGCACGATGGGCCGGGCAAGGTAGATTTGTCGGTATTGAGAGCGGCATTCCAACGCCCCGGCCAGGGCCAGCAAAGTTTTCCCGGTTCCGGCCTTGCCGGACATGGTAACCAGCGAAATTTTCGGGTTGGTAAGGGCTTTCAGCGCAAAGGACTGTTCCGCATTACGGGGGATGATGCCGTAAGCAGGTTGTTTATCGACACGCACGTATACTTCTTCCATCGCGTCATAGGTTGCCAGAACCGATTTCTGGTTATTCCGCAGGATGAAATTTTCATTAGGAACCGGCGCTTTTATTTCCGGTAGCTTGGCAGCCTCAAGACGATACGGTTCCCGGTGCAGGATATCGATAATCGCATCGGGGATATTTTCAAACAGACGGATGCCCTTGTAAATCTTGTCGATGCTCTCAACCTTATCGGTGGTATAGTCCTGGCTCATCAAACCCAGTGATTTGGCCTTCATCCGAAGATTCGTGTCTTTGGAAACCAGGATGACTTTTCGTCGCGGATATTTCTTGGCGAGTTGATAAGCGCAGTTAAGGATGCGGTGATCCGGGAGGTCATCGTGGAAAACGGATCGGAGTTCCGGGTCCCAGCCGTGGTGGACGACGACCCGGATTTTGCCGTGCCCGTTATTGATCGGCACACCCTCTTCGAACAAAACTTCCCCCGTGAGGGCGTCCAGTTGACGCAGGAATTCCCGGGCATGGTAATTGATTAATTCATTACCCCTTTTGAAATTATCCAGTTCCTCCAAAACGGTAATGGGAATGACCACGTCATTTTCCTCGAAGTGCCGAATGCAACTTGAGTCGTGCAGAATTACGTTGGTGTCCAGAACAAACAATTTTGGCGGGTTAGCCCCTTTTTCTTTTGTCATTTCGGTTTTCCTTTAGTGAGGAGGAATGGAATATTTAATGAAAGCATGATTCGGATAAATTTACTTTTCGCTTTGGAAGACCACAAGTGTTTGACGAATTAACGGTTGAAAACATAAATGATCGTGAGCGCGATAAGAAAAACGGCCAGCGCCAGAAGGCGAATCATTCTATGACCGATTTGGTTGATCGAAGCAGGAGTAATCGGGTGGGGTTCGTCAATTTTGTATTTCTTGCGATTATAAGCAATAAGTTTAGCGCTGAATACGAGCAAGCCAAACAGGAATAATAAGCCGCCGATTAGCGTAAGTGTGTCCATGGGAAAACCTACCGGTTTTTAAAGGAACGAAGCAAGGTCTGTTGCCGTCCCGAAAATCAGGTTTTCGATCAATCATTCAAACGTTGATCCTGCGGTCCGCCGACCGGCGGACGACCCCGTAGCGGGAGGAGCCGTGTTTTTCCGCAGAATTGTCCTCCGCCAGCCCGGCATGATTGTTGGGTCGGTTTCCAAAATTGTATTCTCTCCTGCCGGTAAATATCCTGCGGTTCATGGTCAGGAGACCATGAACGATCAGGTTAGGTGTAAGAATATCCGATCCTGCAAGGTCTCCCGACCTTGCACCCTGACTCCTCAGCGGGAATGAATTCGATTTGTCTATTCCGCAGGATCAGGAGATCCTGCGGGATCATCTTTGGTGGCAGGCTTCCAAACTTGTGTCACGTCCTTCTTGCAAATGTTTATCGGTTCATGGTCAGGAGACCATGAACGATCAGGGTAGGTTTTAGAATATCTGATCCTGCAAGGTCTCCCGACCTTGCAGCGGGATGAGTTTTTACCTCCCGTCTTTCGATCCTTGTCTTTTGAACTGTTTTGTCTACCGGTAACCGCGGGGATTACCCGAAAACAACATTTCACCTTGCTCGTTATCTCCCACACCCGGAAACTTACCGGTACGTATCCACCCAAAAGTGAAAGGTAAGTGTTATGTATCGAACGGATTTATTGAAAGGTAAAACGATCATTGTAACCGGGGGCGGAACCGGGTTGGGGAAAGCCATGGCTTCCCGATTTGGCGAATTGGGCGCCAATCTGGTAATAGCCAGTCGGAAGGAGGAAGTCCTGAAAAAAACCACCACAGAATTATTGAAGGCCGGTGCGAATGTTCTGGCGCTTACCTGTGATGTGCGCAAACCGGCTCAGGTAAAAAAAATGGTCGCGGAAGCAGTGGAATATTTCGGTTCCATCGATGGATTGGTCAATAACGCCGCCGGGAATTTTGTTTGTCCAACCGAGAAATTATCGGAAGGAGCTTTTAAGGTAATTGTGGATATTGTTTTGCACGGAACGTTTTACTGTACCTCAGCGGTCGGTAAGGAGATGATCCGGCGAGGGGGAGGAGTTATCCTGAATATCGTAACCACCTACGCCTGGACCGGCAGCGGATACGTGGTACCTTCCGCGGCAGCGAAAGCGGGGGTGTTGGCGATGACCCGTTCCTTAGCGGTGGAATGGGCGAAATATGGTATCCGCACCAATGCCATTGCTCCGGGACCCTTCCCGACCCCGGGGGCCTGGAGCCGGTTGGTACATCCGGCCTATGAGAAGAAAATGCAAGACCGGATTCCCCTGAAACGATTCGGGGAACCGCATGAATTGGCCAATCTGGCGGCCTTCCTGATGTGCGATGAAGCCGGCTTTATCAATGGTGAAGTGGTAACCATCGACGGCGGGGAATGGCTCCAGGGGGCGGGAGAGTTCAATGCGTTAAATGAATTGCCGGCTGATATTTGGGACCAAATGGAAAAACAGCGGTCGTAGATAACTTTTATTTTGATGTGATATTTTAGGTCCGAATTATAGGTGTCATGAGGGGCTAAAACATCGGATCAGGTAGTCGTTAACGCCCGATCCAGTACGATATTTTCAGCGCCAGGACATTATCACTTTTTGCCTTTATTAAGTATCCCAAATCGCGATGAAGATTAAAATCACCGGGGTTTTGAAAATCGGTGCCATTCCTGGTCCAAACAAGATACAGTGTCGAACCCGGTTTGAATTCCCACCGTAAAACAGCATTTCCTACCAAGGCCTTATAATTGTAATCCGGATTGTAGATAAAAAATGATTCGCTGTTTTCACCCGGAACAACATTGTATCCGTGTTCCACGGGGGTTATGGTTGAACCTTCCGCCTCACCGTAAATGATAAAATCGTATGTTTCGGGGGCTTCGAATTCCTTGAATTCGCTGTATTTACCCACGGCAATAAACGGCTGGAAATAAGCCTGCAGGGAAAGCGTCGGTGTGAAAGTGTAATCAATGCGGATATCGGCCGAGAGGACGGTCTGATCAATCCGGGCGACGATATATCGTTTTCCGTACATGGCTTCGGCGGTTTCATCGGTAATGCTCATAACATATTGATCGAGGGTTTTGCTTTGGGTAAAATTGGGATTTAAGTTAAAACTGAGTTGAGTGCCCAATTTAAATTCGGCCCAGCTCCAGAAACTGCGCGCCCAATCCCCGTTCTCGCTTCCCCTGAAACTGCCGCCGACACCGAATATAATGTCTTTGCGATTATCGGAACGGATATTCAGGTTTGAAAACCATCCGGCCGGAGAAATGACCATAGGACCGCCGCGAAGTTTTGTATCGCTTAAAGTCTCTGGCCCCCAACCCATGAACCCGTTAAAGCTCCAGTAATTTAATAATTGGGCGTAACCAAAGAGAAAAACCGTTTCGTTGACTTTCACACCGCCGAAGTTATGATTACTCGCGTAAGCGAGATTAATTGTGGAATACCGGAATACTTTACCGGGGTCGTACCATTTATAACCCAGAACCAGGTGCTTGTTAATACGATCGGTCCCGAAATTAAGCCCCAGATCGTTGCTCTCAAAACCGGGAGATATGACACCCAACCCGGTGTTAAATGTAAAATGCCCCTTTTCTTTGTTTACGATCATTCTGCCGGCAAACCCGCGCATTTTTGTCATCGTAGAATCGATTTCAACATGATCCGCGTCCGGCCGTTGAAAATAATGACTGGAATTTTGTTGCAGGGACAACATGCGGGTCTTGGTGCCGGAGACATCGGTCAGGCCCATCCAACCGGCTATGACCCAATCACGTTCGTTATTCAAAAATGTCCACCCGTCCACTCCAAAGGCGAAAGCGTTGTCGGATAAAATGTCCCGCAGCTCCTGTCGCTTGAAATCCCTCTGAACATAGGTACTTAAAAGCCCCAATCCCTGTAGTCCTTTATTGAACTCTTTTTGAGTCCTGATTAGGTTATAGGAAGTAAGCGGCTCTATTTCTTCCTTACGGATATTCCCATCCTCATTCACGCGGGCATATTCGCGTTTGGTTAAAGCCGACAGGCCTCCGATTGACCAATCGCCGTTTAATTTGCCGCTGATTTTTGCCGCCCCCAGGATTGAAGTGGTTTGGGGTTTATCCACCCAGCCGTTGGTGGAGACCCACCCCTGGGGAGGACGGCCGATTCGTCTGCTGTAGAAAAAATTCGGTTCGGAAAAATTAAATCCCCAACGGTTTGAAGGGCCTCCCCGGCCAAAAGAAAAAATGTTGGCCCCTTCAACGAAAAAAGGACGCTTTTCTTCATAATAGGTTTCATAAGCGGAAAGATTGATTACCGAGGGATCGACTTCCACCTGTCCGAAATCGGGATTAATAGTGGCGTCGATAGTAATATTATTACCAATACCTAATTTTATATCGGTACCGATATTCAGTTTGGTGTCCGAACCGTTGTAAAAAGGATTGTCTTTAAGAGAAGGGAGAAGACTGTAACCGGAAGTGAAATAGGGTAAAAACTCCGTTCTCTTGGGTGGCGTTATATCGGCAATCCCTTTTAGTATGGCAAAACGGGAGACAATTCCGCTTACGCCCCTCGGATAATAGGTAAAGAAGTCTTGTTCATTCTTACGTTTTATGATTCTTCCGAACCCGATTCCCCACACGTATTCGTCCTGTTTGGAAAATCGTAATTGGGAATAAGGGATGCGGATTTCCACGGTCCACCCCTGGTCGTCAATGACCGCCTTGCTGTCCCAGACACCATCCCAGGTGTTGTCAAACCAACTGTCATTGGCTATGGTACCGTCCTGGATGGCACCTGAAGGATTGATTAAAAAGAAATAGCCGGAGCGTTTGTCATGGTAGGAGTCGATTGCGACTTGAAAAAGATCGGAATTTGTATCGTTGTCGCGCCGGCCCATCCGGCCGATGATGGAATCCGGCCGGCTATCCCACAAACGAGCACCGATATACAAGGCGTTGTCATCGTATCCTACCCAGACCTGGGTCGGTTCGGAAGCCGGCTTACCATTGTCAGGATCGACTTGAATAAAGGTTTGATTCGGAGCTGTATCGTAAAGGGGTTCGGCAAGAATACCGTCAATTTTTAAAGGATGTTCCAGCCGGTAGGCAATTACTTCCCGGTGTATATATGCCTCCGGGTCAAACGTTGAATCAGTTCCCCATAACAGGGTTATTGACAGTATAAGGTATGGAAGTTGTTTCATGCTTTACCCAAATCCGTTATAAAAATGTAACCTGTTCGACATGGGGGAAATCTAAAAGTTGTCATTACGGGAAAGCTTTTATTAAACGGCCAACATTTATATTTCAGTGCCTTCAACCCCTCGATCAATATAGGCTTAAAAACGTATTTTTATTTGTCGATTATCGTTTCCACCCAGGTTGTAACAATTCCTCCCAATAACTTGTAAATAATGACCGTATACAGGATGGCAACGCCCATAAAATAGAGCGGCGTAATCCTGAATTCGTTTGCGTAAGGGTTGCTCTTTTGTATATGCTGATACCATTGGCGGATGGCAACCAGGGTTACGTGAGCCAGAAAACCGGCGATGATGAAAAACCCCAGAATTATAATGTGGTCCAGAAGGGTGAGGGAATTTAACCATTGACCCAATGTCATAATTTTGTCTCCAGGAATGCCGCGCCAAAAACGCCGGCGGAATCACCCAGTTGATTTTGCACTATTGGTGTGTCCACAATATCGCTAAAAACGTACCGGTGAACATACTGAACTCCCTCATCATATAAAAAGGGAATATTGGAAACACCACCTCCCAACACAATCACATCGGGGTCCAATATGTTAATTACGTTGGAAAGGGCCAACCCGAAATTATTTAAAAATTCGGTTTTCCACCGGACCGCCGGGTCCGAAAGTCGATGCGCAATCCGGGAAGTGATTTCCTTTAATGTTTCCGATCTGCCGGTAAGCGTTCGCCACTGTCTTTCCAAAGCCGGACCGCTGATGTACGTTTCGACGCATCCTTTTTGGCCGCAGTAGCAATCATTCCCCCCGGGATGCAATTTGTGGTGTCCCCATTCCCCGGCAATGTACATCCGTCCCCGGTGGACATGTTTGTTGAAGACGATTCCACCGCCGACGCCCGTTCCCATGATGACACCGAAAACAACTCCATAATCCCTTCCGGCCCCCAGGGTCGCCTCGGCGATGGCAAAACAATTGGCGTCATTATCCATGACGATTGGTTGCTTAAGGGCCGATTCCAGGTCCTCTTTCAGGGGCTTCCCGATGAGGCAAAGCGTGTTGCTGTTTTTAATACGGCCCGTTTGGGGGGAAACAGCTCCGGGTGTACAGATCCCGATTGTACACCGGTCTTGCGTTTCGGATCGTAAACTTTTAATAAGCGAAACGATTCGCCCGACAACCGCGGTGTACCCATCCTCCCGTTGGGTCGGAATTCGTTTCCGCTCCAAAACGGTTCCGGCGTCGTTCAGGAGAACACCCTCGATTTTGGTGCCGCCTAAGTCGATTCCAATCCGGTTCATAATATTTCTCTGAGCAGGGTTTTGAATTCGGAAAGGATCATGGCCGTGACTCCCCAGACTTTGTGATCGCCAAATTTAAAGAAAGGAATATGCATGAAAAATCCGCGGACCGTTCGTTCTTCCTTGTCAATTATATTGTCATCGATAAGTGAATATACGGAAACGGAAAACAATGTCTCAACTTCGGCGGGATCCGGTTTGGGTGTGGGTTCCTGATCAAGCCAGCCAACGAAAGGGTGAATCATGAAACCGGTTACGGGAACGAATAATGGTGTCAGCGCTCCCAAAAGGCGGATTCCGTCACCTTTAACACCGATTTCTTCATACGTTTCACGAATTGCGGTGTTCGGCAACCGTTCACCTTCTTCCCAGGCGCCGCCGGGGAGAGAAATTTGGCCTTTGTGATGCTCCACCGCGTGAGTACGTTGCGTAAGATAGAAGCGTATGTCGTCATCGCGAGGGAACAGAAGGATCAGTACGGCTGAGGGGATGGCATGGTCGGGTGAACCGGGATATTTAACGGGAATTCGTGGACGCGCCATCATTTTTGTCTGCGCGGATCGCCCCGGGAGTGGTTCCCTGAAACGTTCGGTAAGTCTGGTGATTAGAATATTATCGTTCATCGTCCGGGTAAAAATATACCCGAGAAAATTATCTTATTTTCAAATAATCCGGGTAATATTTACCTGTCCATCATGACTGTTAAACATATTATTTGGGATTGGAACGGCACCCTTCTGGATGATTGCTGGTTGTCCGTTGCGGCCATGAACCGGCTGTTGAAAAAGCACGGCCTGGCCCCCCTTACGAAAGAACGGTACCGGGATATATTCACATTCCCGGTTATTGATTATTACCGTGAATTAGGATTCGATTTCGACCGGGAACCGTTCGTTATTACCGGAACCGAGTTTATCAATTTCTATTCCGATCGCGCATTTGAACCGCGACTGCATCGCCACGTGACCGGGATATTACGAACCTTGCGGAATTCAGGAATAACCCAATCGGTTCTTTCCGCCAGTAAACAGGCGTATCTGGAAGGGCAAATAAAATATCACGGCCTGGGAGACTATTTTTTAAGGGTAATCGGCCAGAACGATCACTATGCCCATGGAAAGACCGAAGCCGGAAAAGCATGGATAAAAGAGCTGCATTGTGCCCCGCAGGAAGTCCTGTTGGTGGGGGACACCGTCCATGATTATGAAGTCGCCCGGGAAATCGGAGCGGACAGTGCCCTGGTTTCAAATGGACATACCAGCCACCGACGACTGGCGGCCACCGGCGCGAAAGTTTTTCGGAATGTCCGTGAAATAGCGGATTGGGTTGTTGGCTCTTCGCAAGTTACCACCGATTAACAAGCGGACCGGTACTTGTATGGGACCCTTCCGTGGAAAATATTTTCATGGCGGTTAAAAATTGATTATAAAACCGAGATTTACGTCCAGATCTTCTTTTTTCACTCCTTCCGGCGGCTTGGAATTATATTGGTAAACGGTGGTAATGGAGATATCAAGCCACTTTATCTGGGTTTTCAGGGAAACAGTGAGCGTCTGGTTGATCAGATAGTTGGAATAATCACTGAGCAAAGGCTGATAGAACAGGATCCACTGCGTAAAAGTACCCGACTCAAACGTGCGTTTGTATTTGGGCCGGAAGGACAGTCGCGCCTGCGACACCAGACCCTGGTTTATGTATTTTTCGTTTTCCCAAAGGCCGGCGGCGCTGATTGAAAATCCTTTCGTAAGGCGGACCTTGGCTCCCAGACCCATATTGGAGCGATTGTCCAGACTGGCCAGGGAATCATATTCCCAGGAGGTGAACATGAAGGGTGAAAAAGTGTGATTGGCATGGTAATCAAAAACCAAACGGATATTCCCTTTGTTTTCGTACAGGGTACCCTTGTATTGCCCCTTGGAATGAGCAACGACCAGACTGAATTCCGAATCCGTCAATAACCGCCCCATAATTTTTATATCCCCTTTGGTGGCGCTTTTGAGTCCGATCGCGTAGGAAGTCAGGTTTGTATTTCCACTTTTGGATGAAAATGCCAACGTTAGATTATTGGTCCAGTTATCGGCCGATAAAACCGTGAGCATGAGAGGCAAAACAAATGCAATCATCTTTTTCATTCAAACACCTTTGTTTATATTAATTTGCGGGGGAAAGTCAGACGGCTCCATCCGTATGTTTACTTCAAAAAAGACTGATTATCGGGGGATGGAAGATAAAAATGAATCGACACCCGGCAAAGTAGTTGTCAACAGCAAACCGGACTTTTCGTGATGCAGGCAATCCTTTTCTTCTCCGGTCCGTAATACCTCAGTTTGGGTGGAGAACCGGTTACAGGATCGGATTACACTTTAACCTGATCGTTCCTCCTGACCATGAGCCAAAGGAAATACGCAGGAAGAACAGGACGAAAGTTTGGAAGTAGACAATCAATGCCGGTAGATATTTCTGTTTTCGCGGCGTTTCCACCACTGATAACCCCGCAGGATCTCCCGATCCTGTGTGTAATCGCAACTCATCCCGCTGCAAGGTCGGGAGACCTTGCAGGATCGGATATTCTTACACCTAACCCGATCGTTCATGGTCTCCCGACCATGAACCGAAGAATATTTACCGGGAAATTGCGTCAGTCTGTGTTTTGTAAACCCGGTGGTTGTATCTATTATTGTAAGAGCGGCATATTTGCGCATGGAAAAAGACGTGAAAATCGAAAAGTTGCGGAATCAGATCGACGAAATCGACGACTGGATCCTGACGCTGATAATCAAACGTATGGCGATTGCCGGTGAAATCGGCGCATTAAAAGGGACGTTGGGACTGGTTGTTAATGATCCGGTACGGGAAGAAAAAATACTGCAACGCCTGAAACAAAAATCCGGCGGGCATTTAACGGAGAAACAGATCCGACAAATATTCACCGCCATTTTTCAATTATCCAAAGATATTCAAAATGGTCGATAATCTGCTTGCCCTTTCTTAAGAGGAACACGTAATATCCGCCCGACATGAGCACAAGAACAGACCGATTTAACTACTACTGGTATTACCAAACGCGAGGGTTGGAGCAGCGACCTTAGGGCATTTGTATACCCGTAGTCTCATTCCAACCCCGATCAAGTCGGGGTTTTTTGTTTCCAGATTCGGATGAATAAATGAGAACCAAATCATGATGACATTCCCGGAATTCGAACGCCTGGCCCGAAAGTACCGGACGATTCCGGTCTACGAACGGATCCTGGCTGACCTGTTGACGCCGGTTTCAGCCTTCATGCGTATTTCGAAGGCTTCGAAGTACGCCTTTCTGTTGGAATCCGTGGAAAAAGGGACCCAATATTCGCGCTACTCTTTTATCGGACGAAACCCTCAGAAAATTATCGCCTGTAGCGATGGAAAAGTAACGATTACAGAGAACGGAACGACCCGTGACAGCGATGAACCTTTCCTGGAAATCCTCCGCGGGATCAGGCGGAATTACGCGGCACCCGAATTGCCGGGGGTGCCCCGTTTTACCGGCGGATTGGTGGGCTACCTGGGATATGAAACCATAACCTGGGTTGAAGATATTCCCACTCACGCTCCGGACAGTCTGAATGTGCCGAACGCCGTATTCATGCTGTTTGAAGAATTGCTGGCCTTTGACCATTTAAAGAATGAAGCCCTGGTAATCAGCAACGTGAGCGTTAACGATACCACGGATCTTCGTGAAGCCTACCGCAAGGCCCGGGAAAGAATCGATGAAATCGGGGAGGACCTTCATACCGATATCGATTATCAGACACCGAAAAAAAGCAAACCGAATCCGCTGTATTCCAACATGACGAAAAAAGAGTTTGAGACAAAGGTACTGAAGGCGAAAGAACACATCAAAGCGGGTGATATTTTTCAGATTGTCCTCAGCCAACGTTTTCATCGGCGCACGACGGCGGAACCAATCACGATCTACCGCGCCCTGCGGACCATAAACCCCTCACCGTACATGTTTTATCTGAAGTTGAACGATTTTGAGGTGTTGGGTGCGTCCCCGGAACTGTTGGTGAAAGTGGAAAATAAACAGGTGGAGATACGGCCCATTGCCGGTACCCGCGGCAGGGGGAAGGATGAGGCGGAAGATCAGTCGCTGGCGGAGGACCTGTTGTCCGATGAAAAGGAAAAAGCGGAACATCTGATGCTGGTGGACCTGGGTCGAAACGATGTGGGACGTGTATCCGTTTATGGCACGGTGGAGGTAAAGGAATTCATGATTGTTGAGCGCTATTCGCACGTGATGCATATTGTTTCGGATGTCCGGGGACAACTCCGGGAGGACCGGGATGCCCTGGATGCCCTGATGTCCGGTTTTCCGGCGGGGACCCTCTCCGGGGCGCCGAAAATCCGGGCCATGGAAATCATTCATGATCTGGAACCAACGCGCCGGAATATCTATTCCGGGGCCGTTGGGTACATGGACTTTACCGGGGATCTCAACACCTGCATTGCCATCCGGACATTGCTGGCCAAAGACGGAACAGTCTATTTCCAGTCCGGGGCGGGAATTGTGTATGATTCCGATCCGGAAAAAGAGTATGAAGAAACCGTGAATAAGGCCAAAGCCATCGTAAGCGCGATTGACTTTGCCGAGAACGGATTGGTGAAAAACAAACCGGAATCCGGACAATGATACTAATCATCGACAATTACGATTCATTCACCTACAACCTGGTGCAATACGTCGGCAGCCGAAATGGGAATCTGGAAGTATTCAGGAACGATGCCCTGTCCCTGGCGGATATCAGCCGGATGAAGCCGGAAAGGATTGTTATCTCTCCCGGTCCGGGAACACCGGAAGAGGCAGGTATGTCCATCGATATCATCAAAAAATTCGGGAAGGATATCCCCATTCTCGGTATTTGTCTTGGTCACCAGGCAATTACCGTCGCCTACGGTGGAAAAATCGTCCGGGCACACACAATCGTACATGGAAAAACATCCCAGATTACCCATACCGGATCGGCCATTTTCAAAGGCATCCCGACCACTTTTTCGGCTACCCGCTATCATTCGCTGGTGGCGGAAAGAGAATCGTTTCCCGAAAGTCTGATCATTACTTCATTCACCGCGGACGGATTGATCATGTCTTTGGAGCATAAGGAACATCCGGTATTTGGTGTGCAGTTTCACCCGGAGTCCATCGTAACGGAGTTCGGAATAACCATAATCGAGAATTTTCTTGAGGTGTAAATGAAAGCAATCATCGAACAACTGCTGGGCAGGGAAGACTTGACCCGGGACAAAGCTTATCAGGTAATGTTGCGGATTATGTCCGGAGAATTTGACGACGCGCAGACCGCCGGTTTTCTGATCGCCCTGCGCGCCAAGGGCGAAACTCCGGCGGAAGTTGCCGGTTTCGCCCAGGCGATGCGGGAAAAGATGACGCCCGTTTCGATCAGCAGCGAGGCCATCGACATGTGCGGCACGGGCGGCGATGCCAGGGGAACGTTTAACATTTCCACCGCCGCGTCCATTGTCGCAGCCGGCGCCGGGGTAAAGGTGGCCAAGCACGGCAACCGCTCCATGACGTCCAGGTCCGGTTCGGCGGATGTCCTGACGGCGCTGGGGGTCGATATTGCCATGCCGCCGGAAAAGATGGCCCGTTGCGTGGATGAGATCGGTTTGGGATTCCTGTTTGCTCCCGCCCTGCATCCGGCGATGAAGCACGCGATCGGGGCCCGGAAGTCCCTGGCCGTGCGGACGGTTTTTAATATCCTGGGGCCCCTGTGCAATCCGGCGGGGGTGAAGCGCCAGGTCATCGGCGTATTCGGCGGTGAATTGACGCAACCCCTGGCCGAGGTTCTCCGGCTGTTGGGCGCCGAAGAGGCGTATGTGGTCCATGGGCAGGATGGGATGGACGAATTCACGACCACCGCTTCCAGCCTGGTAAGCCATTTGGATCCGACCGGCAAGATTGAATCCATGACATTGTCCCCGCGGGATTTTGACCTGGAAACAACCACGCTTGAATCACTGCAGGGTGGTGACCCGTCGGAGAACGCGACCATTATCCGTTCCGTATTGGAGGGTGAAAAAGGTCCCCGGCGGGATGTGGTGGTGTTGAACGCCGCGGCCGGAATCGCCGTGGGCGGCAAAGCCGCCACGATCCGGGAGGCAATCCCCCTGGCCGCGGAATCAATCGATTCCGGCGCGGCGTTAAATGTGCTGGAGAAATTGGCCCGGGCCTGATGAATATCCTGCAGGAAATCGTTCTTCATAAACAGGCGGAGGTACGTCAGCGCCGGTCTCGGCGCAGTCTGGAATCTTTGAAAAACGCATCCCGCACCGCTCCTTTGGTACCGTTCGGAGCGGCCCTGGCCCGTGACGGCATCCAGGTAATCGCCGAACTGAAACGAAAATCTCCTTCGGCCGGGGAAATCTTTGCGGCGGCCGATCCCGAAACGGTCGCCGGGGAATATGAGGCGAACGGCGCGGCGGCGATTTCCGTTTTGACGGACCGTGAATATTTCGGGGGGTCGCTGGAATTCCTGCGGCGGATCAAGGCGACCGTTTCCATACCGGTGTTGCGTAAGGACTTTATCGTGTCCGAGTACCAGATATACGAATCTTACGTTGCGGGCGCCGACGCGATTTTGCTCATCGCCGAAATCCTGGAAGAACAGCAACTGCGCGATTTTTATACCCTGGCCCGGGAACAGGGTCTGGAGGTCCTGGTCGAGTTCCACGCCCGGGAAGAACTGGCGTCTGTGCAACGTCTGGAGCCGGATATCGTGGGGGTCAATACCCGCAATCTGGAATCCATGACCACCGATATTCGCTGGTGCAGGGATGTTTTTGAGGAATTACCGTCGAAAGCGGTGAAGGTCGCCGAAAGCGGTGTTCATACTTCCGCGGACCTTATCTTTGTGGAGGAATCGGGTTATGATGCCGCGCTTGTGGGCACGACGCTGATGAAACACGGCACCCCGGGGGCTACCCTGAGAGAATTGCGGGGGGGAGAACTGAAATGATCCCGGTCAAGATTTGCGGTATTACAACCGCCCGCGATGCGCACCTTGCGGTGCAGGCCGGTGTATCGGCTATCGGATTGATCTTTTATCCACCCAGCCCCCGTTACGTGGACATGCTCAGGGCCAGTGAAATCGTGAAAAGCGTTCCGGATAATGTTGCCAAAGTAGGGGTGTTCGTTAATGAAAAGGCGGAGGCCATCCACGCCATCGCCGATGCCGTGGGGCTGGATTTTGTCCAATTGCATGGTGATGAGGATTCGGATTTTTGTTCCGCGATGAGGCGACCGGTAATCAAGGCAATCCGGCTGGGGAAACGATCGCCGGGCGGAAATATGGAAGGTTACGAGGTACACGCGTTTCTGTTGGATACGTACCGGTCGGGAAGTCCGGGCGGAACGGGAATCGCATTCGATTGGGATCTGGTTCGTGACCTGCGGCTCGGGAAGCCGTTGATATTGGCCGGAGGACTTGCCCACGGCAATGTGTTGGAAGCGATCCGGGTCGTAAAGCCCGCCGCCGTCGATGTGAACAGTGGCGTGGAAATTTCCCCGGGACAAAAAGACCCGGGTAAGATCAAGGCCCTTTTTAACCGGTTGAACACTACCGGGGAATATGAAAATATATTTACTCCACGGAGGGAGGAAAAATGATGGGAAAACAGGGATCGGCAACCTATTCGTTCCCGGATGAACGCGGGCATTTCGGAGCTTTCGGCGGGAAATATGTCCCCGAAACCCTCATCCCGGCAATTACGGAACTGGAAACGCTTTTCCTGGAAACCAGGGATGATCCGGGGTTTCAGAGCCAACTGGCGGGATTATTGAAAGAGTATTCGGGTCGCCCAACGCCCCTCTATTACGCCCGGCGGATTTCCGATGAGTTGGGATTCCACATCTATCTCAAGCGGGAAGACCTGAATCACACCGGCGCCCATAAAATCAACAATACCCTGGGACAGATTTTGCTTGCGCGGCGGATGGGGAAGACCCGCATCATCGCCGAAACCGGAGCCGGCCAGCACGGTGTTGCGACAGCTACGGTGGCGGCGCAATTCGGGTTGGAATGCGTGGTGTACATGGGAGAAGAAGATATCCGCCGGCAAAAACTGAATGTGTTCCGAATGGAATTGCTGGGAGCGGAAGTGCGCCCGGTATCCTCGGGAAGTAAAACTCTCAAGGACGCCACCAACGAAGCGATTCGCGACTGGGTTACCAATGTGGAGAACACCTATTACCTGATCGGTTCCGTCGTGGGGCCTCATCCTTATCCCATGATTGTGCGGGAATTCCAGGCGGTCATCGGGCGGGAAGCCAGGGTGCAGTTTGCCGAACGTCCCGGTGTGCCGGAGATTCCGGACGCGCTGGTAGCCTGTGTGGGCGGCGGGAGCAACGCCATCGGATTATTTTACGCGTTCCTGCAGGACGAAGTGCGGTTGGTGGGGGTGGAAGCCGCCGGTTTGGGCACCGATACCGAGCAACACGCCGCCACGTTGACCAAGGGCCGGCTGGGCGTGCTGCACGGCTCCGCCAGTTATTTACTCCAGGACGATGACGGACAGGTAACCCTGCCCCATTCCATTTCGGCCGGGCTCGATTATCCCGGCGTGGGGCCCGAGCACAGTTATTTAAAGGAATCGGGCAGGGTGGAATATTTGTCGGCCACCGATGAAGAGGCGATCAGCGCTTTTTGTTGGCTGTCGGAACGGGAAGGCATTTTGCCGGCCCTGGAATCGGCCCACGCCCTGAGTTTCCTGCGAAGGAACGATAACGGCCTTCAACCCGGTTCGCACGTTGTGGTTTGTCTGTCGGGCCGGGGCGATAAGGATGTAAACACGGCGGCGGATTACCTGGGGAAGAAATTATGAAGACGGATCAAATACAGGTTAAGAAACAACAGGGGGGCGGGGAAGCTCCCGGGAACAGAATCCAATCCCTTTTCCGCACTCCCGGAGAAAAACTGATTCCTTTTATTACCGCCGGCTATCCGACAAAGGAATTAACGGTGGAGCTTGTTCTGGCGGCCGAACGGGCCGGGGCGGATATGATCGAGCTGGGAATGCCCTTCTCCGATCCGTTGGCCGAAGGTCCCGTGATCCAGGCTTCAAGCCAGGCGGCCCTGGAGAACGGAGTAACGTTAAAATGGATTCTCGACCAGGTTCGAATCATCCGTGAAAGTTGCGAAATACCCCTGGCGCTGATGGGATACATAAATCCTATCCTTCAGTACGGAGTGGAAGCGTTTGTGAAGGATTGCCGTGCGGCGGGCGTGGATGGCTTGATTATTCCCGAC
>Ga0256830_1000926_pt1 | contig 21798 bp, 16 predicted proteins | sample 128326metaG_FD_190537 | JGI IMG/M metagenome (GOLD analysis project Ga0256830, IMG submission 190537) | Hydrothermal vent microbial communities from Lau Basin, Pacific Ocean - 128-326 | ecosystem: Environmental > Aquatic > Marine > Hydrothermal vents | place: Pacific Ocean: Lau Basin | collected... | reverse complement strand
GAAACAGCACCACCCGATTCTCGACGGTAATGTAAAGCGGGTACTGGCGCGCCACTGCGCGATTGATGGCTGGCCGGGCGCACCCACAATTCAGAAGAGGATGTGGCAGCTGGCCGAAGCGCGTACCCCGAAGAAGAGTTGCGATCTTTACACCCAGGCGATTATGGATCTGGGGGCGACCATCTGCCGCCGCAGCAGAGCGCGCTGTGGTGAATGCCCGGTGTCATCCGACTGTCTGGCGCTGGCAGCGGGGCGGGTCGATCAGCTTCCGGCACCGAAGCCGCGTAAAAAATTACCACTACGTCAGGGGGTGCTGCTGGTGTTACAGAATGAAGCGGGTGAGTGGCTGCTGCAGCGGCGTCCACCGGCCGGCATCTGGGGCGGGCTGTGGTGTTTCCCGGAGGGGCCGAGTGAGGCGCTAAAGGGTGTTGCACTGCGTGAGTGGTGTCGTCGCGAGCTGGGCTGCGAGCTTATAAATGTTGAAAATGGCGCGGTACAGCGCCACACCTTTAGTCATTACTGCTATGAGGTGACACCGCTGCATGGCCATGCAAATGTTGTGGAAAGCGTTGTCATGGATGACGATTCACACCTCTGGTACAATCCCGCCTCGATCATGGCGCTTGGCCTGGCCGCGCCAGTGAGGCGAGTCATTGATCAAATGGTTATCGATTAAGGTATCTCAGCGAAGCGAGTTCGAAGGAGTGGCAAATGACCCGTATGGTGGAATGTGTGGTATTGAAGAAAGAGGCGCCCGGTCTGGAGTACGCCCCTTATCCTGGCGAGCTGGGCGCGCGCATCTATTATGAGGCCTCGGCTGAGGCGTGGCAGATGTGGCTCAAACAGCAGACGATGCTGATTAACGAAAACCGCCTGGTGCCGATCGAGCCGCGGGCGCGCAAATTTCTTGAAGGCGAGATGGAGAAGTTTTTCTTCGGCGGCGGCTCTGAAACCCCAGAAGGGTATGTTCCACCAGAAAAATAGCGTTAGCTGTAAAATAATATCACTCTATAGGTTTGCTTGTAACTGATTGAATTAACTTGCATCCCTTGCGCATCGGAAACCCACGTCGGTGCTAGCCCTCTCCGGTGTGGTGTGGGCGCGACGTGCGGCACGGAAAAAGGTGCTGAGGCCGTAATGGCCCATTCCGGCTCCGCCCCCTTTCACTACGCGGTGCTGTTTTGTGTAGTTGGGGTCGTTGAATCTGTTGCCTTCATAGGGCTGGTAGATATCGGCCACCCACTCTGAGACGTTCCCCCCCAGATCAAACACACCGTAATAGGAGCGATCTTTGGGGAAACTGCCGGGCGGCATGATCGACTCATCATCTTCCTGGTGAGGGTTTTCGCCCGAATTGGCAACGCCCTGCGTCCAGTTATCACCCCATGGAAACTCATTGCCGTTAGGGCCGCGTGCCGCTTTCTCCCACTCTGCCTCCGTGGGCAGCCGCTTACCAAGCCAGCGGCAGTAGGCGTCTGCATCGAACCAGTTGACCGCCGTGACCGCAAGTTTGTCGCGCTGCGCCTGTTTGGCAAACAGCGCATCGAGCAGCTCTGGTTTATCCAGCGCGCTGGGGTTGAGGTCTAGGTTGAAATAGTCGGTGGCGATCATGCGGAGTTTGTCGACATCGAAATTACGCAGATAATGGTCGTAGACGTTATAGCCGCTCTGTATCCACGCCGGCGGCTCCGGGCGGTGGGTGGCGAGGACAAAGCGCTTGTACTCAGCGTTGGTGACCTCATATTTATCGATCATAAAGCTGGGCAGCGTCACCTGATGTTCAGGGTGTTCGTTTAGGTAGAGCGGTGTCACAAAGCCGTAGCGCTGCTGCAGCCCTTCATTATCGACCTTGTTGCTGCCGCGGATGAACGGCCCGGCGGGGATCATGATTTCGCGCTCATTACTCGGGCTATCGCCAGCTGCGGTGCTGGGCGTCACACCTGGTAGAGGGGCAGAAGCTATATCGACAGGGGCTGGCAGCGGTTCGGCCATCTCCGATGGCGCAGGCCTGTCGCAACCCACCAGGGTGGCGGCAAGCAGTAACAGAGGGACTGTTTTGAGTTCGCTTTGCATGCGCCGCAATATACCGCAGATCAGGTGAAATGATGAGTTTTCGAACAAAATTCGAGGTTTATCACCCGTTCGACTTGACTAAAAACAGCCTGCCCTGTTTAATACGCCCTCGCTGACAAAAAAGCGGCAGCAATGCCTGTAGCGAATCCGCATAACAAAATGCCCAGGTAGCTCAGTCGGTAGAGCAGGGGACTGAAAATCCCCGTGTCGGCAGTTCGATTCTGTCCCTGGGCACCATACAAATCCAAATTTCATTGGCAACCATTCGAGAAGGCAGGGTTTTCCGTCTTTTGTTTTTTGGCTTGCCCTGTGCCTTGGCCGCCTCACTGAACTTATGTCGCGCATCGGAAAACGGATCATGTTGCAGCGCCCCTTCTACCAGTATGGCCTACCAGCATGGCGAGTCCGCTAATGCCCTTGCGGAAGTCGACAATCATCTTCTCACTCCATCGAGATCGAAATAGCGAAGCCTGAGGTAGGGGGGCAGGGCGGTAGGGTGTCGTTTTTTTTGCGCTTGCTGTTGTTAGGGTCTCAGGTGCGCTTCTCAGCTTTGGTGTAAGCCTCTTTTTTGTTGCGTCGAGGTCCAACAGCCAAAACCAGGACTTCTACTTTGTCGTCATCTACCTTGTAGATTATTCGAAACGAAGCTGTGCGAATTCTACGACAGCCAGCCAGATTATGCCTTAAGGGCCTTCCTGATTTGTCTGGTGAGCCGTTTTGGATTCGTTCTTCAACTACTTTTAATATGCGGCGGGCCCCCCCTCTGCCAGCGCTATCCAGGTCACCTTGGACATCAGGGTGATAGTTGACTGCCCATGGCATTGAGTTCAATCCTCTTTGTCGGAATAGCGGGTAACCATATCAGCATGACTGATTGCTGTATCGGCATCAAAGGTTGCTAGGCGCTCGATAGCGATTACTTGAAGGCGTAAATCTTCAAGCTCGTCCTGCATGTCTTCAAAGGTTTCAACGGGCAGAACGACAGCAGAGGGGGTGTTATTCTTCATGACTACAAAGCGGTCTTGCTTTCCGCTGGTTAAGGCGTCAAAAAAGCGTTTGGCAGTGCGCGTAAAGTCAGTGATTGAAACAGATTGGTCTTTTCTTTCAAGCAAAGCCGCCATAATAGACTCCTTAAATTTCTAAGTGGTAATGTGTGACCGGTCACTATACAGAAATATGATAATTTTGCGAGAAATTGTATGATTATTAAGTGTGTCGGGTCTTTGGTCCGATTACTTTAGCGCTTTCATTTTATATAACCTATTGATTTTATTTGATGAGTTGTTGTGGCGGGTGGTATTTGAATTGATTTTACTCCCTTGTGATGGAATATGGCGATGTTTACCATGAAACCGTGATGCTCTTTTGCCACACCAGAGAGTCAAGAAGCCCAATAGATGGCAGTAAGGTGTAATAGCTAAGTAATCGATTGTTTATCGAGGCAGTTCTCTGGATTTTCTGCGCGGGAATCCTCTGGCGTAATCTGGTTGAGCGCTTGTTCCAGAAGCTCAAAAACTTTCGTCGCATAGCGGCGCGCCACGAAAAGTTAAAACGAAATTATCAAGCTATGCTCTGCATTGGTGCTTCGATGATACGGCTTGCCTGGTGGTCGTTAACAGCCCTTCATTTTGCGATAGACCCTACAAATCTTGTAAAAGTAATCAACCCCCAACTTGGTTTGCCGCTAGGTAGCATATAATGTGGCTGTGCTCGTTGCGCTGGACTTACAAAGAGAACGGCCCCTTCACGATTTGGTGTAAAAATGGACAGAAAAATAGAAGGCCCTTTCAAATTATTTACGTATAAGCTCACATGCACCGTGCTAGTTGTTGGCGTTCTTTTCGGATGCAGCGGAAACGATTCGACAGATAGATCATCTGCTCCCAGTGGGAGTGATCTCGATGGCGCTCCGGCTAATGGTCCTTTCGATGTGGAACCCACTTCGGGGGCTGGTGGCAGTATCGAGCCATCAGCCATCCAACGCATTGAGAAAAATGAAAAAACAAGCTTTACAGTAATGCCGGATATCGGCTACAAAGTCGATAGTATCAGTGGTTGCGGCGGTTCTTTCTCTAACAATATATACACAACAAGCCCTATCCTTGCTGCCTGCACTGTTAGCGTAACCTTTTCCCTGAACAACTATTCTGTCACTACCTCAGCCGACCCAAATGGCACTATCAACCCCGAAGTCGCAGTAGTGGCTCATGGCAGCAGCGCAAACTTCACCGTGACACCAAATGACGGTTATAGAATCGACAGTGTCAATGGTTGCGGTGGCTTATTATCGAACAATATTTACACAACAGGCCCCATTCTTGCTGCTTGCACTGTAGGCGCAACCTTCTCCCTGGATAACTACTCTGTCACTGCTTCAGCCGACTCAAATGGCACCATCAGCCCCGAAGTCACGATAGTGGCCCACGGCAGCAGCACAAACTTCACCGTGACACCAGATATCGGTTACAGAATCGGCAGCATCAGTGGTTGCGGCGGGACGCTGCTCGGAAATATTTATACGACTGGCGCTATCTTCGCGCCCTGTACCGTGAGTGTGAACTTCACCGCCAATGACACCAGCCAGCTTCCCTTTAATGGGGACGAATGGTTCGTTAAAGATGGCATGACAGGGTCTGGAAGCGAGGCCGACCCATTTGGTACCATTCAGGAGGCGATAGATATTGCAAGGGAAGGTGACGGCATAACGATTTTCCCCGGAACCTACAATGAATCTCTTTCAACCAAATCAAACGCAACCGCCCAGAATCCGATCGTTATTCAAGCCAAAGAAGGTAGGGGAACGGTCACTATCACATCAAATGGACGCGTTTTAACCGTCGGGCACGCTTACAATCAATTTTCACAACTGGTATTCGCCGGACAATATGGTGACAGCGATCTGATTAAAGTTAGAACATCTGCTGATGGTTGGGTTTTGCACAATTCAGAGGTAAAAGAATCATCCCGAGACTGTATCGATATGGCCTCGCCCAGCGATGTCGTTATTATTGATTCGACGATTCATCACTGTTTAAATGCTCAAGGTGGGCGGAAAGATGCGCATGGTATTGTCGGCGCATCCGTTCGTAACCTTCTGATCAAAAACACGCAGGTACACAGTTTCTCAGGGGATGCTTTTCAGGTTGACCCCGGTCGGACAAGCCCAGGTTGGGATGGCGTTGTGATTGATGGTTGCCAGTTCTGGCTTGAGCCTCTTCCAGATGCAGTCAATGGATTTGCAGCGGGCGTTGTTCCCGGAGAAAACGCGGTGGACACTAAAGTCACGAACAATACTCGCCCAAAGTTGAAAATCGTTAACTCATCATTCTGGGGGTATCGAAACGGATTGATAACCAATATGGCCGCACTGAATTTAAAAGAATCGGTGGATGTTGTTGTTGATGGTGTTACCATTTTTGATTCAGATATCGCATTCCGTCTTCGCCATCCAGCACAGGTAGATATTACTAACGCCATTATTCATTCTGTTACGCGAGCTGTTCGTTACGAGGATGACATTGCTGAGGTGCTCATCTGGAACAGCACGTTTGGCAGGGATATCGATACGCTTTTTCAAAAGGCCAGCTCGTCAGCGACAACTTTCGATATCCAGAACTCCCTAATACTGTCAAATGGGTTTCCGCAGGAGGTAAGCTCTGATCAAAACTTAATTGTAGGTATTAGCGACTTCCGGAATGCCAATGCACACGACTACACACTGGATGAAAACTCGTATGCCGTTGACAGAGGTGTTGACCTGAATATCCCGATAGACCGGTTTGGTACCAACAGACCGTTGGGACAAGGAGTAGATATGGGGGCGGTTGAATCCTATTAAATTTACGCCCCAGAAAACTTTTGAATTGGAAAATACCGGCACAAGTTATCGCAAAAAATGTGGTATGAAATTGGTTGATGGTGCAGTTGCTACCTGAACGCAGCGGCTGGATACTAACGAATGTCCATAAAATGCCAGAAATATACGGTCAGGAGAAGAGTCGAGACTGCTATGATGATGAGAGTGCTTTTATTTGCCATGGTGTTTGACCTCGCGTGACGATAAAGGTATCGCGAGTATCGTGAGGCACAGGCTGATAATCAATTCGGAAGTTTTTTGCATTAACGACGTAAAAACTTTACAAACAGAATTGGCGTATCAGCCTTGATAGTAATTCAACGGTTGGCTTGATTTGCTCCAGCATTTGTCGGCGCTGTGTGTCAACGTAACGTTATCTCTATAGAGGTGCGCGACAGTGTACCAATAGCTAGAATGATTTAACATCACCACTACTCAATACTGAACAATTATGCCCGTTATCATTTTACTATTCATGCTGCTCTCTATGCCGATAGCGGCCTCCGCTTTCCCTGATGGCTGGCGTCTGCCGACAGATAAAGAGCTGATAACGGAGCCGCCAAGAGATGATTCGCCACTGAAATATGCGCGGGTTGAGAGTGATTTTAATGGCGATGGAAAAATGGATTACGCCTATTTATTGAAGAGTACTCAATATCCGGGCGAAGGGTTGATGGTCAGGCTTTCTACATTGAGTGGCTATGAGTGGCAGCTGCTTGATCGGGTTGAGTGGAGTGAGGAGTTTTCTACGGCGGGTCTGAAAATGCGGATCAATCTGGCTCAGCCGGGCGGTTATAAAACTGCCTGTTCATTCGGCTATTGGCAGTGTGGTGAAGATGAGCCGGCGGTACTCAAATTAAAGGGTAGCGGTATTTACCAGATCCGTTTCGATGGAGTCGTGGCGATATGGTTCTGGGATATGCAGTACCAGCGGTTTAAGAAAGTCTGGCTAGGAAATTCAGCGGACTATTAGGGCGCGCTTTAAGTTTCAGCCTCAGATTCTGTTAGCACCTCCTGACCTGTCTCGCGTAGCATCGCCTCGGCGGTTACCTGCTGGGCTACCCTGAGCTCTCTGAAGACTATCTCGGCCCGCTTAAGGTTACCCTCCTTCGCCAGTTTTTCTAATTCAATGGAGACCTTGTTGAGCTGTGTGGCACCAAACTGTGCGCTAGCACCTTTGATGGAGTGGGCGGCATGTTCGAGCTGTTCGAGATCTCCCTGTTTAATGGCCTCTTCTACCCGCGAGACATTCTCAGCTGCATTCTGAGTATGCTGTTCGATAATTTCCAGGAAGCGCTCACCAAACATCTTTTTGAGTTGATTAAAGGGGGTGAGGTCGAGCGCTTCTGATAATGGGTTGGCTCTATCCGTTGGTGATATTAGCGCTTCATCTTTGCTATCGTATTCAACCATTTCAGCTTTATGCGCTAACCATTTTATCAGAATATTTTCCAGAGCCTCCTGGTTGACAGGTTTTGATATGTAGTCATCCATCCCGGCATCAAGGCACTTTTCCCGGTCAGATTTCATTGCGTTGGCAGTGAAGGCGATGATAGGTGTGCGTTGATGCTCAGGGTCAGCTGCTTGAAACCTTCGGATCGCGGTGGTGGCCTCAAAGCCATCCATCTCTGGCATCAGGCAGTCCATAAAGATCAGGTCAAAGTCACGGATCTTGGCTAGTGCGAGCGCTTCAAGTCCGTTGCCTGCAGGGGTGACGGTGCAGTGGTAGCCTTCCAGCATTTCTGTAGCAACATCTATATTGACAGGGTTATCTTCTACGAGCAGTATCTGGGTGTTATTAAATTCAGGCTTTTTACGTGAGCCGGTTCTCGCTGCTTTTAATGTGTGCCGTGTGAGCAACGGGATCTCGCGGTTATGTAACTTAGCGTCCCGTATCAATGAAAGGATCTGCGGGATCTCAGATGGATAGGTGGGCTTGGTTAGGTAGCCATCAACCCCCAGTGATTTCAGTCGCACACCATCGCCCTTTCCTGGGTGAGATGTTACAAATAAGAGAGTGCCATCTGCGAGTAGTTTACGCTGCATAATCTCTGCGGCGAGCGCTTCACCAGCTGTTTCTGGAATATGGGAATCGATGATCGCAATATTAAACGGGTCTTCCTCCCTGACGGCCCGCTGAAGCAGGTCAATGGCCTCTTTAGCGGAGCTGGCACTACTGACCTCTCGCAGCCTGAGGGGGGATAGCTGCTCTTTAAAGATGGTGCGAGCAGCCTCACTACTGTCAACGATCAGGGTTTTAAGTGCGCTAAGGTCGTGATGATTGATGCAGGTTTCCTGCTCTTTTAGTGGCTCTGGTGATATCTGTAGCTTTATCGTGAAGGTGAAAGTGGAGCCCTTCCCTTTCTGGCTTTCGACGGTAATGTCGCCCCGCATCATCGTGCAGAGCTGCTGGCAGATCGCAAGGCCCAATCCTGTGCCACCATATTTACGTGTGGTTGAACTATCTTCCTGGTCGAACTTATTAAAGATATGTGACAGTTTGTCCTGCGCGATACCGATACCGGAATCTGCTACTGAAATTCTGAACTCTGCCAGCTCTGTTGTTTGTGGTGTATTGGTAATGATCGACTCAATGGTGAGCAAAATATCTCCCTGCTGGGTAAATTTAACGGCATTACTGAGCAGGTTTAATAAAATCTGGCGGACACGGCCGGGGTCCCCAATCACAAATCGTTCTGTATTGGGTCTGTAGCGCAGCAGCATTTCAATCCCTTTTTCCCTGCATTTTAGTGCCATCAGTTCTGAAACATCCTCAACGAGCGATTGCAGATCGAAAGGGACCTCTTCAAGTTCCAGTTTTCCCGCCTCAATCTTGGAGAAATCGAGTATGTCGTTGATGATGGTGAGCAAGGCGTCGGCAGAGTTCATGGTGGCCCTGGCGTAGCTGCGCTGTTTGGGGCTAAGGTCTGTCTCCAGGAGTAGCCCAGACATGCCGATAATGCCGTTCATTGGGGTTCTTATTTCATGACTCATATTGGCGAGAAATTCAGATTTCTGCAGGGTTGCCGCCTCAGCATTCTCTTTTGCTTCAACCAGCTCCTGTTCGGCCTTTTTTCGTTTTGTGATATCAGTGCGGATCGCAATATAACTTTCGGGCTCATCGTCATCGTCCATAAAGGGGACGATGGTGGTATCAACCCAATAGAGACGGCCATCTTTGGCTCTGTTACAGATCTCACCATTCCACACTTTTCCTGCTGAAATCGTCTCATACATCTTCTTGAAAAAATCGCTGTCGTGATAGCCTGAATTGAGCAGGCGATGGTTCTGGCCGAGTAGCTCCTGTCTGCTATAACCAGTAATCTCTGTAAATTTGTCGTTAGCAAAGTTAATGGTGCCAGTGACATCGGTAATGGCGACAATGGCGTGTTGATCAAGCGCGAATTTCTGCTCTTCAAGGTCGATAAGTGCCTCCTGGATCTCAAGGCTACTCTGTTCCATTACTAGCTCCTGCTCCAGGCGAGCGGCATTCATGTGGTTTAGCGCATCTGCCAGAACGCCTATCTCATTATTTGCATCGACCTTGACCGGTTGGGATATCTCTCCGCTGGCGATTAATTTACTGGCATCGACCAGCTGCGTGATGGGGCGGGTGATGCGCCTTGCCTGAAAGATTGCCAGCACCGTAACGATGATGCTGGTGAGGAGGAAAATCATGAGTATGATCTGTTTTAATTTTTGTGCTGGCGCGAACGCCTCATCGAAATTAATTTCACTGATGAGGGCCCAGTTGATCTCGCCGATGCTCACATTCTGGTGAATACCGACGACCTCTTTTCCCGACGGGCCGGGATAGTTAAAGACTATCTCATGTTCGTTATCTCTGTTGATGCTCGTATCGCCATGTTCCTGTTGCCAGAGTCTGGTCTGTTCTGAGTCTATTTTGAGGCGCAGTATCTCATCCTGATTATTACGCTCGAGTGGTGTTCGTAGTCGCCCATCCTGGCCCACTAGGTAGTGGGTAAGTGAGTTATCTATATGGTTGTTATTGACCAGATAGTGAATACGATCCAGCTGGAGCTGAATCGCAAATACCCCGATCTTGCGGCCCATCACATCAAATATCGGGGTGGTGATAAACCCTGCCAGCTTACCGTCGGGGGCGTGGTGTTCCAGGTCTGAAAATAATGTTTGACAGCTCTCAAGCGAACGTCTGGCCGTTGAGGCGAAGCGAGTTGAGGCGTAACGATCACTAAACAGGTTGATGCCAAGGTCGTTCTCTCTGGCAACAGTAAAGAGGATGTTGCCACTGTTATCGATTAAGAACAGGTTATAAATATAGTCGTACTGGCGTGAAAAGAGTACCAGATCCTGCTGGTATTCATCAGCCAGTGAACGCCAGGCAGCGCTTCTGGTAAATGTTTTCAGCGTTTCGTTGCTGGCCTTAAAACTATTCTGCAGGGCGATGAGGAGTTCAGGGGTTTGCTGATCTCCTGCCTGGGTTCGGATATCCATAAAGCGGTAATCGAACCAGGTTTTGATAAAGCGGGCGTTGCTGTGTGCATCTTGAGCCAGCTCTTGTGAGACAGTCTCATGCAGGCTATTGATCGCCTGGCGATAGCCAATCCAGGCCGTCAATGACATCGGGATAAGTGATAACAGCAAAAACCATAATAGTAAATTGCGGGCTAGAGAGCCGCGGGGCTTTTCGCTAGCGACACTATTTTTCACGGAGCTGTTCACTGGTCGCGGGTTTCCATATTGCTCAGCTCTGGCTCATCGTCGAGCCCCTTTAATAAGGGCCGTAACAGCCACAACGCTATCCATGCCTGTTGCTGGGGGGGATTGATTGCGCGACTGCTTTGCATGACCCATTCCTTTTGTCACTGTGTGTGGCCTCCATTGCCTCTACTATCACGCTAACGATCTGCTGCGGTGCGTGTGATATCGCGCACCATGCACTTTTCCAGCTTAAGGAATCGTTGCGTTAAGTGATCACTTCGTCGCTTAATTCTTCGTAATGACAGTTAATCAGCGGTTCCTTAATTGAATAACAGCAATTGAATAACAGCGTTATTGAATAAAAGCGTTATGCGCAGATCGTATATCGGTAATTTTTCCATTTTACTTAATCTGGATTCGCTCTGCTGCCAATCATCTCCTCTATCTGCTCATTATGGCTGGTATTGGTGTGAATATGGCCGTTACTATGGTGTAGGCGGCGACGGTGGCTTTGAGTCAGCACCTGTTGTCGCTGATAGCAATCTTTTGTTGACCGTTCGAGTGAGGGGTGTGGGCAGATGGTGCTGAAGAGGAGCATGGATGTGAAAGATGTAGCGGATAAACCCCGCCGTATTCGGCTCGATGAGATGAGTGAGCAGTTGTTGGCTGACGGCCTGATCGATAAGGGGCAGCACGAGATGCTGATGCTGAAGGCACGTTTTCGCGATAAGGGTGATCAACACCCGTTTGCGATTATCGAAAGCCATGAGCTGGTAACGGCGACCGCGCCACCGCAGTCGTTGAATCAGGACTTCCTTAGCCAGTGGCTGGCTGAGAAGCTCGCGCTGCCCTATCGTCGCATTGATCCACTGAAGGTGGATGTGGCTTCTGTTGCCGCTGCTGTCTCATATAGCTACGCCGAACGAAACAGGCTGCTGCCGATTGAAATGGGGGTGGGGTATGTGGTGATCACCACGGCGGAGCCTTATCAGACGGCGTGGATAAAAGAGCTTGAGCATGTGCTGAATAAAGAGGTGCGGCTTGAGATTACCAGTCCGGCCGACATCGAACGTTTTCGTGTTGAGTTTTATGCCATCTCTAAATCAGTGGTAGGCGCGAACGATGATAAGCAGGGGAGCTTGCCGAGTGAAATCAATAACCTTGAGCAGATGCTGGAGCTGGGTAAGGCGGGTAGCCTCGATGCCAATGATCAGCACGTGGTTAATATTGTCGACTGGTTATTACAGTACGCCTTTGATCAGCGCGCCAGCGATATCCATTTAGAGCCGCGTCGCGAGCAGGGCAATATCCGTTTCCGAATCGATGGTATGTTGCATCAGGTCTATCAACTGCCGGCACAGGTGATGGCGGCGGTAGTGAGCCGGATTAAAATTCTCGGGCGGATGGATCTGGCAGAGAAGCGTCGCCCACTCGACGGCCGCCTCAAGACCAGAGCGCCCAACGGCAGTGAGGTGGAGCTGCGCCTCTCAACCATGCCGACCGCCTTTGGTGAGAAGATGGTGATGCGTATCTTCGATCCCGACATTCTGGTGAAGAACTTTTCTGACCTCGGCTTTGGCAACGCGGAGTCTCTGCAGTGGCAGGCGATGATCGAAAAACCACATGGGATCATTCTGGTGACCGGGCCGACCGGCTCCGGTAAGACCACAACCCTCTATTCCACCCTGAAACATCTCGCTCGGCCCGAGCTTAATATCTGCACCATTGAAGATCCAATCGAGATGGTGGTGCCCGATTTTAATCAGCTGCAGGTGCAGCACAACATTGATCTCACCTTTGCCGACGGGGTTCGGGCGCTGCTGCGGCAGGACCCGGACATCATTATGGTGGGTGAGATACGTGATCGTGAGACGGCCGAAGTGGCGATACAGGCGGCGCTTACCGGTCACCTGGTGATCTCGACGCTACACACCAATGATGCGGTGCTGGCGATCACGCGGCTGCTGGAGATTGGTGTACCGCAGTATATGATCGGCGCATCGGTGATCGGAGTGGTGGCGCAGCGGCTGGTACGTACCCTCTGTCCGCACTGCAAACAGCCTGTCACCCCCGATGCAGCGTTATGGCAGGCGTTGAGTCAGCCGTGGAAGAGCGCGATACCGGAGAAGATCATGGCATCCAGCGGCTGCCTCGAGTGTCGTCAAACCGGTTATGCCGGGCGCGTAGGGATCTATGAGATGATGACGCTTTCGAGTAGCCTGCGAGAGCTGTTGCGCCATCAGAAAGTTGATATTGCACAGGTGCGGCAGCAGGCTCAAAAGGAGGGGATGCGTCCGTTACGAATCAGCGGCCTGCAGAAAGTGGCGAAGGGGATGACATCACTGGATGAGGTCTTTCGTGTGGCACCACCGCAGAGCGAGGAGTGACCGGCTGCGGCTTAACAACAGGCCGCTGTAAAGGTCTCGCTATCTGAGCCGCTCATTGAATTCACATACCATCTTCGATAGTTTCTGCAGGTCTTGATCGAGCTGTTTTTCTCGCTGCTGTATCTGTTGGGAAAAGTTGGCAAAGGTCTCAAGCAGTCTGGTTTTTTCATCTTGCAGGGTGTCGCCAAAACGTGCACGGTACTGTTGCTGAAGCGTTTCGATCATCGCTGAAAACTGCGCCTGACTGAGTTCTGACTGGTTAATGGTCTCCAGCAGTGCCTGTTCGATATCCAGCGGTGATTTTTTGAACAGCCTTTCATGGCGGGTCACAATCTGCTGAATGATGCTGGCGGCTTCTGCCTCCTCAATATCGGACATCAGACGGGTGATGTCTGATGCGATACCCGTTGAGAGTGTCGTCTGCGGCGCGCTCTTCTGCTCAGCCCTTTCAGTGGAAAGATTGAACGCGGCGCTTCCAAAACGTTCAATTCCTGCGTCGATGAGCGGCTGGAGCAGCTGTTTCGCCTCGGCCTCGCTGGTCTCCGGGTATTGCAGGTAAGAGAGGATCGCGACGGAAAGGTAGTCGCCGGAGAGGCCGCTCTGTTTCACTGCCGGGCCAGTTGAGCCAGTTGAGCCAGTTGAGCTGGTGGTACTGGTGGTATCCTCGGTTTGCTGGCGTTTGCTGTGCCAGTATTTGCTAAATTGATGTGGCTTTTTACTCGCTGCCAGTTTGCTATCGATACGCTCTGCGAGTGTTCGAATGTCACGACTGGCAGGGCTATGCGGTTGTGCCACAATGATCGGAGTTTGCAGGCAGATCGCGCTACTAATGGTTGGGTCTTCAGTAATATTTCCCATATAGCCGATGCGTGTCTGCAGGTATTTTTTTGCGGCGGCTGAGAAACGCCGGAACACCTCGCTCCCTTTTTGAGGCGAGGGGGTGCGGTTGACGATGGTATAGATCGGCTGTTTTAGCGCTTTGCGTTTCATCACCCGCATCAATGCAAAGGCGTCGGTCAGTGAGGTGGGTTCAGGCGAGATCACTAGCACGCAGTACTGGGCAGAGGCGAGGAACTCCAGCACCGTCTCTCCAATACCTGCCGCTGTATCGATGAGTAGATAGTCAAAGCGCGATTCCAGCTGTGTCAGCGCCTGCGACAGAAGCTGATGCTGTGCCTGATCGAGATCAACGCACGTGGTGATTCCGGATGCGGCGGGCACCACCTTAATGCCGCTGGGGCCGTCGAGCATGATCTCATCGATACTTTTTTCGCCGTTAAGCAGATGTTCGATGGTGTATTCAGGGTTGAGGTTTAGCAGAATGTTGATGTTGGCGAGGCCAGTGTCGGCATCCAGAATACAGACCTTTGCTCCCAGTTGTGCCAGTGCAATGCCGAGGTTTGTGGTGACACTGGTTTTGCCCACCCCCCCTTTGCCGCTGCTGATTGCAATGACACGGGTGGGGCGTGCATCCGGGAGTGGCGGGGCGGTGGTGGGCATGGTGGGTGCGGGTGCGTGTTTTAGCATAATTTGCGGTGTCGCAGCACTGTCATGAGGCAGCGTTGCTAGATCCCCTCCTGTTCTGGATTGTCCCATTCAGTATGATTAAGGGTAATGGTCTCGCGATAGTGCATCGTTTTAACGCTGTTTATAGCATCTTTTTCATGTGACTGCTTAGGTTGGTTCTCTAATGGCAGAATGGCTGTCTCCTTTTTCATCGGAAGCGGCTCTGCAATCTTGATAGTTTCAGAAGGGCCAGATGGCTGCTGCAGATCTGTATGGCGGCTCTGTGCGACCACGGGAGGTGGCGAGCCGATCGGTGCCATTCGCTGCGCGAGTGGTGTTAGCGGCTGGCCAAGGTGCTGTTCGTAGATTGAGGTAAAGACCATGATATTCTGGATGTAGTTGCGCGTTTCGCTAAACGGGATGGTTTCGGCCCAGATATCTGCATCGACCTGGCGGTTTTTGGGTATCCAGCGTTTGACTCTGGCCTCCCCTGCATTGTAGGCAGCGAGCGCCAGCACCGGGTTGTTATCAAAGCGTCTCAGTACTTTCCCCAGATGTTTCATGCCGAGCTTTAAGTTGGTTTCAACATCGATCAGCTGCATGCGACTTTTGAGGCGAATGCCGGTGCCGCGTGTCAGCTGTTTGGCCGTGCGCGGCATTAGCTGCATCAGCCCCATGGCCCCTGCACTGGAGCGCGCGTCCGAGGTGAAGGCGCTCTCCTGGCGGATGAGGGCAAAGGCGAGAGCCGTATCGATACTGTTTTCACGCGCTTTTACGGTTATTTTATCGCGATGAACAAGCGGGAAGCGGAGATCGAGGTCATCACGGTGGTCGGTACGCGCAACAGTCATAATGGCGCGGTCGTACCAGCCCCAGCGGTGGGCCAGTCTACCGGCCTGGTGAAGTTGTTCGTCAACCATGTAGCGAGTCGCAAAAAACCATTCGCGCCGGGCCTCGACGGCGCGCCCAAGTGCAAATAGCTCCTGTGCCCTCAGGATGCCGGGGTGCTGTTCAATGTTGGTTGTGAGTAGCTCGTTCTGTTGCAGTGGTGCGTGCCGAAAATGGTAAGGGCGCTGGAGTTTATCTGCGGCAAGAAAGCTGTAATAGCCCCGTTTCATGGCGAGTTCTGTATAGATCGCTTCGGCCTGAAGCGGCTGATCGAGCGCGGCCAGCACGCGCGCACGCCAGTATTGCCAGCGCGGGGTCTGCTGCTCTTCATCATTGAGCTGGTAGAGCCAGGCAAGTGCCGCATCCCAGTTTTGCTGGTTGAGCGCAGTGCGCACGCGCCATTCACGCAGGGATTGATCGGCCGGTCTCTCTTCGAGTACGGCAAGCCAGCTCAGCGCCTCTGGCCTGTTACGCAGTGCCATCGCCATCGCAATTGCACGTTCGACAGTGATCACTTCATCATCGCTGAAATCGTAACGGGCCTTGATCTTTGTCTGCCACACATCGGCTGCCTTGATGGGCTCTTTGCGTGCCATCCGTTTCAGGCCGTGAACGAGGATGGTATTTCGTATCGGATGTGCATTGGCAAACCATTTCTGTGAAAGAATACGTGATGGTTTGCGATGAACCTGGATCCATCTATTGGCCCAGACGCGCTCTTTCCTGGAGAGAAAGCGGGTCAGGTAGCGGCTCAGGGTGAGTTTGCGTTTTCCCATCGCCAGCTGAATGCGCTGCCAGGCAAGCTCATCATCGATAAATCCTGCCCTATGCCACGCCGTAAAGAGCGGATCACAGGCGCGTGGTTGTGAATGGCCGACGAGCCACAGCTGCTCCAGGCCATCAAAGGCGGCCGTCTGATCGCCGGTGTTGAGCAGTGCGCGGCGATAATAACACTGGAGTGTGATATTGCTGCTGGGCCTGTAATGCTGCTTAACGGCTTTCCAGCGCCCTTTTTGTGCGAGCTGTTTGATCCAGCGAAAATGGAGTTTGCTGCTCAGTGGGCTGTCATCATGATAGGTGTCGATGAATGTTGCGATTTCATCGTCGGGTCTTTTATGCAGACGAGTCCGCAGGTATTCATAACGCAGGTAGGGGTAGAGGGGGTATGTTTTGAGCTGCTGACTAAGCTGTTTGAACTGCGTGATCGAACCGCGCTTTAGCGCCTGCTCCGCCGCCATGAAGTTGTCACGCTGCTGTTTTATTATTGACGCGGCCTCATGCCCAGGTTCAAGTGACTCCTCCGCCCAACTGACTGATGTAATAGATAAAGTGAGGCATGCAGCGATGCTGGAGAGGTAAAAATTTCGGATAATTCGAGGCATAAGACTGATTATGAAAGTTTCATGCCAGTTATGCCGGGCGGGTGGTAATTAAAACAGCGATAAACAGAGAGGGAGAGATACGATGGGCGACACGACAGCGTCGCCCATCGGTTGGCAGTAACTAAGAGGCCATATCCTTGAGCGCTTTAAGAGGCTGTACCTTCACGACATTACGTGCAGGTTTGGCTTTGAATACCATCTCTTCTCCGGTAAAAGGGTTGGTTCCCTTGCGTGCGCGAGTCGCAGGTTTACGGTTCACTTTTACTTTCAGAATACCCGGCAGGGTGAAGACCTGAGCAGAACCTTTTTTGATATGTCCTTCGATCACTACTTTGAGTTCATCGAATACAGAAGCTATCTCTTTTTTTGTTAGCCCTGTCTTTTCAGAGAGGTGGCCAAAAAGTGCTGTACGAGTGTACGGTTCCTTGATCGCTTTTACGCGAGGCTTCTTGGTAGCAACCGCTTTTTTGGTTGATGCCTTTTTCTTTGCAGCAGCTTTTTTCTTAGTGACCATGTTTGCTTGTCTCCTCTGTTTATATAAGGGTTGCCGATAGGCTATGCAGTTAAACGAGATCCATGTGTGTCGCAGAATAGCAACGTGTTTGCTAAAGCGCAACGGTTAGTTGATTTGTGATTCGAAGTAAGATTAAGACTATTAATCTCGAATAATTCATTCATCAATAGTGAAATAGATAATCGATAAAATAAGCCTGCTACTCTATCGGTAGCAGCACTCTATTCTGGATGTGCGGCTGTGGTAGCTATCTTACTGCTAGCGGCGGGTTATTATCCGCCTGTATTGGTTGAGGTAAAGTAGTGCTGAGGGAGATGATTGCGGTATTATTTAAGCAGCAGAAAAAATACCAGCGATGGTTCGTCAGAGGATCAATATTGCAGCAGGGTGTAACAAATGAACGGTAGCGAACAGCGGGTCAGGTTTGCGATTAGCATCTCTGCCGACGACTATCTTGCGTACTACAAGGGGCAGGTGAGACAGGTTATTGTTGATGCGGAAGATGGTCGGCGCATACAGTTTCCTGCGAGCTGTCTTCAGCCTTTTATTATGCATGATGGCATCAATGGTATTTTTGTATTGCGTTTCGATGCCAATAATAAGCTGGTCGGGCTGGAGAAAACAGGCGAGTTACCATAGCTTATGGACGAAATGAGAAAACTGCTTGAAGTGATGGGGCAGCTGCGCCATCCCAGAACAGGCTGTCCGTGGGATCTCGCGCAGGATTACGCCTCGATTGCACCATGCACTATTGAAGAGGCGTATGAGGTTGTCGATGCGATTGAGCGTGGTGACATGGATGACCTGTGTGATGAGCTGGGTGACCTGCTATTTCAGGTGGTTTTTTATGCGCAAATGGCAAAAGAGGAGGGGCGTTTTGATTTTGCACAGGTCGCTGAACAGATCACAGAGAAATTAATTCGTCGCCACCCTCATCTCTTTAGTGACTCACCTGAGGGGGAAAACCGGGCAGCCGATCATCGAGCAACCTGGGAGCAGATTAAAGCCGAAGAACGCCGTAAAAAAGGGGTGACCACTCAGCACGCGGGTGCGTTGCATGGCGTTGCGAGTGCGTTGCCGGCAATGACTCGCGCGGTAAAATTACAGAAACGGGCAGCAGCTGTTGGCTTTGACTGGCCAGCGATTGAAGAGGTGCTGGATAAGGTTCAGGAAGAGCTGGATGAGGTGCGGGAGGTGCTGGAGCAGAATCAGGGCGCGCAGCGTATGGAGCATGAGATTGGGGATCTGCTGCAGTCGGTGACCAATCTTTCACGCCATGCCGGCATCGACCCTGAAACGGCACTGCGTGCAGCCAATCGTCGTTTTGAGCGACGTTTCGCTTCCATCGAGGCGCAGTGTATTGCGCAAGGGGTGACGCCAGCGACTGCAGGGCTCGATGCGCTGGAGGCGATGTGGCTTCAGGCTAAACGGGCTGAGTAGAGGGGTTGGGTTTGCCTGGTCTATGGCGCTGAATCTGTCGGACTGGCACAGGTTTTCGCCATTTTTTTGTAACACGTCACTTTTTATGGCGCTGGTCTGACAGAGGCGGCTGCACCTCTTTTGATCTATTTTCGCTGTAAATACAGTTTATTATCATCTCCTGCAAAGTGCTTCCTGTATAGCTATTGATATTGGCATGATCGATGCTCATAACAACATTAAGGTGATGGCATATTGAGCCGCTAACAGTAGTGAAGGATCTCGAAATGGCCATTTCTGAAAGGATGTTGAAAGGCCTGGCAAGGATGTAAACCAGAACATTGGAGGATACGCAAATGATGGGCATGATGATAGAAGCAGTATTGGTGGCTTTCACACTAGGCGGTGTTATAGGTGCAGCAGTTGCGGTTCATTTGAAATCGTCGTCTGACACCAGTAAACAGTGGTCAGAAGATGTGGCACCAGAAGATGAGTCGCTTGTTTATGTTAAAGAGGAACAGAACCGTTCAGGACGCCGTTAATACGGTCTACTTGCCGGTGGTGAAAGTTGTCGTTCTACAGCTCAATGTAGCTGATAGGTGTTGCTAGTAACTAAATTTCAGAGCAGTATTTGGTTGTTTGTAGCGCACCCCGTCAATGCATTCAGGTGGGCTATAGGGGGGCGGTTTTCGCTATGTAAAGTTCAGGGTTGCATTTAAAAGCAGCTCGCCATTCCTGATCGCACCACCCTGGTGTTGGTAATACCTTCCTGTTGTTCAGTTCTAATTGATTTTAAAGCGCTTAGCCGCTCATCCTGTGCTCAAATGCGAGCCTGCCGTCTACCTCTGTGACTGGAAATTCTGTTGAAAAAGTAGTAAGTTGTGCGGTTCTTTCTTAAGAGCTTCCGGGTTTGAAATAGCACAACGATGGCGCATAAATTATACATTAAGACCTTTGGCTGTCAGATGAACGAGTATGACTCGGCCAAAATGGCGGAGGTGCTCGCGGCATCTCACGGCGTACAGCGGGTTGATTCGGCTGAAGAGGCGGATATTCTGCTACTCAACACCTGTTCGATTCGCGAAAAAGCGCAGGAGAAAGTATTTCACCAGCTGGGTCGCTGGCGCGAGATGAAAGCGCAGCGGCCCAATACCGTGATCGGTGTCGGTGGCTGTGTCGCGAGTCAGGAGGGTGATGCGATTCGAGCGCGCGCCCCTTTTGTCGATCTGGTCTTTGGTCCGCAGACATTTCATCGCCTGCCGCAGATGTTAAATGAGGTGAAGCAGCAGCGGCAGCCTGTGATCGACATCAGCTTTCCCGAGATTGAAAAGTTTGACTGCATGCCGGAACCGAAGGCTGACGGGCCGACGGCGTTTGTGTCGATCATGGAAGGGTGCAGTAAATACTGCACCTTCTGCGTGGTCCCTTACACGCGCGGCGAAGAGTTTAGCCGCCCGTTTGATGATCTCCTCAGTGAAATATCGTCGCTCGCCAGTCAGGGGGTGCGTGAGGTGAATCTACTGGGTCAGAACGTCAACGCCTACCGTTATGAGATGGAGGACGGTACCGAGGCCGATCTCGCATTACTGATCACCTATGTCGCCAGCATCGAAGGTATTGACCGCATCCGTTTTACCACCTCGCACCCGGTTGAGTTTAGTGACAGCCTGATCGAAGTCTATCGTGAAGTGCCTGAGCTGGTTAGTCATCTCCATCTGCCGGTGCAGAGTGGCTCAGATCGTATTCTTGGGGCGATGAAGCGTGGTCACACCGTGCTGGAATATAAATCGAAGATTCGCCGCCTGCGCGAGGTGCGCCCCGATATCAGTCTGTCGTCTGACTTTATTATCGGTTTCCCCGGTGAGTCGGATGCCGATCATCGCGCCACTATGGATCTGATTGAAGCGCTCGGTTTTGATCACTCCTTCAGCTTTATCTATAGCGCACGTCCCGGCACCCCGGCCGCGGCGCTGCCAGATGATGTTCCGCATGCCGTCAAGCAGCAGCGGCTTGCTGAGCTGCAGAGACGTATTATCGAGATGACCGCCGCGATCAGTGCATCGATGGTCGGCACGGAGCAGCGAGTGCTGGTGGAGCGTCTCTCGAAAAAAGATCCGGCACAGGTGGCAGGGCGCACCGAAAACAATCGTTGGGTCAATTTGACGGCAGATCCGTCGGTGATTGGTCAGTTTGTGACGGTACGCATCACCGAGGCGCTGCCGAATTCGCTGCGTGGCGAGCTGGTTTCACGGCTTGCCCCTAACAGTGGTCGCCACGTTGCATAGCGGTTTCCAGCGCACTCTGTCACAGCCACTCGGTAGCGATCACAACGGCGGCGCTGTCGATGCCGTCTCTTCTCTTTTCTCATCAATGGTGTGAATTTAATCTTGAGCGATAATCAACAAACGAGTGAACTGCTGTTAGAGCCTGTCGATAACCAGCGTCTGGTCGAACTTTGTGGGCAGTTTGATGGCCACATCCGCCAGATTGAAGCGCATTTTGGTATACAAATTAGCAACCGTGGTAACGACTTCCGCCTGGTTGGCAACCCCGATGCGGTGATTGAAGCGAGCCGCCTACTGAAGACGCTCTATGCCGAAACCGATGGCGCAACATTAGCTCCGTCGCAGGTGCAGCTGGCGCTGCACTCCGCCCCTGCGCTCAAAGAGCTGGAGCAGCAGGTGGTTGAGAGTGTCCAGATACAGACCAGAAAGGGTGGCATCAAAGGGCGTGGCATCAATCAGGCGATGTATCTGCAGCGTATTCTGAGCCATGAGATCAACTTTGGCATCGGCCCCGCCGGTACTGGTAAAACCTACCTTGCAGTCGCCTGTGCGGTTGAAGCGCTGGAGAAGGAAGAGGTGAGACGCATTCTGCTGGTGCGCCCTGCGGTCGAGGCGGGGGAGCGGCTCGGTTTTCTGCCAGGCGATCTGGCGCAGAAGATCGACCCCTACCTGCGCCCACTCTACGATGCGCTGTATGAGATGCTCGGCTTTGAGCGTGTCGCTAAACTGATCGAACAGAATGTGATTGAGGTTGCGCCGCTCGCCTATATGCGTGGGCGTACCCTGAATGAGTCTTTTATCATTC
>Ga0256830_1000925_pt1 | contig 21814 bp, 20 predicted proteins | sample 128326metaG_FD_190537 | JGI IMG/M metagenome (GOLD analysis project Ga0256830, IMG submission 190537) | Hydrothermal vent microbial communities from Lau Basin, Pacific Ocean - 128-326 | ecosystem: Environmental > Aquatic > Marine > Hydrothermal vents | place: Pacific Ocean: Lau Basin | collected... | reverse complement strand
CACGGAGCCGCGCGGCGACGTGCCCGTTCCGGGGAGGGCCGGTCGTGACCGGGAAGGCTCGTTCCTTCTGGCCGGACTGCGGCTTCGAGCTCCTTACCCGGGACGGGCGGGGGCGGCTGCGGGTGACCGACGACTTCCTGCGGCTCTATCTGCAGCGGCCGGAACTCGCGCCGGTTGCCGAGAGCTGTGCGGCCGAGCGGGCGCTGCACGCGGCCCTGCTCGAGAACCCCCGACGCCCGGTGACGCCGGTCAATCTGCTGCGCATCCGCGACCGCGACGCGGTCGAGAACTGGGAGCTGTTCATCACCTTCCGCGACCGGCTCCTCGCGCAGGGCACGATCGAGGATACCTACCTCTCGCTGTTCCTGGATCCGCTGCCGCGCCTGCCGCCCCTGTTCGCCGACCATCTGGCGCAGCTCGTCCTGAAGGCGATCCACGAGGACCGACCGGATCCGCTGCGGCTGCGGGCGGCGGAGCTCTTCTTCCGACCGCAGAAGGTGCGCATCGAGGAGGGAGCCGTCCTGGTCGCCGACGAGGCCACCCTGGAGCAACTCGTGGAGACCGGCGGCTTCGGCGATCTCGGCCGGCTGGTCCGCGAGGCGGCGGGCCGCCTGCGCACGGTGGAGCTCGACGTCCTCGGCGAGGACAACGCCGAGATCTATTTCCAGCGCAGCGACCGGTTCGACACCGTGCTCGATCTTTCCTTCACCCGGCCCGGCCTCGATGCCCTCTGCCGGGTGCTCGAGGCCTGGCTCGCCCGCCTGCTCGACATCGCGGTGTCCATCCAGCCGCTCGCGCAGGTACGCGACGAGCGCTGGCGCTGGCACGTGGGGCTGGACGCCGAGGCGACGGGGATCCTCAACGATCTCTACGAGGGACGCGAGGTGGAGGAGGAGCGGCTGGCCCGCCTGCTCGCCCTGTTCCGCATGGAATTCCGCGATCCCAGCGTGCTGCCGGCGGCGTTGCGGGGGCGGCCGGTCTATCTCGGCATGGCCATGGACGCCCGCAACCGCCTGCGTCTCAAGCCGCAGAACCTGCTCGTCAATCTGCCGCTGGCGGAAGCGGCCTGATCGGGGGAGCCGCCGATGAACGAAGAGACCTTCAACATGAGCGTGCGCAAGTTCTTGAAGAAGCTCGGCATCACCGCCCAGCGGGAGATCGAGCAGAGAATCCGCGAGGCGGTGGCGAGCGGACGCCTCACGGGCCGGGAGGAGCTGCCGGTCAAGGTGCGGGTCACCCTGCCCGAGGTCGGCCTCGACCTCGAGGTGGAGGGGCGGATCGCCCTCGAATAGGGTTCAGCCCTTCCCTTCCCCGTCCTTGCGCTCGACCTCGAGCCGGCGCCTGATCGCCTCCAGCTCCTCGCGTTCGCGCAGATAGTCCTCGGTCACGCGAGGCCGGTGCGGTCTGCCGAGGGCGAAGGGATTGTCCTCCTTCTCGAACTCGACGATCACCCGGCAGTCCTCGCACATCCGCAGGAGCTCGACGCGGGCGGGATCGGCGAACATCGAATGGCTGCCGGCGAGCCGCGCCACCACGCGCTCGATGGAGCTGCGGGTGCCGAAGGGCTTGCCACAGCGCACGCATTCGAAGGGTTCCTCCTCCTTGATCAGCTGCGGCTCTCTCGCCGCGGCGCCGAAATGGAGGCGCGGCTCGAGGCGGATCACCTTCTCCGGGCAGGTGGTGCGGCAGAGGCCGCACTGCACGCAGGCCTCCTCGAGAAAGCGCAGCGCGGGCCGGTCCGGATGATCGAGCAGCGCGCCGGCCGGACAGGCGCCCACGCAGGAAAAGCACAGGGTGCAGCCGTCGGTGTCCACCACCACCCTGCCGAAGGGCGCCCCCGCCGGCAGCGGCAGCAGCTCCTGCGGCCGCGGCGCCACCGCCTGCAGATGATCGAGGGCGAGGCGCAGGAGCTGGCGCGTGCCGCCCATCGGCAGGAAGTCCGCCGGCGGCACCGGCGCGAATTCGACGGGCGCCCGCAGGGCCTCACCCAGGGCGTCGGGATCCTCCTCGAACAGCAGCCGCAGCCGCTCGCCCTCGTAGCCGAGGCCCGACAGCACCGCATCGACGAGCTCGACGGCGGCGACGAGCGCTCCCGCTTCCGCCCGCTTTCGCGGCGGTACGAGGATGTCGGCGCGCTCGACTCCGTAGGCCATGGCGGCGGCCAGCAGCTCCGGCCCGATCTGCGTGATCTCCTCCACCCGGAAGGGGAGCACGCGGGCCGGCAGGCCGGCGCCGAAACGCGCGAGCGCGGTCAGCAGCTCGCCGCCGTGGCGTTCCTCGTAAAGGAGGACGCGGGGGGCGGTGCCGCCCGCCCGCCGGTAGGTGGCAAGCAGCGTCCGCAGCCGCTCAAGTTGCCGATCGGCGGTCGGCGCCGCATAGCTCGCGGCCCCTGTCGGGCAGAGGCTCGCGCAGCTGCCGCAGCCGGCGCAGATCCGGGGATCGATGGCCACATGGTCGCCGTCGGGAGTGACGGCGCCGGTGGGACAGTGATCGAGGCAGCGGGTGCAGCCCTCGAGACCGGCCCGGGAATGGGCGCAGAGCGAGGCATCGAAGGCGATGTAGCGGGGCTTCTCGAACTCGCCGACGAGGCCCGCGAGCTCCAGAAGCGCCCCCGCCACCGCCGCCGGATCGCGCGGGTCGGGGCGGAAATAGCCGTCGCGCTTCTCCGGAGCCGGAAACCAGGGCGCCTCCCCCGAGAGATCGAGCAGCAGATCGAAGGTCCGGCACGCGTCCTGCGCGTCGGGCTCGAAGGCGAGAACGCCGCGCGAGGAGACCCGTGCCGGCGCGAGCCCCGCGATCTCCACCTCGAAGGCGCCGAGATGACCCCGCGCCCCCCGGACACGGCCGCGGAAGACGGGCAGATCGAACAGGCGGGGCGGCATCACCTCCTGCCGGCCGCTCAGCAGCAGGGTGGGCGCCAGCGCCTGGCCGAGCCGGCGGGCCGCCTCCAGTGCCGTCTCGTCGTGGCCGTAGACCAGGACCCGGCCCTCCGAGCGCAGGGTGACGGCGGGCGCCGGCGGCAGCGCCACCGCCGCCTCCGCGAGGAGGGCCGCCATCTTGGGCAGGGCGGCGCGGGCCTCTTCCGACCAGCCGGCGCGGTCGCGGATGTCGACGAAGCGGAGATCCCCATCAAAGCCCCGTTCCTCGGCCAGCTCCCGGAACAGCGGAGCCTCCTGCTCGCAGGCGACGATCAGTCCGGAATGGCGGTCGAGGGCCCTCCTGAAGGATTCGATCTGGCTGCGGCAGAGATGGCCGAAGATCGCCGCCTCGCCGCCGGCGCCGAGGGCCTTCGCCAGCCTGTCGGCGGCGATCGGCATCGTGTCCTGGCAGGAACAGACCAGGCATGCCTTGCCGGCCAGTTTCATCCTCGATCCTCCACCCACTGCGGCGGCGCGTGCTCCGGCGCCTTTCGAAGAAAGCTTGACGGCCCGCCCCTGCATAGCAAGACTTGCCGCTCGCCTACAGGGGATAAAGCCGGTCCATGAAGGACGGAAGCCGGGACGGGGAACGCAGCGCGGTGATGATGCTGGGCGTGGTGGTGGAACGCCGCCCGCTCGCGCATCCCTGGCAGCAGTGGCGATGGCGGGCGGTGTCGGTCATTCCCGGCGCCGGGCCGGTCGCCGGCTGGCGCGAGCTCAGGCGCGAGGGCGAGGTGGTCGAGTTCCACGCCGGCACCCTGCCCCTCGAGATCCACCGCACGGAGACCGAGGCCTACAAGTACAACCTCTCGGGCCGACCCGCGGTCTATGTGGTGATGCGGGAGACCGGGGACGACGCGTTCCCCTGGGCGCCGGCCGAACTCTCGGCCTCGCCCTGGGACGCCCAGGCCCACGGCGAGGTGTCCGAGGACCGGGTCGAGGCGGTGCCGATGCCGGAGCCGGTGATCGCCTGGGTCAAGGATTTCGTCGACCGCCACCATGTCGACCGCCCCTTTCTCAAGCGGCGGCGCAAGGGGCGGGACAAGGCCGCCCACGACCTCGCCGAGTTCGTGCCCGTGAGCGGGGAGGAACCGCGATGACGGAGGAACGGGAGGGCTTCGCGGCCCGCTGGTCGCGACTGAAGCGCCGCAGCCGGCGGGACGGGGAACGGCCGTCGCAGCCGGAGCCGGCCACCGAGACGGTACGGCCGCCGGCGGCGCAAGGGGCCGCCGAACCGGTGGCGGCCGAGGAGCTGCCCGATCCCGAGACGCTGTCCCCGCACGCCGACTTCAGCGTCTTCATGCGCGAGAACGTGCCGGAGCTGCTGCGGCGCAGGGCGCTGCGCCGGCTGTGGCGCAGCAACCCGATCATCGCCAACGTCGACATGCTCGACGACTATTGCGAGGACTTCACCGACGCGGCGACGGCGGCGACGGCGCTCGAGACCGCCTTCCGGACCGGCAGGAAGATGCTCGAGGAGGCCGCCGAAGGGGACGGCCCGGCGGGCGGCGCGCGGCGCGGGGCGGCGGCGCCCGCGGTCGCGCCCGAGCAACCGGCGGCGACCGCCGGCGAGGAGGAGCCGCCGCAGCCCGGCAGCGGCGGAAGGGATACGGCCGATCCCGCGCGACCGCCGGGGGAGGGCGCGGAAAGTTCGTGAAAGGGACCGGCGAACCGCCCGGGGGGCAGCTTGCACGGATCCTGCCGGGAGGCTAAAGTCGCCCGTGCTGACGAGGAAGCTTTCCGGCGCGGCAGGGGCCGGAGGTCAGGGAGCGGATGGAGACCACCGTCGTCGAATCCGAGTGTGCGATCGGTAGCGAGGAGCGCCTGCGGCTGCTGCCCTACAGGCTGCTGGCACGATATCTGGCGGCACCGCCCGATCGGGAGCTGCTGGATCTGACGAAGGGTCTCGAGGGCGACGACACGCCGTTCGGCCGCGCCGTCGCGGGGCTCGCCACGGCGGCCGCCGACACCACTCCGGAGGCGGCAGAGGACGAATACCACGCACTGTTCGTCGGTCTCGGACGCGGCGAGCTCCTTCCGTACGCCTCGTACTATCTCACGGGTTTTCTGCAGGAACGGCCGCTGGCCGAGCTGCGCGGCGACCTCGAGCGGCTGGGCGTGGCCCGTGCCGAGGGTTGCCCGGAGCCCGAGGACCACGCGGCGGCGCTCTGCGAGGTGATGGCCGGGCTGATATCGGGCGCCTTCGGCGACGGCCGCCTGGGCACCCAGAAGCGGTTCTTCGAGACCCACGTCGCGACGTGGATGGGACGCCTCTTCGCGGATCTCGAGGAGGCGCGTTCGGCTCGTCTCTATCGCCATCTCGGGACCGTCGGCCGGCGGTTCCTGGAGATCGAGGAGACGGCATTCGCGATGGTCGACGGACACGAGGCAGCGGTGTCGGTCGGCGATTGAGGCAGGAGGCTGGCTGCCGGGGAAGGGTGGAACGATGCGCAAGGACGCGAACGAGACGAAGCCGGGGCGCCGCGACTTCCTGAAGCTCGCCAGTGTCGGCGCGGTCGCCGCGGGCGTGGCCGGTGTCACGGGCCCGGAGGCGAAAGCCGAAGCGCAGGCGGAGGCGAAGGGCTCGGGCTACCGCCTCACGCACCATGTCAAGAAAGTCTACGAGCTCGCGCGCTTCTGAGCCGCGGCGACAAGAGCCAATCTGGAGTAGGCCATGCTCAGGAAACGGACTTCGGGGAGTGTCAGCGGGGCGAAGCTGTCGGCCACGCTGGCCGGACTGGCCGCCGGCGCCGTCGATCGCCGCGCCTTTCTCAGGAACTCGGGTCTCGCCGCCGGCGGTCTCGCCGCGGCAGGGGCACTGTCGGGCGGCATGGTGCGCCGGGCCGAGGCTCAGTCGGCGACCCGTGGCAGCGCCGAGGTAGAAATCAAAAAGTCGATCTGCAACCATTGCGCGGTCGGCTGCACGGTGATCGCCGAGGTCAAGAAGGGCGTCTGGGTCGGCCAGGAGCCCGGCTTCGACAGCCCGATCAACCTCGGCGCCTACTGCGCCAAGGGGGCGGCGGTGCGCGACTTCGCCATCGGCGAACGACGCCTGCGCTATCCGATGCGCCTCACCGGCGGCAAGTGGCAGCGCGTGTCGTGGGAGGACGCGATCAACGAGATCGGCGACACGCTGCTCAAGATCCGCGAGGAATCGGGCCCCGATTCCGTCTACTGGCTGGGATCGGCCAAGCACAACAACGAGCAGGCCTACCTGATGCGCAAGTTCGCGGCCTTCTGGGGCACGAACAACATCGACCATCAGGCGCGGATCTGCCATTCCACCACGGTCGCGGGTGTCGCCAACACCTGGGGCTACGGGGCGATGACCAACTCCTTCAACGACATCCATCGCTCCCGGGCGATCATCATGTTCGGCTCCAATGCCGCCGAGGCCCATCCGGTGGCGATGCTGCACATTCTCAAGGCCAAGGAGCAGAACAACGCGCCCCTCATCGTCTGTGATCCGCGTTTCACGCGTACCGCCGCCCACGCCGACGAATACGTGCGCTTCCGTTCGGGCACCGACGTCGCGCTCGTCTGGGGCATTCTGTGGCACATCTTCGAGAACGGCTGGGAGGACAAGGAATACATCCGCCGTCGCGTGTGGGGCATGGACCGGGTGCGCGAGGAGGTCCGGAAATGGACCCCCGAGGAGACAGAGCGCGTCACCGGCGTGCCGGGCTCGCAGCTCCGGCGGGTGGCCCGTCTCCTCGCCAACAACCGGCCGGCGACCCTGATCTGGTGCATGGGCGGCACCCAGCACACCATCGGCAACAACTACACCCGGGCCTACTGCATCCTGCAGCTGGCGCTCGGCAACATCGCGGTGAGCGGCGGCGGCGCCAACATCTTCCGCGGCCACGACAACGTGCAGGGGGCCACCGATCTGGGCGTGCTGTCGCACACCCTGCCGGGCTACTACGGCCTGTCCACCGGCGCCTGGAAGCACTGGTCGCGGGTGTGGAACGTCGACTACGAGTACATGCTCGGCCGCTTCGCCTCCAAGGAGCTCATGGAATCCAAGGGCATCCCGGTGTCGCGCTGGTTCGACGGGGTGCTGGAGGACAAGGCCAACATGGACCAGCCGGACAACGTCCGGGCGATGGTCTTCTGGGGGCACGCGCCGAATTCCCAGACCCGCCTGCCGGACATGAAGCGGGCGATGGAGAAGCTCGATCTGCTGGTCATCATCGATCCGCACCCGACCTTCTCCGCGGTGCTGCACGATCGCACCGACGGCGTGTTCGTGCTGCCGGCGGCGACCCAGTTCGAGACCTACGGTTCGGTGACCGCCTCGAACCGCTCCATTCAGTGGCGGGAGAAGGTCTTCGAGCCCTTCTTCGAAGCCAAGGTCGACCACGAGATCATGTACCTGTTCGCGAAGAAGTTCGGCTTCGCGGACGAGATGTTCAAGAACATCCGGGTCAACGGCAACGAACCGCTGATCGAGGACGTGACCCGCGAGTTCAATCGCGGCATGTGGACAATCGGCTACACCGGCCAGTCGCCCGAGCGGTTGAAGTTGCACATGGCCAACCAGCACACGTTCGACCGCACTACCTTGAGGGCCAACGGCGGTCCCGCCGACGGCGAGTACTACGGGCTGCCCTGGCCCTGCTGGGGCACGCCGGAGATCAAGCATCCCGGCACCCCCATCCTCTACGACACCAGCAAGCACGTGATGGAGGGCGGCCTCACCTTCCGCGCCCGCTTCGGCGTCGAGTACGAGGGCGAGAACCTGCTGGCCGAGGGCAGCTATTCCGTGGGCTCGGAGATCAAGGACGGCTATCCCGAGTTCACCATGGAGATGCTGACCCGGCTCGGCTGGGATCGCGATCTCACCGAGGAAGAGCGGGCCACCATCGAGGCCATCGCCGGTCCCAAGACCAACTGGAAGATCGATCTCTCCGGCGGCATCCAGCGGGTGGCCCTCAAGCACGGCTGCGCTCCCTTCGGCAACGCCAAGGCCCGCTGCTACGTCTGGAACTTCCCCGATCCGATCCCGGTCCATCGGGAGCCGCTGTACACGCCGCGGCGGGATCTGGTGAAGGACTATCCCACCTACGAGGACCGGAAGTTCTACCGGCTGCCGACGCTCTACCGCTCGATCCAGGAGACGGACTACTCCAAGGACTTCCCGATCATTCTCACCTCGGGGCGGCTCGTGGAATACACGGGCGGTGGCGACGAGACCCGCTCCAGCGCGTGGCTGGCGGAGCTCCAGCAGCACATGTTCGTCGAGATCAATCCCTACGACGCCAACACCATCGGCATCCGCGACGGGCAGATGGTGTGGGTCGAGGGGCCGGAGGGCGGCAAGGTCCTGGTGATGGCGATGGTCACCGAACGGGTGGGACGCGGCGTCGCTTTCATGCCGTTCCACTTCGCCGGCTGGTTCCAGGGGGAGGATCGTCGCCACAAGTATCCCGAGGGCGCCGATCCCTACGTGCTGGGCGAGGCGACCAACACGGCCCAGACCTACGGCTACGACTCGGTGACCCAGATGCAGGAAACCAAGACGACCCTGTGCCGCATTCAGCCGGCGTAAGGAGGCGAGGCAATGGCAAGAATGAGGTTCCTGGTCGACGCGGACCGCTGTATCGAATGCAACGCCTGCGTCACCGCCTGCAAGAACGAGAACGAGGTGCCCTGGGGTATCAACCGCCGGCGCGTGGTCACCCTGAACGACGGCATGCCGGGCGAGCGCTCGATCTCGGTGGCCTGCATGCACTGTTCCGACCCGCCCTGCATGGCGGTCTGCCCGGTGGACATCTTCTACCAGACGGAAGAGGGCGTGGTGCTGCACAACAAGGAGCTGTGCATCGGCTGCGGTTACTGCTTCTATGCCTGCCCCTTCGGGGCGCCGCAGTTCCCGCAGGCCGGCAATTTCGGCACCCGGGGCAAGATGGACAAGTGCACCTTCTGCAACGGCGGCCCGCTGCCCGACAACAGCGAGGCGGAGTATCGCATGTACGGTGCCAACCGTCTGGCCGAGGGCAAGCTTCCGATCTGCGCGGAGATGTGCGCCACCAAGGCCCTGCTCGCCGGTGACGGCGACGTGATCTCGGACATCTACCGGGAGCGCATCGTCGCCCGTGGCTTCGGTGCCGGGGCCTGGGGCTGGGGCACTGCATACCAGATCAAGGGTGGTATCTGACGGCGGATGCGGGTCGGAGGCGTGCGTCTCCGACTCCCGCCCTCGTGCTCCCGGAGCGGCGGGGCTCGGCCTCGCCGCTTTTTTTCGAACCGACCCTGCAGTATGACGACGCATGATGCGCGGAGGAATCACGAGACATGGCGGATTCGGCGGCGCGGACCGGAGATGGTGACGGCGTGTCGGGGATCGCGATCCGGGTGATCCTGGCGCTGGCCCTGCTCGGCCTCCTGCTCTGGGTGGTGTGGGGGATGAAGGATCGGCCTCTCGCCAACCGGCCGCTGACGCTCGAGAAGGGACGCTACGTCGGCCCCGTCGAGACACCGCTGGCCGAAGAGGTGGTGGAACGCACGCGGCAGCGAGCACGGTTGGAACGTTTCTGAAGCGGCTGGAGGTACGCATGAGATCGCCCGCTCGCCGATTCACCGGTCGGTTCCTCCTGTTGACCCTGTTCCTCTTCCTGCCGCTCGTCGTGACGCTCGCCCAGACCCCGGTGCCGGTGGTGCCCGAGAGTGTCCGTCCGCCGGCCAAGGCGGTGACCGGCGACCCCGGGCCGGACATGGTCACCGTCGTTCCGCAACCCGCGGTCACCGATCTCTGGCGGCAGATTCGCCGCGGCGTGGAGGGAAAGGTCTCGATCCCCGATCCGCTCGCCGGTGTCCTCATCCAGTCCGAAGGGGAGCTGTGGCGCAGCCTGAGAAACGGTCCGTACCGGACCTATTCGGCCCTGTTCCTGCTCACGGTGGTGATCGCGCTCGCCGTGTTCTTCGTCGCGCGGGGCCGCATCCGCATCGAGGGCGGACGCTCCGGCGTGCGCGTGCGGCGGTTCGGATTCTTCGAGCGTTTCTCCCACTGGCTGACCGCCACCTCCTTCGTCATCCTGGCGCTGACGGGGCTCAACATGCTCTACGGGCGCGAGCTCCTGCTGCCGCTCGTCGGCGACAGCCTGTTCGCCAGCCTCACCTTCTACGGCAAGATCACCCACAACTACGTGGCCTTCGGCTTCATGGCGGGGCTGACCCTGCTGTTCCTGCAATGGGTCTGGTTCAACTTTCCCAATCGTCACGACATCGTCTGGCTCCTCAAGGGCGGCGGGCTGTTCGGCGGCCATGCCCCCTCGAAGAAGTTCAACGCCGGCCAGAAGCTGATGTTCTGGATCGTCGTTCTCGGCGGCCTGTCGCTGAGCCTGTCGGGGCTGCAGCTCCTGTTCCCCTACCAGTTCCACGTCTTCCAGGGCGTGTTCCGCTTTCTCGAATCCTGGCTGGCCCTCGGCCTTCCCACCGAGCTCACGGTCCTACAGGAACAACAGCTCGCCGCCATCTGGCACGGGCTCTCGGGCGTGGTGATGATCGGCGTCATCCTCGGCCACATCTACATCGGGACCCTCGGCATGGAGGGTGCCGTGGAGGCGATGTGGGAAGGCGAGGTGGATCTCAACTGGGCCCGCGAACATCACGATCTCTGGGTGGAGGAGCTGACGCGCAAGGGCATCGTCCGACAACCCGCGGAATAGGCCTCGAGATGGTGCGCGGAGCCTCGATCCCGATGATCTTCCCGCTGCTCGCCCTGATGGCGGTGTCCGCGATGGCGCTGACCCCGGAGGAGGCGGCGCGGAAGATCGCCGAGACCTATGGCGTCGAGGTTCTGCGGGTGCGGGAGGTCGAGGACGGCGGCAGGCGTCTCTATGCCATCACGGTGATGCTGCCGGGCGGCAACCGCAACGATGCCTTCCAGGTCGGCACCCTGACCGTCGACGCCGGGACCGGTGAGCCGGTTCCGCGCCTGCGCCACCGGCCCGACGGTTACGAGCTGCCACCGCCACCCGCGGGCACGGTGCCGGAGCCCACCGCCGACCGTCTCAGGGAACGAACCTTCGGGAGGCATTGACTGGGACGAGGTCGGACATGTGGTGGCAGATGAACCCCGAATCCCGCCGTCCGTCGACGTACCCGCTCGCATGGGCCGCTCTCCTCGCCGCGATGGTGTGGGCGGTAGAGAGCCCGGCATCGTCGGACGAGGATCCGCTCGTCCAGCACGGCGGCCCGGCGAAGGCGGTGGCGGTGACCGCCGACGGCCGCCTCGCGGTCACCGCCGGCTTCGATTACAGTCTGGTGGTCTGGGATCTCCGCGGCCCCGAGGCCCTCCGGCGCCTGCTCGGTCACGATGCGCCCCTCAACGACGTCGCCCTGTCGCCGGACGGACGCCTCGCGGTCTCGGCCAGCGACGACCGCAGGGTGGGGGTGTGGGATCCCGCCACCGGAAGGCTGCGGGCTCTGCTGCGCGGGCACGAGGCCAAGGTGGCGGCGGTGACGCTTTCCGCCGACGGCCGGTGGGCCGCCTCGGCCGGCTGGGACGGCACGGTGCGGGTCTGGGATCTCGCCTCGAATCGCGAGATCCGCCGCTTCCGCGAGCCGTCGCGGCGCTTCACCACCGTCGCCTTCGTCGACGGAAACGCCCTGCTCGCGGCAGGCGACCATAGCGGTGCACTCCGCCTGTGGCGCCTCGCGGACGGCGTCCCGCTGTGGCTGCGGAAGGGCAACGGGTTCCCCCTCACCCGCCTCGTCACCGCCCGCGACCGGCTGGTCACGGGCTCCATCGACGGCACCATCCGCGGCTATGCGGTCGAGGACGGGCGGGAACTGTTCCGCTTCGAAGGGCAGGAAAAGCCCGTCCTGAGCCTCGCCGCGGCGGCGGACGGGAGACGTCTCGCGAGCGGCACCGCCGCCGGCACCATCTATCTCTGGGACACCGCCGAGGGACGCGCCGAACGCATCCTCCGCACCGCCCGCGGCCCGGTCTGGGGGCTCGCCTTCGCCCCCGACGGCACGATCCTCTATTCGGTGCACAACGACGGGGCCATGCGTCTCTGGGAGCTCGCCACCGGCCGTCAGCTCGCCGGGCCGCGGGAGGTCTATCTCACCGCCACCGACCGGCTCTCGGGACACGACCGGGGCGCCAGGCTGTTCCGCACTTGCAGCAAGTGCCATTCGGTGACACCGGACGACGAGAACAAATCCGGCCCCACCTTCTACGGGCTGATCGGCCGTCGTGCGGGATCGGTGCCCGGCTATCCCTACAGCCGGGCGCTGGCCGAAAGTGGTATCGTGTGGACCGAGGAGACGCTGGCGCGGCTGTTCGAACTCGGGCCGGAGAACTATCTGCCCGGTACCCGGATGCCCTTCCAGCGCATGCCCGACGCCCAGGACCGGGCCGAGCTGGTCGCCTACATCGCCCGCGTCACGCGGCCCAGGAACGGCCCGAACGAGACAGGAAACCGCCCATGAAAGCGTTTCTGACCGCCCTTCTCGCCACGGTGGTGATCGCCGTCACCGTCCACTTCACTTTCCAGTGGATGGCACCCCGTTGGAACAGCGCGGTGGTGCTGAGCGAGCCCAACGTGCGGCTGTCGCCGGGGGATCTGCCCTCGCCGGCCTGGTAGCCGCGGGCCGCATTTTCTCCCTTGCGGCGCGCGCGGAAACCGCGCATCGCCTGTCGGCGGGAGAGGGAAACGCCGCATCCGGAACGCGGGGCAGCGGCGACGATCGAACGGTTCGGGGGAAGCGATGAAGGGCGACGGCGGGCGCTTGGGTGGCGGAGAGCGGCGCGGGCGGGCGACGCCGCGCGGACGGCAGGTGGAGCCCGGGGCGCTGGCCGAGGTACGCGCCCTGCTCGGCGACCGGCCCAGACGCGCCGATCTGCTGATCGAGCATCTCCATCTCCTGCAGGACGAATGCGGCCATCTTTCGGCCCGCCATCTGGCGGCCCTCGCCGAGGAGATGCGCCTGCCGCAGGCGGCGGTGTTCGAGGTGGCCACCTTCTACGCCCATTTCGACGTCGTGAAGGAGGACGGGACGCCCCCGCCACCGGTGACCGTCCGGGTGTGCGACAGCATCTCCTGCATGCTGGCGGGCGCCGAGACCCTGCTCACCGAACTGCGTCGCGGTCTCGATCCGAAGGAGGTGCGCGTGCGGCGCGCGCCCTGTATGGGCGCCTGCGACCGGGCACCCGCCTGCACGGCCGGCAGACGATTGATCGCCCCCGCCACGCCCGAGGCGGTGAAGGACGCCGTCGCCGCCGACGAGCTCGATCCCGAACCGCCGGCGCACATCGGCCTCGCCGCCTATCGCAACATGGGCGGCTACCGGCTGCTGGAAGCGGTCCGCGGAGGTGCCCGCGACGATGTGATCGCCCGGCTCTCCGCGGCCGAGCTGCGCGGCCTCGGCGGAGCCGGCTTTCCCACCGGCCGCAAATGGGAGATCGTCGCCGCCCAGCCCGCCCCCCGTTATCTCTGTATCAACGCCGACGAGGGCGAGCCCGGTACCTTCAAGGACCGCCACTGCCTCGCGAGCGATCCCCATCGGGTACTGGAGGGCGCACTGATCGCCGCCCATGTGGTGGGCATCGACCGGATCTATTTCTATCTGCGCGACGAGTATCCCGAGATCCACGCCATGCTCGTCGCCGAGATCGCCGAGCTCGAACGGGCGGGCCTCGTGGCACCCGGCTTCCTCGAGCTCCGCCGCGGTGCCGGCGCCTACATCTGCGGCGAGGAATCGGCGATGATCGAGAGCATCGAGGGGAAACGGGGACTCCCTCGTCATCGTCCACCCTACGTGGCGAGCGTCGGCCTCTTCGGCCGGCCGACCCTGGTCAACAACGTCGAGACCCTGTTCTGGGTGCGCGACATCCTCGAAAAGGGTGCCGACTGGTTCGCCTCCCAGGGAAGGCGCGGACACAAGGGGTTCCGCTCCTTTTCGGTATCCGGGCGGGTGCGGGAGCCCGGGGTCAAGCTCGCCCCCGCCGGCATCACCGCCCGCGAGCTGATCGAGGAGTTCTGCGGCGGCATGGCCGAGGGGCACCGCCTGCGGGCCTATCTGCCGGGCGGCGCCTCGGGCGGAATCCTCCCCGCCTCGCTCGCGGACGTTCCGCTCGATTTCGGTACCCTCGAGCCATACGGCTGCTTCGTCGGCTCCCATGCGGTGGTGGTGCTGTCCGACCGCGACGATCTCCGGGCGGTGGCACTCAACCTTTTGCGCTTCTTCACCGAGGAATCCTGCGGGCAGTGCACCCCCTGCCGGGCGGGGACCGAGAAGGCGGTGCGGCTCATGGAGGCGGGACGCTGGGATCCCAGCCTGCTCGGGGAGCTCGCGCAGGTGATGGCCGAGGCCTCGATCTGCGGGCTCGGCCAGGCGGCGGGCAACCCGCTGCTGTGCCTGTTCCGCCATTTCCCCGAGATCTTCGAAGGCGCGGAGTGACGGCGATGTCCGAGACCATCCGCTTTCTGCTCGACGGGCGCCATGTGGAGGCCCGATCCGACGAGACCATCTGGCAGGTGGCGGCGCGGGAGGGCATCGAGATCCCGCATCTCTGCTGGCTGCCCGAACCCGGCTACCGCGCGGACGGCAACTGCCGTGCCTGCATGGTGGAGATCGAGGGCGAGCGGACGCTGGCCGCCTCCTGTATCCGCCGGCCGCAGCCGGGCATGGTGGTGCGTTCGGCGAGCGAGCGCGCCCGGCGGGCACGGGCGATGGTGATGGAGCTGCTGCTCGCCGATCAGCCGCGGGAGGACGACGCCCACGATCCGGATTCCCGCCTCTGGCAGTGGGCGGCGCGCATGGGGGTGCGGGAAAGCCGCTTTCCGGCGCGCGAGCCGCCGCCGGCCGACCGGTCGCATCCGGCGATGGTGGTGCAGCTCGACGCCTGCATCCAGTGCACCCTCTGCGTCCGCGCCTGCCGCGAGGTGCAGGTGAACGACGTGATCGGCATGGCCTACCGTGGGCACGGCAGCAGGATCGTGTTCGACATGGACGATCCGATGGGGGCCTCGACCTGCGTCGCCTGCGGGGAGTGCGTCCAGGCCTGCCCCACCGGCGCCCTGCTGCCCGCGAGCGTCGTCGACCGGGAGAGCGGCCGCGCCGATTTCCGGGCCGATCGGGAGGTCCGCAGCGTCTGCCCCTACTGCGGCGTCGGCTGCCAGCTCGTCTACCACATCCGTGACGACCGCATCGCCTGGGTCACCGGCGCGCCCGGTCCGGCCAACGAGAACCGCCTCTGCGTCAAGGGCCGCTTCGGCTTCGACTACGTCCACCACCCGCACCGGCTGACGGTGCCGCTGGTGCGCAGGCCGGGGGTGCCGAAGCGCGCCGACGACGTGGTCGATCCGGCCAATCCCTGGACCCATTTCCGGGAGGCGAGCTGGGAGGAGGCGCTGGATCTGGCGGCGGCCGGGCTGCGACGCATCCGCGAGCGTCACGGCAGCCGGGCGCTGGCCGGCTTCGGCTCGGCCAAATGCACCAACGAGGAGGCCTATCTGTTCCAGAAGCTGGTGCGTACCGGGTTCGGCTCCAACTATGTGGACCACTGCACCCGCCTCTGCCACGCCTCCTCGGTGGCGGCACTCATGGAGGGCATCGGCAGCGGCGCCGTCACCGCCCCCTTCACCGAGGCGCTGAACGCCGATCTCGTCTTCGTCATCGGCGCCAACCCCACCGAGAACCATCCGGTGGCCGCCACCTACTTCAAGCAGGCGGCCGCACGCGGCGCCAAACTCGTGGTCGCCGATCCCCGTGGTCAGGCGCTGAAGCGGCACGCGACCTGGATGCTCCAGTTCCGGCCGGGCAGCGACGTCGCCCTGCTGAACGCGATGATGCATGTGATCGTCAGCGAAGAGCTGTTCGATTCGCAGTTCGTCCAGGCCCGCACCGAGAATTTCGAACGTCTGAAAGCCCATCTGGCCCACTTCCCGCCCGAGAAGATGGCCGATCTCTGCGGCGTTCCCGCCGCGACCATCCGCGAGGTGGCACGGGCCTACGCGCGGGCCGAGCGGGCCATCATCTTCTGGGGCATGGGCGTGTCGCAGCACGTCCACGGCACCGACAACGTCCGCTGCCTGATCTCGCTCGCCACCATCTGCGGCCATGTCGGCCGGCCGGGCACCGGCCTCCATCCGCTGCGCGGGCAGAACAACGTGCAGGGCGCCTCCGACGCCGGCCTCATCCCCATGGTCTTCCCGGACTATCACCCCACGGGCGAGGACGGCTTCCGCGCCCGTCTCGAGACCCTCTGGGGGGCGGAGCTCGACCCCGAGCCCGGCCTCACCGTGGTCGAGATCGTCGACGCCGCCCGCGAAGGACGGATCCGCGGCATGTACATCATGGGCGAGAATCCGGCGATGTCGGATCCCGATGCCCAGCACGCCCGCGAGGGCCTCGCCCGGCTCGAGCATCTCGTGGTGCAGGACATCTTCCTCACCGAGACGGCGTTCCACGCCGACGTGATCCTGCCGGCCTCGGCCTGGCCGGAAAAGGAGGGCACGGTCACCAACACCAACCGGCAGGTGCAGATGGGACGCATCGCCCTGCCGCTGCCGGGGGACGCCCGTCCCGACTGGTGGATCGTCCAGGAGATCGCCCGCCGGATGGGCCTCGACTGGGACTACGGGGGACCGGCCGAGGTATTCGCCGAGATGAAGGAGGTGATGGGCTCCCTCGACAACATCACCTGGCAGCGGCTGCAGCGCGAGCATGCGGTGGCCTATCCCTGCCCGGCACCCGACCATCCGGGGAAGGGGGTGGTGTTCGAGGAGCGGTTCCCGACCGCCAGCGGACGCGCGCGGCTGGTGCCGGTGGAGGTGGAACCGCCGGCGGAGACGCCGGACGAGGCGTTTCCCCTGATCCTCACCACCGGCCGCACGCTGGTACACTGGCACACCGGCGCCATCACCCGTCACGCCGAAGTGCTCGACAGCCTCGAGCCGACCCCCTTCTGCGCCATGAACCGGCACGATCTCGAACGGCTGGGCATCGCGCCGGGCGCCGAGGTACGGGTGGCCACCCGGCGCGGCGCCATCACCCTGATGGCGCGGCAGGACCCGGCGGTGCCGGAGGGGGTCGTGTTCATTCCCTTCTGCTACCACGAGGCCGCCGCCAACATCCTCACCAATCCCCAGCTCGATCCCTTCGGCAAGATTCCCGAGTTCAAGTTCTGTGCCTGCCGGGTCGAGCCCGCGGAGACCGCGGTTGCCGGCGGACGAGGCTAGCGGCGGGGCCGTCCGGCCGCGGCGGGTCGCCCGTCCCACCGAAGAACGGCTGTGGCGGCGGGCGCTCTTCTACCTCGAACGCTTCGCCACCACCCGTGCCCATCTGCACGAAGTGCTGAGGCGGCGGGCCTTGCGCGAGGCGCGGGCGCTCGACCTCGATGCCCGCGAGATCGAGACCCGGGTGGCGCGGGTGGTCGCGCGCGCCGTCGAAGCGGGCCTCGTCGACGACGCCGCCTTCGCCCTCGCCCGGGCGCGCAGGCTCCTGGAACGGGGGGTCTCGCCGCGCAGCCTGCGCGTGCGCCTGCGCGATAAGGGAGTGCCGGCGGAGACGATCGAACGGGCGCTCGAGGAGCTCGCGGACGAGATGGGCGATCCCTCCCACGAGGCCGCCCGCGCCTTCGCCCGCCGGCGCAGGATCGGTCCCTACCGGCCGCCCGAGGAGCGCGACGCCATGCGGCAGCGGGATCTCGCCGCCTTCGCCCGGGCCGGCTTTTCCTACCATGTCGCACGCGCGATCCTCGACGAGGACCGCCGGGAGTCGCACGGTGACGGACGGAACCGCTTCGGCGTCGCGTCGAGCGACCGCCGGTCGCGGTGAGCGGAAGTTCACCCTTCCGCTTCACCGTTCGTTAAATCTCCTCTGCTCCAATGGGAACGAACGAACGATTCGGGAGAACGCCTCGTGAAGACCAGCCACGGATTCCCGGCCCGCACCTCCGTGCGCCTCGCCTCCCTCGCCCTGGCGGCGGGCGTGGCCGTCTATTTCGCGAACCCCCTTTCGACCGGCACCGATCGGGCCTGGGTCGGCTTCACCCTTCCCGCCGAGGCCGGCAACCACGGCGGCGGTGGTGGCGGCGGCGGTGGCGGCGGTGGTGGCGGAGGCGGAGGCGGCGGTGCCGGAGCCGGAGCGGGTGCCGGTAGCGGTGGAGGCGGCGAACGCGCGGCCTTCGACGGTGGTGCCGCGGGCGGCCCGCCCGGACGACCGGATGCCGCCTCCCGCGGCGAGAAGGCCTATCTGAGCGACTATATCGCCGAGTGGTTCGGCGGCGGCGACGAGACGGCGGCCCGCGCGAGGGCCCGGGAGCGGACGAGGGACCGCGACCAGCTCGCCGAGGAAGAGGGCTTCCGCAATCACGGCGAGAAGGTGCGCACCTACGTGGCGATCGCCCGAGCCCTCGGCTATCCCGCCGACGTCGGTGCGCTGCAGGCCAATGCCGCGCTGTTCGAGAACGGTGAGGCGGAACCCGTCGGCAGTACCGACTGGCGCAACGCCGATCTCGACGTCAACGGCGACGGCATCGTCGACAAGGCCGATCTGGCGGCGCTCGGAATCGACGAGCTCCCCGAGGACGAACCGGCTCCCGAGAGCGAAGCGGTCGCGGCGACAGAGGACATCGCGATCCAGTAGCATCGCGGATCCCGGAAGCCCGGACGGGGCCGCCGTCCCGCAACGCCGCGGGGCGGCGGGCGCCGTCATCGGGGAAGCTCGGGCTCAGGCCCGCTCCATCACCCCGGTGACGAAGTCGTATTCCGCCTCCAGCAGATGTTCCGCCCCCTCGGGGCGGAGCACGCTCGAATAGAGGCCGAAGCGGGAGACCGGGAACGGGCTCGAGCGGAAGAGCGCCCGCCGCGCGAGAAAGCTGCCGAAGCGGTCCTGCGGCAGTGATTCCTTGACCCGTCCCAGGGTCACATGGGGCACGAACTTGCGGCGCTCGGGTGGGATCCCGAGGTCGTTCAGCACCCGCTCGATCCGCCGCCGCAGGCGCACGACCGGTTCGGCTTCCTCGACCCCCGCCCACAGCGTGTGGGGCATCCCGCGCGGCGGGAACTGGCCGATCCCCTTGAGACGCAGCTCGAACGGCGGCAGGCTGACCGAAGCCAGCGCCTCGCCGATCTCGCAGAAGGTGGTGGGATCCACCTCGCCGATGAAGCGCAGGGTCAGATGGAACTGCTCGGCGCAGGTCCAGCGCACGCCGGGCAGGCCGTTGCAGAGGCGGTCCAGCTCTTCCGCCACCGGCTCGGGCATGGCGAGGGCAACGAACAGTCTCGGCACGGCGAGTCCTCCCACCAGCAGGTCATCTGCGCCTCCGCCGGGGCGGGCGCCCTTGCAAAACGCCGCCCGGTCCCGTACCAGATCGCCCACCGGATCGACGCTCGACTTGCCGCGTGAGCGAGCATGGCCACAACCGTTCTACCACCGGGATAGCGCGCGTGAAATCCGAACAGTTCATCCGCGAGGTCGACGAGGAGCTCCAGCGGGAACGGCTCGCCAAGCTCTGGCGGCGTTTCGGCCCCTATGTGATCGGCCTCGCCGTCCTCGTGGTCCTCGCTACCGCGGGCAAGGTGGGGTACGAGAGCTGGTACGACAAGCGGCTCCAGGATCAGGCCCGCATCTTCGCCGCCGCGGAGCGGCTGGTCGCCGAGGATCCGGTGGCGGCAGCCGAGAAATGGCTGGAGCTGGCACGTAACGGCGACGACGGTTTCGCCGCCCTCGCGCGGCTGCGGGCCGCCGCCGCCTTCGACAGCACCGGCAACCACGAACGGGCGCTGGCGACGCTGCGCGAGACCGCGGCGAACGCGGAGGATCCGCTGGTGCGGGATCTCGCCACCCTGTTCCTCGCCCAGTATCGCATCGACGAGGACGATCCGGGCGCCCTCATCGCCGATCTCGAGCCGTTGACGGCGCCGGACCGGCCGTTCCGTCACAGCGCCCGCGAGCTGCTGGCGATCGCGTCGCTGCGGGCCGGCGATCGCGAACGGGCACGGACGGTGCTCAAGGAAATCCTCGACGACGCCACGACGCCGCTCGGCCAGCAGCAGCGGGTGCGCGAACTCTTCGACGCGCTGGGCGGTTCGGAGGAGCGCGTCGCGTCATGAAGCTCCGGCGCCGGCAGTGCATCGCCTACGGTCTCGCCGCCGTCGGTCTCGGCGGCTGCGAGAGCCTGGGCTGGCTCGGCGATCCCGAGGAACCGCCGCTGCCCGGCAAGCGCATTCCGGTGATGCTGATCGACGAAGGGGTCGAGGCGGATCCGCGCCTGGCCCAGCTCCAGGTGGTGCTGCCGCCCCCGCGCCGCAACGGCGACTGGACGCAGACCGGCGGCAACGCGGTGCACGCCATGCACCATCTCGCCCTCGGCGAGAACCCCACCCTCGCCTGGCGGGCGGATATCGGCAGCGGCTCCAGCGAGGAACGCAAGCTGCTCTCGCAACCGGTCGCCGCCGGGGGGCGGGTGTTCACCGTCGACACCTCCCTCGAGGTCCGGGCCTTCGATCTGGCGAGCGGTCGGCTGGTCTGGAAATCGGCGCCGGAGCTCGTCGAGAGTGTCGACCGTCTGAGCGCCGGCGGGCTCGCCATCGCCGGTGACCGCCTGTTCCTGAGTACCACCAGCGGCGAGGTGTTCGGGCTCGCCGTCGCCGACGGCTCGGTGCTCTGGCACCGACCGCTGCTGGCGCCGATTCTAGCGCCGCCCGCGGTGTTCGGCGGGCTCGTCTTTATCGTCACCGCCGACAACCGGCTGCTGGCCATGAACACCACCGACGGCGCACCGGTCTGGCAGCACGCGGGCCTGTTCGAGCAGGCGGGGATCCTCGGCGGCGCACCGGTCGCCACCGACGGCCGCACGGTGGTGGTGGCCTATTCTTCGGGTGAGGTGTTCGCACTGCGCTTCCGGGACGGCCGCGCCATCTGGTCCGACAGCGTGCTGCGGCCGCGCCGCACATTGGGCCTCGGGACCATCAGCGACATCACGGGTGCCCCGGTGATCGACGGCGACCGGGTCTACGTGGTGGGCAACGGCGGCGAGATGGCGGCCTTCGCTCTCGATCGCGGCAGCCGCTTCTGGGACCGTGATCTCACCTCCCGCGAAACCCCTTGGATCGCCGGCGAATTCATCTATCTCCTGACCGATCGCAACGAGATCGTCTGCCTCCTCCGACGCGGCGGCCGGGTGCGTTGGGTCAGTCCCTTCGCGCGGCTGGTCGACCCCGACGATCCGACCTCGAGGCGGATCATCTGGGGTGCCCCGGTGCTGGCGGGAGACCGGCTGGTGGTGGCCGGCTCGACGGCCGAGGCGGTCAGCGTGTCGCCCTACACCGGCGAGGTGCTCGGCAGGATCCGGCTGCCGGCGCCGGTGCGGATCGCGCCCGTCGTCGTCGACGCCACGCTCCTGTTCCTGACCGAGAGCGGCGATCTCCTCGCATACCGCTGACGAGTCCTTCACGTTCGCCATGTCGCCAACCGTCGCCATCATCGGCCGACCGAACGTCGGCAAGTCGACCCTGTTCAACCGCCTCGTCGGGAGGCGGCGGGCGCTGGTCGACGATACGCCGGGGGTCACCCGCGACCGCCTCGAGGGGCGGGCGCGGCTGTTCGATCTCGAATTCCGGCTGCTGGACACCGCGGGCCTCGAGCCCGACGGCCGCGACGATCTCGCCCGCAGGCTCGCCCGCCAGAGCCTGAAGGCGCTCGAAGAGGCCGATGTCGGCCTGTTCCTGGTCGACGCCCGGGCAGGGTTGACACCGCTTGATCAGGAGATCGCGGATCTCCTCCGCCACCAGCGGAAACCCGTGGTGCTGGCGGCCAACAAATGCGAGGGGCGGGCGGCCGAGGCCCAGGCCCTCGAGGCCTGCGCCCTCGGTCTCGGCGATCCCGTCCGGCTCTCGGCCGACCACGGTCTCGGCCTCGACGAGCTGGCCGAGGCG
>Ga0256830_1000924_pt1 | contig 21821 bp, 16 predicted proteins | sample 128326metaG_FD_190537 | JGI IMG/M metagenome (GOLD analysis project Ga0256830, IMG submission 190537) | Hydrothermal vent microbial communities from Lau Basin, Pacific Ocean - 128-326 | ecosystem: Environmental > Aquatic > Marine > Hydrothermal vents | place: Pacific Ocean: Lau Basin | collected... | reverse complement strand
AACCGGAAGTAATCAAAGGTACAGTAAGGATTTTTAAAATAAAAGTCTACTTCTTTTCCGTTGACATGCAGGGAAAACAGATGGGAGACCTGGAGAACAGAGTCTTTGCATCCTGCTTCTTCTATTACGTCAAGAGGTGCTCCACAGGCAGAAATTTGTCTTTTACCTATATCTGCCGAGTCAATAAGCAACACTTCTCCGCTTAACTGCGAAGCAACGGAAAGTCCGGCAAAACTTGCCCCGGCAATAATAACCTGATACTCCTTCATATCCCTATCCCTTCAGGAAAACACACCTCAATTATTCATATACTTCATGGGATTTTCATTAAACCTCGCCTTACAAGCCTCTGATTTGAAATAAAAAGTTTTCCCCATATGTACAGCGGACGGAGAATCCTTTTTGCTCACTTCCATGCCGCATACCGGGTCTTTTGCCATGGCCACTTCTCTGCTTCCGGAAATTGAGGAGGGCTCTTTTTGCATAATTAACCACACCAACCCGATTGCCAGTAAAAGCACAGCACCAACTGCTATGATATACTTCTTCATTTTCTCACCCCCTTTTTCCTATTATACCATACCCCCCTACTGTATGCTAAGGGGAGAGTGAGCGGTGGAGTGGCGCGAACCGGGAAGCGTTATTCGGCAACCATTCCCTCCCTCTGCTTGCTACCTGCTATTCTCACTTTCCGTCACTCTTGCACAAGCAGGAATCTATTCCCCCTCGCTACTAACTACTCACTACTTTCTTCGATGCCTGTTTCCGCAGGCATGACAGGCGAGCAACTGAGCTACTGTTCACTGCTTACTGTTTACTGGTCACTATCTCCCAGTCTAACGTCTAAAGTCTATGGTCTAAGGTCTAAAATGCCTCCCCCACTACCCGCTACTATCTACTCACTATTCTTTTACTACTTACTGCTCCCTATTCCCCCGCTCTTTGCAAAATCCATCCGTTTTTCCCTGCTCTCTCAGCAATGCACTTTTACTGCTTTTTGGCTGGTTAAACACCCTCTAATTATTCTGTTTTGCTTGACATACCCCTGGGGGGTATGTTATATTTAACACGTGTCTCAAAAAATAAAAAGGGAGAAGGATGATGAGCAGAAATAAAACGATAGGAATCATTTTCATGGGCGGCGCCTTGCTGTACTTTATCTTTACCACCTGGGTGGTAGGTCACGGCATTCATCCAATCAATACCATTGTAGCCATTTTTCTTTTCCTGCTGGGGTTTATTTACGAATTCCGTGGGGAAGAAGCAACCCCGGCAAACCGTCCTGCCATCCCTCGTGAAGAGCTGGACCCAATACGGGCACAAAAGCTTAAAACATACTTTGTCAGCTTTGCTTTTCTCCTACTTTCCTTTATCATTTTAGCCCTTTTCTACGTCTCCAAATCCACTACTGCCGCTTTAACTGCCACCTTATCCTTCGCCGGAGGAGTATCAAACATATTCCTGCCCTGTACCCTACCACTGGTCTTTGTTATCGTGCCTCTTTCCATGGGCAGGGGATACAAAAAGGGACTAATTATGGCCCTGCTTTTTGGCTTAGGGTTAACCATCACGCTGAGTGTTTACGGAGCAGGGATTGCCCTGGTGGGAAAATACCTGGGACTGGACAAAACTACCCGGATACTCTACCTGGTGGCAGGAGTAGCAGCCCTGGTCTTTGGGCTTTCGGAATTGGCATTGGTTACCTTTAAAATGCCTTCCCTGTCAAGGACCCCGGCATTTATCCAGCGGCAGTCCGATTATTTAAAAACTTTTTTCCTGGGTTTGTTCCTGGGAAACGCGGGAGTAGGCTGCCCCAATCCCATTACTTACCTCATTCTTATTGCCGCTGCTGGCAGCGGAAGCTTGGCCACCGGTGCTTTTTACATGGGGGTGAATGGATTGGGGAGAGTTTTACCGCTTCTCTTCTTCTCTGTCCTGGGAATAGTGGGAGTCAATGCTACCGGGGCATTAATCAGGAAGAAAAAGTTAGTGGATAATATCACGGGCTGGGCACTGATTTTGATAGCCTCCTTTATTATCCTGAACGGGGCCTTTGGCCACCTGTGGTACGAGGGGTCCATTGTGCACGTGGGAATGAACAGGTTCTTTGCCAACATGGGGGGAACACGTCTTGCCGAGGCAGAGATACCCACCCAGCAAGTTGAAGCCAAGGTTCCCTTTATACAGTATGCCGGCTGGCTGAACCTACTGGTTCCCATATTTATTCTGCTCTGGTATTTCCTGCGAAAAAGAGAAGAGATGAGCCGCCGCACATTTGTAATTCTCTTGATAATATTTATAATCTGGGGATTAGCTTTATTTAACTTCAGAGGAGGGATGTGATTATGATAGAAACTAAAAAGGTTCCGGTTGACGGGATGCACTGCGGCAGCTGTGCTATCAGCATTGAGATGATTTTCAAAAACCAGGAAGGAGTAAAATCCGTATCGGTAAGTTTTGACAATAAAGAGGCTATCATCGAATATGATAACGAGAAAACGAACCTGTCAAAATTATCCGAAAGCATAAGTCCGCTGGGATACACCCTGCGTGCTTCGGATTGAGAAAAAAGGAGGTTAGTATGATACAGGTACAAATTTTAAGTACTCCCACCTGCGGAGAATGCGCCAGGGCAAAGCAGATTCTGGAGGAGCTAAAACCTCAATACCCGGAAATGCAGGTACAGGAAGTGGACATGGCAACACCAGAAGGACAGGAGATGATTTCCAAATACATGATTATGGCTTCTCCGGGTATTGTCATCAACGGAGAATTGTTCTCCACCGGCGCCCTGAATAAGGAAAAATTTATTGAGAAGATAAACAGTTTAAAGTAAGTTGTGGGAAGAAAGTAGCGAGTAGCAGGTAGATAGTAGTAGGGGGAATGGATAGTAAACAGTAAGCAGTGGAGGGTGAGTTAATGCCTTGCCCGCCTGCCCTCACTCCAATTTATAGCTGGGAAAAGTTGGTTTTAGGACAAGGATTAAAGTACAAACAAAATAGAGGGAAATTGCCTTATTATTCCTGCAGTACCCCAGGGGGGTATGGTATAATAACAGGAAAATGGAGGTAATCTATCATGGCAAGTAAAAGATTGATTTTACCCGTACAGGGGATGACCTGTGCCAGTTGTGCAAACAAGGTGGAAGCAGCCCTTAAAAAGGTGGAAGGGGTAGAAAATGCTAATGTTAACCTGGCCACGGAAAGGGCTACGGTGGAATTAGATGCGGATAAAGTGAGCCTGGATGCTTTAATTTCTGCCGTAAAAACAACAGGGTATGAAGTCCCTTCAGAACCCCTCTCTCTTCCTGTGAAAGGGATGACCTGTGCCAGTTGTGCAAACAAGGTGGAAACAGCTCTTAAAAAGGTAGAAGGAGTGCTTTCCGCCAGTGTAAACCTAGCTACGGAGAAAGCTTCCATAACTTATATCCCGGGAGTGACCAGCATAGGCAACTTACAGCAGGCAGTGGCTAATGTAGGATACGAACTTGTCGGGGAAAGCGCGGGAGTAGATAAGGAAAAGGAAGAAGAGGAAGAAGAAAGGAAAATGCGCATCGCCCGCTTCCGCATGTGGGCTGCCTGGGGATTTACCATACCCATCATTATCTGGATGTTCGCAGAGATGCTGTTTGGAATCGTATGGCCCAACGCAACCATATACAATGCAGGGCTAATTCTTCTTTCTGTCCCGGTGCTTTTCTGGTTAGGACGGCATACTTACAGGAGTGCCCTGGTCGCAGTCCGCCACGGTCACGCTAACATGGACACGCTTATCGCCCTGGGCACAGGAGTATCTTTCCTCACCGGTCCTCCCTCTTTCTTCTTCCCGGTTGCCAACTATGCAGGCGTCTCCGCCATGATTATGGCTTTTCACCTTACCGGACGCTACGTGGAAGAGAAAGCAAAAGGACATGCTTCCCAGGCAATTCGCAAGCTGCTGGAACTGGGAGCAAAAACTGCCCGCATCCTGATAGAAGGGAAAGAAGTGGAAGTTCCTATTGAAAAAGTTCAGGTCAACGATGTAATGATAGTAAGACCCGGAGAAAAGATACCCACTGACGGTGTTATTGTGGAAGGCGAAAGCGCGGTGGATGAATCTATGGCCACAGGAGAATCCATGCCGGTAAATAAAAGACCGGGAGATGAAGCCATCGGGGCCACGGTCAACCAGGAAGGGCTCCTGAAAATCAAAGCTACCCGGGTAGGAAAGGACACATTTCTTTCCCAGGTAATTAAAATGGTGGAAGAATGCCAGGGTTCCAAGGTGCCCATCCAGGAATTTGCGGATAAGGTAACCGGCGTGTTTGTCCCCGTAGTACTGGGGATAGCGGTGGTTACTTTCCTCTCCTGGATTTTCTTTCCCCAGGCAATGCGTTCCCTGGTACAGATTGGAGCATTTCTCCCCTGGGTAAACGCCAACTTGACCATCATTACCCTGGCCATTGTCTCCACCGTAGCAGTACTGGTAATTGCCTGTCCCTGTGCTCTGGGATTGGCCACTCCCACCGCTCTCATGGTAGGAAGCGGCATGGGAGCAGAACACGGCATCCTTATTCGCTCGGGAGAAGCAATCCAGACACTGAAAGACGTGAAAATAGTAGTATTTGACAAAACCGGCACCATCACCAAGGGGAAACCGGAGGTTACCGATATTATCGCCACTGATGGATTCCAGGAGAAAGAAGTGCTCCGGCTTGCTGCCACGGTGGAACAGGGCAGTGAACATCCGCTGGGAAAAGCAATCCTGCAAAGAGCAGAGAAAGAAGGGATAAATATAGACAAGATAGAGGAGTTCCAGGCTATTCGGGGTAAGGGAGTAATAGCCTCGGTAAACGGGAAAAGGATCCTGGCAGGCTCCAGGCTTCTCATGCAGGAGTACGGGCTGGATCCCGCACCCCTGGAATCCGCACTGCAACGCTTAGAGAAAGAAGCAAAAACCGCCATGCTGATAGCTCAGGATAACACCCTGTCAGGAATAGTGGCAGTAGCCGATACCCTGAAGGAAGATTCTCTCAGCACTATTGAAGAATTACACAGGATGGGTATCAAAACAGCAATGATAACCGGTGACAACAAACGTACTGCAGAAGCTATTGCCAGCAAAGTGGGGATAGATTATGTGCTGGCAGAGGTATTACCGGATGGGAAAATGGAGGAAATACAGAAACTGCAGAAAGAGTTTGACATAGTAGCCATGGTGGGGGACGGAATGAACGATGCCCCGGCCCTTACCCAGGCAAATGTAGGTATTGCCATTGGCACTGGAACTGACATTGCCATAGAAGCTTCGGACGTAACCCTGGTTAGCGGAAACCTGGCTGGCGTGGTAAGTGCCATTAGACTGAGCAGGGCAACTTTCCGAAAGATAAAGCAGAATCTCTTCTGGGCATTTTTCTACAATACGGTAATGATTCCTACTGCCGTGGTAGGCTGGATGCACCCGGTGCTGGCAGAGATAGCCATGGCTACCAGCTCTGTGACCGTGGTGGCTAATGCCAATTCCCTGCGCAGGGCAAGGATTAGGTTTTAATATCCGCTGTAAGCTTTCAGGAATTGGTAATCGGGGGAGTAGCGCGAAACGGGGAGCGTTATTCGGCAACCATCCCACATCTTCTGCTTGCTATTACCTAATTTATACCCCCGAGGTGTAAGTAAGTCTCAAACCTTACTTGCCTGGATACCTGATTATTCTGACAGTATTTCCGCTTATAGTAAGTTGCAAACGCTTTATATCCTCTCCTGAAACTTCATATTCCCCACTACTGGTTATCTCTTCCCACTTTGCGCTCTTTGCAGCATCCAGCCCCAGAGCCTCAGACTGCAGGGCAATTTCCACTCCTTTTGTCACCTCATCCCGGTTATTCACATAAAGAATAAGCGAGCCGTTCTCCCTATCCCGGTATATGCTGGTAAGGACCCCCGGCGTAGAAGCTTTCACGTGCCAGTTTATCCCGCCTATATACAAGGCTAACTTGACAAGTGAAGCAGAAGGGTTGCTCCCTATGTGAATTATTGCCCCCTTGCCTACCTTTTTCCTGTAACCAATAATGAACGATTTCTCCTCTACCGCGCCAATATCCACCAGTATCTCTTTTGCCTCCCGGGAGACAGCAGAAATAATAGGCTCGCCCATCACTGTCCTGTAATAGAAGAAATTCACCTTCTTTTCTATATGGCCTGCTTTATCAATTTTTATCCTGTGCTTATCAAAACAAATATCCACCGGCAGTATAACCGGCCGCGCTCCCTCTGGTAACTGCAAGCCCAGGACATTTACCTCCCTGCCATACTCGTCTCTTTCCGGAAACTCATTAAATAGTACGAGTATGCCTCCATTTTCCACATAATCCAGCAACTGCTCCTGTATACTAAGTGGCAGCCAGTCGGAGCCAGCATAAATCAAACACCTGGTGCCGGGGAGTTCTCCCGTCTGCGGGTTGTACTCAAGGAAGCCAATATCTGCCTCATTCAACGCATAAAAAACGCTCTTCCAGTTGCCAGGAGAAATCACCCTGTGCGGCTTATAAACCAGAAGCGAAATATCCGTTAATTCCTCCAGTTGCCAGGGCTTCACTTCCTGCGCTACCCTGACAATCTCCTTGTGTGCATCAAAGTACTCATTATCCCTACCCCACTCGTTTACAGGGCAGTTATACCAGTTGTCGCGGTTGACCAGCATATACCAGTTCCATCCCGTTAACCCATTAGCCATGAGTGAAAAGGCTACATACTTGAAATGTTCGGGAGAAAGGTAACCGGTAAACCTGATAGGATAAATCCCGCTCTGAAACTCCGCTGACCAGCAATACCCCAGCTCACCCCTGGCCATCTTTACATGGTCAACATGGTAAAGCCATTCATCTTCTGTTATTTTGTTTCCCTTAATATATTCCAGGGGATAAATATCATTGCCTACCAGGTCCACCACTTCTGAGAGGGAGTAAAAATCCTGGTAATAGGGAGACCAGCCGTTACCGTATATTGGCACTTCCACGCCGGCTTCTTTAAACCATCGGGCAACAGCTTCCACAATCTTCCTGGCATACCAGCCTATAAACTCATGGGAATCTGCATATCTCCAGTAATACTTTTCATGCGGCAAGAGCCGGTCCGCCATGGGACGAGTCACATCCACACATACCTCGTGAAAATAAAAACAAGCCTCATCAAAGGATTTATAATTGCTTCTCCATAATTCGTTCAACCTGCTTATATCGTGCTCATATTTCTCTTTCAACCACTCTTTAAATATCCCCCTATCCCTGAAACACCCCATCTCATCCCCAAAGCTTTCCACCGGAGGATAAGGTTCGTTATCCGCCTGGAGCATGATGATATTCCCCCCCCGGCTTACCTGGAAAGGCAACAGTACTTTACAAACATTTTTTATATAATCTCTTGAACAATCCAGGAAATTCGGGTCCAGACGATGATACTTCACTGCATAATCCGGAGGACCGCCATTAGGCCACTCAGAATAAATATAGGGCCCCGGACGCACAATCAGGTAAAACCCGTTTTCTTTTAAAAGCTCAACAAACCCCTGCAAGTTACGGCGTGGGTGGGTTTTCCCGGTAAAATCATATACCCCCCGCTCCAGTTCATGAAAATTCCAGGGAATATAGGTGGAAATAACCTTTAGCCCCATCTCTTTTATCCTGTCTAAAATAGGCTGCCATTGGTCCGGGAAATTCCTCCAGTAGTGAAACTCGCCGCTGATAAGGGGAATTTTCTTACCTTCAAATTCTATTACACAATTTCTTACCTTTACAGAATCCATCTTCGTCTCTCCTTATTTCTTCACCCTGTCTTTTCTCTTCAGCTTATAACATATTAACTCCACATTTTACCTTTTCCCTGGTAGTAAATCCAGATATTGTCAAGCCAAAGTAGAAATGTCCGCTTTCTACCAATTTAGAAATGTCCTGTTCCAATAAAATTACCAGTAGTAGTAATTCTACCAGTAGTAGTAATTCTTCTTTTTTGGTCAAGCTTTTTCTTGTTGTTAATGTTGTGCATATTGTGTATAACTCCTTATATTAAATTTTCTCCAGGGGTAAGCCGGGGTGGATATTATCCATTTCCCGGTTAAAGTCAATATAAATTCTCGTCATTCTTATCCCCGTTCATTCTTTACGCTGAAAAAAATTATTTTTATTATCGATCCTTTCCTTTCTCTGCCAAATTTAAAATGAGTCTTTTGCATTCCCGAATCGGATCCTTATCCGCCGGAATCTTTTCCATAAAATCCCACAATTTCCGGTGGCTGAGCATGTAGCGTGCTTCCTCGGAGACTTCAGAAAAATCAAGCTTCCCCTTATACATACCCCATTTTGCGTTAAAGAAGCCGATAAATATGGCATCAAAGCGCTCTTCGTGCTCAAAAGCAAAATTTACGTAGTCACGATAGGCCTGGAGAGAGGGCTCCACAAAACAGCGCCGGAAGTGCTCAATGTGGGTTCTTTCCAGCGGATCATCAATAAATTTTTCCAGGGGAAAGCCTGGGTCATCACAAAACCGCCCCATTTGCCAGTTGCTCCTCAATTCTTTTTCCAATTCGGTCTCCTGATAATCTTTTGCATTTTCTATATCCACCATGGCTTTTGCAAGAATCTCAAAATGCTTTGCAAAACTTGCATAACCAGGTTCGTAGGCTTCGTAGCAGACTCCCCGGACACCCAGCCATCGGTACAATTCCAGGTCCTTCAGCATCACACCGGTGTTATGTTGAAATACTCCCTGTAAACTCTGCTGCATAGCATTCTCGTGAACATATACCTTCCCCGGCATCCGCACGCACCACTCTTTCAGGCGGTTGGCATGATATACATTCGGCGAATCTGCATCCGGGTTCTTTTCTGTAGCCAGATACTGCATAACCTCTTTGTTCCAGGATTCCATGCCAATAGGAACATGATACTGCCGCCAGAAGGTATCATACATGATGCGATGCATCTTTCGGTGCGCCGAGGGGTTTTCAGGAATATTGTAGCGTTTGACGTAAACATCTGTCTCAAATTTCAAATCCGGCCGGATTTCCAGCACAGCATTTACGAAGGCTTCAATAAAAGGCTGCCATTTTTCCTGCTCAGGAAGGCACCGGCATTGCTCACACCGGCAATAATTAAGTCCATCTGCTGCCCGCATATGAACGCGTGTAATCCAAGAGGGAAGGCTTTTCAACCACTCTTTTGCACCGTAAACAAAGGCTTCCAATCCTTCCCGCTGAAACCGACACGGGTGAGTCTCGCACTCCAGCTCTCGGGTAAAAGCTGTTCCATCCTCCTTCCGGGCAAACCACTCCAGCTTCCAGTCAGTATAGCCCCAAAATGTCCTGGGCCCGAAAGTCATCAGTGTGATTTCAATCCCGGCTTTTTCGGTTTCCTCCAGGATGAGATCCCTGTACCGTTTCCATCCATAGTCATAGTGAATGATAATAGTGTTCATTTGCAAGTCTCTCATTCTGCGGATAAAACGCCGTAATTGCTCCGGTGTATGCCGGAGCAGGCTCTCGCAGGGATTGAATCCGCGTATAAGAAATGTTGATTCAGCCATAATATTCCCTCTACTTTATAGCTACCCACGCCTTTACAGGCGTGGTGCTTTCATAGTTCAAGCTCAGCTTCTCCTGTGTCTTCCTTGCCTTGCATCTCAACGTATCTCCTTATTATCTCCTCATCAATCCCAACTGTAGATACAAAAAATCCTGTCCCCCATATCCCTTTGTTATCCCAATACACTTTCTTCAAAAATCTAAACTTCTCCCTCAATGCCCGGCTCGTATTCTTCTTTATCGTCTCTATAACCTTGCTCACGGAATACTTGGGTGGTATTATCATCTGCACATGAACATGATCATTATCTATCCCTATCCTTATAATTTCGTGCAGCGGGTTGATAATCCGGGATATATTCCCGCCAGTTTACCCGGCAAATCGGGTTTTTTCCCGTATGTTTCTCCGTACTCCTCTCCCCCCACATGATTCTCTTATAATTTATAATTAACGACGATTAATACTTTATGAATACTTTCTCATGCATTTGTTCGCTCTTCTCAATGGCAAATGCCACAAGGTGTGATTTTAAAGCATCTTCCGGATCAAAAACCGGCGGTGAATTCGTCTTCACACTCTCAATAAACTTCAAGTCCTGCTCAGATGTTTCGTGCACCAGGAAATTCAGCGGCAGTTTATTATAGTCCTCCACCCTTTTCAACACTATTTTCGGGACATTAGGACGAGACAAAGACTTAACTTTCTCCAATACTGAAATCTGCTTTGACAGCACACGCACCCAGAGTGCACCTTGCGTACCAATTAGTGAATACTCGAACTGGTGCCCGTACACAGGGTCCATATATTCTCCCTCTCCTATCGCGTATGATTCATCAGGAGCAAGACTACCTTTTGAAAATATTTCACTTGAACGGGCATGGGAATCAATGATATTGGCAATTAATCCGTTATTAAAATAAAGCTGGGCAAAAGAGGTGTCAGGATAATTATAGTCCGTTCTGAGGTTTGCTTTTGGCGCAGAGGCGAATACCCATTCCACTTCCCGCCCGGAGAAAAAACGCATCAGGTCAATATAGTGACAGGTCTCAATAATAGTCATACAGCCGGCCAACTCCTTCCGGCAATACCAGTCCCTAACCCACTTGCTTCGGTAATGAACGAAGGAGACGGAAAGCAAATCACCGATTTCGCCGGAATCAACAATTTCTTTTACTCTTTTGTACAATGCTGACCACCGACACTCAAAACCAACCTGGAAAATCGATTTTTTCTCTTTTGCGGTCTCCACCATTTCCCGGCAGTGTTCCTCCCGGATAGCCATGGGTTTTTCTAATAATACATGGCAATTATTCCGGAAAGCAGCCATTGTCTGTTCATAATGGTAGCAATGAGGAGTAGCAATGATAACTGCATCCAGGTCATTCGCCGCAAACATGCTTTCATAGTCATCGTAACAGCGAATAGAAGGAATATCTTTCCTGATAGCTTCAAGAGCTTCTGGAACCGGGTCAGCAGCTGCCACCAGATCCACAAAATCTATTTTCCCAATTATCTCAGCATGGCCTACCCCGTTATTTCCGCAACCTATCAGAGCCAATCTTACTCTTTTCTCATTATTCATAATTTTTCTCTCCTAACACGTTTATCTCAGTATTCCTGAGATAAGACAATCACCGTGCTTAAATAATCCGGTGCCTTTGCCGGGAGTTCCTTCAAAATCAACCGTTCACCCCGCGGCTCCGGGATAACCTCCTGGCCGGTAGACAAAATATAGGCAGACTTTATTTTCGTTTTCACCTCCGGCAGGCAAAGTTCTCTCCCCGGCCACCAGTGCACGATTAAATAAATCTTCTTCCCCTTTGCTGTAACCACTCCCGCAGTCCCGGAACTAAACGGACCCCGGTCAGCACCGTATACTGCCTCCCCGTTTATCTTCAACCATTCTCCTATCCTCCGCAGCCGCCTCACCGCTTCTCCGGGGATGGTCCCGTCAGGCTTTGGCCCCACATTTAACAGGAAATTACCCCCCCCGCTTACACACCCGGTAAGCTGATGTATTAGCTCCCTGGGAGATTTCCACATGTTATCCCGGGGAAAATACCCCCAGTGTTTATTCATGGTCATGCAAGCCTCCCACATACGCCCGGGCCTGGAAGGGGTAATCCGCTGCTCCGGTGTATCAAAATCTTCCGGTAATCCCGAACGGTCATTTATGAGAATCTCCGGCTGATATTTCCTCACCATGGCATTGAGTTTTTCAGATTGCCAATCCTCAGCAGAATAAGCAGCCTTTTTCTCCCGCAGGACTATATAGTCATACCACAAGATGTCTATTCTGCCATATTGAGTGCACAATTCTTTGACCTGGGCATGGATATACCTGATAAATTCTCTCCATTCATTGGGAGCTTTATCCGGTCCCTTGAAAAAGGCGGGTTTGCTCCAGTCCGGCAATGAATAGTAAAATCCTATTTTCATCCCATGCTTTCGGCAAGCCTTAACATATTCCGCCACCAGGTCCCTGCGGGGCCCAACCTTTACGCTGTTGAAATCCGTGGTTTTTGTCTCAAAAAGACAGTATCCATCATGGTGCTTGCTGGTAAGGACCATGTATTTCATGCCCGCTTCTTTCGCCAGTTTTACCCATCCTTCCGGATGGTAATTCTGCGCTTTAAATTTTGCTGCATATTCAGCATATTCTTCATCCGGCATCTTCTCTTGATACTTTACCCATTCTCCCCGGCCTATTAGTGAATACACACCCCAGTGGATAAACATCCCGAACCTTGCTTCTTTGAACCATTTTAATTTTTCTTCCATCCGCTTCTCCTTCTCTGAAGATACAGATTGCCCTATTCAGCAAAATGCATCGGGTTTATCCAGGCTATCTGGTTATCCATCTGGATAATTCTTACGTAGTAATTATCACCTCGTTTATACTCTCTGTCCTCCCATGCAAGTGTTTCGTGTTCAGAAGCTCCCATTTTTTCATGCACCATTTCTCCTTTCTTAAAAACCTGTATCCTGTCAATCACATCACTTCCCCATATTTTCATGGAGACAGAAAAATATTTCCCCATAGATGATTTCGTTTTAATAATTATCCTGGCACCGGTTGTAGCATAGCATTTTTTTTGCCGTAAGCTCCGAAATATCTCTTCCCGCGTCAACCTTTCACATACAACGGCGGTCAGGCCCGAGGGATACCGTATAGGGCCTTTCCGAATGTTATGGCCAAGGAAACCCGCCCGGGCCGTGTGGTCATCGCTTCCTCCCGTAAGCCCCGGATTCAAGCCCAATTTAAATACTGCCTGAATAGGTGTGGAAGAATTATTTTTTCTCGGATGATTATCCGATATACCCCATTCGGAACAGACTTCATACAAGCTTAACAATTCTCTTTCAGCCGGGTGAAGATTGCCAAAATGGTGAGCCGTCCAGATAAATTCCTTGCCTTTCAATAATCTAAAGAGTTTTTCCATATCCTTCACTTTTTCTATATCCTGACTCCATATTTTTTTATAGGCCTTTACATCTTCTCCTTCAAAACTCCCGCCGCTGCCAGGTTGATAGTCAACCATAAAAATCATTCCCTCATCATCCCTGAAGTATATATTCCTGTGACCAAACCCTTTAAACATTCCTTCCCAGCCTAAAATAGCCAAAAATTCCCCCTCGCGAGTGTGTTTCCTTATAGCTTTCCGGAGTCTTTCCCAATGTCCTTTTACCGCCAGGCCGAACGAATGGTCTGCCAGCGCGGCAAAGTCAAGCCCCCGGATATTTCTTGCATAATAAAAGAAATCATTTTCATCTCTCGCTATGCCGTCAGAAAGGGAAGAATGTCCATGCAGGTCTCCCCAGAATACCCTGGTATTATCCTCGCCTGAATCTTCCTTCCCGCTACTCCTTTTGACAATAATTACAGGGTTGCTCCTGAATATCCCGATATTGTGCGCCCGGCAGAAGAGTATTCCCTGCGAACTCTTTTCGCTTACTTTTAACCTGCAATCGCAGTACCCCTTTTCCCCGGTTTTTACCATGATGCGACGCTTCCGGGGCAATATATCACCCACACCTACACACTCAACGGTCTCTTCATAGCCCCGCACCACATTGTAATACCTGTCATAAGCAACAATCTTTGCCTTAACTGTTTCTCCCCCTGAAACAATTGAAGGAACTCTGAGATCCAGCCTTTCCGGCTCCCGGGGCTGAATGTTAACGGCAGGGTATATTTTTCCCCACTGAGGAAAGGCATCCTGTGCTGCATTCAAAAGCTCTAAATATTGCGGGGCCTCTTTGTTAACAGGGGTAAATTGAAACTCTCCTGCAGGGTCTATATGATAGAAAAACTGGAGGGGAATATCACTAATCTTGGGAAGAAGCAGTCCTTTTGAACCAAAGCTCCTGTCTCCCATAACAATCTCTATGACATCTTTTTCCCTGAGAATCCCGTTTTTTATCTGCAGTTGGATGATATACAAATCCGAATTTTTTGCCGTTTTAAGATGGGTGATTGACCTGTATGACCTTTCTTCTACGGAAACTTCAAGCTCACAATGCCCGGGACAGCGAACTGAAAGGAAATTATCCTCTCGAGGATGTCTGTTTTGCAGTAATCCTATGCCATTAGCATAGCAGGCAACTCTCAGGTATGCGCCTCCTCGCAAGGCAACCTTGTTCTCGTATCTTAGTACAAAGGTAGCATATTCCCCTGCCCGTAGATTCTTCCCTTTTCCGCCTGAAATACTAATGGTCCATGTCCCCATTTTTCTCAAACTCCTGACATTATCAGTCCCTTTCCTGCCAATTTTACACATATTTTTATCCATTTATCTCCTCGAAAATAGCCTGGCCCCCTCTTAATCCAAGTGGAGCCCGGCAGGGTGAAACCCCACCCCTTCCTGCTCCCACCTGCCTCCGCCAGCTCAAAAGTAATCCTCCCTGTTTACAATCTTCCCGGGACAGGGCATTAAAGTCTATAATTTACAGCCTAATAAACTCCGTACTTGTGAATGGCATTAATCATGGTCACGAAATTCTCGTGCGGTATATAGTTTACTATACTGTGACTGGAGCCGGCAATCCACCGTCCGCCAGGTTTCAGCACATCCATGTGTTCTTTGACATCCTTCTCCACATCTGCAGGCGTACCGGTAGCAAGCGGCCAGGTAATGTCTATATTCCCATGCAAAGTAACCCGGTGTCCATAGCGTTTTTTATAATCACGGTAATCAATGCCGGACGGGTCCATGGGGGTTATGACATCCACCCCCATGTCCAGCAGCATTTCCACGGCATCGTCAATCTTTCCATCTGAATGAAACATAATGGGGACATTGGCATCGCGGGCCGGTGCCATAATCCGGTCAAAATGTGGGCGCCATAACTCTTCGAAAAGCTGCGGACGCACAAACATCCCTTTGTTAAAAGCAAAATCATCTGCCAGGAAAACTATATCCACTCCTTCCTGGATAGCCCGTTTAAGTAACTCCGCGAAGTAATCCGCGGAACGGGACATTAATTCCTCAAAGAGTTCTCGTTCCTCAAGCAACATAACCATGCAGTCATGCATTCCAATTACGAATTCGTAAAGTGTCTGAAATATACAGGCACCAGCTAATATAACGCCAATGTCAGTGCCTTTCGTTACCTCCACATATTCACGCACATACTGTAGTCGCTCTTCTATATCCTCCTCGCCAGGCCAGATGATTCGCTCCATATCAGATTTATTTTTGAAGCTTCTGTCATTAAGCAACCCAATGCTGCCGTCAGGCTTTATGGTCTTTATCGGTGTCCAGAAAGCTTCCATGGCTATTGCATCCTGCCCAATAATCTCGCACAGCTCGACATAATCTTTTGCATACATGGGACGGATTCCTTCTGCTGCCTGGCTACCTTTAGCCGGGTCACCACCCACACCGAGAGTATTACCCGCTTTCCGGCCAAGAAACTTTTCCACATGCTGGTCTTCAATTAGGATTTCAAAGTTCGGCACACGGTCTGTCTTCTTACCCCGCATGCACGCTATCAGACGCCTTTTATCCGGCTTTCCCATATAAGGTTCAATCTCCATTTTTATCCCCCTCCTGTAAAAAACAAACTAACTCATGCTCTCCACTCTTTACCAAACATGATGGCATCTCTCTCCTTAAGAAAGAACAGACTGCCACCCCGCGTAAGGCAAGGTTAACCTGCTCTCCATCCAGAATAATATTGCCCGTTTTCTTCCCCCCCGCAAGGCGCGGTGGGGCCATAACTGCCTCGCAACCCTCCGGAACAAGTATTTTAAGCGTAAACCTTTCCGGATTAATTTCCCAGGAAAGCTTGATGAAACCACGGGGAGTGACAATTTCTCCCCTGGCATGGGTAAGACCAGAAGGAACCACCCACACGGAAAACCTTCCATAACCCGGGGAAAGAGGGGTAACCCCTAATACCGTGCGGGTTATGTAGTTGAGAGGATGGGACCCAAACCCGAAACACAGCCCCATATTGCGCTCAAGCGCTTCCCTGGCCTCCCAGGTGGTGGTGGCACCATGTTCCAGCATATATCCCCATACATCTCGAATACGGTCAAGCACCGGTGCATCCAGGCATAAACTCTGCAGCGCTTCATGGTAGAGCGCCATCATATTAATGGCACTGGGAACATCACACAGTTGCAGATTCTCAGCAGCAGCAATAGCTCTCCGTAGCCTTTCCTCGTCTCCCATCCGCGCCAGCACTGCCACAGCATTAGTCGACTGGCTCACAACAGAACTTTTCCTGCCATCGTAAATACCGTCAATATATGCCTGGCGTTCCTCCTCCCAGAACCTATCAGTCGCAGCCTTTCTTATAGCAGCAGCATGCTCTCTCCAGCAATCCGCCCAATCGGCTTTCCCGTATGCTTCCGCCATTTCCGCCATCTTTTCCAGCCCCAATATCATAATTCCATTCCAGGCTGTTATCTCCCAGGAATTTTCCGCTCCCCTACCATATCCGCGCACGTCCATTCCACTCCATTCCAGCCATTGGTTACCGGGAAGATTAGCCAGTGTTCCAGCCGGACCAATATACTTAAATAATCCGGTAAAAATCCTGCGGCAGCACTCCAGCCAGAAGGGCTGTCGTTCATCCTCCCCTCCATAAAGCCAATCAAAGCAAATAATCAGGGGGAAAAACAAGGTGCTGAAAATGTAAAGGTCTTTCTCCGTTATGTTGTTAATATCCTTATCCACAACCGGAGGGAAGTTGCTCAGGATAAATCCGCTGGGAAGCTGAAGCCGGCAAAACGTATGAATCATCTGCCGGACCATTTCCACCCTGCCAAAACACTGCCAATAGACCATGTCCTGGAAAAACTCCGGCCATTGATTCTGTTCACGTTGGGCATCGCAAATATGCCAATCCTGGCATTTAACCATCGCCGTACGCCGGCATATGTCCCAGACACGGTTTAACAATTCATCACTGCAGGTGAAATTGCTTACCATTTCAAAGGGCGGTTCACTCTTTACCAATCCTACCTTATGGATAATAACCCTTGCCTTTTTGCGGGAATCTTTCAGTTTGTTGAAGTGTATCTCCAGATACCGGCAACCTTTGGTATCATACACTTCAAAACGTTGTCGCCCCTCCCTGGTTATATAACGGTCTGCGTAACGCTGTTCCGCTCCCGATTCAGGCATAAGCACAGTCTGAATACGGTTACGGCTTAATATCTCACCATGTCCGATATTAACAGTCGCCCCGGCAGAACATTCAATCTCTATGAATGGATAGCCCAGCATCTCTTCACCCAGGTCCACTACTATACCCACTCCGTCCCCTATTGTCTCTTCAAGTATGGCAGACCCATTTTCAGGATGCACAATGTTCTCTATGTCCCATGCTCGAATGCTGCTCATAGGATAGGCCACCATAATCTCCTTTGCCGGCTCGTAATCTTCTCCCCCCGGATTCCTTCGCTTTATTGAACCACTACTCAGCCCAAAGTAGGCCACTACTTTCACCGGATAAACAATTTTTCTCAACATGTGGGGAACAGTCCGCACCTCAAATTCCGCAGGCCAGAACTTTTGCGCGCCTTTAATTACCACGGCATTCACCCATTCACTATCATCGTAGCCGGTACTTTCCCAGCCAAGCGGGACTTTGCGTCCGTCCACCCACTCCTGCTGTCCATACTGGTGAGTCATATACGGAGTATCCGGTTTATACTCCTCCGCCCAGCGCGCTTTCCAGGATTCATCTGTCCCGAAAACAAGCTGTTTACTATTGCATTGCAGTATAAATCCACCCCGCACAGGATAAAGACGGGAAGTTTTGTTGTGCCGTTGCAGGACCAACGCTCCCACTACATTCTCCCCCTCACGTAAGTAGCAACCCACCTCATAGACATCAACCTGTTTGTATGCAGGATGGGTGACAATGGGTCCACGCCCAATTACTGTTCCGTTTATGAAGAGAAGATACCTGCAGTCCGCAGAAACATGCACCCGGGCACTCCCTGGTATCTTTTTTATATCAAAAGCTTTCCTGAATTGTACATAAGCATTAGCAGGTTTTTCCTCTCCGGGCAGCCATACCCACTTAGCCAGGCGAGGAGACCATGTTTTTGTCATTTTTCCCTCCGGTCCCTAATGGCCTAACTTTCCATTCTTCTTAAATGTCAGCATTAATCCTCGGTAGTCGGCTGTTGCCGGGTCCTTGTAGCGGCAATGGCCACGGGGGCTTTACTCTCGGTAAAGGAATCATCTCACTTCTGATAATACTACCTCTCCGCACTGCTCTTTCAATTCGACAATTCCCTCTCCCGTTTTCAGAAAACCCCGAGAACCCTCTGGCAGTTTGTAGCGGTAAACTTTCCTATCTGCCTTAGCTTTAACAATATCAACCACTATGCGGCCATGGGGAGCCGGGACTTCTGCATGAAGCTCCGGCAGGGATAAATCATCCGCGGGGGGGACCAGCAGGACCTCGCTCCAGAAGGGAGCCCTTATCCTGATGCCAGCCAGATACTCAAGGAAGTCACGCGCGGGTGTTGCCCCATGAATATGGCAGTAGCTTCCCGAGGAGAAAAATTCTTCTCCGCAGGTGGTTAATCCCGCTTTAACAGGTTCTCCCCAGCGGTCCCTGTAGTATTCCAGCGCCTGCCCGGTTTTGCCTGCTTCGATTAAAAATACCGGGAGAGCGGAAAAATCAAGTCCGCCAGAGCTCCGGCAACAGATAAAAGAGGGATGCATGATTTTCTCAAGACATTTTAATCCCCTATCCCGACTTACCAGTCCGGCGCGCATCAAAAGGAATAATGTTGATTCACAATATGTAGGTTCGCTGGCTTTACCATCACGCTCAAAGGCAACATTATCCCGGTATAAACCTGCCTCAGGCACCCAGAAACGCTTTTCAAAGGCAAGAGCGGCTCTATTCAGTATCTCCCGGTACCTCTGCGCACTCTTTGTTTGTCCAAGCCTTTCTGCCAGGCCCGCCGCCTCACGCAGGTTCCATATCCAATAAGCGTTAATAATGGCGTTATAGCCACGGGTAGGAGGGAGGGAAAAATCCCCCCAGGGTTTTCTCCCCTTCTTCTTAAAGGTTTCTCCCGGCTTATAAGGTTTGCGTGGTTCACCGTCCGCCCAGGAAAGGAAACGGCGTCCAGGTGTTTCGTAAAGCAAACCATCCTTGTCGGCGGAACGAAGTTGAAATTGAATGTGCCGGTCAATACGCGGTAGCATTTGCCGGGCAAACCAAAAGTCCCCCGTATGGTTGAAATACTCAACAATTTCCACTGCCCAGTAACAACTGCTTGTAACCATATTGAAATCATTATTATATCCCGGTGACATGGTGGGAAGAGAACCGTCCGCCATCTGAGACTGGGCGGTTAATTCCAGACCCCGGCGCCAGGTTCGCCAATCTCCAAAGCAGTAAAATGCCATGCGTAATGCCATGGCATCATCATGGAGCCAGTGATGCCGCTCACGAACCGGGTCTCCCGCACCACAGCCGTTCATATAAAGCCGGGTTGTTTCCAGAGACGCCTTCCAGATTTTATTCAATAGTCCATCTCCCGAATCAAACACAGCCGGCTGGTCTGCCGGTATGGGGGTCAATGTCTCACAAATGCCCGTCTTATGAATAGTCACCTGCCCGGTGAAATCACGCAAAATAATCTGCAGATAACGCGTTCCCCTTTCAAAAAAACCCTGCCATTGTATTCGGCCCGGCGGTACTTCCACCCGGTCCACATTCGGCATGGGACCAGACACAACCCCATCTTTGAGTCTATCTCCCCTGGCTATGTCAACGGTGCCGCCACTGGTACTCTCAATCTCAATCTCCAGCATCCCGGAGCGGACTGTCTCCAAATCAAAAACCAGGGAAGGATGCCCTTTTTCAGGTACAGTAATAGTCAAAGGCAGAATATTTTTATTTTCGGGAAGCCGCACCATTCCCCGCGGGGCAGCTTCATGGGTTTCCATCTTAGCTCGCATTGCAATCGGGACAGGCAATGGTTCATCGTCAAGCGGCTCGTTATTGTCGCGTAAATTCCATTGCCCCATTAACCTGCGCCACCGGTTTCGGGCAGCAGTATAATGCGAAGCTGCCGCTTTTCTCATCTCCTCAGTAATAATGCCATCAGCCACACCGGCAAAGACAAAATTAGCCGGGGGATATTTCTTCAGGGTCGGGTAACCCACATAGTTTTCCTGCAGCTTCTCAGGTTCACCATGCGCAAAGAAAGGCAGCTCTACTGCATTCTCCCAGTCAGAAGCATCAAAACTTGCCTCCTTCCAGCCGCGGGGCAATTTGTGCAATACCAGCCATTCCTGAAAATCCCCGCTATAACCGGAGATTTGCGTTGGATGTTGCCAGGCCTGAGCCGAAATAGTCTGCCAGGAAGCATCAGTGGCAAGTATATTCTTATCATCAATCCAGAGAGAACATAGCAATCCCGGGTTGGTTAATGTCCACTGCCCATTCATTACTCCCGGGCAGTGCGTCTCAAAAGCTATGCAATTCATGCCACGACGCAAAAACCTGCTCACTTCATGTCTGTCAATTAAACGGTGCTCAGGCTGGCAGGGTGTAGGCCCTGTCTGCACAAAGCTTCCGTTAACATATAATTTATAGCGAAACTCAGCAAAACACCAGAGCTCTGCCTTTTCAGGTATAGTCTCAAGCGCAAATTCCCGCCGGAAAAGCCGGAATTCATTGATTTTGCGGGGTGGTTCTCCCCATATCCATTTTGCCCGGGAAATTTTTCCGGCAATAGCTCCTGGAATGGAAAGCTCAACGATGTCCAACTCTGGATGCGTGGAGTTTATCAACCTTTTCCCTCTCTATAGCTATAATTTCTTTAGTGTTTTTTACTGATGCTCTCACTTATTCACTTATGTCTTTAAAAGAGACTTCTTTTAACAATCTCTCGCATATCCTTCTTATGGCTAATGTTTTATTATACATCTCCACACTTATTGTAGCACTCTCCCCCCGGGTAATCACGGGCATGGTATCCTCTATTTTTTTCAACAGTTTGATGTTTCCGGGTATGGGGTTTGCATTTATAAATTTCTTTATTTCCGGCAACATCCTCTTGATAGCTTCTATGTTCTCTTTGTATTTTTCCTCATCCACAGTGCTACCCGGTGCAAGCAACATGCCCTTCTTAGCTATTTTGTTGAGTTCCATTACGATTTCAGCTTCCCAGAAATCAACAGGGACTAAGTCTATATCATCAAAATAACATTTTCCTATGCTCGTAAGTGATATCTTGCCCAGATAAGCATTCCTGTCATTTTTGAATATTCCTGAATACTTTCTCCACTCTCTTCCCAGATTTCTTGCGCTAACCACCCCCACAGCTCCCAGGTATTTACCCTCTTTACTGTACAAGTTTATCACCAGCGCTGCATTTCCTCTGCCCCGGGCAAAAAAACTTGCCTTATATATTCCACCGGGTTTAAGAGGGCTGTAATCCACCCATATAATGCCCCGGCTACCTACTTTCCCGGAGAGCTCAATATAATTACTCCCACTATGCGCATCACCCTTGATGACTTCAAACTTTACTGCCACGGGATGTCCCGGAGCTGCGGTCACCTCACTCCAGCCCACTGGCCATACAATTGGTTCCTTTAACTTCCACTGCTTTTTTATAAGACTCTGCATCTCCTCAGAATTTGGATTCTTTATGGTGGTTTTTTCAAAACTGCCGTTAAAGACTTCACCGTTAATACTACCCGCTAAAAAGAATATGCCTAAAAGTAATATACCCATCCTCATGTTCATGTATTTTCCCTTCTTACTCAATAAC
>Ga0256830_1000923_pt1 | contig 21822 bp, 19 predicted proteins | sample 128326metaG_FD_190537 | JGI IMG/M metagenome (GOLD analysis project Ga0256830, IMG submission 190537) | Hydrothermal vent microbial communities from Lau Basin, Pacific Ocean - 128-326 | ecosystem: Environmental > Aquatic > Marine > Hydrothermal vents | place: Pacific Ocean: Lau Basin | collected... | reverse complement strand
AAGGCTGCCATGCCAAGATGAAGAGGGAAGGCAAGAAGACTGGACCCACCAGTTGCTCCAAGTGTCACGTGAAGAAGTGAGTCTGTGAGGTTGGGGGAGAGGACCTTCAGGTCCTTTCCCCTTTGCTTTTAAAATCCTTTCATGCCCTTGAAAACCCTGGGGCAAGGTCTATATTGTCCCCCAATCATGGGAAGGGTTGCCCCAGATATTCTAGAGGAGATCAAGGATCGCATCGACATTGTTCAGTTGATCTCCCAGTATCTTCCCCTCAAGAGGGCGGGCAGGAACTTTAAAGCCTTGTGCCCCTTTCATGGGGAAAAGACCCCTTCCTTCACCGTGAGTCCCGAGAAGCAGTTCTTCCATTGTTTCGGTTGTGGTGCCAGCGGCGATATCTTTCAGTTCCTCATGAAGATGGAGAATCTCACCTTTCCCGAGGCCCTGGAGAAGCTGGCCCAGCAGGCGGGAGTGGAAATCCCCACAGGCTGGGACCGGAGTGGGGACCGGGGAGAACGGGAGAGGCTCTACACCCTTCACCGGGAGGCGGCCGAGTACTTTCATGAGGCCCTCCTCTCTGCCCAGGGTAAAAAGGCCCGGGAGGTGGCCCAGGCCCGGGGAATACCCCCTTCTGCCTGGGAGACCTTTCAACTGGGTTATGCCCCCAATAGCTGGGACCTGTTTAGGGAGGCCTTGAAGGCCAAGGGCTTCTCTCCTTCCGAGATGCTGTCTGTGGGACTCCTGGGAGAGCGGGAAGGAGGAGGGGAGCCCTATGTGAAGTTTCGCCATCGCCTCATGATACCCATCTGGGATGCCAGGGGTCGGGTAGTGGCCTTTGGTGGAAGGGCCCTAGAAGGGGATCAGGAGCCCAAGTACCTCAACTCTCCAGAGCACCCCCTCTTCAAGAAGGGGGAGGTCCTCTATCCCTACCACATGGCCAGGAGGGCGGCTGGGGAGATGGGTTATGTGTTGTTGGTGGAAGGTTATATGGATGCCATCACCTGCCACTTGAAGGGATTCCCCAACACCCTGGCGGCCATGGGTACAGCCCTGACCCTTTCCCAGGCCCGGAAGGTGCTGAGGCTCTCCAGAGAGGTGGTTCTGGCTTACGATGGGGACGAGGCAGGAAGGAAATCCGCTTTGAGAGCGGCGGGGGTCTTCTTTCAGTTGGGAGTGATTCCCCGGGTTCTCCTTCTCCCCATGGGTGAGGATCCCGACAGTTTTCTGAGGAGAAGAGGGGAAGATGCCTTTTCTGCCCTGGTGGAAGGAGCGGAGGATATAGTTCTCTGGTATATGGATGAGCTGGAGAAGGTCCACCCTATCTCCCATCCCCGGGAGAGATCCAAGTGGTTGAAAGAGATGCTCTCTTTCCTCTCTCCCCTTAAGGGTTCCCTGGAGCTGGAGTCCTATCTGGTGGAGATGTCTTCCAGGACGGGTGTAACCCTGGAGGGGTTGAAAAGGGAGATATACGGTAAGGGCAGGAAAAAGCCCGAGTCCCTCTCTACCCAGGCTCCCAGGGGCTCCTGGGAGCTTCTCTATTTGGCCCTGGCCCTCTCCAATCCCCGCTGGTGGAGGGTTTTTAAAGGAGAGGTGCTGGAGGACGAAAAGGTCCGTTCACTTTGGGATAGGGTGAAAGGGGAGGAGGATCCCTCCGGGGCCCTATCCCTCCTGGAGGATGGGGACAGGGCTCTCCTCATAGGGAAGGTCATGGGCCTGCCCGAGGGGGATATGGAAAAGGTCTTCGCCTCTTGCCACAGGAGGGCTGAGGTGAGGCATCTGGAGAGGGAGGCCCGGATGCTGAAGGTGAACCTGGAGAAGGCTTCTCCCGGGGAGAGGGAGGGGCTCCTCAGCAGGTATATGGAGATAATGAAGAGAATAAAAGGTGTTGGCGAGGAGGGAGTTTATGAGGCCCATTGAAGTCTCCAAACTGACGGAGCTCAGGAAACTCATAGCCCTTGGGAAGAAGAAGGGTTTTCTCACCTACGACGAGATTCACGAGATGCTTCCCGGGGAGCTCAACGTGCCTGAGCAGCTGGAAGATATTTTCCATCTTCTGGACGAGATGGACATCCAGGTCCTGGACCATCCCCAGGGCAAGGTGCCTGGCAAGGGCGTCTTGGGGGAGGCTGCAGGGGACGGGGATCTCCTGGGGGTCATGGATGAGCATGAGGAAGATTCCGGGGTTTCGGCGGATCCTGTGAGGATGTACCTCCAGGAGATGGGTTCCATCTCTCTCCTCTCTCGTGAGGAGGAGGTGGAGCTGGCCAAGAAGATCGAAGAGGGAAGGAACCTGGCCATAGAGGCGGTCATGTCCATTCCTCTCACGGTGAAAGAGATCCTGAAGCTCAGGGAAGAGATGGAGGCCGAGGCTCTGGATATCGATCAGGTCTTCATCCTGGAGGACGACCTCTCCTCTGAGGATTCGGCCCGACTGCGGCAGAGGATCCTGGGGGAGCTGGAGGACCTCAACCGGGTTTTCGATCTCTATGAAAAGAAGAGAAAGGAACTGTTTCTGGCCAGTGACTCTCTCAGCATGGAGGAGAGGGACAGGATCCAGGGTGAGGTGGAGGAGAAGAGGAAGGAGATGATAGCCCTCATCAAGAGGCTCAGCCTCTCCAGTGTCCAGGTGGAGAGGCTGGTGGATCTCATCAAGGGCTATGTGATGAGGGGAGACAGGGCCCTGGCCGAGATCAAGGAGTGTGAAGAGGTTCTTCTCATGCCCTCTGACACCTTCATGAGGTTTTATGAGGATCTCAGCTCCCTGGATTCTCCTTCCGAGAGGGAGGAGAGGGCCCGTCAGGTGACCACCCTCTCTTTCGATACCCTCACCCTGTACTACGAGAGAATCCTCAGGGCCAGGGACGAGATCGGCTCCATAGAACTGGAGTCTACCCTCTCCCTGGGAGAACTCAAGGAGATCCTGGCGGAGATCGAGAGGGGGCTCTCCCAGGAGAAGGAAGCCAAGAGGCTCTTGGCCGAGGCCAATCTCAGGCTGGTGGTGAGTATAGCCAAAAAGTATACCAACAAGGGCCTCCAGCTCCTGGATCTCATCCAGGAGGGTAATATAGGCCTCATGAAGGCTGTGGAGAAGTTTGAGTACAGACGGGGGTACAAGTTCAGTACCTACGCCACCTGGTGGATCAGGCAAGCCATTACCAGGGCCATAGCCGATCAGGCCCGAACCATCAGGATTCCCGTCCACATGATCGAGACCATCAACAAGCTGGTGAGGACTTCCCGTCAGCTGGTCCAGGAGTTGGGCAGGGAGCCCACTCCCGAGGAGGTGGCCAGAAGGCTGGAGATGCCCCCCGAAAAGGTGAGAAAGATCCTGAAGATCGCCAAGGAACCCATCTCCCTGGAGACCCCCATAGGGGAAGAGGAGGACAGCCATCTGGGGGATTTCATTGAGGACAAGTCCATCGATTCACCCATTGACACCGCCATAGACGAGAGTCTAAGGGAGCAGATAGAACAGGCCCTGGAAACCCTCACCGACAGGGAGAAGACGGTACTCAAGATGAGATTCGGCCTGGATATGGATTCAGAGCATACCCTGGAAGAGGTGGGAAGGGTCTTTCACGTCACCAGGGAGAGGATCCGTCAGATAGAGGCCAAGGCCCTGAAGAAGCTTCGCCATCCCAGGAGAAACAAGAATATCAAGAGCCTCCTGGAGGTTTAACGGAAGAAGACCAGGGTCACGATAACGAAGATGGGGATGAGGATCACCAGGGAGTACTTCAGGATGTAACCGAAAAAGCTGGGCATCTCCACCCCGGCTTCTTCCGCTATGGAACGGACCATGAAGTTGGGGGCGTTGCCTATGTACGTGTTTGCTCCCATGAAGACGGCCCCGGCGGAGATGGCTTCCAGGTAGATTCCTTTCTGGGATATGAGGTGGGCAACGGCTGTCTTCTCCGGCACTCCGGCGAAGAACCGCCCCAGGGCGGTATTCAGGAAGGTGAGATAGGTGGGGGCGTTGTCCAAGAAGCTGGAGAGACCTCCAGTGATCCAGAAGAAGTGGTAGGGCTCTCTCACGGAGGCGATGAGGGCCCTGGCGGCACCCTCTTCCCCTGCTCTGAGGATGGCCAGGGCGGGGATCATGGTCATGAAGATGCCGGCAAAGAGGATGGCCACTTCCTGGATGGGAAACCAGGTGAACTCGTTCTCCTCCCTGATCTGCCAGGGAGTGAACTTGAGGGAGAGGAGGCCCATGACCACCATGGCGGCGTCTCTGATAAGGGATTGAATGTTCCTCTCCACACCCAGGACGTTTACTTCCCCTAGGTGGACCAGACCGCTGAAGAGAACGGCCCCTACCACTCCCATGAGGAACAGGAAGTTGATGGTTCCCACCACTTTGAGCTTCTCTTCCCCCTCTTCCCTGTCGGGGAGGGTCTCTTTTTTGAAATTAATGGAGTCCAGGATGAAGTATAGGACCAGGAGTATGCCGGAAGCCAGGAGCATATGGGGCAGGATCTTGAAGGTCCAGAAGAAGGGTACACCGTGGAGGAAGCCCAAGAAGAGGGGAGGGTCTCCCAGGGGGGTGAGGGAGCCTCCTATGTTGCACACCAGGAATATGAAGAAGACCACCATGAAGGTCTTTCTCTTTCGATAGGCGTTGGCTCTCAAAAAGGGTCTGATGAGGAGCATGGCTGCACCCGTGGTTCCCACCCACGAGGCAAGGAAGGTTCCTACGGCCAGCATTCCTGTGTTTACTATAGGGGTTCCCCGGAGCTTCCCTTTCAAGAGGATGCCCCCTGCCACCGTGTACAGGGACCACAGGAGGATGATGAAGGGGACGTAGTCCGCTATGTAGATGTGGAGTATCTCATGGAGGGCTGCTCCTTTGAAGACCAGCAGAAAGGGTACGGCCACTATGAGCCCCCAGAAGGTGGACACTTTGCCAAAATGGCTGTGCCAAAAGTGGGGGGCCAGAAGGGGAAACAGAGCAATGGACAAAAGGATTCCGGCAAAGGGGATAATGCTCCACAAAGGCAAAATGGTGCCCAATTCATGGGGGGCTTCTGCGGCTAAAAGGGTTTTAGGGAGGGTAAAAATTAGGACACCGACTGTACAAAATGTAAAAACGAGAGAGGCTGAGAGTCTTTTTTGGTTCATTTGCTCAGCTCCTTGGCCATATTTCTGAAGACGGCGCAGGTATATCTCTGTGAATTTCCATTGTCAAGGTAGGGGCTTTCTGATACCAAAACATGAAAAGTAGAGTGAGACGGAGTGTTGGAATGGTATTGTTTAATTTGCTCAAGAGAAAAAAGAGATTTGCCATTGGAATAGACATCGGCCATTCAGGTTTGAAGGTTGTGACTTTCCATGGGGAAGGCCAGAGAGGTACGGTAGAAAAATTGCATTTGAGAGATTTTTCTCCGGGGGCCATGGATGCCGGCAGGGTGGAGGACGAAGGGGAACTGGTGGAGGCCTTGAGGGAGTTGGTCAGGGAAGGCCTTATTCCCAAGGGTAAGATGGTGGCCTCTGTTCCCGGGGGGAAGGTGGAAGTGAAGAGGATCAGAGTACCCGCCATGGGTCCCAAGGAGGTGGATAGGTACGTGGCCATGGAGGCGGAGCAGGCCTTCACCTTGCCCTTCCTCTCTCTCACCATCGATTATGCGGTGATGAAGAGGACCGAGGAGTACTCGGACCTTCTGGTGGTGGGTGTGCCCAGGGAGCAGGTGACCCTTGCGAGGGAACTCTTTCATAAGGCTGGCGTGGACCTTCATGTCTTGGATGTTAAGCCCTTGGCCCTCTATCACCTCTTCTCTTTTCTGGGCGGTGACGAATTTGAAGGGTTGTCCGTGGTGTTGGATGTGGGCAGGAGTGTAACTACTATGGTGCTGGTGATGAACGGAGAGGTCCTCTGTGCTCGGGAGGTTTATCTGGGCGGTGACATGATAACAGAAATGATTCAGGCTAAAGAGGGCATTGTATATCAAGAAGCGGAAAAGCTGAAGAGGGAGGAGTTTTCTCATAAACCTTATGAGATGGAAATTCTCGACAAATTTGTTGTCTCTTTGGGACACGAGTTGAGACTGGTGCTTGACAGCTGTAGACTCTGGCTGGAACCTGGGGAAGCAGAGGTGAAGAGGCTTTTTTATACGGGAGGAGGAGCTTCACTAAAAAATTTTGGTAGGGCTTTTGAAGAAAAGTTTGACGTAGAGGCTAGAAATATGTATTATTTGAATGCTAAAGATGTATTGGGAGGCCGGGTGGAGGAACTCGACAGATATTCTGTAGCGGTGGGGTTGTCTGTTAGAGGGGCAGTGGCATGAATAAGAGGGAAGTGGTAGGTATAAACCTACTGAAAAGAGAAGCCAAAAAGCCCGTTACAAAGAGAGTGGCAATAAGGGAACCGGGAGCAAGGTTCCCTGGAGGTTTAGGCCGGGATGCAGTGGTAATTCTAGTGCTCTTCCTGGTCTTTCTTTTAGGCTTTGGAGGATACTACTTAAAGCTGGATAAGAGCATCAAGACCAGGGAAGAGACTCTGCTGAAAAAGAAGGCTGAACTTAAAAGGTTGGAGAGGGTGTACACCAGGATCAAAGTCTTGGAAGCCAGGAAACGGGATCTCAGAAGGATGGTTAAGGTGATAGAGACCCTCTCCTCAGGTAGAGAGAGAATGGTGAAGTTTTTTGAAGAGCTGGAGACCGCTATCCCGGAAAACTCCTGGCTGAGTTCTCTCACTCTCAAGGGCAACGCTGTGCAATTGATAGGTTATTCTCTGGAGGATAACGGAGTGGCAGATTTCATGGAGAACCTGTCCAGGATTAAGGGAGTCTCGCGTTGTAGTTTGCAGTACATAAAGGAAGTGGGTCTGGCCGGGATGAGGATCAAGCAGTTCTCTATGACCACCTTTTTTAGATAGGTGGGGGGCGTATGGACAAGAACCTCATAAAGAAGGTTGCAGTGGTCCTGGTTGTTATAGTGGCCCTGGGTTACCTGGGTAACATGTACATTCTTAAGCCAAAGAGAGATCGAATAGCTGCCTTGGATAAAGAGATAAAGGCCGCCACTTTGAAGATAGAGAAGGCCCGGGAGGCCCTTAAGAAAGCAAAGGCCCTTGCCCGGGAGATTGCTGAGCTGGAGAAGAAGCTGGATGTCATGAAGGCCGTACTTCCCACGAAAGAGGAGATCCCCGGTTTGATAAGGGAGGTCTCTAAGTTGGGATACTATAACAGGATCAACTACGCCCTCTTTAAACCGGGGAGAGAGGTGGTGAAGGCGGATCAGGGCTATGCCGTTCTGTCTATCAATCTGGAGTTTAAGGCATTTTATCCTCAGTTGGTCTCCCTTTTGAACGGCGTGTCCAAGATGGAGAGGCTGGTGAAACCTGTCAGTCTCAATGTGACCTATGCTTCCAAAAACCGGAAGGCGGTGCCGAAGAATCCCCAGTTGAAGGTGAAGTGTACCTTGGAGACCTATAGATACATTCCTCTCAAAGAGGGTAAGGGGAAGAAGGGTGGCAAAAAGTAGACTTTGGATGGCTTTCTTCGTGGCAGTTTTAGTGGCCCCTCTGGGGGTTCCCGGGGTTGCCCTGGGGACCGGGGGGCAGGGACCTGGAGGGCAGGCCTTGGCTCCTTCTGTGGTGGTAAGGAATCCCTTCCAGCCCCCTCCAGCGGTGACCAGAAGGCTGTTGCAGTCCAAGGAGAAGCACATTCCCCAATCTCCTTTGGAGAAGTACGATGTAGAATCCTTTGTCCTGAAGGGTATCGTGGCGGACATGGCCATGGTAGTTTCTCCCGACGGAAGTACCTACATCATAAAGAGGGGTACCAGGATAGGAAAGTACGGGGAGGTGGTGGTGGGAGTCTACGGGGATAGAGTGGCGATAAAGAGGGGTAAGAAGATTGTTTATCTCACCTTTCCCAAGGATTGAAGCTAAGGAGAGGTCATTATGAGAGGGAATAAGAAGGTTGGATGGATACTTTGGGTGATGGGAGGGTTGCTCTTTTACGGCTGGGGGGTGTCTCAGGCATGGGGGGCTACCTATGGAGTCCAGATCGCTGCGGTGAAACGTGCCGGGAATCTTGCCCTATTGGAGAGGGAGGGGCTGGAGAACTCCAGGAAGTTTTCTGTGCCCGTATATCTGGTTCAAAAGGGTCCGTCCTATGCTCTGGTCATGGGGCGTTTTGAGACCCAGGCCGATGGAATGGCCCTCAGGATGAAGATATCTCATGACTATCCCGATGCCTTCGTCACTCCCTGGAAGGGGTTGAAGGTGGTCCAGGCCTTTGAGGGGGGCAAGAGGCTTCATGGAGAAGACCTTTCCCGGGAGGACCCCTCTCCCCGGGATGCCTCTGTCAAAGGGGGTGCTCCTTCTGCCGCCAGGGTAGGGGTCTCTCAAGGGAAACAGAGTGAGAAGAAGCCACCCGGCCTTCCCCCGGGGATCTATCCCAGGAACTCTCTGGTCAAGATCACCGCCATGGGCTCAAACCTGACCCTGGTGGGGCAGGAGCCTTGGGGTTTTGTGGATCTCGAAAGGTTCTCTCCTCCTCTGCGCTACGTAGTTCACCTGTTCAACACCAGTCCGGCCGTTACCTTGGATACCCTCTATTCCCCTATTCCCGGGGTGGAGAAGGTAAAGGTGCTTTACGACTATAAGAACAGGAAGACGGACGTGGTGGTCTATCCTACGAGGCCTGCCCCCATGGCTCTGGAGAAGAAGGGAAAGGAACTGGTTCTTCTCCTCAGGGAGATTCAGAAGGAGGCTCCCCAGGGAGGGCCTGGGGTTGGTCTCACCTCTTCTTTTGCTGCTCCCCCTGGGGGCAAGAAGGTTTATAAGGGGAAGAAGGTCTCCCTGGAGTTTAAGAATGCCGATATCAGGGATGTCATCAGGATCCTTGCCGAGGTGAGCGGCCTGAACTTTGTGGTGGATCCCGATGTGAAGGGTACTGTTACAGTGAAACTGGACAATGTCCCCTGGGATCAGGCTCTGGATGTGATTCTCAAAACCAACAAGCTGGGGATGGTGGTGGAGAATGGCATCGTACGCATCTCCACCTTGAAGAGCCTTGCCCAGGAGGGCCAGGCCCAGGAGTCGGCCAGGAAGGCCCTGGAGAAGGCTAAGCCTACGGTGATGGAGGTGATCCCTCTCAATTTCACGGAAGCCAGCAAGGTGAAGGCTCTCATAAAACCTCTTTTAAGCGATGAGGGGAAGGTGGACTATCTGGAGAGGATCAATGCTCTGGTGATAAAGGACAATCCCGATAGAATCGCCAAGATCAAGGAGTTTGTGAAGAAAGTGGACACCCCCACCCCCCAGATCCAGATAGGGGCCAGGATAGTGGAGATCGTCACCACCTACCTGAAGGAGCTGGGAATCCAGTGGGGATTCCTCTGGAGGCAGGCCAAGACGGACATGAGTTTCCCCTATTCTTTCGGCGTGGGTGGTGGGGTCACCTCTTCTCCCGCCTCTAGCCAGGTCTTGACCACTATGGAAACGGTGTCCGGTTGGTCTCCTGCCACCATTGCTCCCGGATACGTGGTGGATCTTCCCGCCGCGGTTGTTACGGGATCGGGAGGGGCCATCGCCGCCAGTCTCTTGAATGCCAGCGAGACCTTTGGCCTGGATATCCGTCTCTCTGCCCTGGAAGAGGAGGGTGTGGCCAGGACCGTTTCCAATCCCAAGCTGGTCACCCTGGACAATCAGGAGGCAGAGATCAGCCAGGGTTATGAGATTCCTTTTGCCACCGTTTCAGAGTCGGGTACCCAGACGGAATTCAAGGAGGCCAAACTCAAGCTCTTGGTGAAGCCCCATATAACTTCCAGTGGGGACATCGTCATGGACGTGGAGGTCTCCAAGGACTCTCCCGACTTCACCCATGTCACTCCCGATGGGGTTCCCATCCAGACCAGATCCGTGAAGACATCGGTGAGGATGAAGAACGGGGATACCCTGATCATCGGTGGTATCTACGAGATGACCAAGAGCAAGAAGAACAACCAGGTGCCCGGTCTGAGTCGCATTCCCCTCTTGAGCTGGCTCTTTAAGCACAAGACGGAGAACCTCGAGAAGAGGGAACTCCTCATCTTCATCACGCCCACGGTGATAGAAGCGGGGATGGCTCAAGGAGAGAGATGAGGTTCCTTACTGCGGGGGAGTCCCACGGGGCTGCCCTGGTGGCTGTTGTGGAGGGCGTTCCAGCCCATCTGGCCCTCTCTTCCAGCTACATAGATGCCCACCTGTCCAGGCGCCAGGGGGGCTTTGGTCGTGGTGGCCGCATGAGGATAGAGAGGGACCGGGTGGAAATCCTCTCCGGTGTCAGGGGAGGTTTCACCACAGGTGCTCCCATTGCCCTGCTCATTAGAAATCTGGATTGGCCCAACTGGGAGAGGGTAATGGCTGTGGAGGGTCCTCTGGAGGGGGAGAGGGTGACCAAGCCCCGTCCGGGTCACGCCGACCTTCCCGGTGCCATGAAGTATGGTCACAGGGACATGAGGAACGTCTTGGAACGGGCCAGTGCCAGAGAGACGGCGGCCAGGACGGCTGTGGGTACCGTGGCCAGGAGGCTTCTGGAGGAACTGGGCATCTCCCTCATCTCCCATGTTCTCTGTGTGGGGCCTGTGGTGGCGAAGGAGATAGACCTGGATAGGGTGGAAGGTTCACCCCTGAGGTGCGGCGATCCTCGGGCCGAAGAGGCCATGAAGGAGGCTATCCTTGAGGCCCAGAGGGAGGGGGATACCCTGGGAGGCGTCTTCGAGGTGAGGGTGCGGGGGGTGTTGCCGGGGTTGGGAAGCTACACCCACTGGGACAGGCGTCTGGATGCCCGGCTGGCCCAGGCCATCCTCTCCATTCCAGGGGTGAAGGGTGTGGAGATAGGGGATGCCTTCCTCAATGCCACCAGGCGAGGTTCCAGGGTCCACGACGCCATATACTGGGAGGAGTCCCGGGGATACTACAGGGAGACCAACAGGGCGGGGGGCCTTGAGGGGGGGATGAGCAACGGCGAGGAGATCCTGGTCAGGGGAGCCATGAAACCCATCCCCACTCTCTCCCGGCCTTTGGATTCAGTGGACATAGAGAGCAAGGAGCCTTTCCCCTCCCATCGGGAGAGGTCTGACGTGTGCGCCGTGCCTGCTGCGGGGGTGGTGGCGGAGGCCATGGTGGCCTGGGTGTTGGCTCAGGCTGTCCTGGAGAAGACCGGTGGAGACACCATGGAAGAGGTGAGGGAGAATTGGGAGGCCTATCGGGAGAGGGTGAGGGCCTTCTGAAGGGACGACCCCTCTTTCTCCTGGGATTCATGGGGGTGGGCAAGAGCACGGTGGGTCCCCTCTTGGCCCGGGTCCTGGGATGTCCCTTTCTGGATCTGGATACCCTAATAGAGGAGTGGGTGGGCAAGGATATAGAGACCATCTTCAGGGAGAAGGGGGAGGAGTGGTTCAGGATCTATGAGACTCAGGCCTTGATGAAGGTGGCCTCTGAAGAGGCCGTGATAGCCACGGGGGGAGGGGTGGTGACCAGGGAGGAGAACTGGAGGTTCCTGGAGCGGGGACTCACCGTGGCCCTGGTGGCCTCTCCTGAGGAGCTGGCCTTGAGGCTGGCCTCGGGAGAGGGACGGCCCCTCCTCAAAGGGGAGAGGGACTGGAGGTCCATTCTCGAGGAGAGGGCTTCCCTTTACAGGAGGGCTTGGCTGGTTGTAGATACTACGGAGTTGACTCCTGGGGAAGTGGTGGATGCGATTGTGAAAGCCTTGAAGGGGGAGGCATCATGAAGGTCTTGGTGGTCAATGGTCCCAACATGAATCTCCTGGGCAGGAGGGAGAAGTCCCTCTATGGTGACTGGTCCATGGAGAAGCTGGAGAAAGCCCTGAAAGAGAAGGGGAGGGCTCTGGGGATGGAGGTGGACTGCTTTCAGTCCAATCACGAGGGGGAGCTGGTGGATAGGATCCAGGAGGCCTGGGAGTACGACTGCCTCGTGGTCAACGCCGCCGCCTACACCCATACCAGTGTGGCCATCAGGGATGCCCTCCTGGCCTTGGGCAAGCCCTTCATTGAGGTGCATATGACCAACATCTATGCCCGGGAGCCCTTCCGTCATCGTTCTTTCCTGGCCGATGTGGCCCTGGGCCAGGTGGTGGGCTTTGGGGTGGTGAGTTATCTTGTTGCTCTGGATGCCTTGGCTTACCTCAGGGAGGAGCGGGGTGGACCTGGAGACGATTAGGGAGAGGCTCCTCCGGGAGGAGGTGGAGGCCTTTCTCGTATCCAAGCTGGAAAATGTGAGGTATCTATCGGGTTTCACGGGTTCTTCTGCCTGCGTCTTGGTGACCCCCGGGGACCTCTACTTTGTCACCGATCCCAGGTACGAAGAACAGGCCGCTTCCCAGGTCCCCCCTGCCTTCCAGAAAGTGATCTTGAAGCCCGGTGAGCGTCTCTCCGCCTTGGTCAAGGGCAAAGGGTGGTCTACCCTGGCCGTTGAGGACTCTATGTCCCTGGGGCAGTACCAGGCCTTGAAGAAGGGCCTGGATGGTGGGGAGATCAGGGTCTGGCGAGGGGTGATTGAGGAACAGAGGCGGGTCAAGACCCCCGAGGAGGTGGAGGAGATCGGCAGGGCCGTGGCCCTGGCCCAAGAGGCCTTCCATAAGGTCCGGGGAATGTTGAAGCCCGGGGTGTCGGAGAGGGATCTGGCTCTGGAGCTGGAGTTTGTTATGAGGAGGCAGGGGGCTCAGGGTGTGGCCTTTCCATTCATAGTGGCCTCTGGTCCCAGGTCCGCCATGCCCCACGGTGATGCTTCCCATAAGGTCTTGGAAGATGGAGATCTGGTGATCCTCGACTTCGGTGCCAGATGGAGGGGTTATCACTCGGACATGACCCGCACCTTCAAACTGGGTCCCTGGCGTGCCTGGGAGAAGGAGGTCTACACCGTAGTCCTGGAGGCCCAGGAGGCGGCCATGGCGGCCATAAGACCTGGAGTGGAGGCCAAGGAAGTGGACGGGGTTGCCAGGAGGATCATTGAGGAGGCGGGGTATGGGGACTATTTTGGCCACGGTCTGGGTCATGGAGTGGGACTGGAGATCCATGAGGCCCCTACCCTGGCACCCACTTCCGAGGATGTCCTGGAAGTGGGCATGGTTTTCACCGTGGAGCCCGGGATATACCTCCCCGGGAAGGGTGGGGTGAGAATAGAGGACATGGTCTTTCTGGGTCCCCGGGGCCCGGAGGTCCTTACCAGTCTTCCCAAGGGGGTGGCAGAGTGAAGAGGGCCACAGTTGCCTTCAGGGTGAGGTACGGCGAGACGGATAGAATGGGCGGGGTTTACTATGCCAACTACATTGCGTGGTTTGAGATGGGCAGAAGTGCCCTCATGAGAGAGGCGGGTTACCCCTACAGACAACTGGAAGGGGACGGATGCATACTGCCTGTGGTGGAGGCCTACTGTAAGTACAGGTATCCTGCCCATTACGATGATCATCTGGTCATGGAGACCTGGCTCACCAGACTCACCAAGAGGGATCTCACCTTTGCTTATCGCATTTTCAGGGAGGGAAAGCTCCTGGCCGAGGGTTACAGCCGGCACATGCCCATAGATCCCCAGGGAAGACGTATCAGGGTCCCCGAGGGTCTCCTCACCCTCCTTGAGCCCTATTTGGAGTCCGGTGGGGTTTGACAGGGGAATTGTTTATGTTGTAGTTAGTCTTAGCGAGCCTTCTACCGCTGTTCTGGGATGGAGAGGTTAGAGACGGAAGAGAGGGGTGGCCTTTTGTTCAGTGCTTCCCGCCTATTGAGGCTGGTGAGGGAAGGAGTAATTATACCTACCTTTTCCCCTCTTGGTCCGGATTTCCCCGGGGTGAGGTTGTGTTGAAGATATACAGGGTGGGAGATCCCCTTTTTGCTTGCTGGTTGGAGAGGTTGAGAAACCGAGGAGAGGTGCTGGAATCCCGGGTAGCGGAAGAGGTGCAGCGGGTGATAGGGGATGTGAGGGAGAGGGGAGACAGAGCCCTTCTGGACTACACCGCCCGCTGGGATGGCTTCCAGGTCTCTTCACCTCAGGATCTCGTCATAGATAGGGCTCGAATGGAAGAGGCTTACCTGGCCCTGCCCCGGGATCTGGCCGGGGCCCTTGAGCTGGCTCGGGACAGGATAGAAAGGTTCCACCAGGCCCAGAAGGAGAGGTCGTGGTTCCTCTATGAGGAGAAGGGTGCCATCCTGGGTCAAAAGGTGACCCCATTGGAGAGGGTGGGGGCCTATGTTCCCGGAGGAAGGGCCAGCTATCCCTCTTCTCTCCTTATGAACGTGATACCCGCCCGGGTGGCAGGGGTGAAGGAGGTGGTGGTCGCCTCTCCCACACCCCAGGGGGAGGTGAATGAGGCCCTCCTGGGGGCGGCCTATCTGGCGGGTGTGGACAGGATATACCGGGTGGGAGGTGCCCAGGCCGTGGCGGCCATGGCTTATGGGACGGAGCTGATACCCCCCGTGGACAAGATTGTGGGGCCGGGGAATATCTACGTGGCCACGGCCAAGCGCATGGTCTTTGGCAAGGTGGACATCGATATGGTGGCCGGTCCCAGTGAGATTCTGGTTTTGGCCGACGAAACAGCCAACCCTTCCTATGTGGCTGCGGATCTCTTGTCTCAGGCCGAGCACGATCCTCTGGCTTCGGCCGTTTTCATCACCCCTTCCATGGATCTGGCCCGAGAGGTGGTTCGGGAGGTGGAGACTCTCTTGGAGGGCTTGGCCACCTCGGCCACGGCCCGGGAGGCCCTGGCCAACTACGGAGGGGCGGTGGTCTGTTCAACCCTGGACGAGGGGATCGAGCTGGTGAACAAGCTCGCCCCTGAGCACTTGGAGATCCTTACCAGGGATCCCTGGGGAGTGTTGCCCTCGATAAACCACGCGGGGGCAATTTTTTTGGGTCCGTATTCCCCCGAACCCATGGGGGATTACATGGCGGGGCCAAACCACGTCCTGCCTACAGGCGGGCGGGCCCGGTTCTCCTCTCCCCTCAGTACAGGGGATTTCATGAAGCACTCCAGTGTGGTGTCAATGAGCAGGGAGGCTTTCTTGGAACTGAAAGATGGAGTGGTGACTCTGGCCCGCTGGGAGGGGTTGCCTGCCCATGCAAGGGCTGTGAAGATGAGAGAGTAGAAGGATTGGGGAGGAGAAGATGAAATATATCAAATGGTTTAGAGAGATCAGCATGGACGATTTGCCCCTGGTGGGGGGCAAGAACGCCTCTCTGGGAGAGATGTTCCAGGCCCTTACTCCCAAGGGGATAAAGGTGCCCGATGGCTTTGCCATTACGGTGGATGCCTACTGGGACCTGCTGGAGCACAACAATCTCAGGGAGAGGATCCGGGAGGTCCTGGATGACCTGGACACCTCGGACATGGAGGGCTTGGCTGCCCGGGGCAAGAGGGTGAGGGACCTCATCTATTACTCCGACTTTCCCCAGGAGCTGGAGAGGGAGATCAGGGAGGCTTACAACCAGCTGTGTGAGGAGTACGGTGCCGATACCGACGTGGCCGTTCGCTCTTCCGCCACGGCCGAGGATCTGCCCGATGCCTCTTTTGCAGGCCAGCAGGACACCTACCTCAACATCAAGGGTGCCGACAAGGTGATAGACGCCTGTAAGAAGTGTTTTGCCTCCCTCTTTACCAACAGGGCCATCTCCTATCGCCACGACAAAGGCTTCGATCAGTTCAGCGTGGGGCTGTCCATAGGGGTCCAGAAGATGGTCCGTTCCGACCTGGCCTGCAGCGGCGTCATGTTCACCATCGATACCGAGAGCGGCTTCAGAGATGTGGTTTACATCACCGCCACCTACGGCCTGGGGGAGCTCCTAGTCCAGGGGGAGGTGAACCCCGACGAGTACTATGTCTTCAAGCCCACTCTCCTCGAGGGCTACAGACCCATCGTGAGGAAGCAACTGGGCAAGAAGCAAATCAAGATGATCTACTCCGACGGAGTGAGTACTAAAAGCGTCAAGAAGGTGAGGGTGCCCAAGTCCGAGAGGATGAAGTTTGCCCTCAAAGACGATGAGATCCTGAAGCTGGCCAGCTGGGCGGTGATCATTGAGGATCACTATACCCGGAGGGCGGGTTCTCCCCGTCCCATGGACATTGAATGGGCCAAGGACGGTGTCACCGAGGAGCTCTTCATCGTCCAGGCCAGGCCCGAGACCGTCCATTCCCAGAGGCGTATGGATGTTATGGAGACCTACCGGTTGAAGGAGCGGGGCAAGGTCCTGGTGACGGGCAAGAGCGTGGGCGACAAGATCGGAACCGGCAAGATCCGGGTCATCTCCAGCGTCAAGGAGATGCACAAGTTCCAGCCGGGGGAGGTCCTGGTGACGGAGATGACGGATCCCGACTGGGAGCCCATCATGAAGTTTGCCTCGGCCATTGTGACGGACAAAGGAGGAAGGACGTGCCACGCTGCCATTGTGAGTCGGGAGATGGGCGTTCCCGCCGTGGTGGGTACGGGTAATGCCACCGAGGTCCTCATGACAGGCCAGGAGGTGACCGTGTCCTGTGCCGAGGGAGACGTGGGTTACGTGTACGACGGCATCCTCGATTACGAGGTGGACAGGGTGGATCTCAAGGACCTTCCCCGCCCCAAGACCAAGATCATGATGAACCTGGGTAACCCCGAGGAGGCCTTTAAGTACTCCTTCATCCCCCACGACGGTGTGGGACTGGCCAGACTGGAGTTCATCATCAACTCCTACATCAAGATCCATCCCCTGGCCTTGGCCTATTTCCACAGACTGGAGGAGATAGGGGCCAGAGCGGGAGCCACCCCTGACGAGATAGAGGAGCTCAAAACCACCATTGAGGAGATGACCCTGGGTTATCCCAGCAAGACGGAGTACTTTGTGAGGAAGCTGGCCGAGGGTGTGGGGACCATTGCCGCAGCCTTCTATCCCGAAGATGTCATCGTGAGGATGAGCGACTTCAAGACCAACGAGTATGCGAACCTCATCGGTGGTTTTCTCTTTGAACCCGAGGAGCACAACCCCATGCTGGGCTTCAGGGGAGCCAGCCGGTACTACCATCCCAAGTACAGGGACGGCTTTGCCTTGGAATGCAGGGCCATGAAGGTGGTGAGGGACGAGATGGGCCTCACCAATGTGAAGCTCATGGTCCCCTTCTGTCGTACCCCCGAGGAAGGGGTGAAGGTGATCAGGGAGATGGAGAAGAACGGCCTCATTCAGGGTGAGAATGGACTCCAGATCTATGTCATGTGTGAGTTGCCCGTGAACGTGATCCTGGCTGACGCCTTTTCGGACATCTTCGACGGGTTTTCCATTGGTTCCAACGATCTCACCCAGCTGGTTCTGGGGGTGGACAGGGATTCGGAGCTCATTGCAGACATCTTCGACGAGAGGAACGAGGCAGTGAAGCGCATGATCTCCCAGGTCATCGAGGTGGCCCATCGCTACGGTCGCAAGGTGGGCATCTGCGGGCAGGCCCCTTCCGACTACCCCGAGTTTGCCCAGTTCCTGGTGGAGTGCGGCATAGACAGCATATCTCTCAATCCCGATACGGTTCTGAAGGGCACCCTCACCATTCTTGAAGCCGAGGGCCAAGGCGTCAGGAAAGAGGGATGAAAGACCGAGGGGGTGGTTTAACCGCCCCCTCCCTTTAAACTCTCGATTATCTTCAGTTCCCTCCTAACCCTGGGGTCCTGGAAGGTCTTCTGGATCTCCTCAATCTCGGGAAAGACGTCGAAGAAGGCCTCCACTATGGTGGGATCGAAGTGTCTACCCGCTCCCCTTCGGATCACCTCCAGGACCTTCCGGTTCTCCATGGCCGGGCGGTAGATCCTGTGGGATGTGCAGGCGTCGAAGAAGTCGGCCAGGCCGCATATGCGTCCTTCCAGGGGGATCTCTTCCCTTCTGAGTCCCCGAGGGTAGCCTGTGCCGTCCCACTTCTCGTGGTGGGTGAGGGCCATGGTCTCTGCCATTTTCAGGACGGGGTGCTGGGAGCCTGAGAGGATCTCGGCACCGATGGTGGTGTGGCGCTTCATGATCTCGAACTCCTCGTCTGTGAGGGGGCCCTTTTTCAGCAGGATGTTGTCGGGAATGCCGATCTTGCCCACGTCATGCATGGGGGATGCGTACAGGATCTCCTTCTGCTTCTCCAGAGAGAGACCCATCTCCCGGCCCAGGATCTGGCAGTAGCGGCTCATCCGCTGGATGTGTTCCCCCGTCTCGTCGTCCCGGTACTCGGCGGCCCTTCCCAGCCTCTGGATGATTTCCAGGTAGGCGTCGTCCAGTTTTTTATAGGCCTCCTGGAGCTCCTGGGTCCTCTTGTTCACTTCCCTCTCCAGGAGGTCTTTTATTCCCTCCAGATAGTCGTTGTAGGCCTTGACCTTCAGCAGGTTCTTCACCCTGAGGAGAAGCTCCACCCTGTCTATGGGCTTCACCAGGTACTCATCGGCCCCCACCTCCAGTCCCTTCAGCTTGGACTCCCTGTCACCTAGGGCCGTCACCATAACGATGGGGGTGGTAGAGAGTTCTTTCTTGGTTTTCAGGGTCTTGCACACTTCGAAGCCGCTGATGTCGGGGAGCATGATGTCCAGCAGAATGATGCTGGGTTTCTCTGCCAGGGCCTTCTCCAGGGCCTCTGTGCCCGTAACCGCCTTGGAGACCTGGTAGCCCAGTTGTTGCAGGATGGTTTCCAGGAGCATCAGGTTTACTGGATCGTCGTCTACCACCAGGATTTTGGTTGGCTCTTCCATCGTGTCCTCCAACTCTATTTCGGGGCCTGGGGAATTATCATCACAAAACGGGTGCCTTTTCCACCCTCGCCTTTCTCCGCCCATACTTCTCCACCATGGGCCGTCACTATCCTCTTGACCAGGGGGAGTCCCACCCCCATACCCTGGTATTTTCTGGTGAGGGGATCTTCAAGTTGTTTAAAGGGTTCCCAGATTTCCTCCATGTGTTCCGGGGGGATTCCTATACCCGTATCCCAGACGGAGATTTTGATCCCCCCCGGCATCTCCTCCGCTTTTATCCCTATTTCTCCTCCCTGAGGAGTAAACTTTACCGCATTTGAGAGGAGGTGGTAGAGGGCCCGGGCTATCCTCTCTCCGTCCAGGGTGGCTTTCGGAACCTCCAGGTCTTTGTGCACCTCCAGTTTTTTCTCCAGGATGGTGGGACTCAGGGTTTCCAGTACCTGGTCTACCAGCTGGGTCAGGGCCACCTCCTGGAGCCGGAGCTCTTCCTCCTCCATCTTCATCTCCCATAGGAGGGTGATATCCTCTATGACCTCTTTCATTTCTCTGGCTTTCTCCAGGATGAGGTGGAGGTGGTTTTGTGCTTCGGGGGGCAGTTTATCTTCCTCTTCTTTCAGTATCTGAGAGAATCCTATTATGCTGTGGAGGGGAGTTCGGAGTTCGTGGGCCACCCTTTTCATGAAGGCGGTTTGGGTCTCCTTGATCTTTCTCAGTTCTTTGACGGTCTCCTCCAGTTCCTCTTCCCTGGCCTGCAACTGTTGGTATAGTTCTTTCTCTTTCCAGATCTTCATGAGGGTGACTGCCAGAATCTTGGCTATGGTTTGCCAGGTTTTTTCCTCAGGTAGTGCCTCTTTGTTGGTTTCGGAAGGAAAGATAGTAAGGCTTCCTAAGAGAGTGCCTTCCAGCTCGATATCAAAACGGTATCCTCCCTCCTCTTCTTTTCGGGAGGGGAGGGGTAGTGTCTGGTCCGGGGGGATGGAATAGGTCTCTTCTTTTCCCCATGGGGATTTTAAAGTGAGAATAAGCCCTTTGATTCCCATGTCTTTGAGGGAAATCTCTTCAAAAGACTTAAGGATCTCTCTTTTATCTTGGGATTTTGCTATACTGTGGCATAGCACTAAAGGGATGTCCCCTTTCATTCGTGAGGGGGCTTTTACCATCTTTTCCTTCATTGAAGTCACCCGCTTTCAAGTTTGTGGTTCTAGCATATCCCCTTTCTCTCTTTAGTCAATTCCGGTAGAGTCAAACATAGTCTTTGTCCCTGTTCCTCTCTATGCACCACATTTTATGGCTTATATCCTGTTAATAACCTAAACTCTATCCATTTGTAAGTGTGGAAATTACACACTTTTTCCCAATTGCCAACCTACCGGTTAAATATATTATGGTGTCGTTGTGTATTATCAAATGTTTTAAATAAATTAATCAAGGAGCAGGTATGGTTAAGGTTATTTTGGTGGATGATCATACGCTTTTCAGGGAAGGGTTGAGGCGCCTGTTGGAGGCCGAGGGAGACATTGAGGTGGTGGGGGAGGCCGAGGAGGGGCTCAAGGCCCTGGGCATGGTACGGGTTTATAAACCCCATGTGGCCATAGTGGACATCGCCATGCCTGGACTCAACGGCATAGAGATCACCAAACTCCTCAAGGAGTCCTCCCCGGAGACCAAGGTGATTATCCTCTCGGTCTACGATCGCCTGGATTACGTCAAGGAGGCCAGGGAGGCAGGAGCTTCCGCCTATCTGGACAAGGATGTCTCCTCCCAGGTGTTGCTGGATGTCCTCAGGCGGGTCTTGAAGGGGGAAGAGTACTTCCCCCAGCTGGGCGACCTCAGGGGTAAGGAGAGGAAACGGCAGCTCACTCCCAGGGAGAAAGAGGTGGTTAAACTCATAGCCCTGGGCAAGACCAGCAGGGAGATCGCCCAGATTCTGGGTCTCAGTGTCAAGACGGTGAACACCCACAGGAACAACATCATGAGGAAGCTTGAGATCAAGAACACGGCAGGCCTGGTGAGGTATGCCCTGTTCTCCGGACTGGTCACACCCTTCGATTTGGGGGAGGAAGAGCTCAACCCGTGAGCCCTGCCTTTCCGGAGGAAAACTCGTGGGGTTTTAAGGGGGCCTCCAAGGGGGGCCTTCTACTATTGGGAGACTCAGACTTTGACACCCCCTTGTTCCATTGTTACTTAAGAGAGGAGCGGCTAGAGAACGGCAGGAGGGGTGGAAATCCATGAAGTTCTTTCTTGATACTGCCATAGTGGACGAGATCAGGGAGGCTGTGGAGTGGGGAGTGGTGGATGGAGTGACCACCAATCCCTCCTTGGTGGCCAAAGCGGGCAGGTCCATGGAGGAGGTGATCCTGGAGATCTGCCGGCTTGTGGATGGTCCTGTCTCAGCCGAGGTGTTGAGCCTCACGGCCCGGGAGATGGTGCCCGAGGCCCAGAGGCTGGCCGGGATTCACCCCAATGTGGTGATCAAGATCCCCATGACGGAGGAAGGCCTCAAGGCGGTGAACCGCCTCTCTGAGTTGGGGGTGAGGACCAATGTGACCCTGGTCTTTTCCGCCAACCAGGCTCTTCTGGCGGCCAAGGCAGGGGCCACCTTTGTGTCTCCCTTCATCGGTCGCCTGGACGACATCTCCCATGAGGGCATGGACATCATTCGGGAGATCGTCCCCATCTTCCAGAACTACGATCTGGAGACCCAGGTGATAGTGGCCAGCGTGAGACACCCCCGCCACGTGGTGGAGGCGGCCCTCATTGGAGCAGACATTGCCACCATCCCCTTCAAGATTTTGAAACAGATGGTGAGGCACCCTCTTACGGATATAGGCATCACCCGCTTCCTGGAGGATTACAAGAAGGCCTTCGGAGGGTAGGGCACCTCCTTTGGGAAGGAGGCCTGAAGCCGGTTTGAACCCGGAACCTTGAACGTTGAACCTAGAACCTATTGTGAACCTCCCGGGCCAGGGTCAGCCACTCCTGGGGGGACAGTTCCTGGGCCCTTGTATTTTGGGGAATGCCCATCTCTTTCAGGAAACTCTCCCAGTCTTTCCCGGGGAGGGCTTTTTTAAGGCTGTTTACCAGGGTCTTTCTGCGGTGCTGGAATCCAGCCTCCACAACGGTTTTGAAGATCCCTTTCAGGGG
>Ga0256830_1000922_pt1 | contig 21825 bp, 23 predicted proteins | sample 128326metaG_FD_190537 | JGI IMG/M metagenome (GOLD analysis project Ga0256830, IMG submission 190537) | Hydrothermal vent microbial communities from Lau Basin, Pacific Ocean - 128-326 | ecosystem: Environmental > Aquatic > Marine > Hydrothermal vents | place: Pacific Ocean: Lau Basin | collected... | reverse complement strand
CAGCATGGATGAGCTATGGCAACTTACCATTTCCGGCGGACCGTTATTGGCGGGGTTTCAGTATTTGTATACTGGCACACGGTTCTTGCCTGACGCGATAAATAATAGTAGCAATAGCGTGGCACAGAAATCATTACCGAATACGGATATGCAGAAGGCATTGCAAAGTGTGGATATTTCTCCCGGTGGGTCAGCTCTTCCGAAAGGCCTGGAACATTTGATTCGTCGTTAGTGCTGAGGATAAATGCATTGAAGGTGAAGCCTTGTGGCTGCGAATTATCAGCCACAAGGGCTTTTGATCGCCTGACGACAGGTGTCTCATTCTGTTGTGGCCCGACCACATGGTATTCATTGTAGAGGGCTGCGCTTCGTGGTTGATCTTGCGATTTTTTTCAATATGAAATTAAAGAGGTTATAAATGAGCAATCACAAATCTTCATTTACATTTCTACCGTTTCTTTTATTACTGTTGGTTGCTGGTTGCTCAGAAGAGGACCGGCAAACACTTGGAGCGTTATCGGATATGGCTGAAAGTCTTGATGCTTTTGAAGAAGCCGCTCCTTCAACTTACACCGATAATTGCATTGAACCACTAGGAGGTCTCCTGGATGCCAGCAAAAATTCAGATCAACCAAGCATGTCCAGTACCCAGCAATCGGAAGCAGTGACACTTTTGAATCTTTGTGTAGAGGAAATGCAGCTTGAAATTGATTTAACCCGGAAAGAGTATCCTGAAATTAACGAATTAACCGAGTGCAATAAAAATCTGAACTCAGTAATTGCAAGCAAATCGGAACTCCAAGCAAGAGTTCAAAAATTTCAGTCTTTGCCAAATAATACAAGCCAGGATAGCTCAGCGGTTGCAATGGATTTTTTGGGGATTTCTTTAGCAATGATGAGTGAAGGTGGGTCCATAGCTTTAAATAGACTTTCGATTTGTGTGTTGGAAAAAGTTGCACCAGAGAGGCTTAAACAGGAATCTTGAATTATAGCCCACAAGTTTTTTGACGTAGAGCAGGAGATGGGTAAATTACTGCAAGCGCACGCTCCATTTTGCCAACTGAGGGCTCAAAATTAAAAAACCTTACTCGGTAGCAAGCCGTTGCTCTAACTGTTGCAATAAAGCATTGTCGATATGTTCAGGATTGATATCGGGCCGCAGGTCGAGTAGTTGAACCGTTTCCAGTCCCTCGAAACCGCAAGGGTTGATGCGGGAGAAAGGCTCCAGGTCCATATTCACGTTGAGGCTGAGACCGTGATAACAGCAGCCCCGGCGTATGCGCAGGCCGAGGGCGGCAATTTTTGCGTCACCGACATAAATGCCGGGCGCACCTTCACGGCGTTGACCATGAATGCCATTGTTTTGCAGCAGATCAATGATGGCCTGCTCAATTTTACGCACCAGTGTTTTTACACCCAGGTCGCGGCGGCGCAGGTCTAACAATAAATAGATTATCAATTGGCCGGGGCCGTGATAGGTCACTTGTCCGCCACGGTCGCATTTCACGACCGGGATGTCGCCGGTGGAGAGGATGTGCTCCGGTTTGCCATTGAGACCCAGAGTGAATACCGGGGGATGTTCCAGCAACCAGATTTCGTCACGGGTGTCTGGTGTGCGGGTATCGGTAAAACGCTGCATGTCGTGCCACACTTCCGGGTAATCCCGCAGGCCGAGGTGGCGGACAATGAAGTCTTTGCCTGAAACGCCGGAAAGGTTCACAAGGCCATGAGTACCTGTTCGCAGGCAGTGAGGTCCAGATAAATGGCATCCAGTTGTGCGCGGCTTTCTGCGTTAATAGTGACAGTGACAGATATGTATTTCCCGTTGCTGCTGGGCCGACTTTTCAGCGCGTGCTCACCGGTTTCGGGGGCATGACGCTGCACAATTTCCAGCACCTCCATGTGCAAGGTTTCTGAGGCCAGTCCCATGGCCTTGATGGGGAATTCGCAAGGGAATTCCATGGCGGGTTTATTGTTGTCCGGTTTGTCCATTTTACTGATTGCGTAATTGTTGTTTGTAGTCCTGATATAAGGCCAGCATGCGTTGAAACAAGGGGCCGGGTTGGCTGCTGGCAACGGGTGCATCGTCCAGCCGGGTGACTGGCAGGATTTCTTTGGTGGATGAGGTGAGCCAGATTTCATCGGCGCTTCGCAGTTCATCGCGGCTGATATTTTTTTCACGATGGGGGATATTGTTTGCTGCGGCCAGCTCCAAAATCAGATCGCGGGTAATGCCCGGTAACAGAAATGGCCCGGTGGGCGGGGTGACAAGCATGCCGTCGCTAACGACAAACAGATTGCTGGCCGCGCCTTCGGTGGCAAAACCATCACGTATCAAAATAGCCTCGGCAGCATCCTGGTCCAGCGCTTCCTGGCGTAACAGAATATTCGGTAACAGGCTGATGGCCTTGATGTGGCACCGTTGCCAGCGGATGTCATCAAGAGTGATGGCGGCGACACCCTGTTCGCGAATTTTCTGGCTGACGGGATGCAGCGGATTGCTCATGGCAAACACGGTAGGGACAGGATCATCCGGCATGGCGTGGTCACGTTGCGCGCTGCCACGGGTGACTTGCAGGTAAAGCGATTGCTCACCACCGTCATTTTGTGCGATGAGTTTGTTTAACATTGTGCCCCAGCCCGCGTGGCTTAGCGGGTTGGGAATACGCACGGCGCTGAGGCTGTTTTGCAAGCGTTGCAAATGTTCGTCGAGCCGAAACAGTTTGCCGCCGTAGACGGGGATGACTTCGTACACGCCATCACCAAAAATAAAACCGCGATCCAGCACTGGCACACAAGCCTGGTCAGCGGGCAGGAATTCATTGTTGAGGTAGACGATGTTCATGGTGGCAGAGTATAAGGGAAAAGGAGAGCGATAAAAAATAATAGCGCCATTTTTGCCTATAAATGCGTTACATGGCTGAGGGGTTGATTATAAGCATGGAAACAGCGCAGTAGTATGGGAGAACAGATATTGTGAGATATCCTTCCGTCCTGCTGAGTTTAGTTAATTTTGTATCTAAAGGCGAGGATATATGGCATGAATAGAATAATCGCATCTGTAGGTCGCAATGGCACGAATCATTCGGCCGATGTTGTCCTTATTCAAAAACTTTTAAATGCTCAAGAAATTCCGGGAGAAACACCACCACTTAAGGTGGATGGAAAAATTGGCAACAAAACAATATATCGAATTGAAAGTTTTCAGAAGAAGGTTTTAAAAATGGGCCATCCCGATGGTCATATAGACCCTGATGGATTGACCTTCAAAAAGTTAGCAAATAGCACAACCAGGCTTAACCTAAAATCTGCTGATATTTTCAATTTTAGTACCAAGGGAATAGATTTATTAAAATCTATAGAGAAATTAGCCACCACACCTTATGATGACCAAACAGGTAAAGATATAGCGATATGGGTGGAAGGCGCTACTATCGGTTATGGTCATCTTATTTCCAATGCTGAGTGGTCAGAATACAAAGATGGTATTACTCAGGATGAGGCAATTCATCTGTTTAATGATGATCTGGTTCCATATGTTAATACCATTAAAGAAAAAGTTACGGCCAATATTACGCAAAATGAATTTGACGCTATGGTGATTCTTGCATTTAATATCGGTCGGAGAGCATTTAGCAATTCATCAGTTCTTAAAATGGTAAATAATCCCAGCGTTAGAACCAGTTATATAAATCTGGAAGATGCCTGGAAGGCCTGGAATAAGTCTCAGGGTGTTGTGAATCGGGGTTTAATTAACAGAAGACAGGCTGAGTGGGATATGTACAGTAAGGGAATATATCAAGAATGGTAAAAGTGAATACAAAAAATGTATATGTATGGATAAAGGGATTGTTACTGATTTCTTTAAGTTTGTTAATGAGTCAGGTGTCTGCGTTGGACAACCCGGATGCACCTGATTTTATTGGTGAATTTGAATCACGACAGCAGGTGTTCTTGAAAGAAATTAATAGCCTGTATAATGATTCAAGAGGTTATTTGATTGCATATGATAATTATCAAAGGTTTTTAGATGACGAATTGAATAAAGCTTATCGCTTTGTTAAATCCAAATTATCGACAGATCGACAGCAGGAATTAATTAATTCACAACGCAACTGGATAAAATTTCGCGATGCCGAATTTAAATTGATAAACAATACCTGGACCCGACAGAACTTTGGTAGTTCTGCTGGCATATCACGAGGTAGTTACCGTTGCACTGTTATAAAGGATCGTGTGTTGCAATTATTGCATTACGCTAAAAATTATTAGGGAAGCAGGAGCAGGTTGTGAAACACGAATGTTCTATGTCATATATTGACTACAATATACCCGTGGCGTTTGGGATTTAGGTTTAAGTGTGCGTCATATTTTCTTCATGGCGAGGCGAAATGACTCGTAATAGTCGTTCTATTGCAAGGAGTTTCAACGCGGCCATGGAGGAAATAGAGCATGCACACGACCTAAATCTCAATCGCTACGTGTACATTAGACCTTGTTTCCCCAAGTATCTCACTAGCTGTACCAATACAAAAAACAAGTTAACGGAACAGCAGTGATTGCGAATAACTATTTGCTGATCTGGTAGGTCAATATCCCAGTGTTGCTATTCATGCTGCGTACAGGCATCGTGAGGATATTGCTGTCTCCTGCATCGTGGATGGTGGATATTGTCAGGTGGCGGTTAACGGCCCAGGAAATATTGCTGTCATTCCAGTTTGGTGTGTAACTGGAGAAACCACTCAGGCTTGAGACATCATCATTGTAGAATGTTAATTCGGGAGTGGTGACCCATTTATGAATGGTTATGGAATGGCCTGCGGGGATGGGGTACCAGCCATCGATGGGTTCGATAAACAGGTCGGTGTCGTTGTTCAGTACTGTAAAGCGGTTTGTTGAAAAATCGGCGGTGCCCGCTACGGATACTGACGAGAGTACCGGTTTTGGATAACCGGCAACGGATTCATAGGCGTAAACTTCGCGCTGTTGAAAATAGCGTTTTTGCGGGCAGGTCTGGGTGTCTGTGATGCCAACCAGAGCCCAGGCAAGGACGTAGGCGGATGGTGGCACAAGAGCACTTTCATCCAGAATGTAGTCATAGCGGTATGTCAGAACCGAGGATGAATTTTCCAGAGTGGTGACTTCATATTGCTCATCGAAATCGGGTACATCACTCCAGGCTAATGCTGTGGGTGACGCAGGCAGGGTGTCACTGGAAATAGTTGTTTCTGTACCAAAGCTGGTGGCAGGTACCTGTTCCGGCACCCAGGCAGAGCCCGTAAAATTCAACACCGTGGACGTGGCTGTCCAGCTGGTCATTTCCGGGCATTGAGTCGTCGGTGTCATGAGCCCGATGCGCCATTCAGGTGTTGTTTTGAGTTTGATCTGATGTTCCCGTACCAGTTGATCAACAGTTTGTGCCGTGGTGTGTATTGAATCGTCCACAAGGGACAGATAAAAGGATTTACCCACAGTATTGGTAAAGGTGTAAGCAATGCTGGTGAACTCCAATCTGTTGAGATTTGTCCTGTCTGTGAACACTGTGTCTGCGAAGATGTTGGTTCCAAGGTCGCTGATGGTGTCTATGCTGAACACGGGCACATAAAAGTCCGCACGGAAAAGAAAACTCAGGTTGCTCAAGTTGCCTGCGGCATCGCTTACTTCAATCCGTATCATATGTTCGTCTGCGGGTGTCGCCTGATGCCAGTCTGGTGCCAGCATTTCGGACACTAATGGAATCAGGTATTCATTATCATTGATAGCGGTAATAGTTCTCCAGGGGTTGATTATTTCGCCGCTGCGCTCGTACTGAATGCGTACCCGCATATCTTCAGATGCTGTGGTTGTATCCGGTCCCATTTGATCCGTAACATTGAAAGCAAAGTAGGGTATTGAGTTGTCGTTCAGTTCCAGGCGGTCAATGAGTACACCGTTGAGATCAACGGCATTTGTTTCAAAATATAATGGCAGGGCATCGTTTACATTCTGCAAAGCAGCCTCCGTGTAGCTGCCATCACCACTGGAAAAACGCGCAAGGCTGTGCATGTCGGTTGAGCTGATAACGGGAGCAATCAGGTCCAGATATAACACGGTTTGTGTGTCCAGTCGTTCCCCGACCTGATCAATAACGCTGATTGGAATGACGTTTTCGCCAGGTACAAGATTGACGGCTGCATTCCAGGTTCCATCCATGAACAAGGTGGCCGCTTGCCCCTGAACAGTGATGGACTGAACACCGGAAACATTGTCACTGTATGTGCCGGTAATCAGCGTCGTTGCCTGGGAGCTTGCTGGCAGGGAGTTGACGTTGACCACCGGTGCCGTGTTGTCAAATTGTGTGGTGAAGGCGCTGTTTGCCTTATTGCCCAGCGCATCGGTGGCGATGACGAAGATTTCATGTTCACCATCGGCATAATCTGTAGTGTCGATGATGGCCAGGACATTTATTGAGTCTGTGAGGTCAGCTATCTGCTCACCATCGACGGATATACGAATGCGTTCAGCACCCAAAAGCCCGCCAATGGTTATTCCAAAATTGAAAAGCCCGCTTTGATATTCATTGGCTGACCGCATTATAGTGACTTCAGGTGTTTGACTGTCAATGCTGACCGGGTCTGATGTACCGAGTAATGTGCCGGTTTGCGCGGCAATTTGTTGGGCCGGGTTGAGCAGCTTATCAATGCCCAAGCCGGTTTTGTTTTCGTCGCTGTTGGCGATAGCCAGCATGTGCAGAGAGAATGCGATGCGGAAAGTATTTTCATCAAGAGCCACTCGCCCAAAGGCCAGCGGCATTAATGCTGTGCCTTCCCGGTTGTAACCCACACCGTTGAATATACCATCAGAACGGACATCGTTATAAAGAATCTGTGTCAGGGCAATTGATGAATAAATACTGTGTGGAGCATTGTTTTTGACACTCGCCCACGATGTCCAGCTGGACAGCCCGGCCAGATAAAACCCATACAATGCCTCGTTGCTGAGTTCGGAAAGAACGTTGTTTTCATCAGTAATTGCCATAGGTGATGTTGTGCCGGTATCGATGGCAAAAAAGTTGTTAATATCCGCGCTTGCTTCAAGGATTGCCTGATCCACGGACGAACCATTGTTAATCCTGTATTCCGCCAGGCCGACTGCCAGGTGGGTTAGCGGGGTCACCATGGCATCAAGTGGTTCACCGGATTTGTACTTTGTTAAGGCACGCAGCACCTGTCCGTCGGCCAGGGTGACAGCACTGTCATCGGCATCTTCCAGATAAGTGCCGCCACTGATTTCAATCAGGAGAGGTTGGTCGGGTGCCTGTAGTTCAATGGCATAGCCGCCTTGCTCATCGGTGATGGCAGTACCCAGCAGTACACCACGAGTCCCGTTCTCAAAACCATAAATGTTGACCCGGGAGCCCACAAGAATGCCATCAACAACATTGCCCTGTATGATGCCAGACGGGCGCTCCCCGGGTAATTTCAACGAGTCGTCGGGCGAGCAGCCAGCCAGGAAAGATGCCGCCACAAGCAGAAAGGTTGATAATAAAAATAGCGGTTGAGATTGTTTATATATTGGCATGGTGTGTTCCGGTTAGTAGCGATACAGCAGCATTATCAGGGCCGAACTTTCGTTGATATCTCCGTCAATGGGAATAGCCTGCTCAAGTTTTACACCAATGTCCCAGTTCCGGGCCAGAGGCCATTCACTGACGATGTTAAGCAATAACGTGACGGATGTTTGCTCGCGGTCAGAATAAGCAGCAAGCAAAAAACCATCGGAATCTATGGTGTGACGTGTGGTGTAAATTACCTGAGAAGCACCGATTCCCACACCAAACCAGGGTGCCCACAAACGTGTCACCCGCAGGTTTTTTTGCAGAGAAATGCGAAAACCATACTGTTCCATATTTTGGCCGACCTTGCTTGCTGTGGGGTCCAACACGGCCTTGTAATAAAAAAGCTCTGACCAGTAGCGTATATCTCCAATTAACCAGTCGGTGTGGATCAGTGTCAGTGGCAGCAGGGTCCATTCTTTTGCGGTATTGCCAGCCGGGTCATCCACCGAAACATAAGCCGTGCCCATGGCGTATCCCAGCTTCGCGGTATTTTCCGGTAGACCGAGCGCCGCATATGCCGGACGGGCAACAAGCACCGGTAACAACATCAGGGCGATGAGATAAAGCTTTTTCATCAGTTACGAACTCCGACAGCCTGCCAGGATTGGATTGCATTAAAAACCTGTTCAGCTATTACTAAACGTGGTTATGTTATTGGTCATAACGATAATCAAGCTGTGTTATGACAATACCTCGCGCGCTTTGAGCTACATCAAACTCGATACTGCCATCGTAGGATGTCACTCTCCCTGCGCCTTTTTCACGCACGACTAACTGAAAGCTTCCCTTGCCGCGCATCTGGTTCCTGAATTTTTTCCACTGAATACCACTGATCATCATTTTGCGCATATCAGTAACATCAAACAGTTTTCGATAGTCATCCTCAATTTCATTAAGACTGGTCTTGTCATTACTGCGGGCATTATCCGCAAAAACGCTAACCAGTTTTCGCAAATTACCAGCCTCATAAGCGGATGTAAGCCTCGACAACAATACTTTCAGATCGGCTGCCGGGATGCCTGTTTCTATTTCCGTTGTCGTGGCTGGCTCAACCGGGTTATCAATGACAGGGCGCATGACAGGTTTGGGTTGATCGTCGGCAGATTTTGCAAGTGTCAAAGAGGGGCGTGATGGCAAGGGAAAAACAATAACAGGTGTGTCCGCAGATTTACTGACCTCGGCAGGCTTCTGGCTTTTTGATGGCAACCCGGTTTTTGATAATTGGGGAGATAATTTTTCTACCTGTGGACGTGCGGATGCCCTGTCACTGTTTGCCAGGACCATCGGTATGCCCTCAGTTTTTTTCTTCTTTTCCGTTTGCTGCAACGTTTGCTGCAATACCTTGGTCATTTCCAGCGGCTTGTGCCTTTCCGTCGCCAATTGTTCTGTCGCCTTCATTGTTGGCGGACTGGTTTCAGTAACGACTTTAGAAAGAGGTATTTCAAAAGTCGTTAAATCATCGTTATCATCTTGTAGCAAATTGCTTGTCGTTACAGAATCAGAGGAAGATATACTGTTATTTCCAGCAAGCATGGCCGTCGCCACCATCAGCCTGTTTGTTTCCTCGTTACCTACTGTATCTGTTAATGGGGCAGGTTTATCAATGTGTTGAAGTTGCGGCGCAATGACCACACCAAGGACAGCGACGCCTGCAATGGCAGTCCATTTCCAGGCGGACGAAATATGATGATCTGTTTCGACAAGCAGTGGCCGGGTCGGGATGGTTGTATTGAGTTGCTGTATACTGTCCGAAGACATCAGGCGTGCTGATTCAGCCCTGATATAAAATGCGACACTGGCACGTAACTCCCGGTCCGCCTGACTATCTTGCGTTAACATGCGCAACAGCCGACGGGCACCATCGCGGGCTAATTCCTGGAGGACATCAGCATCTTCCAGATTTGTGGGACAGGCAATTAATGCGGTACCGATTGCTTTGTTATCTGTAGCAGGGAACGTGAACTCCGGCTTTATGGCGAGAGCCTGATTGGTAACGACCTTAAGGATGGGCGCTGATGCGCGGGCTTCCTGTGTGTTTGCCACCCGGGGCTGATTAAGTTGGTGAACAGAAGTGCTGGCATTTGGGAGTGGAACTGTAAAGTGTTCATTGGGGCCGCAGGGCGCATGAGCGACCGTCGTCTCCCCCAGTAATTCTTTGATGACGCCACGCACAACATCGACATCAATTTTGTGCAGCTCATCAATATAGCCCTGCAACAACAGACGATTGCAAAAAAAATTGATTTGTCGCGGAATTCCACCCGTAAATTTATAAATTAGTGGATAGGCATTATCGTGAAATCGAGGATCACCCAGCCAGCCAGCCTGAGTCAGGCGATATTTGATATATTCCGTCGTTTCGGCTTCATTCATAGGCTCCAGATGAGCCGAGGCAATGACACGCTGTTTGAGGTGGGCCAACTTCGGTTTTTCGAGTTTCTTCCCCAGTGATTCCTGTCCCAGCAGAAAACAACGTAATATCGCCTTCTCACCCAATTGAAAATTGGACAGCATGGAAAGCTCAGCGAGCGAAGTCGTTGACAGATTGTGTGCCTCATCAATCAGCAAAAACACCTGCTTGCCTTGACGGGCACAAGCAATGAAGAAATTCTCCAGCTTCTTCAGTAAAATACCCTTGCCAAGGCCTTCAGTGGAAAGCTCGAAGGAAGCGGCCACCAGTGCCAGAAAATCGTCAGCATTCAAATTGGTTGAGACGATTTTTGCAAATACAACGTGAGGGTCATCAAACTCTCTGATGAGGTTGAGCATCAGCTCGGTTTTGCCGGTTCCCGGCTCGCCAGTAATGACAACAAACCCCTCACCCTGCTGCATTGCATAGCACAGATAAGCGGCTCCCCGCTTGTGGGTACGACTCTCAAAGAAGAAATATGGATCGGGTGTCAACCGAAACGGGGCTTTGCGCAGCCTGTAAAATGACTCGTACATCCTCGTTCTCACGCCTCCCTACATAGGGTTACATCGCGTTACGGGAGCTTTCCACCGGTCGAGGCATCCATTCATGGGCTCCCCCTATAATTCTAGTTATTTTGGGAAGGTATTACCAGCCGGGTCACAATTAACAATGCTATCTATACCCATGCCTTTAGGTAGCATTGTCGTTTTTGTTCCATCTCCTCCTGACAGAACAAAATAGAGATAAAAGGCTGGCATGTGCCGAAGTTAATTCCTGAGCCCCATCTCAACCTTTTTGATACCCCAATAGGATGCCCTCCTGTTTTGGGAGTGCCTTATGAGGCATAAAAAGGAGAAAATCGACCGCACTGCCGATCAATCCGGTTTTTAGCCGTAACCCGAAGCACCAGCAACCTGTTTATATTTGTTGAACCATTGCGCGGCTGGAGACGCATTGACGTCACCGCACAACGAACAACGGAAGACTGGGCCATGCAAATCCGGGAACGGGTGGATGACGATTACCCGGAAGCGATTTTCTGGGAAACTACCGATTTGTTGCCTTGTCTGGCAAAAACTATCAACTTTTGGTCCGATTGCCGTAAGTATTTCTGGAAAATTCTGTGGAGTAAGGCTTTATGGATGTCTATTTTTATGCTTTGCGAAGAAAAATGATAAAAACAGGCCGAGTTACGTTTAGGCAACATTTGCAACCCAACTTTCTCGCGAAAGTTTATACAGGCAGTGTTCCCGCAAGTGGCTGGAAGCGGGTACATCTGGATGCTCGAATGTTTCGCCGCTATTGATCATGTTGAGCTTTTCCATAACCGCACGAGAACGATGGTTGTTCAAAACAGCAAAAGAAACTATTTCTTTTAGGCCGAGTTGTTCAAAACCCACCTTGAGAGCCACAGTAGCTGCTTCAGTAGCGTATCCATATCCCCAATGCGGTCGGGCAAGCCGCCAAAGGATTTCCACACATGGAGAGTAAGGTAAGTCAGAAGTGGGAGTATGTAGCCCGATTATACCGATGAATTCTTTGGTTTCTAAGAGTTCGGCTGCCCAAACTCCCCACCCGTTTTCAGCGATAAATGATTGGCACTTTTCGGCAATGGAATCGCTCTCAGATCGATTCAAGGTATTCGGAAAGTATTCCATCACTTGAGGATCTGCGGACATAATTGCAAACGGGTCGTAATCAGTGGATATCCACTGACGTAGCTGAATACGCCTTGTTCTTGGCTCAATAATTTTAATCATGCTGAGAGATTGTTTTTGTGGTGCTTTGCAGAAAAAGGCTCAGGTTTTGCATTCAAATACTGGCTCCAAATGATTTTACTGCACGACTCACAGTTGAATAATGAATTGCCCATCAGACACCAGGCATGGCATCGCGAACTAAATCGGCTGCATACTTGAGAGCATACTTCCAACCAGACTTGCCTGTCTTTAGCGTCGTGATAGATATCTTCCCGGCGGTCACCACGAGATGTCACATGATAAAATGCACCCGCATATTTTATTCTTAGGAATGGAACACAATAACTCATACAATTGGCACCTCTGCTTCAGCCCGTCTTCGCCCGTTCTTCAATCACAAAAGCTCGAAATAGAACGACTATTCCTGCACTTTTGTTCAATCAGAACGAACGAATACGAACTAAATCAGAGCACCACTTATATAAATTATTGTGTTCCATTCCTTAGTGGTCGCGCCATGAGAATGATGAGTAGTGCCACTTTTGCTTGATTGCAAGACTTGACCCCTCTATTCTGCGGAATGGTGTGCATCAGTTGCTGGATCGATCAAGGGCAATTATCATGTTGCAAACATATTTTAAGAGTGATTTTCCCATGTCTATGGCGGATATGCATTTTGTCACCAATAATTCGTTACAGGGGCCGTTTCCACAAGGCTTGCAATTGGCAATGTTTGGCATGGGCTGTTTTTGGGGAGTGGAAAAAATGTTCTGGCAGTTGCCCGGTGTGTATTCCACGGCAGCAGGCTATGCTGCCGGTGCTACACCCAACCCTACTTATGAGGAGGTGTGTAGTGGTCAGACGGGCCACAATGAAGTTGTGCGCGTGGTGTTTGACCCGGAAATGGTGCCTTTTGCCACATTATTGAAACTGTTCTGGGAGGGGCATGACCCTACGCAGGGTATGTGCCAGGGCAATGATCGCGGCACACAATATCGCTCAGGTATTTATGTGTACGATGAAACACAGCGGCAGCTGGCAGAAGAAACACAGGCACGTTATCAAAGCCAATTAACAGTGGCTGGCTATCCGTTGATCACCACTGAAATCATCACCGCACCACCATTTTATTTTGCTGAAGATTATCATCAGCAATATCTGGCGAAAAACCCTGATGGTTATTGTGGTATGGGTGGCACCGGGGTGAGCTTTTCGGCGTAAACAGGTGACTTTGGTGCCGTGCAAAAACGGTTTCAGCTTGAAGGCTGACTCGCTTGTGGTTACACTTTTTATCCGCTAATGGGAGAGGGGCAGGGAAGTCATATGACCCCTAAACGATACTGAGAGGCAGACATGGTGATTGACGCATTAAAAGGGTTTGACGAAGACGTGCCAAAGTGGGATATCGCCTTGGCTGCGTTGGCAAAGGAAGAAGCCGAAAAGCTGGGGCGGGGCTTGCGTATTGCCGAGTTTAAAGGCCTGGCTGATGAGCATGCGATACGCTTTGATGACATTATGGTGACCATGTTTGAATTGGTGATCAATAAGGAATGGCGTTACGAATACCCGGATGGTATGGAAAAAATCATTGACCGTGACGAGGTGGAAAAACTGTATGTGGGTGGGCGACTGGTGGAAGCTGATGTCAATGAATATGTCGGTTTGTGGCTACCGCAATAGTTTGTTATGTAAGCCGCTTTTTGAATACAAGCATTAAACACAAAACCTAGACAGAGAAAATTATGAAATTGAATGTTGTCAGCAAGGCTGCCGCGAGCGTCGGTGGCCTTTTTCTTTTTTTAGGCAGTATGTCGATGAATGTGGCTGCGGAACCTTTCGCCCCACGCCCCCAGATTTCTGCTGATATAGCAGACAATTATCAGGCACAAAGTGCTCGTGATTCGGTAATCCCCGAAGCTGCACGGGTGGGTATTCCTGCTTATCCCGGTGCCGTTATTATTCGTACTTTTGCGGTGAAAGAACGGCCGCCAAAATACGAAGGCCTGCCGATTATTGAATTGATAACTACGGATGATTACGAAACGGTTATCGCATTTTATAAAAAGCAGCTATCCACCTGGGGTGATGCTGAACTGATGTCGGCTTATTATTTTGCGCAACACGGTAACCTCAATTTTTTTAAACCCGAAGAGCCACATGTCGGCATTCATAAAATGGAAAATTATTATCGGGATGGCGATAAAAAATTGTTACATCAGTTGTTGCCAGGGGCGCAGACGCTAATCAAGGTTTTTTACGCCCGATAACAGGAAAACACCCCATTATTTTTCGTGATGTAGGCCAGAGCCATAAATGGTACCAGTTTGCCGGCTACCACGGCGATGCGTTTGATGCCGCCGAGAACAACAATAGCCGTCAAAACCATCATTACGCCACCCGAAACCCATTCCAGGATGGCAAAGGTCGTGTGCATGGCATCGACGACGGAGTTGGCTTGCACCATATTGCCGATGCCAAAGGCGGCGATCATGCCAAACAGAGCAAAGGCAATACTTAGCCATTTCCAGTTATTGCCCAGCCCGTTTTTGAGGTAATACATGGGGCCACCTACGTAGTGAGCGCGCTCGTCCATTTCGCGATACTTTACCGCCAGTACTGCCTCACTGTATTTGGTGGTCATGCCGACGAGTGCGGTAATCTACATCCAGAACACTGCGCCAGGGCATGGCTCTGAGGCCAGGGGTGAGATACACCCCTGTGCCCAATAATAACACCAGCATAATGGGCCCCCAGATGATACCGCTACTGATGTTTAAGAAGTCTGTGATAATTTGCATATGTTTTTTTGCTTGTTACCAAGTGTTATTTATTAGATGGCACAGGTTTCTGGACCGGATAAATACCCTCCGATATACTGCGCAGCCTCCATAAACTTACACGGTAATGCAAGTACATGCGTATTTTTTCTATTTCACCATTGAAAGGTTCATTGAAAGCCTCATTGATGGCACTTTTTCTTTTTTCTTTTTGTTCAACACAGGTGCATGCCGGTCAACCGCTGGAGTCTCTTGTGTGGAAAATGTCGGTGGCCACAACCGCTGCGCTGATTGTTGCAACTAATCCACTTAAAGCCAGAGGCATGACGATGGAAATTGGTGGTGGTGACCATGTTTCTGTGGTGCGTGCAGGCGCACAGTGGGATTGGAATGACAATCTTTTGGAGGTGTTCGGCTGGAACGTGAGTTCTTATTGGCAGTTGGATTTTTCCAGATGGCAGAGCACCAGAGACTCCAGTCAGACAGGGGTTAATATGACGGTTGGTTTTACACCAATGTTTCGTTTTACGGGAAAAGAGGGCTATGTTCAGCCATATGTCGATGTGGGCGTCGGTATTTCTTTGTTTACCGTCAGCCGTTTCCAGGAACATGAATTTGGTTCAAACTTTCAGTTTGCAGATATGTTGGGTATTGGTGCAAATATAGGCAAACGAAACCAATGGGGGTTTGCTTATAAATTCCAGCATTATTCCAATGGCTCTGTTCGTGTGCCAAACAAAGGCATCAATTTTCATTTTTTGACACTGACGTATCAATATTGACCAGGGCCGGGGAGGGAAAGCCCGTTAAAAATGGGTTATTGGCCTTCGGTTTTTTTATCCATCATTTCAAATATTCCTTCGAACAGTTGTCCACGATCAACGGGTTTTGTCAGGAAGGCATTGGCACCAACACGCTTTCCCCAAAATTGTTCAGTGGCCTGTTGTTCGCCGCTGACGATAATAATGGGAATATGTGAGGTGGTGTCATTTTTGCGTATTTGGCGTGTGGCTTGAAAACCATTCAGGCCGGGCATAACAACATACATCAAAATAAGATCAGGCAAATGCTCCTTGGCTGCGGCGACGCCTTCCAGTCCATCAGAGGCCGAGATAGTTTTAAAACCGGCTTGCGTAAGCATTTTGGTGAACGTGGCAACCGCCGTGCGCGAGTCATCCACAATGAGTATTGTAAAATCATAGTCACTTGCAGGCCGTGGATTATGCCGACGTTCTTTAACGATTTTGGTATTGCTAGTGAATAAGTTTTTTAAACTGAATGGTTTCATGCGGAGCGTGTCCCAGAGAGTTGGTGGCCATCATAAGGTTAGCGACAATTAACATCAAATATTATGTGTAGCTACGATTTTCAGCCCATTGGTATTATTCATTCCTGTTATAGCGAAAAATTCGGGATTCCGCGGCAACCCGGACTGGTAACAGCAGCATCGGCGACGCTGGAGTTATATGCCCCCTATGATTGTCCGGAAGCACTGGCAGAATTACAGGGGTTTTCCCATGTCTGGGTAGTTTTTGTTTTTCATCAGGCATTGCGTGATGGATGGAAACCCACTGTGCGCCCGCCACGTCTGGGAGGAAATCAACGTGTTGGTGTATTTGCCTCGCGCTCACCCTTCCGCCCTAATCCGATTGGTCTGTCGGCAGTCGTACTGGAAGACATTCAGTGCCGCAATGGTCATTGTCAATTGAAATTACAGGGAGGGGATTTCCTGGATGGCACTCCCGTGTTGGATATTAAACCTTATTTACCGTATGCCGATGCTTTACCTGATGCGCTGGGTGGTTTTGCGGCTCAATCTCCTGAAAGTGGAATGACGGTGGTATTTGGCGAGTTGGCTACAGCGCAGTGTGCAATGTGGGAGCGAGCGCAATATCCAAACCTGCGTCAGTTGATTGAGCAGGTTCTGCAAGCGGACCCACGTCCTGCATACCGCATTGGTCGAGAAGACAAGCAGTTATTTGGTATGCGTCTTTACGATATTGATGTGAAATGGATTGTTCGCGGAAATCAGATTGAAGTGACAGCATTGTTGCCACAAAAAATGGAGGATAAAGTCCGATAAAGACAATGTTCAAGCTTCAATTTTACTGGCCGATAGTGCCTGATGTCTGATAAATGAAAAAGCCTTTCCCATATTATGGAACGGGATTATCAAGATCAGAAAGGTGTTGGCATGGAGTAGAATTTTGCCGATTGTTTTTTTGTATTTTCAGTGAACAGAGGTCGAGATATTTGCGGCAGTATGCAGTAAATATCCACTTGTACTATGTCCAGTGTCAGACGATCAGACGTAACGCATATTTTTCCCAGTACACCCCAATCGATGGAATCAATCGAATGGTGTGTGCGTTCTAATTTTCCCGGTTTAAAACGACGATTACCATCAGGTTCCCAGCTGGTGTTGATTTGTGATACACAAACCAGCCGCCTGTCTGTGGTGGCGCACTCAGCAACCACTGCAATAAAAAACAGCCGACAGCTTGTTAGTCTTTCTAATGCTTCCATTGTTTCCCGGGTGCTTGAGTCTGGTGATGTTTCAACATTTACGTTGTTGGCGAATACTCGTGAAGATGAAGCTGTTTTTACAGAGCTATTTGGTATGCATCATATGTTGGTGGTGCCTGTTTACCGGCAGGGAGAGATACTTGGTGCAGTAGTGATTGGCCGTGCCAGATCAGAAAAAATGTTTTCTGAGGATGAGATTTCAGCGGCAGATCAGGTAACAAAAATGCTGGGCCAGTTTCTGACTGAAGTGCAGGTCGATGGTGTGGCTAATAGCATAAATACATTGTCAAAAAATAAGTCCAGAGCAGTGGTCGATATGGATAGCGAATTGCAGAGACAGGAACGCTTTCGCATATTAAATGAAATGACCGACAGCCCTATTGTGGTGCTGGATGAAAACCTGTTGGTGTGTGAGGCCAATATACCCGCAGAAAAATTATTTGGTGTAGATGCAGGAAAATTATTGAATAATAATCTGGCGCAGTATTTTTCCGAAGATGTTCATCATTTACAGGCCTTGCGGGATATAAAAAACTCCGGCGCAACATTTTTTGAAGCAATTGTTCAAAAAAAAGGTGGTGAAACTTTATTTATTGATGTGCATGCCAACCTGATTATGCCCGATGGTGTGCCGATGATAAAAGTATTTTTGCGTGATGTGACTGAGCGAAAGATGGCCGTGGTTTCTTTGCAAAAAGCCAATCAGAGAGTTATTCATTTGCTGGAGTCTACCAATGATGCTTATTTGGCATTGGATGAAAACTATGTCATCACTTATTGTAACCGGCAGGCAGAACAGTTATTTCAAATATTACGAAAAGATGTGTTAGGGCAGATTTTGTGGGATGAGCTGCCAGCGTTTTCTACTGTGTTTTATGAGCCTTTTCAATTGGCTGTTGAAAAGGGTTCTAGTGCCGCATTTGAGGTTCATTATCCACCATTGAATGTGTGGGTGGAAACACAAATCTATCCGCACCCTGATGGTTTATCTATTTTCTTTCGTGACATCACTGAAAAGAAAGCAGCCGAAGCAGAGTTGCATGCACACCGCCATCATCTGGAAGAGTTAGTCCGTGTGCGTACGGCTGATTTGCAGATCATGCGTGAACAGGCTGAGCAGGCAAACCGTGCCAAGAGTACGTTTCTCGCCAATATGAGTCATGAATTACGCACCCCCCTGAATGCGATTATTGGTTACAGTGAATTGTTGCGTGATGATGCCAAGGTGCTGGGTGCAGGTGAGTTGGCTGTTGATCTTAATAAAATCTATTTGTCCGGACATCATCTTTTGAGGTTAATTAATAACGTACTGGATTTATCAAAAATTGAAGCCGGAAAAATGGAAATGAAGCTGGAATCATTTAATCTGGCTTTGTTAGTAGGTGATGTGTCATCCACTGTTGGTATGTTGATGAAAAAAAATAATAATACGCTACGGGTAAATTGTGAGGGTGATCTTGGGGAAATGGTAGCGGACAGTGTGTGGGTGCGGCAGTTGATTCTCAATTTGTTAAGTAATGCGGCCAAGTTTACCCACAATGGTGATATTGAACTCAATGTGCGGCGTACGAATGCCTCAGATGAGGCCACTTTGTTTTTTAGTGTTAGTGATTCCGGTATTGGTATGAATGAGGCACAAACATCTGTTTTGTTTCAGGCTTTTCAACAGGCACATAACAATACACTGGTAGAAAATGAAGGTACCGGTCTGGGATTGACGATCAGTCGAACTTTATGCCGCGCTATGGGCGGCGATATCGATGTCAAAAGTGAGGAGGGCAAGGGTTCGACCTTTGTGATCAGTTTGCCTGTGGTGGTCGTGCCGAATAATCCGAATACATCCGTTAACCCGTAATTTAAAAACAGGTTCGGCCTCTTGGTAGGAGATAAAGAGGCCGAACCCAACACACAGTGCAGTGATAATAGCCCGTTACTGTGTCCGCGTAACTACCACCTTTGCTGCCTGGCCTAGCCAGCGATGTGATTCATTAAGAGCTGATGTCAGCAAGCCATCGTCGGCGGTTACTACACCGCTGTGAACAGTCAGCCGATCCAGGTCGTCCCGGACAACATTAAAACCTTCGCCCATGGCTGCCGGTCCCGGCATACTGCCTGCGGTTTCGTCATTGGCTTCAGTTCCGGCATCATATACACGCGCCATGGTTGAAGCGCTGTCACCGACCGCCAGTCCGCCAATATTCCAATTGCGTATGCCAGCAAAGGCATCATTGGTATTGGCTAACATACTGGCCACAGTGAGTTGCAAACTGGCAGAGTGATCAACCGTGATGGATACCGTTTCCGAGCTGCCCGGGCCGAACGGCCCGTTGCTGGAGCTGGTGCTCATGACTACTGCACTATCGGCATTTGCTTCGGCAAGAAAGGCTGATGGATCACCTGACTCAGCAAGTGTTTCCAGACCTATGGTAACCGTTTCACCCAGTTGCCACGGCATGTAGGCGGAGTTGTGTACTACAATGCCCAAAGGCGTAAAGGGTTGGCCATTGGTAAGGTTGTATACCGTAATGTCGTAAGTGGCATCGTTATTACTGACATCATCATTATTGTCACTATCTCCGCAGGCACTGAGCGTTAGTAGAATTGCGGAGATAACAGTGATGGCCAGATATGATGACAAGTGTGGATGCTGTTTTTGTTGAAAGAATCGCATAACACCCTCCCTTTTATGGTGTGACAGTGACAGTGATTTTAGCCACCGGGTTTTGCCAACGATGGATGGTGCTGTCCAGATCGCTGTTGCCACCCGCAGTATCCTGGTCACCCAGCACGCCGCGATGTACGTGGATCATGGTATTGCTGTCTGCTGTTGCCACACCGGTTCCATTCATGCCCGCATCCATTCCGGGCGCACCGGGCATCATGCCGCTATCCGTATATGAGCAAGCACCCGCAGTCATTAATACTTCATCGTTAGCTTCAGTTCCGGCGTCATAGGCGTTGACATAGTAGGTGTAGGTACCGGCTTCGCTGGGGATATGCTGGGATTCCAGACCCAGGAAGGCATCATTGGTAGGCAATACCATGGCGACAATACTGAGGTGGGTTTCTGTGGTGACCAACATTGCTGTGGTGCTGGTGCCGGGAGCCAGAAGACCAGTGGCTGGGTTGGCGATGGTATCTGCATCAATAGCCCCGACTTCAGGTGTTGCCAACAATGGGTCCAGGTGACCACATTCCGCCATGTGTTCTATGGGCAATGCAGCGGGCATACCCACTTGGAACAAGTGGGTGTCATGGTCGTGGGCTGTGACCAGCAGTGGGGTGAAATGATTGCCATTAGTGAGATTGGTGATGGTGACATCCCAGGTTGCGGCCTGGCTGACGTTGGCAGCAAAAGCTGTGGTGAGGCCAATAGCCAGTGCGAGTGCCAGTGAATGTTTGCGAAAGCCATTACGGGTCGTAGAACGTGTGTTTCCGGTCATTTTAAACCTCCGAGCTGATTGAGAGTTTTTTGTTATTACGCACTTGCTCGTGTGAGCGGGTGCGAACTCGGTCAGTGTCCATCGCACAGCGGATTCAAACATCACGAATCAATCACGAATTGTTCACTTTTTAGATTCAGGTATTCAGCAGGGGGATCGGAGCATGTTTTATGACAGGCACATTGAAATGTATGGGTAATTTGAAAGGTTGAAAAACAAACGGGGTCTTGCCGCTATCCGTGACGAGGCCCCGTTTTATTGTCTGGTGTTAAATGTGAATTAAGCGCTAAAAATATTTGTTTTAAGAATTACCGGGTATTTGATGCAGAGGTCGCAGGGGCGCAAAGGACGCAGAGAAAAACATTAAAAACGTTATGCCCTTTACATTTTTGCGTCCTTTGCATTTATAACGCACCACTTGTCAGCAGCAACCTCCGCAGCAGTCGCCGCCTGGTTTAACGGCCTCAATGGTGGCAGACAATACATAGTCCTCGACGCCGCGTCCCGGTGCCCAGTCTTTGATAAAATCTTTGGACTCATCTTTTGGTGCGATGCGGATATTCTCAAAACCTGCTTCATCCATCATCGTTTTTAAATCATCGACCAGTTCGGCACCCGCCATGCACCCGGCATGCAGCATGGGGTCATTTTTCATATCTTCCGGCATCTCGGCGCTGGCGACGATATCGGAAATGGCCAGACGACCACCGGGTTTGAGGATGCGCAGGGCATCACGAAAGACCTGTAGTTTATTGGGAGAAAGGTTGATGACACAGTTGGAAATAATCACGTCAACGGTGTTGTCGGCTATGGGCAGGTGCTCGATTTCACCGAGGCGAAATTCTACTTGCGTGTATTTGCCTTTTTCAGCATTGGCGCGCGCCTTGCTGAGCATGGTAGGTGTCATGTCTATGCCGATGACGTGGCCGTTTTTCCCCACTTCCTGAGCCGCGAGAAAGGCGTCGAAACCGCCGCCACTGCCGAGGTCCACCACGACTTCACCGGGTTTGAGGCTGGCAATGGCACGTGGGTTGCCGCAACCCAGACCCATATCGGCACCTTCGGGCACACTATCGCGTTCATCTGTCGAATAGCCCAAGCGAGAGGAAATGATGGTATTGATGGCTTCGTCATCTGACACGCCACAACAGCTACTTTCTACGCCGCAGCCGTTGCTGTTGTTGCTGGCTTCGGCCACTTCTGTATAGCTGTCACGCACATGCTGGCGAATATCGTCGTGAGTCTTTTGAGTCATATCTTGCTCCTGAAGGTTACTGCGCGGGGCGCGGCAGTCCGATAATATTCCGCGTATTTTATATCAGGAGGCACCCGGCAGGATAGGTCATATGAAGTGGAGTTGATGATGACT
>Ga0256830_1000921_pt1 | contig 21838 bp, 19 predicted proteins | sample 128326metaG_FD_190537 | JGI IMG/M metagenome (GOLD analysis project Ga0256830, IMG submission 190537) | Hydrothermal vent microbial communities from Lau Basin, Pacific Ocean - 128-326 | ecosystem: Environmental > Aquatic > Marine > Hydrothermal vents | place: Pacific Ocean: Lau Basin | collected... | reverse complement strand
GCTGCGCTCACCGCCACCCTACAACAGGGCAGCGGCCTTTCCGTAGGGTGGCGGTGAGCGCAGCGAACCCCACCACGCCACCCCGACGGATATCCTCACTACAACGCTGGCAGTTCCACCGACAGCGCCGGTGACACCGGCTCTGCCTCCCGCTCGCGCTCCGTCATCCACACCAGGATATCGTAGTAACTGCGGATGTTCTCCACGTAGCGCACCGGCTCGCGGCCGCGCGCGTAGCCGTGGCGGGTCTGCTTGTACCATCTCTTCTGGCTCAGCAGCGGCAGGTATTTCTTCACGTCCACCCATTTGTCCGGGTCGGCGCCGTCGCGCTGGGCGAGGATGCGTGCATCCTCCAGGTGGCCGTAGCCGACGTTGTAGGCGGCCAGCGCCATCCAGGTGCGGTCCGGTTCCGGTATCCGCCCCGGAATCTTGCGTTTGACCTGGGCGATGTAGCGTGCGCCGCCCAGGATGCTGGCTTCCGGGTCATGGCGACTCTTGTTGATGCCGAGTTGTTTCATGGTGGCCTGGGTCAGCATCATGATGCCGCGCACGCCGGTGGGTGACACGGCCCTCGGGTTCCAGTGTGATTCCTGGTAGCCGATGGCGGCCAGCAGGCGCCAGTCGAGGCCGGTTTCCTCGCCGGCTTTGATGAACAGGTCGCGGTAACGCGGCAGGCGCTGCCGGATATGCGACATATAGCGCCGCGTGCCGACATAGTCGAACTCGCCGACATGACCGTAATAGCGTTCCAGCAGTTGCTCAAGGCGCCCGTCCTCGCGCAGGCCGGTGAAATAGTCCCTGGCCTTGTCGAGCAGGCTGTGGTCATCGCCCGGCGGAAAAGCCCAGGCCAGCGACTCGGAGCTGTTGAGGTCGAAGGCAACACGCAGTTCCGGGTAGTAGCGGCGGTTGATGGCCACTTCGTTGGAGTCGGCGACCGTATAGTCGATGACCTGCTCCCATACCAGGTTCAGGAGCTGCTCACTCTCCAGTTCCGTGTTCTCCTGGAACACAAGATCGGGGTATTCCTCTTTCAGCGCGCGCAGGCGCTCGGCATGACTGCTGCCGGCCACCACTTCCAGGCTGCCGTGAATGTCGTTGAGATTTTTCGGGGCCGGCGTACCGAACCGGTAGACCAGCTGGGGTGTGATCTTCTGGTAGACGGGTCCGAAGTTGACGACCGCCCGGCGCGCCCGCGTCACGGTCAGGCCGGCTGCCGCCAGGTCGGCCTCGCCGGCCGCTATCCGGCGCAGGATTTCCGCGAAACTGTCGGGAATGGTGAGCTTGAGATCGACGCCCAGGTAGTCCGCAAAACCGGCCGCGAGATCGTATTCGAAACCGGTCGGTCCCTGCGGGCCTTCGTAATAGGTCGTGGCGCTGTTTCGGGTCAGTACCCGCAGTTCACCGCGATCCTGCACGCGATCGAGGTGTGACTGGTTCAGGTCGCAGGCGGCGACCATCGATGTCAACAGCAGCAGTAGGGTAAAACGCATGGCAGGGCGTTGCTGTCCGGCGTGCACAAAAGGTTAACGGGCCTCACTCCTGAAGGTTTAGGTTTAGCTTTCCGGTCCGGGCTTGCGGTACAATACCGCCCCGGTCAGGCGCTGACCTCCTAGAATCCATGGTTATGCCTTGATTTGCAAGTAAAAAGCGTCTTCGGAGAGGTACCGAAGCGGTCATACCGGCACCGACTCGAAATCGGTTGGGGGCATAACCGCCCCACGTGGGTTCGAATCCCACCCTCTCCGCCATCTAACATACATAACTGCATGTAATAACTGGTTTCAGTGCGGGTTACACGATCCCCCAGTCGGTCCCCCAATAGGATGCTTTTGGGGCGATCTGGAGGGGGATTTGATGCCTTTCTCTTGAACTCGAACGCGCCGCCTACCACGAATCCGGCCATGCCGTTGTTGCCCTGGTTCACCGAAGGAAGGTGCGGGCGATGCACTTGGAGGATTAACTTGGGCCCCCTGATCGCGCCATTACGTCGTCTGTCGCCTTTGGGTTGGTGGCCATAGCATTAAACTCCTGTTCAATAAGTAAATTTAATGGCCTAAGGTTGACATTTATGGTATTCATCGGCTACAGTTTACAAAACGGCAATAAAAAGTCAAATAATGTAAACAGGAGCCTCGCCATGATCGGAGAACGTATTAAGCAGGCACGGAAAGCTTCGGGCCTGAGTCTGCGTGCGCTTGCGGAGAAAGTGGGTGTTTCCGCGATGGCGATTTCCAAGTACGAGAACAACCAGTCCACCCCTTCTTCCGGAGTTCTACTGGCCCTTGCCAAGGCACTAGGCGTGCGTACCGAATATTTCTTTCGACACGTATCGGTTGAATTGGTGAATATCAATCACCGCGAACATCACCTTCTTCCTGAAAAAGAAGAACAAAAAGTGATAGCCGATGTGAAGGAACAACTTGAACGTTGGTTGGAACTGGAGGAGGTTGTTCCAGCGCCTTGGTCTATTCCGTTCTCATTACCGGATGATATGCCGGGATCAATAAAGTCATACGATGAAATAGAAAACATTGCAGTAAAAATGCGCCGACATTGGAATCTTGGCATGAATCCAATTCCTGACCTGATCGATACGATTGAGACCAAGGGTATCAAGGTTCTGATTACTCAGTATGACGGACACAAGAATTTTAATGGACTGTCGGCCGAGGTGAACAATGCGCCCGTGGTGGTGGTGGGGAAAAGCTGGGTAGGCGATCGGCAGCGTTTTACTTTGGCACATGAACTAGGCCACTTGGTATTACATGGACGGCTGAATGACAGCCTTAATGAGGAACAAGCATGTCATCGATTTGCTGGTGCATTCCTTGTTCCAGAAGAGTCCGTGAAGAACTGCTTGGGTGAGCGGCGAACGCATCTTGAACTACAGGAACTGTTCCTGCTCAAGCATGAGTGGGGTCTTAGTATGATGGCGTGGTCATTTCGTGCAAAAGACCTGGGTGTGATCAGTGAAGAGACGTACAAAAAACTCTGGCGACAACATATGCGTCATTGGAAGGCTGAGGGAAAAGAGCCTGGGGAACAATATGAGCGTGAAAAGACACGGCTATTTCAGCAGTTGGTTTATCGTGCTCTGGCCGAGGATATGCTGAGCGAAGCCAAGGCAGCTGAATTGCTTGGCATGTCGGTTGCTGATTTCCATGTCTGTCGGAAAATGGAGTGTCCGAATGACGTGGCTGATCAGTGATGCCAACATTATCATCGATATGGAGGCGGGTGAGATTCTAGACAAGATGTTCCGATTGCCTGAGACATTCGCTGTCCCAAATGTGCTTTATGCCGAAGAGTGCGCAACACGTGGTTCATACCATCCAGAGTTTCTGTTCCTGTGGCCTCTATAGAATGCGTGTTTATGTGGACAGGTTCGCCTCGGTATGCCACATTCCAGAGGTTAATGGCATGGGAGAGTCGGTGTGGCAGCTTCGGACAACGAAGTCCAGATCGGTGCGCAGGGCCGGGTGGTGATCCCGGCCGCGTTGCGCAAGGCACTGAAACTGAAGCCTGGCGACCGGCTGATTGCCCGCAAGGTGGGGGAGAGTCTGGTGCTTGAGCGCCGTGAGACCGTCGAGAAACGCCTGCGCGCCCGGTTTCGGCATATCCCCCGGGATGTCAGTCTCGCCGACGAGTTGATCGCCGAGCGCCGGGAGGAGGCCGCCAAGGAGGCGCAGGAATCTTGAGTGTCGTACTCGACGCCTCGGCCCTGCTGGCTTTCCTCCATGGCGAGCCCGGCGAAGACCAGGTGTTCGCCTGCCAGCGCGCGGCATGGCGCCGCCGCAGCAGGAAGTTGGTGAGAAATCCGGGCAGCTGCGTCACGGAAGAAAGCGTGGACCTGCAAACCGCCTGCCGCTATGCGATCCACCAAGATCTCGACTGGAATCATTGGCAGCCACGGATGTTACGGAAGGTGCAGTGGGACCGGGGCCGGAACTGTTCGAACGGCTGGATCGCTGGTCCGCGGGCATCACCGACTGTAACTCCAGCGAGCAGATCCACGAACTTGCCAGCCTGCTGAAGGGGCGCGGGCCGGCGATCATGGCCTGGTTGCGCACGCTGTCCGAGCCCCGCAGGGGCGGATTTGGTGCAGTTGTTATACCTTACCCCGCTTGTTTTAACAGGCTGTTGAAATTCTACTCATGCGGGGCGATACGGCGTTGGAAATGGGCTCAAAATGCTCATTTACTGCTTGTAAACTGCGCTTTTTCGCCCATTTCCGCCTTGTCTCGCACTCGCCTGAGCAAATTTCAACAGCCTGTTAATTCTTCCCTGATAACTTTTCGTAACGCATCTTCTAATGATTTATCGTGTGCTTTGATGTGCTCACGCAATGCTTCGTTTATAAGCGTTTGGTAGTTTCCGCCTCCTGCGGCATGCACCAGGTTCTTGAAGTGTTCAACAATGTCTGCGTCTAAACGAATGGTGATACGAACCTTGTTTGGGTCAGGCTTGATTATGGCGCCCCGTTTTCCTTTACTGAAATCTTCACTCATGGCTCAGGCCTTGATAATACTGTTTGATTTGACTTCGATCCGCTTTCCGAGCTGAAATAATGCGAATACAATTTTCGCCACGTTCAGCGTGAACAACGAAAAGGACGTTTAGTTGCGGCCCCAGTCCCAATGTTTTGAAACGTTGTTCCGGGTGATCTCGATCCTCAATGGTAAGAGCGTTTTCATCCTCTAAAGCAATCACCGCATCAGCGAAATCGACCCCGTGTTTGCGGAGATTTTCAGCGGCCTTCCCTGGATCCCACTCAAAGTCCATGAGTCAAGTGTATGTACATTCCGTGTACATGTCAATGTAGATAAAAGCGATTATTTTTCAGAGGTATAACGTCACCCCTGAGCCGCGCCGATTTTTAGCGTCGGCTCGATGGGTTTGTTATACGATGAATGCTAGTGATCACTGAACCGCCCCGGGTATGCCGGAGACTGTTTTGGATGCCTGTGCTCCGTATCCCGCCCCGCTGCTTTCCTTGAAATTCATGAATGCGCCACCATTTTTTTCGGTTGCGACAGTCAAGGTATGTCACTGCAACCGGGAGATCCGTATAAATGTTAGTGTAAACATATAGTTATCAATCTTTTTTGTTCGTCTTCAATAAGGGGTGTTTCCCCCGGCAACAGAGCGAGGTTCGATTGAAAATGAGCAAAATCAAGATAGCCATCATCGGTATGGGCAACTGCGCCAGTTCCCTGATTCAGGGCATCCACTACTACAAAGACAAGGACCCGGCGGAGGCGATCGGCCTCATGCACGGCGTGATCGGCGGCTACGGGCCGTCGGACATCGAGGTCGTTGCCGCCTGGGACATCGACAGACGCAAGGTGGGCAAGGACGTGGCCCGGGCCATCTTCGAGAAACCCAACTGCACCACCGTCTTCTGTTCCGACATCCCCGAAACCGGCGTCGAGGTCCGCATGGGCAAGATCCTCGACGGCTTCTCCGATCACATGAAGAATTACCCCGATGACCGCACCTTCGTGCTGGCGGACGAGCCCGAGCCGGACAAGGCGGATATCGTGCGCGTGCTGAAGGAGTCCGGCGCCGAGGTGCTGATGAACTACCTGCCGGTGGGTTCCGAGGAAGCCACCCGTTTCTACGCCGAGTGCGCGCTGGAGGCCGGCGTCGCCTTCGTCAACAATATCCCTGTCTTCATCGCCTCCGATCCCGAGTGGGCCCGGCGGTTCGAGGAGAAGGGCATCCCCATCATCGGCGACGACATCAAGGCCCAGCTGGGCGCGACCATCACCCATCGCACCCTGACCGATCTGTTCGCCAAGCGCGGTGTTGCGCTTGCGCGCACCTACCAGCTCAATACCGGCGGCAACACCGACTTTCTCAACATGCTCAACCGCTCACGGCTGGCGTCCAAGAAGGAATCCAAGACCGAAGCGGTGCAGGCGGTCGCCGCCGAACGCCTGGACGACGAGAACATCCACGTCGGGCCCAGCGACTACGTGCCCTGGCAGAACGACAACAAGCTCTGCTTCATCCGCATGGAGGGCAAGCTGTTTGGCGACGTGCCCATGAATCTGGAGCTGCGGCTCTCGGTGGAAGATTCGCCCAACTCGGCCGGTGTCGCCATCGACAGTATCCGTTGCGCCAGGCTGGCGCTCGACCGGGGCCTGGGCGGCATCATCCACGCCCCCTCCAGCTATTTCTGCAAGCATCCGCCCCGCCAATACACGGATGACGAGGCGTACCGGATGATGGAGGCCTTTATCCACGGCGATGGGGCGAAGCTGCATGAAGTGTCTGGTACTGGCGGCGGGGAAAGGCAGCCGGCTGCGGCAGCGGGCTGACAGCAAGCCCCTGCTTCCCCTGCTGGGGGTGCCCCTCATCGAACGGACCATCCGCTCCGCCATGGAGGCGGGTGCGGATGCGTTCGTCGTGGTGACCGGGCATGCGGGCGGGGCCGTGCGGGATGCCCTGCGCGGCCTTGCCCGGCGCCTTGAAGTCGCCATCGAGACGGTGGAAAACCCGGATTGGGCGAGCACGGAAAACGGCCACTCCATCCTGGCGGCGGAGGGGTGCATCGATGGGCCCTTCCTGCTGTTGATGGCCGATCACCTGTTCGAGCCGGAACTGGCGCGGGCGCTGGTGCAGGGTCCGTTGCCTGAAGATGGCCTGGCCCTGGCCGTGGACGGCCGGCTGGACAATCCACTGGTGGACCCGGAAGACGTGACCAGGGTTTGCCGCGAAGGTGACAAAATCCTCGCCATCGGCAAGGGACTGGATGCCTTCGACGGCTACGATACCGGCGTGTTTTACTGCACGCCGGCGGTTTTCGAGGCCATCCGGCAGGTGGGAAAAGCGGGCGACACCAGCCTTTCCGCCGCGGTACGCCATCTTGCCACAGAGGGCCGGGCGCGCGCCGTGGACGTGAGCGGGCGCTTCTGGTGCGATGTGGACGACGAGGCGGCATTGGAACGGGCGGAGCGAGCCCTGCTCGATCGCCTGCGCGGCAAGGATCATGACGGCCCGGTGTCGCGCTGGCTCAACCGGCCCCTGTCGATCCGCCTCTCGCGTCATCTGGTGAACACCGGTGTGACGCCGAACCAGATCTCGCTGTTTTCCTTCCTGTTGTCCGTGATGGCCGCTGCCCTGTTCATGACCGGGCACCATGCCACTCTGGCGCTCGGCGGCCTGCTGGCCCAGGCCGCGTCCATCATCGATGGCTGTGACGGCGAAGTCGCCCGGCTCAAGTACCTGGGCAGTGATTACGGCGGCTGGTTCGACGCGGTGCTGGATCGCTATGCCGATGCCTTTCTGTTGTTTGGCCTGACCTGGCATGCCTTTTTTCAGTCGGGCTCCCATGCCGCCCTGTTGATCGGCTTCATGGCCATCATCGGCTCGTTTATGCTCAGTTACACCGCCGACAAGTACGATGGCCTGATGCGGCGGCGCGCGCTGGCCGGGATGCGGGGGCTCAACCTGCGTCTGGGCCGTGACCTGCGCGTTTTCCTGATCTTCATCGGGGCGCTGTCGAATCAGGTGCTCCCGACACTGGCTGTCATTGCGGTGCTCATGAACCTGGAAACGGTCCGCCGCCTGATCGTCTGCCGCCATGGATAGTGTCCGATGCGCGGAAATGCGCATCCGCGCCTTTATCGCGAAATCGAAGGTGCCGGAAGACCCGCGGCATGCCGAGAACACGCTGGAGTGGGTGATGCGCCTTGCTCCGGACGCGGACGAGGCCCTGCGCCTGGCGGCGTTGGCCCACGATATCGACCGGGCATCGGAACAGAAGACAAGGCGGGAGGACTACGGTGACTATGACGACTTCAAGGCCGCCCATGCGCGTCATGGCGCGGAAATCCTCTCGCGCCTGCTGACCGGTTGTGGCGTCCCGGAACCGGTGCGCCGGGAGGCATGCCGTCTGGTGCGCCTGCACGAAACGGGGGGCGATATTCGCGCCGATCTGCTCAAGGATGCGGACAGCCTGTCCTATTTCGAGGTCAATCTGCCGCTCTATTATGCCCGGGAGGGCTTTGACGAAACCCTGCGGCGCTGTGTGTGGGGCATCGATCGCCTGTCGGCAGGTGCGCGGGACAGGTTGCAGCGCATGTTCTTTGCCAGCGAGGAGATCGGGGATATCGTGAGGGCCGCCCTGCGGACGGTGGAGGTCTGAGCCGTCAAAACGCGTGACAATACCGTGACATGCCAAATCGAAGAGGAATCGGCTGTTCCCGGCTAAAGCCGGTGCGGCTGTGGACGATACAGGGTGCGGAGTTTCAACCAGGGTGTCATGCCCCGCCCTTGCATGATGTCCTTTCCGGCCCCGCCCCTGCCGGTCATGCAGCCAGAGTCCGGCGGGTCAGGCGCCCCCGGACCACGAATCAAGGAGAAAAAAGGCAATGAATACACTTCTGAAGCCGGCCATGGCCGTGATGGGGAACCTCAAGTTCGCCTACAAGTTCGGACTGATATTCGCCGTTTTCATGGTCCCGCTGGCGGTTCTGAGTTCGCTCATTGCCACCGACATCGGTGACGATATCGGCTTCCTGCAGCAGGAACGCAGGGGCGTCGAATACCTGGGCGCGGTGCGCAAGCTGCTCGAGCACGTGCCCCAACACCGCGGCATGACCAACGCCTACCTGAACGGTGACCAGGGATTCCGCGACCGCATCAAGGCGCAGCGGACGCTGGTGGACGGCGACTTCGGCGACCTGCAGGCGGTGGACGCCGAGCTGGGCGGGGCCCTGGACACCGGCAGCCGGGTCGCCGACATTCGCAGGCACTGGGAACGGATCAAGTCGGGCTCGCTCGACATGAGCGCAGCCGACGCCTTTGCCGAACACAACGCGCTGATCGGTTCCATCATTGCGCTCGTCGCATACGTGGCCGACACCTCCCAGCTGATCCTCGACCCGGAGATGGACTCCTATTACCTGATGGACGCCGTCGTGAACCGCCTGCCCGTGCTGACGGACGCCATGGGACAGGCGCGCGGCCTGGGCGCCGGAGTGGCCGCCCGGGGCAGTATCACGGGTCAGCAGAAGATACGGCTGGCACTGCTGGCCGAGCAGGTCAGGCAGGGCAATGACGGCCTGCGGCACGGGCTGAAGGTGGCCGTGCAGCACAACCCCGCCGTCGGCGCGGGCTTCGACGGGCTCGACTCCCGGGCCGTGGAGAAGGCGGACGCCTTCCTGGACCTGGTCGTCACGCGCCTGGTCGACGCCCGCTCGATCGACGTGGATCCCGCCAGGGTTTTCGAAACGGGTACCGACGCCATCGGTTCGGCGTTCCGCCTGTACGACGCCGTTCTGCCGGCGCTGGACGGGATTCTGGCCGCCCGCGAGGCGGAACTCGGCAGCGAGCTGAACAAGGCGCTGCTCACCACGGGCCTGGTGCTGGCGCTGATCGCTTACCTGTTCGCCGGTTTCTATGCCTCGATCTCCGACAACGTGAAACGCATCAGCCAGGCCGCGCACCGGCTCGCCGAAGGCGACCTGACCACCCGCGTGGAGCTGGACGTGCATGACGAGATACGCCAGATCGGCGACAGCTTCAACCTCATGGCGGAGCAGTTTGGCACCCTGGTGGGGCAGATCGGCGGTTCCTCGCAGCAGGTCGCGGCCTCGGCGGAGGAGTTGTCGGCTATCACCGAACAGACCGGCAACAGCGTTCAGGAGCAGCAGGCCCAGACGGAGCAGGTGGCGACCGCCATGAACGAGATGAGCGCCACCGTGCAGGAGGTGGCCAGCAGCATCGCCGCCGCCGCCCAGGCCGCCGCTGAGGCCGACAGCGAAACCGGCCAAGGCCGCCAGGTGGTGGGACAGGCGGTGCAGGCGGTCAGGCAACTGGCCGGTCAGATTGAAAACGCGGCCGCGGTCATCCACCAGCTCGAACAGGACGGCGAGAACATCGTCACCGTCATGGACGTGATTCGCGGCGTGGCGGAGCAGACCAACCTGCTGGCGCTGAATGCGGCTATCGAGGCGGCGCGCGCCGGCGAGCAGGGGCGCGGTTTTGCCGTGGTGGCGGACGAGGTGCGTACCCTGGCCGGTCGCACCCAGGAATCGACCGAGGAGATCAACCAGGTCATCGAGAAACTGCAAGCCGGCTCCCGGCAGGCCGTGGAGGTGATGAACGACAGTCTGCGGCAGGCGCACAGCGTGGTGGAGCAGGCCAGCCAGGCCGACAGCTCGTTGCAGAAGATTGCCGATGCGGTGAAGAGCATCAGCGACATGAGCAACCAGATCGCCAGCGCGGCCGAGGAACAGACGTCGGTGGCGGAGGAGATCAACCGCAACATCGTCGGCATCAACGACATGGGCCAGGAAACCTCCGCCGGCGCCCAGCAGACCACCGTGGCCAGTGAGGAGCTGGCGCGGCTGGCCAACGAACTGCAGCAGGCCGTGGGTCAGTTCAAGGTGGCGGGCTGAGCCGTCAGCCACAGGCCGCCGGCGTGACCGAACCGTTTTACGGTGGGGTTCGCTGCGCTCACCGCCGCCCTGTACGGTGTACTGCCGCGTTACCCGTAGGGCGGGGTAAGCGAAGCGCACCCCGCCATGACCCTGGCAGCCCCCCTGTTGCAACTGAACCGTCGTACCCTGGTAGGTCCCGGCCAAACGCAGCATACTGCCTGCATGGCCCGCGCCGCAGGGGGTACTGGTCCCGGCGGGATGAGGCCGGCGAAACCAAATGATTTTACTATCGCCGCCCTGAACCGCTTCCCCGGAACTTCCTGCATTCGTCAATAAATTGGCTGTCACTGAGGTCTGTTTATGGGCATGTGAACAGACTTAATGGAACGCGCGGGGGCCGGCTGGCCCGCATCTCTCACCGCCGCGGCAGGAAGTTGGTGAGAAATGCGGGCTGGGTTAGAATGCGCCCAATTCCCCTGCGCCCGTCCGGCGGCCGCGGTATGTGGATGACAGTTTTCCCGGTGACAACCAACGAGGTCAGATGTAATGAAAAAGAAAGTGTTCATGTTTGCAAGTATGCTGCTGGTTTCAGCTGTTTCCGTTCAGGCCGACGACGCCGGCAAGAAGATCTACACGCAGAAATGCCAGTCCTGTCACGCGGCGGGCGTTGCTGGCGCACCGAAGCCCGGCGACAAGGCCGGCTGGGAGCCCCGCATGGCCCAGGGTATCGACGGCCTGGTCGCCTCCGCCAAGAAGGGTAAGAATGCCATGCCGCCGAAGGGCGCCTGCATGGACTGCTCGGATGCCGATCTGAAGGCCGCCATCGAGTACATGACGGCCGGCGTCAAGTAAGTCAGCGCACTTCAGCGATAAAGGGGCTCCCTGCGGGGAGCCTTTTTTTTTGCCCGGTCCGTCCGCCGCCGGACCCCGTTTCGCTGATTGCAGTGCCGCATGTCAGCGGATGCCCGGTTGATTATGCGGTATTCTGGCACCGTAACTGCTGAGGTGCGGACATGGAAACCCTGCAACCGGATGTCACCAGCATCGCTGTCGCCTTCGTGCTGGGCGTGATGGCGCGCATGGTGTCATTGCCGCCGCTGGTCGGTTATCTCATCGCCGGCTTCGTGCTGTACGCCGCTGGTGTGCGTGCCACGGAAACCCTGTACGAATTCGCCGAGATCGGCATCACCCTGCTGCTGTTCTCCATCGGTCTGAAATTGCGCCTGTCCAGCCTGGTGATGCCGCAGATCTGGGCAGTGGCATCCTTGCACATGGTGCTGACGACAGCGCTGATTGCGGCCGCTGTCCAGTTGTTCGGTCTGACCGGCCTGTCATTGCTGGCCGGCCTCGATCCGCAGCGGGTGGTCGTGATTGCTTTCGCACTGAGTTTTTCCAGCACCGTGTTCGCGGTCAAGGTGCTCGAAGAGAAGGGTGAGATGGGCGCCCTGTACGGGCGGGTCGCCATTGGTATTCTGATTATGCAGGATATCGCCGCGGTGGTGTTTCTGGCGGCCTCCACCGGCAGGGTCCCCTCGCCCTGGGCGCTGTTGTTGCTGGCCGGATTGCTGCCGCTGCGCCACGGGCTGGGCAGGGTCCTGGAAAGGATCGGTCACGGTGAACTGCTGGTGCTGTTCGGCCTGGTGCTGGCGTTGGGGGGTGCGCGGCTGTTCGAGGCGGCGGGTATCAAGGGCGATCTGGGCGCGCTGGTGCTGGGTCTGCTGCTCGCGCGGCATCCGCGTTCGTCGGAACTGGGGCGTCACCTGCTTGGTTTCAAGGATCTGTTTCTGATCGGCTTTTTCCTGACGATCGGCTTGTCCGGCCCGGTCAGCCTGGCGGTGGTCGGGCTGGCGCTGCTGCTGCTGGTGCTGGTGCCGATCAAGATGGCGCTTTACTTCGGCCTGCTGACACGCTTCAGGCTGCGCGCCCGCAGCGCGCTGCTGACGTCGTTCAGCCTGGCCAACTACAGCGAGTTCGGTCTGATCGTCGTTGCCATTGCGGTGGGCAACGGCTGGCTCGACAGCCAGTGGTTGATCGTTATCGCCATCGCGCTGGCAGTTTCCTTCATCGCGGCTGCGCCGCTCAATATGGTCGCCAACGCCTTGTACAGCCGTTACCGCGGCCGGCTGTTGCGGTACGAGCAGCGGCAGCCCATCGCCGAGGAACAGCCGATCGAGGTGGGCGACGCCTCGGTGCTGGTGTTCGGCATGGGCAGGGTCGGGACCGGCGCCTACGACCATCTGCGCGAACGGATCGGCGACGTGGTGGTGGGTGTCGACCTCGACCATGAGACTGTCGAACACCACAAGGAGGCCGGTCGTCGCGTGATTCTGGGCAGTGCCACAGACCCGGACTTCTGGGCGCGGGTGCGGATCAACCTCGACCGCCTGAAACTGGTCATGCTGGCCATGCCGGTTCATCGTGAGAATCTCAACACGGCGCAGCAGTTGCGCGAGATGGGTTATCGCGGCAGGCTGGCAGCCATCGCCAAGTACCCGGACGAGGTGACCGCCCTCGAGGCGGTCGGTGTCGATCTGGCCTTCAACCTGTATGCCGAGGCGGGTACCGGTTTCGCCGAGACCGTTTGCAGGGGAGGTGTGGGTGACATCGGCTGATGTGAGGGCCCCGACAGGGCCGCCTTCCATGCACCAGCGACGCCTGCAACTCGTACTTCATCCCCGCACGGCGGCGGAGGCAAGTGTGCACGATGCCGTTGAGCGCCTGCGCGCCGATGGTTGCCGGGTCCGGGTTCAGGTGCCTGACAGCCCGGCCGGCAGCCAGGCGCTGGCCGCGCGGGTGGCGTCGTCCGGTAGCGTCGACACGGTGGTGGCGGGTGGCGGTGACGGCACGATCAACGCAGTCGCCAGCGGCCTGCTGTCGGTGCCCGCCGCGCGCAGGCCGGCGCTTGGCATCCTGCCGCTGGGAACGGCCAACGACTTCGCACGTGGCTGTGGTATCCCCCTGCACGATCCCCTGGCGGCGCTGCGGCTGGTGGTGGAGCAGCCGGCGCTGCCCATCGATATCGGCCGCTGCGGCGAATACTGTTTCGTCAACGTGGCGACCGGCGGTTTCGGTGCCGAAGTCACGGCCGCCACCGATCCGGCCTTGAAACAGGCGCTGGGCAGTGTGGCGTACCTGCTCACCGGTCTCAGCCGCCTGTCCGGCATACACGCCCAGCAGGCGCGTTTCAGTAGCGGTGAACGGGTCTGGGAAGGCCGCTTTCTGGGCATGGCCGTCGGCAACGGGCGTTATGCCGGTGGCGGAGTCGACGTATGCCCGGATGCCCGCATAGACGACGGCCTGCTGAATGTCACCATCGTACCGGACGTGCCCGAGGCCGATATCACCCGTGCGCTGGCGCACTTCATGCGCGACGGCACGGTCGATGCGCATATACCCCGGGTCGGGTGGAGCTGCGCCCGCCTGCGTATCCAGCCGTCACAGATCCTGCACATCAACCTGGACGGGGAGCCGCTGCGGGTGACGGATATCGATTTCACCGTGTTGCCCGCCGCCCTGCGCTGCCACCTGCCGCGGTATTGTCCGCTGCGCCGGTTGCCATAGAACCGGGCCGGTGTACATTCCCGGTCGATTCTGGCAACCTGTCGGCTCCCACATCCGGACGCGGGATATTCGGAATGGACTCTCGGCCCTGGCACTGAACGAGGAGCGCCGAGTGTTGAACAAGAACGATGTTTTTCTGCGAGACCGGCTGTCTCGTGTCCGAATTACGGACGACCGATCCCTGCGCGCGGTCTGGGTGGAATTCAACTACTCGGGCCGGCCCTGTTTCTCCACCGCGCTGCTCGACGAGATCCAGGTGGCGCAGAAGCTCATCCGCCAGACGGCACTCGCCGGTTACGAGCACGATCAGGACAATCGCCTCCTGTTCCAGGTGCTCTGTTCGGCGGACGAGCGGGTGTTCAACCTCGGCGGTGACCTGGTTTACTTCACTGAACTGATCGAGGCGCAGGACCGCGAAGGGCTCCGGCGTTATGCCCGCAGCTGCATCGACATACAGTACGCGTCGATCACGCATTTCGGTATTCCGTTCACTACCATTGCACTGGTGCAGGGCGAGGCGCTGGGCGGCGGCTTCGAGGCGGCGTTGTCGCACAATGTGCTGGTGGCCGAACGGCGGGCACGCTTCGGTTTTCCGGAGATCACCTTCGGCATGTTTCCGGGCATGGGCGCCTTGACCCTGCTGACGCGCAAGATCGCGCCCTCTCTCGCGCGACGCCTGATCATGGACAACCGGGTGTATACGGGCGAAGAACTCTACGAGATGGGCGTGGTCGACGTGCTGGCGCCGGATGGCGAGGGCAGGGCGGTCGTGCGTGACTACATGCGGCGCCATGCTGCGCTGGCGCCCGGCCTGCACGGTTTCCAGGCCGCGGTAGACCGGGTCCTGCCGGTCAGCTACGGTGAACTGTCCGATATCGTCGACCACTGGGTCGACGCGGCACTGCAGCTCAGTGACAAGAACCGGCGCCTGATGGCGTATTTTGCGCGCGCGCAGGCGCGTCGCTATGGTGGAACGGATGAGCAGCGTCCGGAGGACCGTGTACAGCTGAGCTGACGGTGCCAGGAGCCTGTCCGGGTCATGATTCGCCTGCTGCGAGAGTACCCGTTACCCTAGCCCATTTTGCGGCGGCTGTCCTGTGCCTTTTGCCGCAACACGCCCAGCGCTTCGTCCGTTGCCTGACGGAGCGCCCTGACCTGTTCGATGCCTTCGCGCTCGAAAACGTCCCGAGTCATGTGCTGTGTTTCCGTGGCCAGCGCCACCAGTCGACTCAGACCCAGGTACATCGCTGCCCCCTTGAGCGCATGCCCGTAATCCCTGAAGGCGGTCAGGTCGTGGCTGGCCACCGAGAATTCCAGTCCCTGTATGTCCTGACGGGCATCCGTTTCGAAGTTGCCGATAACGTCTGTAATGAAGTCGCCGTTGTCACCAGCCAGCAGCGTCAGCTTGTCGAATGTCTCGTCGTCCACCACGGGCAGGTTTCCTGGATCGGATTCCGCCCGTCCCGCGGCAGCCCGCGATTCGCGCTTGTCGGTCTGGTCGGCAGTGACAGCCTTGACCAGTGCTTCCTGGAGCCTGGCCATCGATACCGGTTTGGTCAGGAAGTGTTCGATGCCCGCGGCCTCGCAGGCGGCACGTGATTCGGCCGTTGCGTCCGCCGTCAGAATGATGAACTTGACGGGTGGTTTGCCCCCGTGGGCGAGCGAACAGGCCTGGAATACTTCCAGGCCGCCCATGTCCGGCATGTTCTTGTCGATGATCACGACATCGTAGCGGCTGTGTTCAAGGGCGTGCAGTACCGCTTCCCCGCCATCGACCGTGCTGGTTCGATAACCCATTTTGTCCAGCATCCGCTGCAGCACCAGGCGGTTGGTCGAGTTGTCGTCACTGACCAGGATGTTGAGAGAACGGCTGATCCGGCGGTCCTTCACCTGATGGTGTGCGATATGGATGACGTCATCCTCGGTGCTGTGTCTCGAATAACAGGCATGCAGGGTATTGAACAGGACGTGCCTGTCGACCGGGTCCGGCAGTACGAACAGCTGGTCATGGGAAGCGCCCGCGATCTGCGGCGGGTATTTTCCCTTGTCGATGAGTATCACCGCCGCTGAACTGAATGCCTGTGACGATGCCATGTCGGACAGCAGGCGGTGCAGGTCGCTGTCGTAGGGGTAGCCGTCGACGATCAGGGCGTCGACCGTCGGCGCCGCCGGCTCCGCACCGGCGATGAAGCGGCGTGCCTCGCTGACCTTGTCGACGATCCGGTAGGGGATATGCCATTCGCGCAGCAGCGGCAGTATGCCGCCATCGGCCTGCCCGGCGGGTTCGAGGCACAGGATGTGGCATTCGGCGGTCCACGAGTGATCGGACCCGACAGTCTGGGGCATGGCCGATTCGAAGGGGATATCGAACCAGAAGGTCGTGCCCACGTTCAGGGTGCTCTGCACACCGATTTTTCCGCCCATCAAGCGGATCAGGTGCTTGCAGATCGTGGTGCCCAGGCCGGTGCCGCCATGGCTTCTCGATACACTGCTGTCGGCCTGGGTGAAGGGTTCGAAAATCCGCCCGAGGCGGTCGGCCGGTATGCCGGGACCCGTGTCGGCCACTTCGAATCGCAGCACCACGCGGCCGGCTTCCTGCTCGCGCGGATAGACGCGCAGTGACACGAAACCCTGGTCCGTGAACTTGACCGCATTGCCCACCAGATTGATGATGACCTGGCGCAGCTTGTGCGGGTCGCCGTAGAGCAGAAAGGGTGTCCTTGGATCTATGGTCTCCTGCAGCTGCACCTGCTTGGCGCTGACCTGTGGTTCGAAAATACGCAGCGTGGTATTGATCAGCGCATACAGATCGAACTCGATATGCTCGACGGTCAGCTGGCCGGCCTCGATTTTCGATAGATCGAGTATTTCGTCGATCTGGTGTGCCAGGGTCCGTCCGGAGGCATAGATGGTTTCCACGTATTCCTTGTCCTCGGATGACAGCGGCCGTTCTCTCAGCAGTTCGGTCATGCCGAGAATGCCGTTCAGCGGGGTGCGTATTTCGTGCGACATGCGCGACAGGAACTCGCTCTTGGCGCGGCTGGCGGCGTCGGCGCGTTGTTTGGCCTCGTTGAGGCGGCGAATCAATATGGCGGAGTAGGCGGGGATGACCATAAGGGTAATGGCAAGCCCAATAGCCAGCTGGCGATGTGTCTCCCAGTAGGGCGTAGTAAGCGCAACTGTGCCGAAACCAATAAGAGACGCGACTCCGGACAGGTAAAGGTATTTCTCACCGTAGCGGAAGCCGTTTCCGAGGGTTACCCAGAGATAGACGCCATACCAGGGGGCTGAGAGGGGACCTGTTACATGCAGGCCGTAGCTGAATACACCTATATCGATGCATATTCCAATAATCCGATGTGCGGAAGCGTATTGGGGCCAAACGAGGGTCGCTAAAAAAAGAAAGATCGAATATGCCAGGAAGCCGACGATGATTTGCATGCCGGATTGCCATAATTGCAGATTTTCTTCGGAATTTGGCCAATTCAGGAGCAGGTAGGACAAAAATGCTACTGAGATCACAAGACGAAGTATGCCCTGCTCCTGTTCAGGTCGGGCGTTCCAGCCCAACGCCGTGATCAAACGCTTAAGCCGGTTTTGGACCGGATTATTCTCATAGTCGTTTTTTTGACCAACCGACATAGTCAAGAATCTGTCCCTGCTGTGTAAGGGGGTTTCTCCAGTCGTAGGACTCTTAGCGGTCAGCCAGTTATAATGCTTTAATCGTTTTAACTGACTAAGAAAGTAGGGTTTTTATGCTCAAAAAAACGGTGATTGATGTGTTAGCCAGGGAACGGCAGTGTTCAACGGAGGAGATTTCCCTGGAAACGCGTCTTGAGGACCTGGGGGTGGATTCTCTCAAGGCAATCACCATCCTTTACGAGCTGGAAGAACAGTTCGATATTGAGATTCCCAACGAGGTGATTGAAACGATTACTACCGTGGGCGACATCATTAACTGCTTGGAAAATCTGCAAAACGACAATGGCACAGTATGGCGGGGCGCGTAGTTATCACTGGCCTGGGCGCAATATGCGGCCTGGGTGGTACTGTTGACGCCTGTTGGCGGGCATTGGTTGAGGGGCGTTCCGCCATCCTGCCCCTGGAGGGTGCTGCCTCGGGGATAAAAATCACGAAGGGCGCAGTAGTGGCTGATTTCGACCCTGCGCAGCATTTCACACCCGATGAACTGCTATTACTGGACCGGTTCTCCCAGTTTGCGGTTATCGCTGCCCGCGAGGCGCTGGACGATGCCGGCCTGGAATGGCGTGGCAACGGTCTGGGTGGTGTCGCGGCCATTGTTGGCAGCGGTTGTGGCGGCAAGCATACGGACGAGGATACTTACGCGCGTATATACAAGGAGCAGCACTCCCGCGTTCACCCTCTGACCATACCCAAGGGTATGCCGAGTGCAGCCGCCAGTATGGTCAGCCAGCATCTTGGCATTACCGGCCCAGTGTTTTCCGTTGCCAGCGCCTGTGCCTCGGCCGCGCATGCGGTGGTACAGGGGCGCTTGCTGATCCAGTCCGGGCTGGTGGATGTTGCGCTGGTGGGTGGTACCGATGCGCCCTTTACCTACGGGCTGTTGAAAGCCTGGGAAGCGCTGCGCGTTGTTTCCAGCGACACCTGCCGGCCGTTTTCAAGAGATCGATCGGGCATGGTGCTGGGTGAGGGGGCCGGCATCCTGGTACTCGAGTCAGAACGGCATGCGGTGCGACGTGGTGCACGCATCTATGCTGAACTGGCCGGATGCGGCCTGTCGTCAGATGCCGGTCATGTCACGCGCCCGGACATCGAGGGTATGGCGCGGGCGATCAACAACGCACTTCGGGATGCCGTCCTGCCCCCGGACGGTATCGATTATGTCAATGCTCATGGTACCGGTACCGAGGCCAACGACCCTGCTGAGACAGAAGCGTTGCACAGAGTTTTTGGGCCGCACGCTGCCTCGCTGGCGGTGTCATCCACCAAATCGATGCACGGCCATGCGCTGGGGGCGTCGAGTGCACTGGAGCTGGTGGCGACGGTGCTTTCGCTCTACCATGGGCTGGTGCCCCCGACGGCGAATTTCTCTGCGCCTGGCGAGGGATGTGACCTGGATTACGTGCCTAATGAGACGCGCGAACAGCGTGTGGATGCCGCAATTTCCAACGCGTTTGCATTCGGTGGTCTGAACGCTGTCCTGGCGCTCAGGGCTTGGTCGTAAGAAGGATGCTTAGTTCTTCCGCTGGAAGAGATAGTGGCTGTTACCGTAGAAACGGCCATCCATGGGGGCGAATACTGCTTTGCAGAGCGAGAAGTAATCGTTCCAATAACTAATTGCCTGCTCATCGAAGACCTGACCGTAAAGTACAGGCATGGCGTTCCAGTAGCGCCGGTGCCACTCGTCGAGCGTGCGCCAGTAATTGAGCCCGTTGACGAACCAGCTATCAACCAGATCAAAATGCGTGGTATGGCGAGCGAATTCATCATGTGGCCATACGCGCCCACCGGGGAAATAGAGTCCGATTCTGGTTCTGGTGGGATCCAGAAATTTCGGTATGGTGACTTGAGAGGTGATGAAGTGATGGAACGTCCTGCCACCCGGTACGAGTATTTCAGCAATATTCCGAAACAGCAGTTGGAAGTTGAGTACGTGCTCGATGACGCCTATCGACATAACAAGGTCATAACTGGCCAGGCCCAGTTGTGCTGATGGTATTTTGCCAAAAGACCCTTTTATGACGGTAAAACGCCCGCTGCTTAGTGGGTCAAGCGGGTTTTTCATGCGTTCCTTAAGGTATGCAATCTGTACCTTACTAGGGGTGATGCCAACGATCTGAAGATCCGGGAACTCCTGCAGCAGAAAGGTTTCCAGGGAACCGAATCCGCAGCCGATATTGAAGATACGTTCGTGGCCCTGAATCCGTGCACGTTCTGCGATCAGTGAAAACTTGGCGTATTGCGCTTCTTCGAGCGTGGCGGTGGAGGCCCGCACGGCTTGCGGCGTGTCACCGTAGTACGCCATAGAGTATGCCCGATAGTGGGTGTCGAGAAAGCTGGCGAAGAATTCTGATCGTTCATCATAATGGTGTTCCATCAGAGCATCGGTTTCCTCCATGATTGGCCCCCGTTCGGTTGATATACCCAGTGCCTCAAGGGGTTGAGGGTCGTTCTTGTGGCGGCTGAACTCCCTTTCGAAAAATCGGGTGAGGCGGTTCTCATATAATTTGCGTTCTTTGCTGGCAGGTCCAAAAATACCTTGCTCTGCGAGTCGGGTGCTTATTTCCTGTGGGGTTGGGGGCATTCAGCTACCTGTTGTTGATGATCGGCGTTGTGGCCTTGTTTATAATTTGCTCGGATGCGTTGATCAAGGGTCAGGTGTGTACGACACCGCTAAATTATAATCCTATTTTATGACTGATCTGTTGAGGTAATGGCGAGAGAATTCATTACATACCTGAAAAGCAGGTTTGCCGGGCGCGCCGATTCGGAACATATTCAAATATTGATACGGATTGTAGGCGGCATCGCGGGTACGGCTTATGTCATCGTGATGAATGCACTCAGCGAAACCGTATACACATACAGCCTACCGATTCGAGTTCTACCAACATTAGGCATTGCGCTAGGTGGAGTTCTGTTTCTTTCTCATCTTATTTATTCTCCGGGGGTGAATTTTGCCAGACGCTGGTTGGGTATATTTCACGACTCTGTTTTACTGAGTGTAACCATCTTTTTATTGGAGGATGACGGTATCCCGGTCTTTGGCATGTATATCTGGGTGGTAATAGGAAATGGATTTCGTTATGGCCCACGATATTTATATGGCGCATCAGCCCTCACACTTGTTATGTTTTACATAGTAGCGTATTTCAACCAGTATCATTTTAAGCACATGGGGGTGCTTATCCTCGCTACATTTCTGCTGGCGGTCGTAATTCCAGTATATATGGGAAGCCTGCTCAAAAGCTTACAGCGGAGTCTTGAAAAGGCCCGCGAAGCAGACCACCTGAAAACCCGTTTCCTCAGCAACGTCAGCCACGACCTGCGCACGCCGCTCAACGCGATTCTGGCGAACTCCGAGCTGTTGTCGCATGGCCTGGCCGCCGACAGCCGGCAGGCACGGCAGTTGCGGGACATGCAGGATGCCGGTGCCACTCTCAACCGGCTGGTGACGGATCTGCTCGACGTGGCGCGGATAGAAGCGGGACGGTTGGTTATTTCTCCTTCCTGGTTCAACCTGGCCGAACTGCTGGGCCGGGTCGCGCGCTTCAACCGGCCGGCGGCGGATCGGGCGGGCACTCGTATTCAGCTGGCCATTGACGGGGATGTGCCGGTTCGTGTTCGCGGTGACGCGGTGCGGCTGGAACAGGTGCTGAACAATCTGGTATCCAATGCCGTCAAGTATACCGGAGACGGCGAGGTGCGGATTATCGCCCGACCGCGCCAGGATCCCGGGGATGGCCGCTGCACGGGGGTGGTGTGCCTGGTGCGCGACAATGGCATCGGCATGGAACCTGACGCCATCGAACGCATTTTCAACCGCTTCGAGCAGGTCGATGCGTCGGCCGTCCGGCAGCGGTCCGGCGCCGGTCTGGGTTTGAGTATCGCGCGCGAACTGGTCGAACTCATGGGCGGTTCCATCGAAGTGGAAAGCGCCCCGGGTGAAGGCTCCTGTTTCACGGTGTCGATCCCCCTGGATGTGGATGCCGGTTTCGTGCCCGATCTGTTCTCTGAGCCCCTGTTGCCGCGCCTGGTCGTGATCTGTGGCGATGAACCGGGCAGGATGCATTGGGGGGGTGTGTTCGATGGAAAGACGCTCCCCCGGGCAGACGTACTCGTATTGCACGAGGCGCGGGAAAGCTTTTCCGCTATCAGGGGCAGGGTGTATGAGCCGCTGTGCC
>Ga0256830_1000920_pt1 | contig 21853 bp, 20 predicted proteins | sample 128326metaG_FD_190537 | JGI IMG/M metagenome (GOLD analysis project Ga0256830, IMG submission 190537) | Hydrothermal vent microbial communities from Lau Basin, Pacific Ocean - 128-326 | ecosystem: Environmental > Aquatic > Marine > Hydrothermal vents | place: Pacific Ocean: Lau Basin | collected... | reverse complement strand
ACTCATCAACTGTTTGAGGCGCGTGCGATTCTGCTGCGCCAGTGATGCCAGTTCATCACCCTCCAGAACGCCCTCTGTTTTTACTCTCTCTTTACTGAGCGCAAGATATTCAACCCGCTGTGGTGTGGGTTCTGTTAGTAGGGCGTAGAAAGGTAGCTGCACCGCTTCTCCCGCTTCGATCTCTTTCACTTTTGCCGTCTTGCCGGTTTTATAATCGACCACACTGTTACCATCAGCGCCGCTATCTACTCTGTCGAGTCGCCCTTTAATATTAAACAGTGGATCAAATCCCTCTAGCTTTACCGACTGTTCAACGGCGCTGACCCGCCATCGCTGGGCGCGTTTAATCTGCCAGTCGATATAGTGAGGCGCAATCGCCAGCCACTGCTGCAACCAGCCGCGGTGTAGATAATTATCTTCGAGATCCTGCTGGAAAACATGTCGTGAAATTTTATTGAGGTGTTCGATGGCCGCATTGCGGTTGTCACCTGTTACTGGCTGCGGGAAGGCCTCCCTGCCATGAGGGTCATGAAAATACTGCAGGATACGGTGCACATGTTCGCCGTAGTCCGACTTCTCAAGCGCTTCACGTATCTCATCGGGGGGGCGCAGGTTAAGGCAGTAGCTGGCGTAAAACTGATATGGGCAATCGATCAGTTTCTGATAACTGCTGGCAGAGATCTCTTTCGGTATCAATATGCGCGGTACAATTGCTGCTGGCGCCGGCGCCGGCATCAGGCCAGCAATCGGTTTACGCGGCTGCTGCTGTTGACAGGTGATAAGCCGCTGAGCGAGCCCACCATCATGCAGCGTTTTACCATAGGCGAGTTGATGAAAGCTCTGGAGTAGTTCAAGCCACGGTGACGGCGTTGACATCTCTGCTGCTTCATCGCTGTGCGAAGTGAGCAGAAACAGAGGCGCCGCTTCGAGTAGTCGCCTGAAGTGGTAAAAGCGTCTGGCAAGTGCCCTTCGCGCAGGTGGAATGCCGAGTGCATGACGTACGCTGTCATTAAAGAATGGTGAATGCTCTTTCTGGCCGGGGAAGTGTTCCTGGGTGACACCAGCAATCACAATCGCATCATACTGCTGTAGATTACTCTGCTCCAGCGTGAGCAGCTGAATCTCTCCGCGCTCCTGCGCGGCAAAGTTGGCGCGTTCCAGCGTGCGTCCCAGCCAGGTACGAAACTCCCGCCAGTTGAGTCTGAGGCTGCGGCCCTTGATCGCATGGCGCATCGCTGCGATCTCGCTGATGATCGCTTTACCGGCAAGGTCATCACCATAGGCGCGCCAGATACCGATGCTTTTCAGACTCTGCTCCAGCCCGTCGAGCATCTCAACAGGGGAGTGTGAGCTGTTATCGATAAAATCCAGCAGTGGTGCCGCAGCAGCTTCAAGGCTGTTGAGCAGTGCATGTACGCTGGCGGTATCGACATTGCTCCACGGCAGGCGACGTTGACGCAGTTCGATGGCGTTGCGATAACGCGACAGGCCGCGTGCGATATTTTCGTGCAGTACGATATCCTGCTCAAAGCGGTAGATCGTTTTATTGAAGGTGTCGCGCGGCTGTTCTGAAAAGACAAATGGAGATTTAAGCGTATCGAGCAGAGGTTGTTGATCGAACTCCTCTTCGACGGCCTCCAGCCAGCGCTCCATGGTAGCCGCAGCGCGAGTGGTTGAGAGCGCCCAGCCGGAGTGGTCTTTCAGTGTGATCGCCTCACGCTCCAGTAGCGCGCGCAGACGGCGAGCGAGGCGACGATCTTCGGTCACCACCGCGATATTTTTTTTACCGCTGTGAAGCCATTCACACAGCTGCAAGGTGACGGCGATCGCCTCCTGCTCCGCACTGCCCGCCTGAAAGTAGTGGATCGAATCATAGCAGGGGCTAATTGGGCAGCGCTGTGCAAAGGCGGCAGCCCGGGTGGCGAGTGGTGGCGTACTGGCGTGCCCCTGGCTGTTATTTGCCAGTGCAGGATAAACCTGGTCGAGCATCGCGCTGTAATCACCAGTGCGCGGTTCTGGGGGGCGCTGCGCCGCTGGCAGCTCATGCAGGAGCGAATGGATAGCCGCATCGGGGTGGTAGTCATCCACGTTAACGGCGCTACTGTTATCGCCCTGTAACAGCAGCTTCAACTGGCCGCGTTCGAGAAGCCGGTTAATCCATTTTTTTTCAGCCGGGATCAACTGATTGTATCCAGCCATATAGAGCTGTTGCGTTTGAGTGATGTGCGACAGGCTGGTGGCGAGCCGTTCAATGTAGTCACTCTGCGGGTCGATCAAGGCCTCCTCACGCTGCTGCTGGTGCCACGCCTGCCACAGAGTATGCACCAGATACGCTTCGCGCGAGAGTGCGCTGATACCGTGCGCTGATTGATCGTTGCCGTGGCCATAGGCCTGTTCGAGCTGTCTGATAAAGGTGTCAATCTCATCCGGCAGGGTGATGTGGTGGGTGGTGAGTTCATCGAAGAGCTTAATCAGCGACTCGCTGAGTGACCACGGGCTGCTACTGCCAAAGAGGTTGGGGAATCTTTCGAGCGCCTCGATCAACATCAGCTCGCACCCCTGAGTATCGAGGCGTTGACGACTGGCCGGGGTGGTTGCCTCAACCCAGCCGCGCAGGGTGTTGACTGTTGGCCCGAGCAGCGCCGGGATGCCGAGCGCGCTGGCCTGTTTTAATAACTGCTGTCGCAGCGGTGCGATCGCATTCAGTGTCGGCAGCAGGACGATGCAGTGCGTGAGGTCGCCGCGCTGGCGTGGTGCAGTGGGCGATGTGGTGTCGGTGAGGTGCTGCGTGAGTAGTTGTGACGCAAGCTGCGCAAACAGGTTGTCTGCATAAGGGTAGAGTGCAACGGGGCTGTTGCTGGGAAGGGAGCCACTGGTCTGCGCCCCGGCACTACTCCGGGGCGAAAAGGTATCGGCTCGCTTATCGCTCAAGATACTTGAGTTTGTCTTTAACCCCGTTCCATTCGTCGGCATCTTCTGGTGCATCAATGATCTCGGTGATCACCGGCCAGAGCGGGCTCAGTTCCGCATTAAGTGCGGTGAAATGTAGCTGATCTTCAGGCAGGTCATCCTCAGCGTAGATCGCTTCGGCGGGACATTCCGGCTCACACAGGGTGCAATCGATGCACTCATCCGGATCGATCACCAGAAAATTGGGGCCCTCATGAAAGCAGTCTACTGGGCAAACCTCGACGCAGTCGGTGTATTTGCACTTGATGCAGTTATCGGTCACAACAAATGTCATGGAATTCTCCGTACCTTAAAATTTAGTCTCTAGCGCGTTCAACGCAGTCCAGCATGCTGAATCAGCTGCGCATTATATAGGATTCGGCGCCTTTTTTTCAGCCTCGATTCATATTTTTTAGCAGCGATTTTAGCTGGTAGAGCATCTCGTGGGCCTGGCGTGGACTCAGATCGTCTGGGTTCAGGGCCTCAACCGCATTCAGCACTGGATGATCGGTGGCTGGCTGGAACAGTGAAAACTGTGGTGAAGCAGGGGGTTCGCCTGCTGCACTGCTGGCCATCTGCGGTTGCGGCGACTGTTCAACCACCTCATTTTCGAGCTGGATCAATCGCTCGCGCGCCTGCTCGATCACTGAGCGTGGGATTCCCGCAAGGGCGGCAACCTGCAGGCCGTAACTCTGGTTGGCAGGCCCCTCTTTAACGGCGTGAAGGAAGACGATAGTGTCGCCGTGCTCGACCGCATCGAGATGGACATTGGCGCTGGTCGGGCTGTTTTCTGGTAGTGTCGTCAGCTCGAAATAGTGGGTGGCAAAGAGGGTGAAGGCGCGCAGCTTTCGGGCGAGATAGTCGGCGCAGGCCCAGGCGAGCGAAAGGCCATCAAAGGTGCTGGTGCCGCGCCCGATCTCATCCATCAGAACCAGGCTGTTTTCAGTCGCGTTATGGAGGATGTTGGCAGTCTCGGTCATCTCGACCATAAAGGTTGAGCGCCCGCTGGCGAGCTCATCCGATGCGCCGATGCGGGTAAATATTCTGTCTAGCGGCCCGACCACCGCCCGTTCAGCGGGTACATAGCTGCCGATCGAGGCGAGGATTGCGATCAGTGCTGTCTGGCGCATGTAGGTCGATTTACCGCCCATGTTGGGGCCGGTAATAATTAACATACGGCGCTCATCATCGAAGCGCACATCATTCGGCACAAAGGGGGTGTCGAGTACCTGCTCCACCACTAAGTGGCGTCCGCCTTCGATGATCAGCCCTGGCGCGTCACTTAGCTCTGGTGCGCTAAGGTTGAGTGACACCGCCCGTTCGGCAAGATTAGAGAGCGTATCGAGTTCCGCCAGCGCTTCAGCAGTCGCCTGTAATGGGCCAAGGTGTGGCAGCAGGGCGTCGAGCAGCGCTTCATAAAGCATCTTCTCGCGTGACAGTGAGCGCTCTTTGGCGCTCAGCGCCTTCTCTTCAAACGCTTTCAGTTCGGGGGTGATAAAACGTTCGGCAGTCTTCAATGTCTGGCGGCGAATATAATCTTCCGGCACGTTGTCGGAGTGAATGCGAGAGATTTCGATGTAGTAACCGTGCACACGGTTATAGCTCACTTTGAGGCCGTTAATGCCGCTGCGTTCACGTTCGCGCTGTTCCAGTTCTAATAGATACTGTCCGGCGTTTTCGCTCAGTTCACGTAGCTCGTCGAGTTCACTGTCGTATCCTTTGGCGATGACGCCGCCATCACGAATCAGCACCGGCGGGTTTTCCAGAATGGCGCGCTGGAGTAGATCGAGCAGTTCAGGGTGGTGGCCGAGACGTTCTCTTAATTGTGGGATTAATGGTGTGTCGAGCGGGGTGATGGTTTCGTGCAGCGATGGCAAGGCGGCAAGCGCGTCACGAATCAGTGCCAGGTCACGCGGGCGTGCTGATTTCAGGGCGATGCGTGCGAGACAGCGTTCGACATCACCGATCCCGCGGAGCTGTTCATGCAGCGCAATGTCTACCTGAGCGTCGATCATCGCGCCGATGCAGTGGTGGCGTTGCCGCAGTGTCTGGCGGTCACGCAGCGGTCGGTTGATCCAGCGTTTAAAGAGGCGGCTGCCCATCGAGGTGGCGGTGCGATCCATCACCCAGCTCAGGGTGTGTTCGCTACCACCAGCGAGATTGGTATCGAGTTCGAGGTTACGGCGACTGGTCGCGTCGAGGATCACCGCTTCGTCGCGCTGTTCGACTTTTATTGTTTGTAGGTGTGGCAGCGCGGTTCGCTGCGTTTCGCGTGCGTACTGCAGCAGGCAGCCTGCAGCGGCGACGGCAGTCGGTACCGCATCACAACCAAAACCGCTGAGCTCTCTGGTCCCCATCTGCTGAGTCAACGCACGGGTGGCGCTGTCGAGCTCAAAGTGCCACGGCGGCATGGCGCGCAGTCCGGCACGTTCACCCAGCGCGCGCTTATGGTCGCTATCCTCATTCACCAGCAGTTCGGTCGGTTTGAGCCTCTCCAGTTCATCAAGCAGCGCCTGCCAGTTATTAACCTCACTAATGATTAGTCGTCCAGTGGTGAGATCAAGCGTGGCGATGCCGAAGGTTTCCTCTGTTTGGTGAATCGCACAGAGCAGATTATCGCGGCGTTCGCTGAGTAGCGCCTCATCGGTTACGGTGCCGGGGGTGACGATGCGCACCACCTTACGTTCAACCGGACCTTTGCTGGTGGCGGGATCGCCGATCTGTTCCGCAATCGCCACCGACTCGCCATGAGCCACAATTTTGGCGAGGTAATTATCCGCTGCATGATAAGGGATACCCGCCATCGGAATGGGTTCGCCACCAGATTTACCACGACTGGTGAGGGTGATATCAAGGATACGTGACGCCTTGCGCGCATCATCAAAAAAGAGTTCGTAGAAATCACCCATCCGGTAGAAAACCAGCATCTCCGGGTGTTCCGCCTTAATGCGCAAAAATTGCTGCATCATCGGCGTGTGTTGTCTGTTTTTTTCCTTGGGGCTCATGGCATTAGATTGCTTGTTTTTTCTGAAATATATTATTTTGTGATTTTTGCCGTCTCGTGAAGTCTTAGTGAGGATCAGCCAGCTTCCCTGGAAAGTGTCACTTTTCTGGATAAGTTCTGTTGAACTTCAGAGATTACACTTTTCTCGGTCTGGCGAACAAACTGAAATTAAACTAGGAGAATGCTGTGGCAACAGCACAGGGTATCAAACCTCTATCCTCTATGACAGCAGAAGTGGTGAAGATGGGAGATAAAATTTAAGTCATCAGAAGTCGTTATGGTTTGCGTATTTACATCCCTGGGAAGAAGAGCATTGACATCGTCAATAGACGCTGCACAGGAACGCTGAATCTCAATTTATTACCTTGAAAGAGTACTAGCCATTGGTGGAATGTCGGCCCAGGATGGGCAGTGCTTAATTATTGTCTGCTGCTCTGTTTCCTGGTGATGTAGAGCCTACTGATAAGATTAAAAGCATGTTTGGCCAGGGCACACATGGTTATGGTTTGAATCGCGCTAAAGCAAAAAGTGCTTGCACTCACGCTCTTTCTGGTGATGAGGCTGCTGGTGTTATAGATGCGTTCGGCAGAATATTTAGTCAGCCCAGCTTGGAGCCTTAGGTCTTGAATTTAACAAAATTGAACTCCCAATTATCTCACTCCCATACTGATATGGGCCTGCATTACTGCCGTCGGGCATCATACCTATAGCCGGTGAAAGAGCTAAATATTTATAATCTCTGTCTATATTTGGCTCAATAAACAGAGCTGAATAAGAGCTATTGATGCTATTCGCATCAGGATTGTCTATTCCAAGCGTAGTTGAGTCGGCCTTTTTTGCCGCCTGCCAAGCCGAGAGGCCTGCATAATTCTTACTAGTCGAGCTATATTTATCAACAGTAAAGAGGGGAGTCATGTCGTATATATTGTAGTTAGACTCTAGCAACTCTCCTGGCTTAGAGTATTTAATCAGGGCAAGATCCGTTCCTGTACTCCTTGCAAATATATTCCCCCTGATATAGGCCTTCTCGCTGCCATCAATATATATGTGAAAAGATCTATTACCTTCAGCGTCAAATAAATTATTTTCAATGCGTATTGGCGCACTGATAGCAAATGCATTGGAGGCGCTCACCCTTACTGCGTAACCTGAATCACCATAACCATAAATAATGTTATGGTGCACATAATTTTCACCTGCCTCCACCGTTCCATCTCCTCTAGTCCCTACGTAGACACCTGTTGTCGTCGCCTGTATTTTATTAAAACGTATTTCAGACTCAAACACCGGGGTTCTCGCTAGATCCTTAACAAAGTGGTCTTTCCAGAATATGCCATGCGTGACATCTTTTATATCGTTGTTTTCAATAAGGGCATTGATGACGCCATAAGCCTGTATTCCCTGCCCACCTCTAGTGCTATTTAGCGTATATACTTTTTCTAGCTTATTATTTCTAACAATCCAGTCCTTTGATCCCCACATACCAATTGCGGACATATTTTTCCCATATGGACCTGCAGTATTATAGATATAACAATTTTCAATAACGACACCTACGCTTAGCCTTTCTTCGTTGGCGACAACATTACTCTGTTGTCCCCATGAGGCAATACCTACAAGGTAATTATTAATCAGCGTTAACCCTCTAATATGGATGTAGTCGGAATACTTTGTCTGAATTCCAACTCGGGCCATTTGGCTATCTATAATAACTTTCCCCTCATCGCCTGATGCCGCCTGTATGGTGATTGGGTTGCCCGGAGCTCCGCTATAATCAAGCCCTAAACTTGCATAATCGCCATCTAGCCATTCAGCCTTTGTCGTAAATGGGCTGGTAGCGCTATCTTCTATGTAGGTTCCTGCCCCTATATTTACAATGTCCCCCGGCAACTTCGCCATGCTGATACCTTTTTGTATCGTAAGGCAGGAATCGATTGTGCTATTAGTACAGCCATTAGCATCACTGCCCTGCTTTGTTACCCAGTACTCGGCACCGACCGAAGTCCCAATAGCACAGAAAAACAGAAAACATGTAGAGCAGGTGGATCGTAAATAGTATTTTAAATTGCTCATCTTGAGAATCACCTTCATGACATAAAGCCAATTGTTACCATCGACCATCATAGGTTTAATTGTAGCCAGATCCAGATGGACCTTCCTTTTTTGTGACCGCTTGCACACAAAGCGCTAAAAATAAGCGAAGAAAATAGGGGGGCAAGTTTTGAGTTAGCATATTAGGCAGCACATGCAGCCATTATGACAAGGCTGCTAAGAATAGAATACGAGAGTGGCTATTGGCTACGTCATGAAACGTGACAGATGCTGGTAGTAGAGATCTCCTGATGAAGTGTATTGTGAGGAATAGAGGGGATGTTCAATGATAAACTCTGAGCTCTATTCAGCGCCCACTTATAAATTTATTCGACCGGCAACGCTGGATCGTTGCCCCAGTCTGACCATGAGCCGGGGTAGCCCTTGAGTTTTTGATAGCCCAGTGATTTCAGCGCTATGTAAGTGTGCGCCGAGCGGTGGTGGCTGTGGCAGTAGACGATCACCTCTTTGTCGGGCATGACATCAATCGGGATATAGAGCAATTGCAGGTCGTTGGGGGCTTTGAGACGCAGGTTGTACTGCTGGTCGATGGCGTTTACCCATTCGAGATTGACCGCGCCTGGGATGTGGCCGCCTCTGAGCGCGCGTTTGTCGGTGCCGGCGTATTCAGCGGGTGAGCGCACGTCGAGGAGTATGACATTGGGGTCGTTCAGTTTGGAGAGGATCTCCTTTTTGTTAGTGATGCCGTTATCTGTGAAGGCCACTTTATATTCTGTTGGAATAGCCGTTTCAACACCTTTGCTGACAGCGTGGTTTTCATTCACCCACGCCTGAAGTCCGCCGTTTAGCAGTGAGAAATGTTTGTGGCCTGCGACATCGAGTGTCCACAGCAGGCGACAAGCTTTAGCACCCCCTTCATCATCATAGGCGACAACGTGGCTCTCTGGCGTGATCCCTGCGGTCGAGAGCACTTCACTGAACGCCTCGGTTGTGGGTAGCAGCCCCATGACCGGTGGTTTGCTGCTGACGAGCTGTGAATACTCGATGTGGACCGCGCCGGGGATGTGGTTGCGCTCATAGATTGGTGCGCGAGATAGATCGATGATAACCAGGTTTTCTTCGTCGATGCTGGCTTCCAGTTCTTCTGCTTCCGTGATCAGCGGTAGTAACGGTTCGCTCATTGTCTCTCTTTTTTCCCTGTATGGCCCTGTATGAAATGGTGCCCGGCTATTTTTGCGTCATTGAGAGGGTGTTGTCTAGTGCTGTGTTTCGAAAAGCGGGGATTTACTATGCGCTAAATTTTGAGTGAGAGAGGATTAGTGGCATTCAGACAGATATAGCGCTGCTGCAGGCGGTGTGGTAGCCGGTGTCGTTACGCAGGCTGGGGCTTCAGTTGTGGCTGCTGCTATGTGGAAATGGGAGCACTTTTGCATCATAGCAGTAGATGTGGGTGGCTGGGGATGGGTGGGTTTGTGATGCTCTGCCTGATCCGCTTTGTTGCTGCGATTGCTGTGTTGATGCGTGGTGGTGAGACATCATGATCGAGAGGTACTCCATCGCGTCGCGGATGTCCCGCATAATCATATCTTCTTTGTCGTTGAAATTCTTTACGGCTATCAGATGTGTTTTATAGCGGGTCATAACCTCTCCTTCGTTCCTTCCATATGTCGGTTGCGAGGGGGGAAACTTAAGGGGAAGATCTGCTCAATCGTATTATTTTTTAAGCTCTGCCGTCAGATGAGGCTGGATACCTTGAAGGATAGCCTTGAAAATCTTCGGATTACCCGCCACAAGATTTCCTGTCTCCAGGAAATCATGGCCGCCACTAAAATCACCAACCAGCCCGCCCGCTTCCTGTATCAACAGTACACCTGCTGCCATGTCCCACGGCTTTAGTGCAATTTCCCAGAAACCATCGAGCCGACCACTGGCGACGTGGGCCAGGTCGAGCGCCGCAGAGCCAGCGCGGCGAATACCGGCTGTCTGCAGGTGCATCACTTTGAAAGTTTCCAGATAGGCGTCGAGATATTGTGGGTGGCGAAATGGAAATCCGGTGCCGAGGAGTGACCCTTTCAGCCCCTTGGCGTTGCTGACGCGGATGCGTTTGTCATTCATAAACGCACCGCCACCCCGTGTTGCAGTGAAGAGCTCCTGATGCAGAGGGTTATAGACCACCGCCTGTTCGATACGGTTGTTACACTGAAGTGCGATCGAGACTGAAAACTGCGGAAAGCCGTGTAGATAGTTGGTGGTGCCGTCAAGCGGATCAATGATCCAGCGGTACTCATCCCCCTGGTGCATGGAGCCCTCTTCGGCGTAGATACCGTGGTCCGGGAACGCCTTGCGAATTGTCGCAACGATTTCCGCTTCTGCCTGCTTATCGACATCGCAGACAAAATCATTCTTCCCTTTGGATGTTACATTCAGGGTGTCGATGCGATCCATGTTTCGCATGATGATGCTGCCCGCACTTCTTGCGGCACGTACGGCGATATTTAGAGTTGGATGCATGGTTCGGGGGGTCACTTTCTGGATGTGGAATTTCTTCGGGGGCTAAGAATAGCAGAAATTGCCTGTAGGGTGGTATCCCGAGCAGTCGAATTGCGCCGATTTACTATTGAAAATCCGCTTGATAGAAGCTGTGAAGTGGCTGTATGGTGGCGCGATGTTTAAGAATATCAGAATCGTGATGGTTAACACTTCTCATCCGGGCAATATCGGGGCGGCTGCGCGCGCCATGAAAAACATGGGGTTAGCGTCACTTTATTTGGTAGAGCCAAAGGTGTTTCCCAGTGCGGAGGCGAGCTCAAGGGCCTCCGGTGCTGATGACCTGCTGGCGGAGGCGGTGGTGTGCAGTTCGCTGGATGAGGCGCTGACGGGGTGTTCGCTAGTGGTGGGAGCCAGCGCGCGGCTACGCAGCATCAGCTGGCCGCAGCTCGACCCGCGCCAGTGCGCGGCGAAGGTGGCCAAGACCAGTGCTAATGGCGCCGTGGCCGTTGTTTTTGGGCGTGAGCACTCGGGGTTGACCAATGCTGAGCTAAGCCGCTGTCACTATCTGGTCAATATACCGACCAATCCCGACTACCCGTCGCTGAATATTGCGGCGGCGATACAGGTGATCGCCTATGAATTGCGCGTGGCGCTAGTAGAAGGTGCTGCCGATCCAGGTGGGGCTACATCCCAGCCTGCCGCTGATACGGCTGAGCTGGCCACGATGGATGAAGTTGAGCAGTTTTATGCCCATTTAGAGACGGTTATGGTGGAGAGCGGCTTTCTTGATCCCGCCAAACCAAAGTTCCTGATGCACCGCCTGCGGCGGCTCTATAATCGCGCTCGACTCGAAAAGCAGGAGTTAAATATCCTGCGAGGCATATTGAGCGCGGTGCAGAAGCGTCCCTGATCTCAATTTTTCATCTTGCCAGGCTTCTGGCTGATTATTCGTTTCCTGTTTAAGTAGTTAAAAATAGATGCCTTTTTCGATGATCTTCAAGTGCTGTGTTAAACTCTGGGTAGGTCTCTTATGAGTAAATTTATTGGAAGCAACCATGTTTGAACGTGTGCGAGAAGATATTAAATGTGTGTTTGAGCGAGACCCGGCCGCACGTAACACCTTTGAGGTGCTGACCACCTATCCCGGCGTACATGCAGTGATCTTTCATCGCTGTAGCCACTGGCTGTGGAATTTTGGCCTGACCTGGCTGGCGCGCATGCTCTCCACCATGGCGCGCTGGTTGACGGGGGTTGAAATTCATCCGGCGGCAAAGATTGGACGGCGTTTTTTTATCGACCACGGCATGGGGGTGGTGATTGGTGAGACGGCCGAGATTGGTGATGACTGTACGCTCTATCACGGTGTGACGCTTGGCGGTACCAGTTGGGATAAAGGCAAGCGCCACCCAACGTTGGCCAACAATGTGGTGGTGGGGGCGGGTGCCAAAGTGCTGGGGCCGATCACGGTCAATGACGGTGCGCGCATCGGTTCGAACGCCGTGGTGGCGAAAGATGTTCCGGCGGGAGCGACGATGATCGGCGTGCCGGGGCATGTGGCGCGCAGCAGCAAAGATGCTGATGCCAGAAAGCGCCGTGAGTTTGCCAAAAAGATCGGCTTCGATGCGTATGGTGTCTCGCAGGATGCGGCAGACCCCGTCGCCAATGCGGTCAACTGCATGCTTGACCATATTCATGCGATGGATGAGAAGCTAGAGGCGGCCAATGCCGCACTTAAGAAGATGGGTGCTGATGTTGATGTCTCGCCACTGCCTGAACTTGAGTTGTATGACATTGATTCAGTGGGTAAAAAAGAGCCATCTCACGCGAAGAGAGAAGGCGGTGAGGGCGATGTTAAGACCGACAATTAAATCTTGACTAAAACAATCAACAATGTAGAATGCTTATTACCTTACAATTACAAAGGTAGAAAGATATGAAACTGACGACAAAAGGACGCTATGCAGTCACTGCGATGCTGGATTTAGCGCTTCATGCGCAAGAAGGCCCGGTTCCGCTTGCTGATATTTCACAGCGCCAGGGGATTTCGCTCTCCTATCTAGAGCAGCTGTTTGCGAAGCTGCGCAAGCAGGGGTTGGTCGATAGCGCGCGTGGTCCAGGTGGCGGTTACCGTTTAAGTAGAGATTCCAATGAGATCGCGGTAGCGGATGTTGTGACGGCGATCGATGAAAAGGTTGATGCGACCCGTTGTGGTGGCATGGGTAACTGTCAGGATGGTAAACCGTGCCTAACCCATGAACTGTGGTCAGACCTGAGTCGCCAGCTATATGAGTTCCTCGAGAATATCAGTCTGGGACAGCTGGTGGAGCGTAACGCGGTTAAGGACATTGCCATGCGTCAGGATAACCTGCAGAAGCAGAGCCAGAATGCGACGTTTGCATCTGTTGCGGGTAGTAGTAGCGCAAACTAGCCTGTTGGAGGTGGTGGCAGCTTAGGATATATGTCCATTTACCTGGATCATAATGCGACGACACCTGTAGACGACCGAGTGGTTGATGCCATGCTTCCTTATCTAAAGGGTGGTTATGGTAATCCTTCAAGTGGGCACCGTTTTGGAAGAGAGTCGCAGCAGGCGATACAGTGCGCAAGGGAACGGGTGGCGGCACTGATTGGCGTGCAGCCAGCGCAGGTGGTTTTCACTAGTGGCGGTACCGAGGCCAACAATCTTGCACTAAAAGGTGTAATGGCGCTCGCAGATGAAAATAGCGGGCTGGTGGTTAGTGCTATCGAACACTCATCGGTGCTGCAGCCCGCCACTGCACTACAGGCCGCGGGCTGCCCGTTAGCAGTAGCGGGAGTGGATAGTGATGGCAAGGTAAAATCGGATGCGTTTGAGCAGGCGGTGAGCAAGAAGAATGTGGCTCTGGCCTCAGTGATGCTGGCCAACAATGAAACGGGCGTGGTGCAGGATATTGCGCAGTTAAGTGAAGTCGCCAGGAGGCACGGCGTGCGAATGCATACCGACGCAGTGCAGGCGCTAGGCAAGCTCGACATCGATTTTAGCGCTCTCGGTGTTGCGGCGATGAGCCTGTCGGCACATAAAATCTACGGCCCCAAGGGGGTCGGTGCGCTGGTGGTTGAGAAGGGGCTGAGATTGCAGCCGATGCTGCACGGTGGCGTTCATGAAGCGGGATTGCGTGCTGGCACAGAAAACGTAGCAGGGATTGTCGGTTTTGGTATGGCTGCGGAGTTGATGCAGTCTGGATTGATTCAGCGCACTGATCATTGTGAGCGGTTGCGCCAGCGTGTTGAGCAGGCGCTGCTAAAGATGGCGCATGTGGTGGTTTTTTCGCGCCAGGTAACACGGTTGTCTAACACCCTCTTTTTCGCGGTTAAAGGCATCGAAGGCGCAACCCTGCTGATGAGCCTGGATCGTGACGGCATCGCAGTTTCAAGCGGTTCTGCCTGCACCAGTGGAAGTGGTAAGCCTAGCCATGTACTGCTTGCGATGGGTGTTGAAGAGGGGCTGGCGCACGGCGCGATACGTGTGAGTTTTGGAAGCCGGAATACGGTTGAAGAGGTTGACCTCCTTATTTCATCGTTACAGCGACAGATCAAAAGTTTATTGAAATTGAATAGTGGCTGGGCGTAAAGGCGGTTCTGGTTTTGAGTGTTAAGTCTGTTTTAAGGAATGACTGAGAAAATATGAGCAAGAGTGAAAGAGTGCCGGTTTATCTGGATTACGCTGCGACCACGCCAGCAGATCCGCGCGTGGCCGAGAAGATGATGGCCTGTTTAACGATGGATGGTGATTTCGGAAACCCCGCCTCACGCTCGCATATTTTTGGCTGGAAAGCGGATGAGGATGTAAAAATTGCGCGCGGACATGTGGCGGCACTGGTGAATGCAGACCCAAGAGAGATTGTCTGGACCTCTGGTGCCACCGAATCTGACAACCTGGCCATCAAGGGCGTGGCTCATTTTTACAGGAAAAAAGGCAAGCACATCATCACCTGCAAGACGGAGCACAAAGCGGTACTTGATACTTGTCGCCAGCTCGAGCGCGAAGGTTACGAAGTGACCTATCTGGATGTTGAAAGTAGCGGTTTGATCAATATGAAAGTGCTGGAAGAGGCCATTCGTGAAGATACGATTCTGATCTCGATTATGCATGTCAACAATGAGACGGGTGTCGTGCAGGATATCGCTGCGATTGGTGAGCTGGCGCGTAGCAGAGGTGTGATCTTTCATTGCGATGCGGCACAGAGTGCCGGCAAAATAGAGATCGATCTTGAGAAGATGAAGGTCGATCTGATGTCATTCTCTGCTCATAAGATCTATGGCCCTAAAGGGATTGGTGCACTGTATGTGCGTCGTAAACCGCGCATCCGTATCGAGGCGCAGATGCATGGTGGCGGTCATGAGCGCGGTATGCGTTCCGGTACCCTGGCGGTGCATCAGATCGTAGGCATGGGCGAAGCATTTCGGATCGCTAAAGAAGAGATGGCGGCAGAATCGGCACGGCTGCTGGCCTTGCGTGAAAGATTGATGAACGGTTTTAGCGATATGGAAGAGATCTATGTGAACGGCGATCTATCACACCATGTGGCCGGGGTGTTGAATATCAGTTTTAATTTTGTGGAAGGCGAGTCGTTAATTATGGCGCTAAAAGATATCGCGGTCTCTTCCGGCTCTGCCTGTACTTCTGCGAGCCTTGAACCCTCATATGTGTTGCGAGCACTGGGTCGTGAAGATGAGCTGGCGCACAGTTCGATCCGTTTCTCATTGGGCCGTTTCACCACCGAAGCGGATGTCGATTACACCATTGAGCTAGTACGGAAAAAAGTTGAAAAGCTTAGAGAGCTCTCACCGCTGTGGGAGATGTATAAAGATGGTGTTGATCTATCAAAAGTTCAGTGGGCAGCACATTAAGCCCGCCAGGAGAGTAAAAGATGGCATATAGTGATAAAGTTATGGACCATTACGAGAACCCGCGAAATGTGGGCTCGTTTGATAAAGATGACAGTGCAGTAGGCACTGGCATGGTCGGTGCCCCCGCCTGCGGTGATGTGATGAAGCTGCAGATTAAGGTGAGTGATGATGGGGTGATTGAAGATGCCCGGTTTAAAACTTACGGTTGCGGCTCTGCGATCGCCTCTAGCTCACTCCTGACCGAGTGGGTTAAGGGTAAAACATTGCAGCAGGCGAGTGAAATCAAGAATACTGAACTTGCAGAAGAGCTGGCCCTGCCGCCGGTCAAGGTTCATTGCTCTGTGCTGGCGGAAGATGCGATTAAAGCAGCGATTGAAGATTACAATAGTAAAGGCGGTGCGGCTGCTGAAGCAGCTGAAAAGGCCGCTGACGGCAGTTAGCTGCCGTTGTCGATGTTGTCTGTTTTTAGAGAAAGAGAGATATGGGAATTACGTTAACAGAGTCAGCAGCGAAACATATTAACGGTTACCTCAAAACACGTGGTAAAGGCATCGGCCTGCGTCTGGGTGTCAAAACATCTGGTTGCTCTGGTTACGCCTACGTATTTGAAGTGGCAGATGAGATAGAGAAAGATGATGTGGTGATTGAAGATCACGGCGTTAAGGTGATCGTCGATCCTAAAAGCCTGCTCTATCTCGATGGCACCGAGCTTGATTACACGCGTGAAGGGTTAAATGAAGGGTTTAAATTCAACAACCCAAATGTTGCCGATACCTGCGGTTGTGGTGAGAGTTTTACAGTCTGATTTCTGGCTGTAAAATAGACTTCGCGTACGATGGAATCCTTTTTTTCCAAAGATTATTTTCAGCTGTTTAATTTCCCTGCTGTCTACGATATTGATCGCGATGCGCTGACACAGCGTTACCGGGATATGCAGGGGTTGATCCATCCCGACCGTTTTGTCAATGCAACCGAGAAAGAGCGCAGAATGTCAGTGCAGCTGACAGCGTTGATCAACGAGGCCTATAATGTTTTAAAGTCTCCTTTGGCGCGGGCGCGCTATCTGTTGCAGCAGCGAGGCGTTGATATCGACGATTCGGTGACCAGTAAAGATATTGCATTTCTAACCGAGCAGATTGAGTTGCGCGAGCGTCTGGAAGAGGCGCGCCAGGGGAGCAATCCTGGACGAGCGTTAATGAAGCTGGCAGGGGAGTTGCAGAAACGACTGATGGAGTTGCAGTTGGCACTGGAGGATGCGTTTCTGGACGAATCCCCTGATGCGCTGGAAAAGGCGCACCGTCTGTATGATGAGATGCAGTTTATTTCCCGATTAAATGATGAGCTGGATGAGATTGAAGATGTGCTCAACTAGTGTCAACCGCTCTTGCGGATTCGCTCATCAGTTGAGTAAAGGATATTGAATTAGATTATGGTGTTGTTTCAGATAAGTGAACCGGGTGAGACCCAACTGCAGCGGCAGCACCACCTCGCTGTGGGTATCGACCTTGGTACCACCAACTCATTGGTGGCAACGGTGCGAGACGGTCATGCAGAGACACTGGTCAATGCGCATGGTGACTACCACTGCCCATCTGTAGTGCGTTACTTTGCCGACGCGCCCCCCGTTGTCGGGCAGGAGGCAAAAGATGCCGCGTACCAGGACCCGTTAAACACCATCGCATCAGCAAAACGGCTGCTGGGGCGAGGGGTGGCTGATATCGAAACGACTGCGAACAGACTGCCGTATGAGTTTTCCAGCTCTGACTGTGGCATGCCATATATCAAAACAGTCGCCGGTAACATTAGCCCGGTAGCCGTTTCCGCCGAGATTCTTAAAAAATTGATGGAGCAGGCTGAGGCCGATTTAGGCGGCGAGCTTGATGGGGCTGTGATTACCGTTCCCGCTTACTTTGATGATGCACAGCGTCAGGCGACCAAAGATGCGGCGCGCCTCGCCGGGCTTAAGGTGTTAAGGCTGTTAAATGAACCGACAGCTGCCGCCGTTGCGTATGGGCTTGATAGCGGCTCGGAAGGGATACATGTGGTGTATGACTTTGGCGGCGGCACCTTTGATGTCTCTATCTTACGTTTTAGTCGTGGCGTATTTGAGGTGATGGCCACGGCTGGTGACTCCTCTCTGGGGGGGGATGATGTGGACCGACTGCTGGCCGAGTGGCTGCTGGCCGAGGCGGGTCTGACTGGAGAGATCGAGCATCGCCATTTACGGCGCATCATCGGTGAGGCCAACCGTGCAAAAGAGGCGTTAACAACAGCTGCTAGCGTTCAGCTCTCTATTGAGACGCAGACGGGTGAAGTGTGGCAGGGAGTGCTGACACGCGCTGATTTTGAGGCGTTAATAGACCCATTGATTATGCGTACACTGCGCCCCTGTCGTCGTGCATTGCGTGACGCAGGATTGACTACCGACGATATTCAGGATGTCGTGATGGTCGGCGGCTCCACCCGGATACCGCGTGTGCGTGAATGTGTCGCTGAATTTTTTGGGCGTGAGCCGATGGTTGATATTGATCCGGACAAGGTGGTTGCGGTCGGCGCCGCGATCCAGGCCGATATTCTGGTGGGGAATAAGCCTGGCGATGAGATGCTGCTGCTGGATGTCATTCCGCTTTCACTGGGAATTGAAACCATGGGTGGGCTGGTTGAAAAACTGGTGCCACGCAACACCACAATTCCGGTGGTGAGGGCGCAGGAATTTACCACGTTTAAAGATGGGCAGACTGCGATGTCGATCCATGTCCTGCAGGGGGAGCGTGAACTAGTGGCGGATAGCCGCTCGCTCGCACGTTTTGAACTGCGCGGTATTCCGCCGATGAATGCTGGCGCCGCACGTATTCGTGTCACCTTTCAGGTCGATGCCGATGGGCTGTTGAGCGTTTCAGCCAGGGAGCTCACTAGCGGTGTTGAAAGCAGTATCGAAATCAAACCCTCGTACGGCCTGACGGATAGTGAGGTTGAGAAGATGCTGGCTGACTCGCTGCTTTATGCCGCAGAGGATGTCAAAAAGCGCCGCCTGCACGAGCAGCTGGTTGATTCTGCACGTCTGATTGAGGCGGTCGAAGCGGCGCTGAAGATGGACGCCGATGGTATGCTGACAAATAAAGAGTGTGTCACCATCAAGGCGGCGCTAACGACCCTGAAAGATAAAATTCAGAGTGAAGATATTGCGCTGATTAAAGCTGCCCACGATAAACTGGAGCGTGTCACCAGTGACTTCGCTGCGCGGCGCATGAATGTCCATATTAATGAAGCGCTGTCGGGTAAACTGCTCGATCAGATCATTGACTAAATCACCTGTGAACGCGGAATAGAGCGATGCCAAAACTGATTTTTTTACCCCACGAAGAGCTCTGTCCTGAAGGGGCAGTGATTGAGGCCGAAGCTGGCAAAACGATCTGCGATATTGCACTTGAAAACGATATTGCAATAGAGCACGCCTGTGAGATGTCCTGTGCCTGCACAACCTGTCATGTTTATGTGCGTGAAGGGGGGGAGTCATTAAATGAGGCTAGCGAGCTAGAAGATGACATGCTCGATAAAGCGTGGGGGCTTGACCCCGACTCACGCCTTAGTTGTCAGACGGTGGTGTCGGATAAGGATCTGGTGGTTGAGATTCCAAAATACACCATCAATATGGTCTCAGAGCAGCATTAATCTGCTCGTATAATGGAGGCGTTGTCATGGAACTAAAATGGACCGATTCCCTTGAAATTGCGCTAGCGCTGGATGAAAAATACCCGGATACTGATCCGCTGACGGTACGTTTCGTTGACCTTTCCGATTGGGTTCAGTCACTTGAAGGGTTCGATGATGACCCGGCTCATTGCGGTGAACGCATTCTGGAAGCGATTCAGATGGCCTGGATTGAGGAGCGCGAGTAGCCAGCGACTCTCGGCCAGGCGGCGAGATTGCTTGAAACAGGCTAAAGCGTTAAAATGGCTGATTAATTCGGTTATGCAAACCCGCCCTGTGCGGGTTTGCTGTTATTTAGAGCATATCGCGGAGTAATCATTTCATGTCCATCGAGCGTACCTTATCCATTATTAAACCTGATGCAGTGGCCAAAAATCACATTGGTGAAATTTATACCTGCTTTGAAAAGGGTGGCCTGAAAATTATCGCGGCGAGAATGATGCAGCTTAGTCGTGAGCAGGCGGAAGGGTTTTACGCAGTGCATAAGGAGCGCCCTTTCTTTAATGACCTCGTGAGCTTTATGATCTCTGGCCCGGTGATGGTGCAGGTACTGGAGGGTGAAAATGCGATTCTTAAACACCGTGAGCTAATGGGTGCCACCAATCCTGCGGAAGCGGCTGAAGGCACCATCCGCCAACGCTTTGCGAGCAGCATCGATGAGAATGCCGTTCACGGTTCTGATGCTGCTGAAACGGCGCAGAATGAGATCGCATTCTTTTTTGAGCCAGCAGACCTGTGTGCGCGTACCCGCTAATACGAGGCACTTTGCTAATTGAGAAATGATCGCTTGGAGAGACAGTCCAAAGTTAATCTGCTGAATCTTGATCAGCGGGCAATGAAGGCCTTCTTCGCCGCACGTGGCGAGAAGGCCTTTCGTGCTTCTCAGCTTCTGAAATGGCTCCATCAGCACGGTGTTGATGAGATCGAAACCATGACCAATCTCGGCAAGGCGCTACGCGCCAGCTTGCAGCAAGAGTGCGAAATTGTGATGCCTGAAGTCGTTTATGAGCAGGCGTCCGAAGATGGCACCGTTAAATGGTTGTTGAAGCTGGCCGACGGCAACTGCATCGAAACGGTCTACATCCCCGAAGGTGGGCGCGGCACGCTCTGTGTTTCATCTCAGGTTGGCTGCACCTTGAAGTGCAGTTTCTGTTCTACCGCACGCCAGGGGTTTAACCGTAACCTGGAAGTGTATGAGATCATCTCTCAGCTTCGCGTAGCTGTCCGCACCCTGGGTGGTGGGGTGAAAGATAGCCGCGCCATTACCAATGTGGTGATGATGGGGATGGGTGAGCCGCTACTCAATTTTGACAACGTTGTCAGTGCGATGGACCTGATGATGGATGACCTGGCTTATGGCCTCTCCAAACGCCGTATCACATTGAGCACGGCAGGGGTTGTGCCCGCGCTTGATCGACTCCGTGAGGTCTCGGACGTGAGCCTGGCCGTCTCACTCCACGCCACGAACGATGAACTGCGTGACGAGATTGTACCGATCAACAGGAAATATCCAATCAAAGAGCTGTTAGCGGCGTGCCATCGCTATATCGATGATAAACCGCATCGTAAAGTGACCTTTGAATATGTGATGCTGGAGGGGGTTAACGATAGTGTTGCCGAAGCGAAGCAGCTTGTCAGACTGCTGGAGGGGATCCCCTCGAAGATCAATCTGATTCCATTTAATCCCTTTCCAGGAACCGATTATCGCCCCTCTAGCCGAGCTGTGATTGACCGTTTTCAGGAGACATTGATGAACGCAGGGCTGGTTACCATCCGTCGTAAAACGCGTGGTGAAGATATCGATGCGGCCTGTGGGCAGCTGGTAGGTAAAGTGCAGGATCGCACCCGTCGTAGCGCGAGCTTTGGCGTAATCAAACAGGTAAGTCAGGAAGCATGAAAAAACGAGACCGTTTATTAATTGTTGTGCCACTGCTGTTGTCGTTAGCCGCCTGCACTTCTGATGCGGTCAGGAAGAAGGCAGAAGGGGAGAGCTCCGCATCGATTAATGCACGCCTCGGGCTGGCTTATATGCAGCAAGGCGACAATGACGTTGCGCTGGAAAAGCTCAAGCGCGCGCTCCAGCAGGACCCCGAGATGGTGACAGCCCATCACTACATTGCAGAGCTCTACCGTCAGCTCAAGTCACCTGCCGATGCCGAAAGGCACTATAAAATAGCTTTAAAATTGACCCCCAAAGATTATTCGCTGCAAAATAACTTTGGGGTCTTTCTATGTGAGCAGGGAAACTATGCAGCGGCAGAAGAACGTTTTCTGCTGGCGGTACAGAATGCGCCGGCGAATGAGCCGCGCGATGAGTTTTATGAAAATCTGGCACAGTGCATGATGAGAAAGCCCGATTATGAAAAGGCTGAAAAGTATTTTCGGATCGTGCTTGATATCTCTCCACGGATGCCAGTCTCGCTATATCAGATGGCTCGTATCAGTTTTGACAATGGTGAGTACCTGCGCGCCCGGGCCTTCTTTCAACGTTTCTCAGAGATCGCAACGCAGAGTGCTGAAACACTCTGGCTCGGGGTGCGGATTGAACGTAAACTGGGCAATCCAGAGGCGGCAGACGAATATGCGCGTCTGCTAAAAGTTAATTTTCCGTTAGCGGATGAGACAGTTTCATTGATGGAGTCTGAACAACAATGAAAGATTCATCAGACAGCAGTAGTGAGATTGAACAGAAAAAATTCAGTTTTGACAGAAGCCCGGCAGAACATCGGGCAGAGATAGCGGCTGATGAAACATCAC